>ERZ772893.7-NODE-7-length-335934-cov-9.620009_pt1 | contig 335934 bp, 302 predicted proteins | sample MGYA00511482_ERZ772893 | MGnify/ENA primary metagenome ERZ772893 (study PRJEB29015, sample SAMEA2737687) | human gut metagenome | biome: human gut; feature: human-associated habitat; material: faeces | place: China | collected 2012 ... | reverse complement strand
GTCTTGCTTTTTGGCAAGATCGCAGACTTTTTTCTTGGGGACTTTTTTTACAGCCCCTTTTTTATATGATTTACTTTATGTTGTTGAGAACCCGCACTGCGCGCTATCTGTATCGCGCGTATCAAGGATTTGTTCTTGGACGGCGTGTGCATCGCGCAGTACGGTTTCATCGTTCCAGCTCTGTGTAACACGGGCAACAGAATTCTTGGCACAAAGAAAATCAACATGAAAATACCTCAGTCTTTAAATCTTTCGGTATATTCTTGAACCGATCTTAATGTACATTTAATTGGACTATTGCACATTTATGTACATAAAAACGGACTGTTGCAAATATACAGCAGTCCGCTCAAAATGATATTATTTGTCAAACGCAGGGTTGAAAGCGTAGAAGTTTTTGGAATCAAGCTGATCCTGAATATACCTCAGACCCTCACCAAAGCGCTGAAAATGCACGATCTCGCGCTCGCGCAGAAACTTTATCGGGTCGCGAACATCGGGATCGTCGGTTAGGCGCAGAATGTTGTCGTAACTCAACCGCGCTTTCTGCTCGGCAGCAAGATCTTCGGTCAGATCGGCAATCGGGTCGCCGGTAGACTGGATATAATCGGCAGTATATGCAACACCTGACGCCGCCATTGGGTAAATTCCTGTAGTGTGATCGACAAAATAGGTATCAAATCCCGAGTCTTTTATCTCTTTCATAGACAGATTGCGGGTGAGTTGGTAAAGTATAGCCGAGATCATTTCGGCATGCGCCAACTCTTCGGTACCAATATCAGTCAGAATACCCTGAACTTCTCTGCAAGGCGATGCGTAGCGCTGATTGAGATAGCGCATCGCCGCGCCCGTTTCACCGTCAGGCCCGCCAAGCTGCGAGATGATGACCTTTGCAAGCGCGGGGTTCGGATCTTTGATGTTCACAGGGTACTCCAGTGTTTTTTCATATTGCCACATCAGCTCTCTCCCCTTTCCCACGGAAACGCCGTGTTTACCCACTCCCAGCAGTCTTCTGCGTGACTTGCCGCAGCTGTTAGCGGGCCATATTCAGTTTCATATTCTTTTATGAGCTTGTCGGCTTCCGCACGTTTTTCACGAAAATATTTTAACCCCTCGCGGCAAGTCGGGTGGCTGTCGAGATACAAATTCGCCTCAATAAGCGCGAATCTCGCCGCCTGAACCTTTCGCAGCAGCTTCTGTTTTTCAGACAATTCACTTCGCAGCACGCCGAACCGCCTCCTCTCCAATAAACGGCTTATCCAGCGACGGAAAGATCGTTGCCCGTGCCAAAGCTGTCATAACGTCATACGGTTTCTCCCATTTTTGGAACGGAACATATGCCATAGCTATCGGCGTTTCCTTAGGAAATACGCCCGCCGTGACCTCGCAGCCGCCCGCGTCCTCATCTTTCGGATCATATATTTTTCCGAAAAATGCAGCGTCTAAAGCTTCCATATCAAGCACCTCCATATTTCTGACAGATATTTCTGCCCTATGTCATATATTATGACATATATCTGCATATTGTTACTATATCTTTTAATACATATCAAAAAGTGGGAGCATATATATGTTCCCACTATCTTGTATGCATATATAATACTATATGTAGTATTTATACAGATTTGATATATCTCATATGGTATTTTATTATTCTATGCCCATCGACAGATCATAAAAATCGTCTATAACTTTCTTACCCTGCTGCATCAGATCTTCAAGCGTTTCCTCACCGCCAAACATATTTATAGTCGATGGCAGTTGAGTATATTCCGCATTTTCGCAGCTCTCGCCCGTCAGAACTTCGTAAAAGTACAGCGATGTCAGCAAACCGTTCACCTGCGTGGGGTGGTAGCCGTCCTGTTGGTAAAAATCGTCGCAACGAACGCCCTCCGCAAGAAGCGAATTTTCACAAAAAGGCGGACAGCCTTCACCGTCCGCCTGTACAATTCCGCTAATATTTAGTGTATCTGGTCAAGTATGAATGGGTCTTTGATCTTCTTATCCTCCGCCAAAAGCAACACTTTCGAGATTATTTCGGCTGTTTTCGGGTCGTCGCCTGCAAATGGCAGAAATACCCTTCCGCGGTGCTGCGAATGAACGGGCAGAATGTTGAGCGCCGCGCCGCCCTGAATATGGCAAATTCCGCTGCCAAGGTGCACCGAATAATCCGCGCGCGTACCATTTATCAAAACGTGCGAGCCCTTGACCTCGCAATTTTTCAGCTTGAAGAGCGGCAGCGTAAATTCTAGTATCGCGGCGCGCATTTCGATGGTCGAGTGGCTGTGCTCGGGGTCAACTTCGCCCGCATGGCAGACCGAAACCGCAAGGTCGGCGTCGCGCATGACCTCTGAGAAAATTATGTCGGGAATGTCCTTGATCTTGATCGGCTTACCGGTCACGCGGTCGCTGAAGCTGACGTGCTCGAGCGTCGGCGCTTCGATGTCTGAGGGCGAGAACCAGTCGGCAAGGGCATACAATTTCGCAACAATATTTTCCTTATAGTACACTTTTTGCAGACCGTCCTCCAGATCGCATACCCAACGGCGACCGCGCAAAGTGGCGACAGTCTTTTTCACGAGTATCTGATTGCCCGCAAATCGCGGCGTTTCGCAGTTTTCCAGCTCCTCAGCAGTCTTGATATAAAGCTCGCGGAAAACTTGTCTGAACGGCTGAACGATCTGATCATCAAATAGATATTTCTGTATTTCGCGCCAGCTTCCGTCAGCGTACATATCAAACGGGTGCGCAATTCGCAGCTCGCTCGTCCCGTCCGCGCAGATCTCCTCGCCGCCGACTGTGCAAAGCCTGCCGTCTTTCAGCACGCCGCATTTGCCGTCATAGCAGTACACAAGATTTTCCAGCAAAGGCTTGACACTGTCATTTTTCATCAGCCCGACGATCTCGCTCAGTGTGAACACCGTCGAATCCTCCATAGACTGCTCCAGCATCGTGCGCGTGCGGCGGTACTGGTCGGTCAGCTGCTTGCGCCTTTCGGTCAACGTGACGATGTACTCGTCCTTTTTCAGCTTGGCAGGCACGTTTTTCAGCCGTTTTCCGCCTTTTTCGCAGGCGATCTCGGTCTTTCCATCGCGAATTTCCAACCATACGCTTACTTCTCCAACATTTTTTGGCTCAAACAGTGGACGTATGCTCTCAAAAAGTTCGCTCTCCATGCGCAGTTTCAGGCGCATAACGTCGCTTGATCCTGCCGACAAGGCCAAATTCTGCATTGCGACCTCCGCAGCGGCAGCTTCACTTGCTCTGCGCTGTGCGCCAAATTTCTTGCTTTCTTTTATAAACTGCTGTATAAAAAGGTATTTCTGCATAATTTCGTCATCATTGCATGGGATAAGCGAATATGCCATCAGCATATCCTTATTGCGCTTGACCGAAGCTGCCGTTTTCGCTTCCTCGGGGTCGAGCTTTCCGAGCACCGCGTCGGCATATTTACGCGCGCGGGAGTGCTTCGCGCCGTCGGAAATGTACTTCGCAGCATCGTAAAGCATCGCAAAACGCTTCTCGCCAAGCGTCGCATAGGCATCTTTGAACCACTTAATGTCAAAAGCACCGTTTTGCAGATCTTCAACCGAGATCGGCGTGTATTTTGCGATAAGCGCCGTGATCTTATCGCTGTAAGATTCGTTCATATGAGCCATGAAATAGCAACAGCCCGATTTGAATCCCTCCCAGCCGAGGTAATCGGCGGTAATGTTCAGCCACTCGGGCGAGTACATCGCCGCCTCGATAAGCCGCTTTTCTGTGATATCTGTGCCGCTGACCAACTCGCGAAGCTTCTCGGGGGTGTCGCCCTCATTCGGTACGCAAACGCTGATGAGGTGGCTGAGCGTTTCCTTTTTCGAGCTTTGCGAACCGTAAATGTAGCCGCGCACAAAGGTTTCCTTGCTCAGCGCAGCCAAAATTTTAACGTAATTTTCCACGCCATAAATGCGCTTGATCGACGTAATGTAGGGTGAGAACCGCGTTTCGCTGTCGCCGCGGTTAAGTTCCTCGCCCAGCACCACGCCAATGAACTTATTGTAGACATCTTCCGCTTTTGCAATTACATTTTTGTCAATTTCGGTCAGTTTATCCATATCGTGATTGCCGATCAAACCGCGTAGATTGCCATTTCCGCCCATATTCAACCGGCCGCGCGCCGCAACAAGCTTGTCACGCTCGCGAATCACTTTAATATGTCCGCTAAGAGCGCTAAGCACATCGCCAAGATCATCCGAATTGACCAGTCTGCGGTACATTTCGTCGTCATTTATCACGCCCATCGCGCAGGCACGTACAAGCTCATCGGCGGTCGGCGCGTCAAGCGCGTAAACGCTCTGCTCCTCGTAATCGCCGAAATACATACCCGCCAAGCCATCAAGGCGATCGGTCAGCGCGGTCTTCACAACGATCATCTTCGCGAAAAACTCATTGTTTTCCATTTCAAAAAGCCAGTTTAGCACCGTGTCGATCTGCACCTGATCCAGCAGTGAGCGATGTTCCGGGTCAAATTCCCTTCCGTGCCTGCCGTAGCTCTGCTGCACGCCCTCCTCGCCGCTGATCTTCACTTTCAGCGTTTTGTCGTCCAGCGTGTAAAGCCAGTTTGCCGCAGATATGGCGATTTTATGTCTGTCGTCCATTGGCACAAACTTATCATACAGATACTGCACGATGTCCTTACAAAGAAAATGTACGTCGATGGGGTTGGCAAGATCAGCGCCGAAAAGCCTTGCCGCTGCAGCCTTTCCGGCCTTTTTAAACGTAACGTATTTGTCCATTTTTCTGTACGCTTTTAATTTTATGTACATTCTTAGCAGCAGCTCGGGAGAGCCGACATCGGTCTGATAAAACTCGTCCCAAAGTTCCTCAAAGCAAATCCTCTTTGGACAATGACTGATAATTAGCGAATGTGCATTACCCAGTAGATTTGTTTCTCCCCAATAATTTGTAAATTCATCATTTTTATGCGCATCCAATAATGCGTCCAGCTTCTTAAGAGCAACAGCACAATCTGCCTTATCTGCATTTTTATCGCTGCCAGCCAACTCACTTTCAGGAAAATAACGGCAGAAAACTTTGTTGCTATCGTCAACAAACTGCTTGTCAATTGGCGCGATCTTACAATTTTCAAGCTTGTATAGACCGCAATCGGCAGGCAGTTCAGAATTTTCCTCGTCCAGAATTTGGTCAAGCAAGATCTTTTCGCGCGAAATATCGCTCTGCATTGCCGCCGCTAACGCCTTTGTCCGCGCAAAAAGCTCCGCACGCTCCGGCTGTTTTTTCAGACGAAGCACCATGTCCAGACCCGCCGCGCGCTTTTCTCCGTTTTTATCCGCCAAAAGCCGCTCGCAAACGCCGTACAGACGTTCATCGTCCAGCTTTTCGAGCAGTTCAATTGCGGCAGTTCGCGTTTCAGAATTTTTCAAGCGAAGCATATTTTCCAGCATGAGGTAATTATCGTCCGTCAGCTCGATATTTTCGACCATTTTTATCGCCAAACTGCGAGTGTAGCTCTCCTTGTCGGCAATCGCGTTGACCAATGTGTCACGCTGAATGTCGGTTTCAGGAAATGTCACCAACATTCGCAGCACATTATTGCGAATATCGCTATCGACCTCCGCAAGCATTCCGCACGCCTCGTCGATCAGCGTGTTGTCTTGCAGCGCAGATGCGATCCAGCAGAGTTTCGCCGCGACGTCCATACGCTTGAGTTTGACCGAGATCCACGGAAATACGCAGGGTGTAAAGTCAAATTCTTTCTTTTTTGGTGTAAACAGTTCGCGGGTCTTAAGCAATATGCCGCGGAACTTTTCCGCTTCATCCCTGCTCTCGAAATAGTCCGAAAGATCAGCGTACACGCGGCTTTTCGGCGGCTCTTTCTTTTCCCGCTCGTAAGGCCCCTGGCGGTTATCCGAGGCAACATTGTTCAGCGCCATGTTAATATCAGGCATAAAATGATAAAAATACACCGCCAAACATTCGGTATCATCGGCAAAATTTTCAAGCGCAAACTTGCCCAACTCATTCTCTAAGTCAGGGTTTTCAAACTGGCTTGCAAAAATTCCCGCTACCATACGGCGTTGACGGCTCTCACCCATTGCCAGTTTACGGCAGATCTGCGCACCAACGCGCGCGTCCTCCGCCGAATAAGCCCACAGCGCAATGTATATCTGCATCGCGTCCTCGCTCTCAAGATACGCGTCGCACGCCGCCCTGTCGACAAGACATCTGGCGATAAGGTCGAGCATTTTGCCCGCAATTCGGTCGATTGACTCGGGCTTGTCCGCAAAAATTCCGCACCAGGTAAAAATAGCACGCTTGACCGCCGAAAATCTAATGAGATCGTGCGCCTTGATGGTTTCAACGACCGCGCGCAGGGCTTCGATCGTACCGCTGTCGGCGGACTCGCATATCGCTTGCCGCAGACCCTCCTGCAAACGTGCGGCGACCAAAAGCTGGCAGATCAGATTGTGCGCATCGGCATTGCTGCTCATCATCACGCCGCGGATAATTTCCAGGCTGATATTCGTGCCGTTATCCATGATAACGTGCTTTAAAGCGGCAAAAGCCTTGCTGTCGCCAGCGTCCAGATGTGCCGCCAACAGAGTGCTTATCGGGAGGCTAATTCCATCTTTGTAAAAATGTTGCTTCTCATTTTCTGTAATTTTTCCCATAAGAACGTCTTCAAGCGAGCTTTCAAGCCAGCCAAGTCTTGCATAATTCTCCAACTGACTCAAAATGAAATTCGATTGCAGGTACGCCGTGTAGCTTGATGAACGAAACGACCTACGCCAAATGCTTGACGAATACTGCCATTTGGTGCAGTTATCGACAGCCCAAAGCAGATCATTTTTGTATTTCTTATCTATCCAGCCATTTTCATTCAGCAATCCACCAAAAATCGCACCCATATTTTTGTTAATAAACTTGGACGGAGCGCCGCCTTTTGCCAGATATGTATAGAGATCTTTGTAAAGTTTGCAATTATGCTTGCCGTCAAGAAACTGCCTGATCTCAGTCGGAAGCTTGTTGCGCGCGTTTTCGATCGCCGTCGCGTGCGCCTGCCTCCACACATTATAGCTCTCAGAACTTGCCATTACCATATCCTCCCTGCCAACATTGTTAATCTTATGAACGTAACTTCGCTGTTTTCGCCTATCTTAATCTCTTGTTCGCGCGATTCCAGCTCCGTTTCGCCGACAAATGCGCGAAACAGCCCATCGTCAAACGCCTGCAAAGCCGTCTGCACCGCCTCGTTCGCGTCCGCTTTTTTGTCAGAAAAAGGCAGGCCAAACGCCATTTTGCCTGCCGCCTCCATTGCCGCAAACTGCTCGTCAGAAATACACCGCGGCTCGCGGCTGTCGAATCGACTATTGTATGCCGCCACACAACTTCGCACACAGGCGGTCACAAGCTCCTCCGCAGTCATTGGAATACCCTCGATCTCAAACGGCGTAGGCTCAACCGAGGCAATCTTCTTTCCTAGTTTTTTCACATTTACACTTATTATCATGTTGATCTCCATAAAAATTTAACAGTACAAATTTTTGTACTGTTATGAACCGTGCACATTGTCAAATTGCACTTTATTACCGCGAAAAACGCGCATGAATCTGTATATATTGTATCACAAAATTATTAACTTGTCAATATAAAATTAACTTTTGTTGCACATCAGCCGGTGTATTGACAAACGCCGCAAGTTGTATTATACTATTTATAAAAGCATTTAGATGAAACGGTGATATTATGGATTTTGACATTTCAACAAGATTATACCACGAAAATAACTGCGTTTTAGCACATTCAAACGAACTTTGCGCACTCGGAACAAAAGCGCTCATCGTAACAGGGCGCAATTCCTCGCGTAAAAACGGCTCACTCGACGATGTAACCGCAGCACTTGCGACCCACAATATTCCATATGTTGTTTTTGACAAGATCGAGGAAAACCCATCTGTCGAAAGCGTGATAGCGGGTGCGCAGTTCGGAACTTCCGAAAACGTCGATTTCGTCATAGGAATCGGCGGAGGCTCGCCTCTTGACGCTTCAAAAGCAATCGCTTTACTTATAGCAAACGGCAAATTTGACAAAGATTTCTTGTACACGTCTGTGCCAAACGCTCCGCACCTGCCCGTCGCCGCCGTTCCTACGACCTGCGGCACCGGTTCAGAGGTCACAGGAGTTTCTGTTCTTACGCTTCACAGCAGCCATACCAAAAAATCTATCTCACATCAAATATTCCCTGAGATAGCTTTTGTTGATAGCAAATATTTGAAAGATGCGCCCAACCAAATCATAACAAGCACAGCGCTCGACGCTCTGGCGCACCTTTGCGAAAGCTTTCTGCACGCGAAAGCCGATGTGAAAAGCCGAAAAGCCGTTGAAAAAGGTCTGACGATTTGGGGCGAAGCGAAAAATGATCTTGCAGAACACAATTTTACTGATGATGTACTTGATAAACTAATGTCAGCTTCTGTATACGCTGGAATTGCTATCCGTTACACAGGCACATCTATCCCACACGGGCTGAGCTACCGCGTTACTTACGAGTGTAAAATGGCTCACGGCTTAGCATGCGCGGTGTTTTTACCGCCATTTATCGAGAATGCCCCCGCTAATTGTCAAAAGCAAATAATGGAACAGCTTGGCTTTAATGACATCTTCGAGCTGAAAAACTTTATCGCAAGACTTTGCAATGGCTGCGAAATCCCGCGTAACATTTTGGAGCTGAGCATTGGCGATATGATGAAAAACAAAGCGAAACTCGCGAGCGCCTGCTACCCGATCGACGAAAAAATGCTGCGAACCATCGCCGAATATCATTGCTAAACAAAACGCCGCGGCCACACGAAAGTGGCTGCGGCGATTGTTCTGGCTACTTATATACATAATAATGCAGAAATGTTTATAAAATGTAATTTAAAGATCAATTTCACCAACAAGTTCCTCAACAAGATCTGTCATCGTAATAACACCGCACATTCCGCCGTACTCATCAAGTACGATAGCAAAATGATTGCCACTCTGTTTCATATTTTTAAATAAAACGTCGGCGGCGACGGTTTCAGGAACGAAATATGCAGGCGAAACACACTCATTTAGGATGTTTTCGCGAGTCTTATTCTCAAGTCGAAAGTACTTTTTAGCGTCCAAAACACCGATAATATCATCGAAATTTTCGCCGCAAACGGGATATTTCGTATGTATATTTCGATAGATAACGCGCTTCCAATCGTCAATATCATCCTTTGTGGATATAAAATCGACCTTTTTACGATGTGTAAATACAGTTTCTACCTGTGTGTCATCAAAGTCGAAAACGTTATCGATTATCTCTTTCTCGTTTTCATCGATAGTTCCTTTTTCGCGCCCCTGATCCAACATCATGCGGATTTCCTCTTCTGTGACCGCTTCTTCATTCGCATTAGGGTCGATCCCGAGCAATTTTAACACAACATTTGTGGATAAAGTCAAGAACCAAACGATCGGAGCGAAAATTTTCGATACAAAAGTGATCAGTCCAGATATAGCGAGCGCCAGTTTTTCAGAGTTTTTCATTGCCACACGCTTTGGCACAAGCTCGCCAAAGATCAAAGTGAAGTACGAGAGCAATATTGTTATAATCACGACCGAGATCGTGCTTATCGTTTTCTCAGAAATGCCAATTCCTGTCTTCATAATAAGTCCAGTAAGCTGCGAGGAAAAGTTGTCTGCGGCGAACGCACTTCCCAAAAAACCCGAAAGCGTTATTGCGACCTGTATCGTTGCAAGAAATTTTGACGGCTGCGATGTGAGACAAACAAGCCGCTTAGCTTTACGGTCGCCCTCATTAGCCATTTTTGCCATTTTCTGATCGTTCATAGATATGACCGCTATCTCAGTTGCCGCAAAAATAGCGTTCAGCAGGATAAGTATTATCTGCAATGCAATTTGTTTCATATAATTATATTTCCTTTCTCAATTCAAATTAAACAGTTGATAAAAACACAAAAAGACATAACTCGCCTATTCGATTAGATGGCGAAATATGTCCCGATCAAAGCTATTTGATTCAGAAAAGAATGCGGCAATGCTACTGCAATAGTTGCAGTTATCATTATCATTGTCACTATCGTCCATTTTGGCTTTTAGCCCCCTTTCAAATGTATTGATGATATTATACACTATTTTCTTTTGTTTGTCAAGTGGTGTTTAATATTTTTATATAATTTAAGTATTGCATTACAAATACAAGTCCGTTTTATTGTACTCTTATCAATCTATCACGATATACTCTATTATTTGAAGCATTATATTTTGAGTCATCGAATCGACAAGATACAGCTCCTCCAGTGTCGAATATCCGCCGATCTGCTCGCGAACCGACACTATCTGCTCAGCCAATTCGTGTGATATTTTCAAGCTATCGGCAATTTCATCAGCATTTGCATAGTTGATATGCACCTCACGCGGCGAATCGTCCTCGAATTCAGGTTCGGAAACTTCTGATTCCGGCGGTGCAGTCGTTGTGATCTCTCGCGTGGTTGTGTTTTTAACGGCAGTTGTGGTAATTTTTGTAGTCGTCACTATCGTTGTAGTAAACGGTATGTAGTCAGAATTTGAAACGAAAACGTTTTCTGCCAGCAGTTTGATGGTCGATTCGCCAATGCCGCTGATCTGTTCAAGCTCTTTTAGATCATGTATAATTCCAACTTCTGTGCGATAATCTATAATTTTTTGTGCGATCACCTCGCCAATGCCGTTAATTTCGCAAAGCTGATCCACTGTTGCCAAATTTATATCTATCGGGAAGTGCGTTTCTTCTATCGAAACTTTCGTTGTAACGGGCTTGCTGTCGAAAATTTCGGTATCAGCTTCCGTGACATCGGGCGCTTTGTAGTATATTTCCGCCTTTTCATCTTCGGTATCTAAAAGCCATGCAGCGGCGAAAACCACGATAAACACAGCAATTATTATCACAAAATACAGCTCCGTCGCCAGTGGCTTTCTGCCGGTTTGTTTATCTTTCTCCTCAAAATCGTTTTCGCTGTTCATTATTTCACCCGCTTTTTGGATATTATTTTTTTTATTATAACATAATTTTTGGGTGAATGCAAGAGGCTGACCAGAAGATCATCACTTTTTCATGTTCACTTGTCAATGATAATGTACACTGACCCGAATCATCTCCTTTCCGATTTTTCAAACAAAAAAACGGCTAAGTCTTTTTCAAAACTTAACCGTTACATTGACATATTCATTTCTTCATCTTCTGTTTGCTCACTATCTTCACTTACGATATGGAAATCGTCCACACCTGGGATCACTCCGAGCGTTCTCCCGTTGTCAAAGATACAATGCAAAGTGCCGATGTCATCAACGTGATCGACCCTGCCAAACGTCCCCGACTCAACAGGGAACGGGTCATCGTTCATTTGGTCAAGGCAGATGCGAGTGCCTTCCGGATATCTCTGTCGCAGCCTTTCAACGTTTTCTTTATTGTAATACATTTCACATTCCTCCTGTCAAATTTATTTTCTCATCTGTTAATACAGCCTCCGCCACATTGGGATCACCACCTCTCTTAAAAAACAAAAAGCCGATCCTATTGGTTTCTCTGTTTTAAGAGATACCAACAAAATCGGCAGATCCAATAAATTTGTATTGAAAACTTTGTGAAAGTTCTTTTATATACAAATCGGCAGGCTTAGAGCAAAATATACTCAAAGTCTGCCGTTTTGTTTGACGATGTTTAATTGTTGAGGGTTCAGATCCTTTTTTTACGAAAAAGCATCTACGGTTTTACACCTGAAATTTTCACCCTCAAAACGCAAAAAAAGCTCGTAAATACGAGCTTTTCGAGGTGTGCATCTATTTTATTGCACAAGTATGGCGGAGACGGAGAGATTCGAACTCTCGAGCCTAGTTAAAGGCTAACGCATTTCGAGTGCGCCCCGTTATGACCACTTCGATACGTCTCCATAGAACTTTATATATTATACCATGTAAAAACACATTTGTCAAGGGTCTGTGTCAGATTTAACATTTTGTTAAAAACTATGAGCGCGCAATTGCGTTTGTGTACTAATTGTACAAATCAAAGCTGGAAATCGTCGCGTTATATGTGCAAGTCTACAAAACTAAAAAACTTTGCGGAAAAGTGTTGACAAAGGGGCAAAATAAGTGTATAATATACAAGTCGGTTGACGAGGAAAATCTCAGAAAGCGACACTAAATATGGCGGTATAGCTCAGTTGGCTAGAGCACTTGGTTCATACCCAGGGTGTCACCGGTTCAAATCCAGTTACCGCCACTTGATGGCCCGTTGGTCAAGCGGTTAAGACACCGCCCTTTCACGGCGGAATCATGGGTTCAATTCCCGTACGGGTCACCACACACAAGGCTCTCAAATGACGATATATCGCCATTTGAGAGTTTTTCTTTTACCCTGATACGGCTTCTGTCCTTTACTTGTCCTTTATACAGCTTTGGGCTGCCCTTTGTCCGTGTCGTGCTTCTTGAAGTCAAGCACTGATGCGATAGCATCTCCTGCTCTCGCCTGAGTCTGATTGAACACATGACAGTAGATAGAAGTCGTAGTAGTTATCGTCGAGTGACCTAACGCTCCCGACACGGTGGCTGCGTCTACGCCCTCATTGATGAGAGCCGAGGCATAGAAGTGTCGCAGGGAGTGTATATCACAGAAACGGAAATTGTTTTCTTCACAGAATTCTTTCAGCCAGAAATACGGTGTGTTGTTGTTCATCGGTCTGCCGTTCCACTTCACGAACAGTCGGTCATAGTCCTGCCACTTCGTTCCGAGCTTTATACGCTCTTCGTCCTGTTTCGCTCTATACTCACGGAGCAAGTCCATGACGCTCTGAGGAAATTTCAGCGAACGCTGAGACTTCTTTGTTTTGGTGGTGTCGGTGTAGATGCCTTTAGAAGCAGTGTAATTGCTCGTCCTGCGGACGCTGATAACATTATGCTCCCAGTCAATGTCTTTCCACTCCAAGCCGAGCATTTCTCCACGTCTGAATCCGCTGTATATCGCCAAAGTAAAGAAAGTGCGGTATTTCAGCGGAGCAGTTTCAAGGAGCTGAAAGAGCTGTGCGACTTCTTCAAGAGTGTAGATGTCCTTCTCCTTCTTCTCACCCTTCGGAACGGTAACACGCTTGCAGGGGTTGTCGGTGAGCATTTCCATCTTTACAGCGTAGCTGAACACATCGCTGATGAAGCTGAGATGATGAACGGCTGTCTTTCTCGACAGCGGTCTGCCGTTTTTCAGGCTTTTGCCGTTAAGTGCCAGATCGTTGATAAACTGCTGGATATGACGGCTGGTGATCTTGTCAAGTCGCAGATGTCCGATCGCAGGATACACTCTCACAGTAAGCTGTTTCATACGCTCATAGGACGTATTTCTGAGGTTGAGTTTCGCATACTCCTCAAACCACTGTTCAGCAAAGTCCTGAAATTTGATATTCGCCGTGACCTGACCTTTCATGCACTTGTCCTCAAAGAGGATCGCCTGCTTCTGAAGCTCTTTCTCGATCTGCTTCTTGTTCATACCGTCCGCAGGCTTCCATGTCATGGTCTGCACGACCTGATTACCTGATGTATCATATCCGCAGGAAACTCTGATCTGATAAGAGTTTCCTCTTTTTCTTATCGTAGCCATAAGTTGATTCCCTTTCTGTCAACATAGATTTTATGGCATACTCCTGTTACTCTAATGTTAGCGCACTATCGGGCTTTTGTCAAGAGTTTTTCTATCTTTTTCGGGAGTATGCCGAAATCCATGTTCATGTTCTATGGTGTTTGTGGATTTTCTGTATGCTGACGCTCAAACAGCGTAAAATCGCCGTTCTCAGCGTACAGAATTATCCGTTTGCTGTCTGTCCGTTGAAGTAGGCAAGCAAGTCTGCCTTGTTGATGAGCATTTTGCCGTTCACACCGTCACCCGTTCTCAGATACGGCAGTTTTCCCTGCTTGATGAGCTTGCGGACGGTATGCTCGGACAGCCCCCTGACCGCTTCGGTACATTCCTTGACGGTCAGCATCTCAACAGCTTCGGACTTGACCTCAGACACCTGGTCGGGATCATTGGCTTCGATAAGTTCGCTCAGGATATTTACGAGCTGAGCGATAAGCTCGTTCTTTCTGTTTGTTGTCATAGTTGTAAAAACCTCCATAGCAGGTACTTCCCCTGCTTTCTATCTTGTTTATATGTTATTCCAGCACGTTCTTTCTTGTTGTGCTGTTATATTTGTACTGCTGATAATCGGTACTCAGCCCGCAGGCAGAAATAAAAGCCTCAGCCTTTTTCAACTTGCGGGACAGCTCGTCATCACGGCTGATACGCTTTGCTTCCTTTTTCAGCTTCTCACGGGTGAAAAGTCCCTTTTGCTCCTCGGCTTTCTTGTAGGAAGCGAGCTCTGAGGAAACAGCGGACAGCTTCGCTTTCAGTTCATCACGCTCCCGTACAGCATCATCACGTTCCTTACGGAGCTTCTTAGTCTGTTTCTGCGATGCAACTTCTTTTTTTGCAAGGTCGGTGATGTTCTGCCAGTCCTCCTGCGATACTGTAACCTTACCGCCGAACACGGTCTTTCCCGTTTCAATGCTGTCGATCTCCGCAAGTTTAGCAGTTTTCTCCTTGACAGCTTTAAGCATTTCTCGCTTTTCGCCAAGTTCCGCTTTGACCTGAGCATTCTGCTCTGCCAGTTCGTCAGCCTGACGACGCTGTTCCTTGTACTCCTCAACTTCCAGCGTACCTCTCGCCTTTTCGGGAGCGAGGGGCTGAATACCATGTTCAAGGCAGATCTTATTCAGCACCTCGACCTCGGCAGCTCGCCAACGGGCAATAGCCTGCTTGCCTTCACCGTACCCCATTTCTTTGAGTGCCTGTGCGATACCGTTCTGAACGTCCTGTCCTCGCTTGTAGTGACCGACAGGAATGTAGTCGATGTGCAGGTGAGGTGTTGCCTCGTCCATGTGCAGGACAGCGTTAAAAACGTAAAAGTTCGGATTGCGATTCCGGAAACCTTCCATGTACTCTTTCAGGCAGTCAGCCACGAGCTGAAAGTCCTCAGTACCGTAACCCGAATCTTCCTTTTTGCCGATCTGAACCACGTCCTCATAGAAACTCTTACGCTTGTCGGCTGCGGTGCGGACTGTATTACACGGCTTGACACCAAAGAGGTGTTCGTAGTAGCTGCCGTGAATCTTGCGATCATTACGCTTTTGTTTTGCGTTATAACGCTCGGTGGATTCCTTGAAAAGCAGATTGTATGCTTCGGCTATCGGCTGGCACACGAAAGTGATATTGTTGGGTGTGCGAAACACGTCAACATTGTCCGCCACGAACTCCCGATTATTATGGGCAATCGAACCCTTGCCCTGACCAAATGAGATTCTTTTCTCTTTCATAATTCGCCTTTCTTGTTCATTGGATTTTCTTCTCTCTTTCTATGAAATCCAATCAAAAAATCATAGGCATCAACTCCTTTCATGACCGCTGAGGCGGAAGCCCTGACGGGCAATTTTCCCTGAACGACACAAGTGATGGTCGCAGGAAAAAAGCTGCGGAGCGCGGTTACAACGGTGCAGAGCGCCGCTTGTAACTCCGTAGTACTTGCGGCAGCATAAGACCGCCCCAAGAACTACTCCGCCCTGCGGGGCTATCCCTGACGGGAGAAGAACGGCTGACGGAGCAGCCGAAAACGTGGGTACATTTATTCAAAAATCCGCATTACATTTTTTGAAAATCGACATTTCAAAAATGATGATTTTTCTCAAAACCTAAAGCTCAAAAATGAGCGAAAGTTAGTGCTGATTTTTTCACGAACTATTATTCAAAAATGAATAATAGCCAGTCCCGATTTTAGAACGGAAGCTCCTCCTCGACACCGAGAGTTTCGAGCAGATACTCGATCTCATTTTTATAGAGAAAGCTCTCATAACCGTTGAGGTAGTGAATGTTGCGAGCAACAGCTTCACGAATATCCAAACCGCTTCTTTCTTCAAGCAGAGAAGTCAGCGCTTTTATCTTTTCCATATCGACCATATAGCACACCCCCCCTTTTCAAAAAAATGCTCAACCAACATCAACCGACAGCAACCAACATTCAGTTCTGTCTCTTGCAAAAGCTGTAATACCGCAGTTCCAATGTCAGCCACCACAAAAACCACAAAATCCAACGGGATTCAGATATGGGGATTCACATAAACCATCTGAGCTTTTTTGTTGTTGGCGGCGGTCACATCTTTGTAGGCGACATAGCCGTACTCGGCGAGGGTGTCAAGCACAGAATAGAAGTCCTTTGCAGTCGGGAAAAGATTGCATCGGCAGGCGTTGTAAAGGTCGGATTTCAAACCCTGTCTGATATTCTTAGTCTTGAAGATCTGGATTATCTTCTCAGCTTTGACGATATTCCCGTCGGGAGCGTTTACGCTGAAACCGTATATCGCCTGATAGCGGTAGTAGTGAGCTATGCTGAACGACCTCACAAGTGTCTCGTGGTTCACGCTTTCGTCGGACGGCTCAACACCACGGGAACAGCAGTCCGCACAATGCAGGATACAAGCTATCCGAAGTATCAGGCCGTGAAACTTTCCGCCCCAGTCCTGACAACAGCACATGGATTCCTTGATCTCTTTTTCGATATAGTTGTTGCAGTATTCGATATACTCCTCGGAAGCATGATGGGACAGATGCAGTATCGTTTCCTCACCGTTGTGATCTTTCTTTCCTCTCAGGAGCTGATGAATGAAATTGTGATACTGCTCCCTGACCTCTTTTGATATAGGTGCGGTATCATATCGCCGTTTTCCCACATCGCTTTTTGCAAAACAGGGAACGAAACGTGCAATCAGACCGCTTGACCTGAAAGCGGTATCGTTCATCATATTGTCCCAGATATAGAGTTGTCCTGCAAGGGCAACCGAAAGATAAGGACGGGGAATTTCCGTTCTTCCTCGAATAACTCTGTTGCAGATATACTTCTCGCCGTTCCAAGATTTCAGAAGCAAGTCGAGGTTCGGGATACCGCCGTTGTACTTGCCGTTGAAGTTGGAAAGCATTCCGGCTTCATCGGAGATCATCAGCAGAGAGTCGTTCTCACTCAGCTCTATCACAAGGGATTCGGGTGTAATATCGTCAACGGCTATTCTTATTGGTGAAGTGTTTCGGATATTATCCGCCTGCACACGGAGCTTTGCTATGGCTGCGGTATCAGGCTCGTCCTCTTTCTCCATAGCCTTGACACGAGCTTCCAGAGCCTTAACGTTCTGCTGAGCCTTGTACATTTCCTCTCGGTGATCCTTGTTGTACTTGCTCTCAAAGCTGTCGAACGGAGCTTTGATAAAGTGCATAACAGGGCTTTTTCTTTCAGAAGGTTGTGCTATGATGATAGAATACAGCACAGGCGGTTCGGTGTGGTCTGCTTTTCCTGCAAGTCTGTACAGACCTGTGAAGCAGTAGCCCACGGCTGAGAGCATTGCCGTCCCTGCCATTCCCACATCGGTGGAAGTCGTGACCGAGATCGCCTGCGCCATATTTCGCAAAACAGGCGGTAACGCTCCGAGGGGGAACGGGATAGTATCTGCCGTATGCCGCAGCGGACGGGGTTCTACCCATTTGATTTCATTCATAAGTTTTGTTTTCCTCTACTTTTGTAATTTATCTTGTATTTCTATTGACATATTGCGTTTGATGTGCTATAATATGAAATGGAATAACACGCTGCAATCTTTAAATCATGTTATATGCTACCTAAGTAGCATATGTCAAGCAAAAATAATCGAAACTGAATAAGTTCCGCTTTTTGCACAAATTGGAGGGACACAAAATGACTGTCTTTTGGAGAAAATACAATGAATTATGTGATGAGCGAGGAATCAAGCCGAGGACATTAGCCACCGAGCTGGGCATTTCGGCTGCGACCGTCACCAAATGGGTGAATGACGGTATGCCGAATCTCGACATGATAACGAGAATAGCGGAATACTTCGATGTTCCGATAGATTATCTTATCAACGAGGACGATACACCCATTATTCCGCAGGCAAACAAGAAAAGAAGCGTGTTCAAGTCGGTAAGCTCACTGTCACAGCGTTGGGTGAGCCTGCGCCGTGGAAGCGAGATCAGCCTGGAAATGCAGTTGAAGATCATTCCTTATGTGAATTGTACGGTGCAGTTTCTGAATAATGATAAGTATATTGAATACGTTCCCGAAACAGCATACGACACCGAGCATTTGAAGGACACTGAAACGATATTCGATATACTGGGCATTCTCGATCACTGTGCCGACACCGAGAGCTACCGCATCGTGCAGGTGCAGCTCTCACGAATTGTGCTGTATCACCTGAAAGAAAAAGGCTTTGACCGTGAAGCACTCCGCACTGAGCATCTCGATCAGGAGAAAATGGAGTATCTCTACACAGGCAAGGACAGCGGTAAAACGCATAACTATGGTCTGAACTTCTCGGATATGGATTTTCTCAGAGAGTTTACAGGGCTGAGTTATCAGGTGATGTTTACGGGGATTGAATAATACTACGGAGCTGAGGAGCTTGCTTCTTGGCTCTTTTTTAAAGGGACTTTGATTCCAATGGAGTCGAAGTTCCAAACAGCCAAAAATAGGTGAAATGCTCATTATTTTCATTGCTTTTTCAGTCGAATTGTGCTATAATTATATATGAATACAATTATTCTTATCAAGTGAATGATTTGATTATAATTTAACAGGAGGGTATCATATGAAATCCAACTTTGAATTCTTAAATAAATACTGGCCTGCTCTTGCTCAGATAGCAGATACGGCAGAAAAATATTTGTATTCAGATCCTAATGCTTGTATGTACAAGTTAGGTATGTTTTCAGAGCGCCTTGTACAAGAAATCATGGTTTTTGAAGGAATACCCGATCCTGTTACCGATAATACACAATCAAAGCGTATACGACTTCTGAAGCGTGCCGGTTTATTGCCATATGACATTGATAATACCCTTTATGCACTCAGAAAGAATCGCAATGATGCTGTTCATGCTGGTGCTGATTCTCTGGATGATGCCAAAATGCTCCTTTCTATGGCATATAATCTCGCTGTATGGTTTATGCAGACCTATGGAGATTGGTCTTTTAATCCTGAATCGTTTGTTCTTCCAAAAGAAACTGATCCTTCAGCTATGGAAAAAATATTAGAAGAACAAGAAAAGCGCATAGCGGAGCTGACTCAAAAGCTGGAAGAGGTAAAGACAGCCGCTTCCGGAACCACACAAAAAGAGCGAGCAAAACGTGGCTTAACTGTATCGGCTATGATGGAGTGGAGTGAAGCCCAGACAAGATGCCTTATTGATGAACAGTTAAGAAAAGCGGGCTGGGAAGCAGATACCAATAATTTGCGGTACAGCAAAGGTACTCGTCCTGTTAAAGGAAGAAATATCGCAATAAGCGAGTGGCCTACTGATTCTCAGTTATGTAGTAAAGGGTCTGCTGATTATGCATTCTTTATTGGTGAAAAACTGGTTGCAGTAATGGATGCAAAAAAATGGGGAGAAGATGTTGCTTCAACTATTGATGTGCAGGTAAAGGATTATGCACAAAGCATCAGAGCTGAACATGACAAATACATTATAAGCAAATGGGGCAAATATCAAGTGCCGTTTCTGTTTGCATCAAATGGCAGAGCTTTTTTAGAACAGCTTCGTACCAAATCAGGAATATGGTTCTTAGATGCACGAAAACCTGAAAACCAATCCTACCCTATCAGAAATTGGTTCAGTCCTGATGATATTGAGGAAAAGCTCAAGCAAGATATTGACAAAGCAAATAAAGCACTGAATGATGCTGATGATTCCTTTATGGAAGATACCACGGGGCTTAATTTAAGAGATTATCAGATAAAAGCCATTAGTAAGGCGACAGACGCAATAATTGAAGGTAAACAGACAGCACTTCTTGCTATGGCTACGGGTACAGGAAAAACCCGTACTGTACTTGGTTTAATATATAAGATGCTGGAATCCAAGCGCTTCAGAAGAATTCTTTTCCTTGTTGACAGAGTTTCTCTCGGAGAACAGGCTATGGATACGTTCAAAGATGTTAAGCTGAAAGAGCTTATGACATTGAACCAGATATATGAGATCAAAGATATTGACGACAATGAGATCAATCTTGAAACAAAGGTTAGCATTTCGACAGTACAGGGATTGCTGAAACGTACAATTTTGTCCGATAAGCCAGACCTTATGCCCGGTGCATTCGACCTTATAATTGTGGACGAGGCACATAGAGGCTATATTCTTGATAGAGAAATGACCGATGAAGAGATCCTCTATTCAGATCAGCTTGATTACATGAGTAAATATAAGCAGGTTATTGAGTATTTTGACGCTGTAAAAATTGCATTAACTGCTACACCTGCACTGCATACAACGCAGATTTTCGGAGAACCTATTTTTACATACAGTTACCGTGAAGCGGTCATTGACGGCTGGCTTGTTGACCATGATCCGCCCTATATTATCAATACAGATTTCATTGAAAATAATGTGAAGTTCAAAAAGGGTGAATCGTTAGCTGAGTATGACCCAAACACAAATGAGCTGCTCAACGGCTCGGTTCTTGAAGATGAACTGGATTTTGATGTGTCTGATTTCAACCGCCAAATCGTTCTGCCCAATCATACCAGGAAGGTATTAGAGGAGATCGCATCTTTTATCAATCCCGAAAGCGATGAAAAAACTCTTATCTTTGCGGTTAATGATAGTCACGCAGATTGCATAGTGGATACTCTTCGTGATATTTATAAGGAATATGGCATTTCAAACGATGCTATAATGAAGATAACAGGCAAGACTGCCGGGGGAAACAAGAAAAAGATACTGCAAGTTATAAAACAGTTCAAAAATAACCAGTATCCTAATATTGCAGTCACAGTAGATCTGCTGACAACGGGTATTGATGTTCCAAAAATATGCAACCTTGTTTTTATGCGTAAGATCAACAGCCGTATTCTTTTTGAGCAGATGCTGGGACGTGCTACTCGTCTTTGTCCTGAGATAGGGAAAACACACTTTAACATCTTTGATGCTGTCAGAGTTTATGAGGATCTTGACTCAACTTCCGGAATGAAGTCTGTAACTGTCAGCAAGGATATGGCGGAATTATTGGAAGAGCTATTCCGTCCAAGTGACGAAAGCAAGCAGCAGACCAAAGATCGCATTATCGCACGATTACAGCGTAAATATAATAATCTCTCAAGAGAAAAGAAATACGAGGTGTCTGAACGCTTAGGAGGTCAGGATCTGAAAGCATATGCTAAGACATTGAAAAACAGCACCGAAGCTGCTTTTATTGAAACCTGCCGCAAGGATAAGGATTTCTTACTATGGGTAGACTCATTAAAGGGTAAAAAGCGTGGTCAGTATTATTCCGAGAAGGAAGATACATTAAAACCTACTACCCGTGGATATGGAAATACAGATAAGCCGGAAGACTATCTCGAAGCATTTACGACCTATATAAACGAAAACAAGGATAATATCGAGGCTATCCGACTTGCCTGCACAAAACCGAGCAGCATGACAAGGGCGCAGTTGAAAGAGCTTAAACTACTGCTTGACAAGGAGAATTTCACAATCAGCAGCCTTAATGAAGCCACAAGCAACGTGAAGAATGAGCAGATTGTGGCTGAAATAATCGCCTATGTGCGTCAGGCTGTATTGAAAACGCCTGTTTATAACCATGAAGAACGTGTTAAAGCTGCTTTCAAGAAACTCATATCTGAGGAAAAATTCAACAAAATGCAGCTTGATCTTCTGGAGAAGATAAAAACATATATGCTGCACGAAAGCATTCTGAATGCGGAGACATTTGATGCTCCTGTATTCAAAATGGAAGGCGGATTCTCTCGATTTGATAAGAAATTTGCAGGAAAGCTCAATGATATAATAGAACGAATCAATACTTATATTTTTGAAGGAGTTGCGTAATGAGCACACAAGATATCGTACAGAAGCTCTGGAACCTTTGCAATGTACTGCGTGATGACGGTATCACCTATCATCAGTATGTTACCGAGCTGACTTATATATTATTTTTGAAAATGCTTGAAGAAACAGGCGAAGAAAGCGCTTTACAGAAAGAAATTGAACAGGCATACAAAAAACGTCTTGAAAAATATGCTGCAAGCAAGAAAAAAACTGTCGATGATCTTGATGATGATGAGAAAAACGACAGAAAGAATGTTCTCGATTCATATTCATGGGCTTATTTAACTACGCTTAATGGTATTGAACTAAAAAAATACTATAACGCAGTTTTAACTGAGCTTGGAAAACTTCCTCTTTCAAAAATCAGCAGTATCTATGCTAAGGCTGTATCAAGCATAGAAGAGCCTAAAAACCTTGAAAAGATCATTTCTGAGATCAATAAGCTTGACTGGTTTGAAGCCAAAAAAGAAGGTCTTGGCGATCTCTACGAGGGATTACTTGCCAAAAACGCTGATGAGAAGAAATCCGGCGCTGGTCAGTATTTTACTCCCCGTGTGCTTATTGATGTAATGACCGAACTTACAAACCCGCAGTTTGGTGAAAGATGTTTTGACCCTGCCTGCGGAACTTTCGGTTTTATGATATCCGCTTTTCAGCATACAACTGAGAATAAAGACCTCTACGCTCTGTCAGATAGTGAAGTTAACGCATTTCAGGATGCTTTCAGCGGTGTAGAGCTTGTCCCTGATGCACATCGCCTTGCACTTATGAACGCATATCTGCATAGCGTTCCTGCAAAGATCTATTGTGAAGACTCTCTGGCTCCAAGTGCAAAGCGTTTCAAGGAATTTGACATTATACTCACCAATCCCCCGTTTGGAACTAAAAAGGGCGGTGAGCGTACTTCCCGTGACGATATTTCTTTCCAGACATCTAATAAGCAGCTGAACTTTTTACAGGTAATATACCGCAGCCTGAAAGCAGACGGTAAGGCTCGTTGTGCGGTTGTACTGCCCGATAATGTACTTTTCGCAGGCGGTGACGGTGTAAGTGTTCGCCGTGAGCTTATGAACTTCTGCAGCCTGCATATGATACTGCGTCTGCCTACGGGCATATTCTATGCTCAGGGTGTAAAGACCAATGTGCTGTTTTTCACTCGTGGCAATACCGAAAAGGGCAACACCACAGAAGTCGCTTTCTATGATATGCGAACCAATATGGAGAGCTTCGGCAAGACAAGACAGCTTAAAAAGAGCGATTTTGAAGAATTTATAGAGGGTTATAAAGATGCTTCAAAGCGTACAGGTGAGCGTTGGAGCAAGTTTACCCGTGAGCAGATCGAAAACGAACATGATGACAGCCTTGACCTCGGACTTATCAAAGATGATTCGATCATAGATGCCGAGGAACTTCCCGACCCTATCGAAAGCGGAGAAGAAGCCATCGCTCAGCTTGAAGAAGCTGTTTACCTGCTTAAAAGTGTTGTCCGTGAATTGAAGTCACTGACCTCGGAGGAATAAACATGGCGAAGAAAACAAAATCCGCTGATCTTTCAATTGAAGAAAAACTGGAACAGGCGTTGATTGTCCCCGGATATGAACCATATAAGATTCCAGATAATTGGTGTTGGACGAGTTTTAAGAATGTTGCCGAAGTAGTTACAGGTGGAACACCAAGTAAAAAACACAAGGAATACTACGGTAATGTATTTCCTTTTTTTAAACCTGCTGATTTAAATACAGGTAGAAATGTTTCTATTGCATCAGAGTATTTATCTGAAGAAGGAAAAAAGGTATCAAGAGTTATTCCGGCAAAATCAACGTTGGTTTGTTGTATCGGTTCAATCGGTAAAAGTGGATTTTTAGAAATAGAAGGCTCAACTAATCAGCAGATTAACTCGGCTATTCCTAAAATTGAGCCACTTTACTTATATTATTATGTTAATACTGATTGTTTCATAAATCAATTATGGTCTAAATCTTCTGCAACAACCATATCAATTGTCAATAAAACCAAAATGGAGGAATGTTATTTTCCACTTGCCCCATTACCCGAACAGCAACGCATAGTTGGGCGCATAGAATCCCTATTTTCAAAACTGGACGAAGCAAAAGAGAAAGCACAGGAGGTTATCGACAGCTTTGAAACAAGAAAGGCGGCTATCCTGCACAAGGCTTTCTCAGGCGAGCTGACAGCTAAGTGGAGAGAAGAAAATGGGGTTGGGATTGAGAGTTGGGAATCAACAAAAATAGGAAATATGCTTACAGAAATCAAATATGGAACTTCCGAAAAAAGTGATTATTCTTTTGATGGCATACCTGTTTTTAGAATTCCGAATATTGGTGACATGACGTTGATATTTGATGATGTAAAAAAGATACAACGTCAAGAGTGTTCAGAGAACGAGTATTTATCAGAAAATGATATATTGATTATTCGTTCAAATGGAAGTAAGGAGCTTGTTGGAAAATGTGCTCTTGTTCCGAAAATAAACTTTAAATGTACCTATGCTTCTTTTTTAATAAGACTACGAATGAAAGATAGTATTTCATCATTATATACTGTATGGTATCTAACCTCTGAGCAAGCAAGAAAACAACTGTTTAATAAAGCAAAGTCATCAGCAGGTATTCATAATATTAATTCAAAGGAAATTAGTGATATTAGTATTGTAGTTCCGAGTAAACCTGAACAAAATATAATCACCGCAACACTTGAAAGATTAATTACGAAAGAAAAGGAAACTGTCATTTTTGCCGAATCAATAATAGATCAGATAGAAACGATGAAAAAGGCTATACTTGCCCGTGCTTTCCGTGGCGAGCTGGGGACGAATGATCCCAAGGAGGAAAGTGCGGTGGAGTTGCTTAAACAAATATTATCAGGAGAATGATATGAGAATTAAAAGAATAACAGTTAAGAAATTCAAAAACCTTGTAGACTTTGATTGCGAGTTCTCGGATTCAAATATTTCCGCTTTTATTGGAAATAATGGTGCGGGAAAGTCCAATATTCTGGAATTGATAACAAAAGCATTTAGCAATGCAATGAATTTTAGTTGCGGTAAATTATTACCAACAATATTACCTAATGATAAACCTTCTGTAATTGACTGCATAATTGAATACGAACTGGACAGTACCATTTATCAGCTTTATTATAATGTTGGAATATTGAAAGCTACAGAAGACAATCAAATGGAAGAAGGTAAACCGCCTGTATTTGTTACTGAATCTATAGCTATACTACATGATGGAAAAGTATTAAAAAGAAGCGAGTACATCAATGCATTACCAACAAGTATTCTGCTGTATTATGCTGGTGAAACTAATCGTCAAAAAGTAAATGCCGATGACACTTACGATAAAATATACGACAGAAAACTAATAGACGCCAAAACCGACGATCTGCCTGGTTTAAGATTTATGGATTATTACAATATTGAGGATCTACCTCTTTTGTTGCTTGTTTCAGCAGCATATAAAAGTACTGAATACAACAAAATCATGAATCTGTTCAATTGTAACTCCATATCGTCGAAGTTCAGCATAGTGTTACAAAAGCCTGAAAAAGCAAAGGGTGAGATTGACACATGGTGGAATTCAAGAGGGTTCGTTAAAAATTTTCTCGATTCATTAAGAAAATATGTTTCTGCTACACAGGATATGTCAAAAAAGTATTTTATGTTTTTTGATTCTGCCGATGAATTACAAAAGCTTGCAGATAATGAATATGAGTTATTCTCAAAACTTAAAGCGTTAAAGAACTATGGTATACTGAACCATATTGGTATTGGTCTGGAAAAAGATATGGTTGATACTCCTTTCTCTCAATCAGCATTAAGTGAAGGCGAAAAGCAGATGGCGTTGATTTATTTACTTACAAGTTTCAGCGCAAAAAGTAATTCTCTTTATTTGTTTGATGAATTTGATGCTTATTTACATCTAAATTGGCAGCGTTCTATTTCAAAAATGCTTAACGATATTGATGTTAATGGTCATATTATATTTACTACGCATTCGCCGGGAACTATATCACAAATCAAGAGCGACAATTTGTATATAATGAAGAGTGGAACTATAATATATCCTGAAAGTGAAACGTACAATAGAGCATTGGACGAAATTATGTTTGAACAAATGGATGTTTCTATGATGTCTCCGGAAATTGAAGAATTATATGATAAATTCAAACAGAGCGTAGCACAGCATAATAAAGAACAGGCTGATTACTATGTTCAGGAATTAAAGGAGGTTTTAGATGAAAATCATCCTTTATTTACAAAGATAAGAATCAATCTTAGGAGAATTTAAAATGAAACATATAATCAAAACATCCCCTCCAGATGAATTTGTAAAAGAATGTGAAACTCCTGGTGTAAGTTTCTCTACTTTACGAAGTAAAAAAACGTTAAAAGAACGATTGTTACAAGATCAAGGATTCATTTGCTGCTATTGTGGATGTGAAATAAAGAATGATGGTCATACAAAGATAGAACACATAAAATGTCAAGAAAGACATGAAGATTTAGCACTTTGCTTTGAAAATATGCTTGCTTCCTGCGATGGCGGTGAAAATGATAGAAAAAACAAAGTAGTACCTCCTCATGTAATACATTGTGATGCAAAAAAAAGAAGTGATGATATTCCTATATCGCCTTTGGAAAAAGACGTTGAGAATTGTTTAATGTATTTTGATGACGGTACTGTTAAAGGATCTGATCCTGAAGGCAATGGCAGTAAGCTTATTCAAGTTTTAGGTCTTAATGTTGCATACTTAGTAACTCAGAGAAAAAATGCTATCGAAGCATATGAGGATTTTGATGTTACAGAATTAGAAAAAGAACTTAATTGGATTAAAGATAAACATAATGGAAAGTATGAACCGTTTTGTTTTGTCTTAGAACAGTACATAAAAAGCATTATTGATAGCTTCGGCAATGGCAATTCTGAAGAATTAGAAGGGAGAGAGTTATTAGCTATCCAATAGTATAGAGGTAAAATATAATTGATTATTTATCTTAGAAAATAACTATGCATTTAAGTTGTACCAAGATTTTTTTTGCGATGAATAGTGATGATAAAATCAACGGCTGCACCCGAAGGCACAGCCGTCTGCTCTCAAATATAAACCATACACTCAAACACAGCTTCTCTTGCCATATAGACGAAGCAGTTTTCCAGACCGAACATCTTCTCAGTGTCACCGCTGAGGACAGCTTTCAGATAACAACTATCTGTCTGCTTCCAAAGCTCTACCTGACGGGAGATAGCATCACTGACTTTCAGTTTCATATCATTGAGGTACTGTACGATCTTCCCCTGGTTGACGAGCCTGCGAAGCCTGTCCGGACAGTGGCTGTCAGAGAAATGAAGATGATATCTGATAAAGTCGGTGGTGTATGTCTTGCTTTCCTCGGTCTGCATAACAGCATTGAAGTGAGTAACGGTCATGGTGTTGGTATCCAGTCTCCACAGCGGAACGTATTTCTTTTTCAGGGAGCTGTATGCGGTCTGTTCACTCTTATATCTGCTCATGGTTATTACCTCCGTTATCGCATATTACAGTAAATTTCACGGTGTTCAAAAATGTATTCCGTGATTTGAAATGATAATAACAGGAGTATGCACATAACGTTGTCCTTTGTCTGTCCTTTACACGTTCCGAAAAGTTACGATAAAGGACAGGATTATAAAACACGTTAAAACTAAAAAATGCCGTAGATACGGGATAAAATCCATATCACGGCAAGTTAGAAAACTCGAAAAATTTAATTCAATTCCCGTACGGGTCACCATTACGCAATCCCACAGATGGCTTAAAATAGCCGTTTGTGGGTTTTCTTTTTTCTAAAAATCAGGCTTTGGCACTTGTTTGGCACTTATTATCTTTTAACTATTAATTTGGGTATCCGCAGAGCTTTCGCTCTGCGGTACTTTTTTTGCTCATAATGCCAGCACCTGCTGCTCGGTCTCAGTTTCGGTATCGTCCTTGGCAGGACTTTCTTCCTCCGTGCCTATATCGTTTGTGAAGCTCAGCGCATTGCTTATTGCATCGCAGTTGCGAGCCTTAGCTTCCTGAAACATATGAGAATACAGATTCAAGGTAGTTCCTACGACGCTGTGTCCCATATCCGAGGATACCGCTACAACGTCTACGCCTTCAAATATAAGCAGGCTTGCATGGAGATGTCGCAGTGAGTGGATATTCTTGAACGGCACTCCGATACGCTCACAGTAGCCTTTCAGCCACTCGAACGGTGTCTGCGGATTCATAGGTGCTCCGTTCCATTTTGTGAACAGCCTGTCATGGTCTTCCCACTTGGTGCCGAGCTGTGCAGCTTCTGCCTCCTGTTCAGCTTTGAAATGTTTGAGCAAGTTCATTATAGAGACTGGCATCTTGGACACTCGCTTTGACTTCCTTGTTTTCGTAGTATCAGTATAAATGCCCTTCTCAGCTGTATACTGTGATGTTCGGCGGACGTGGATAATGTTATTTTCAAAGTCGATGTCTTTCCATTCAGGTCCCAGCATTTCACTACGTTGGTAACCACTGTATATTGCAAGCAGCAGGTAGACCTGATACTTCATCGGCTCGCTTCTCAGGTTCTCATACAGCTTCTTCACCTCATCAATGGTGTAAATCTGCTTTTCGTCCTGTTCCTGTTTCGGCACATATACTCGCCTGCAAGGGTTGTCCGTCAGCATTCCCATGCGTATAGCATAGCTGAATACGTCACTGATAAAGCTCAGGTGATGCACTGCCGTTTTCCTCGACAGCGGCTTACCTGTGTTCATATTCTTGCCGTTGACAAGCATATCTGTCACGAACTTCTGAATATCACGAGCAGTTATATTATCAAGCCGCTTGTGACCTATGGCAGGATAGACACGCTTGGTGAGCTGTTTCATTCGTGCGTATGAGGTCGGTCTGAGATTGACTTTGGCATATTCCTCAAACCACTGCTCTGCGAATTTCTCGAACTTGACAGCAGATGTTATCTGTCCCCTCTTGCATTCTTCCTCGAACAGGACAGCCTGTCGAGTGAGTTCCTTTTCGATTTGCTTCGGTGTCATACCCGGCTCAGGCTTGTAGCTCCTGAACTGATTCCGCTGCTTGCCGTCTACACCATAGCCGCATGACACTCTTATCTGGTACGTTCCCTCGGAACGCTTTCTGATTGTCGCCATATATTAAAACCTCCGTTTCAAAACTATGGCACATTTCCTCCACCGACATTATACCACAGCTCTACGGAAATGTCTATCAGAAATGCGCCGTTCGTGTTAAAAATCTACTTTACTGATAAAATCGCTCATGCTGTTTCTCCACGGAAGTATCTCAGGAAAAGCTCCTTGTTGATGAGATACTTCTTGCCTGCCATGATGTGAGGTACTTGGTCATTGATGCACATCTGACGGACTCTGTATTCGGTCAGCCCTTCCACAAGAGCTGCCGCCTCCTTTATGGTCAGCATTACGATTTTAGTTTCTGTTTTGTTTTCAACCATTCAATCATACTCCTTCTCATTGTCTTGTTCATGTTTCCTATGTGATTTGAATTGTTCATTTTAAAGATTCCTTTCGATTTAGATTTGGGCATCAGCCCATGTGTATTCCGAGTGCTTCCTTGCGCTCTCGCTCCTCTGCAAGTGCCTTTCTGTCAACGTTCTCACGAGCGTACTCGGTATCGTCGGCAGGCTCGTCCTCGATTATCGAAGCCATAGTTGCAACGCCGTCGACAATGCTATCAATACCGACTGCGAGATCACTATCCACTTGACTGCTTTTGATCTTAGCTTGTGCTTGTATTCGTCGAGCTCTTTCAGTTTCGAGCCATATTCCTCGCTCAACTTCCCAGCCTGTGAGGACAGGTCCGCTGTTGCTTTCTCCAGTTGAGCCGTCGCTGTTTCCGACAGTTCTTCTGCTTGATTCAGCAGCTCCCGACAGGTCGCTATGGTATCTCTCTGCTCGGAGCGGACTGTTTTCAGCACCTGTTCTGTATCCGCTTTCGTCGCCAGCACCGAGAGTCTGGTGAGTATTTCCAGCTGCTCCTGCGACATCAGCTTGTTCAATTCTATCAGTGCTCTCCAGTTGGAATCGAGCACCACCACTGTTGGCTGAGTGTCCGCCGCTGCTGACAATTCCTTGTCGTACATCTGCTGCAATTCTTCTTGTTTTGAATTCATACTCCATATTCTCCTTTCGATAACGTTCGCCGTGCAGCTTGTTGTCACGGCATCTTCTGCCATTAGGACAAGTATAGGTAATATACTTTCGGTTGTCCTCCCACCGCACATCGTAGCCCTGCTGCTTCATTAAGTAGCAGAATTGCTTCTTTGTCTTTGCCTGTTTCATCACCTGATTGATGACGTTCATCAGCTCCCACTTGAAGCTCTCGCCGCGCTTAGCTGACCTGTACTCGCTGTCGGAGAGGTAGTCCCTGTTCATTTTCTTCTTGGGGGTGTCAAGCACATGAACTCTGTACCTCTGACAGATCTCATCGCTGAGTTTCATCAGCTTCTCGACTGAATCCTTATTGGAATGGTACTTCTTCCCGTCTTCGAAGCTGACAGAGTTCATCACCAAGTGACTGTGGATATGCTCACGGTCAATATGAGTAGCGACTACAACTTCATATTTGTTGAAGGCTTTCTCTGCAAGTTTAACCGCTATCTTGTGTGCAAGTTCAGGCTCGATTTCGTATCCGCTCGGGAAGCTCTGCACCAGATGATAGTAGAGCCGTCCGTCGTTCTTGTGATATAGAGTCTTGGTCGCGGTCATTTCATCGAGTGCAGTTTCGGGCGAGCAGTTGACTCCGGTCACGAAACGCTTGTCCTCTGAGACTGTTTTCTCCTTTCGGCTGACGTATGCGAGGACATTCCTCATGCCGCCAGCGGTCTGAGTTTTGTTGTTTATGAAATGGATGATAGGCACTATCTCACCTCCTTGGCTATGTCGCAAACGGCTTGGGTGACAGCCTTGTGCTGCTCAATAAGCACGTCCAGTCTGACCGAGTGGAGCCGTCCTTCATGAGCCAGCATTGCTATCTGATTTAGGTTACGACCGATAGCTTTCTGCTGCTTTGCGACCTCGTTCAATCCGTCAGCCACGATGATTTTCTTATCGAGTGCCGACCTGAGAACGAAGTCACTGAGGGACAGCTTGTATCGCTGAGCCTTGTTGTGTATCCGCTCATACTCGTCATCGGTACAGCGGATAGTAATCGTTCGATTGCGTTTTCTCATTGTATCACCTTCCTTTCTTTGTGCGATTTTTGAGAGGGGGTTCGGGGTTCGCCCCGGCCAGCAAGCGTTCGGTGGACTGCCGAATGCGATGCTGGCATTTCATACCACCGCTACTAATACTACTCCGTCAGCGGTAGTTTTCTCCCTATGCCAATGCCGCCCACACTCGCTCGACGTTGCGCCACAATCGCTTTTGTGGGCATAAGTGGGATAACTACCCGATTTCTGTATCGGCGGCAAAAACGGGCGTTTTTGTGCGTTGTTTTACCGTCACTCGAGAGCGTTATGCCGTCACCCTGAATCACAAATGCCGTCACCCTCAGTTTTACCATCACCCTGCTCAAACAAAGGTAAATAGACATTTTCTGAGTTTCGGGTGCCGGCATGGTCAGCAATTTCTATCCACAGCAGGCTTCCGTTTTTACTGTCACCCGACTGGTCATAAACGAGTTCAAGTATTCGCGAGCCGTGACTTCTGCGCATACTGAATTGCACTCCGTACACTTTTAATTCTTCGGTGTGCTGAACAAGATTTCTCGTTATCCAGTTGGGAGCATACTCGCGACCGAAACGTTTGTACATCAGCTTGCAGAGTTCAGTTGCAAAACCTGTGAAGCGTTTTTCATCGACCATGAGATCATGTATGGCAAAAGAGAAAAAATCTGGCTTACGCTCAGGCACAACATCTACCACATTCCACCTGTGATTTGTAAACTCTAAGTTCAATTCGAGATGTTCAATGTCACGACCTGCACAATGGAGTTTTGCTTTTTTGTTGCCGCGCTTTTCTTCGATCATCACCACGATACCGTCAACGCTTCCGATGATACCAGTCGAACCCGACACCATATTGAACGGATCGTTGTCATAACACTTGCGTGTATGATGAACGACTAGTATTGCAACCTTTAGCTTGTCCGCAAGCGTTTTCAGTACAGAGAGCTCCTTGTAGTCTGAGCCATAGTTGACATCAGTGCTGCATCTGATTTTCTGCAACGTATCAATAACTATGGCCTTCAAATTCGGAAGCTCCTGTTTACTCTTTTCAAGCTCTTCTTCAAGACCGTTGCCGATTGACTTCGCTTCGATTGCGAAGTTGAGATTCTCACATGGTTCGTCTGTGAGCTCGTATATCCTGTTCTGTAAGCGCAGGAGGTTGTCCTCAAGACTGAGATAAAATACCTGACCTGTATTTGTATCGTGCTTGAGGAACTGCTCGCCGTTAGCAACTGACAAACACAAATCAAGTGCTAACCACGACTTTCCTATCTTCGGTGCTCCTGCAAGGATATACAGACCGGGATACATCATTTTGTAGATGATGTACTCCTGCTTTTCCAGCGGAGTCGTTATTATGTACTCGCTGTTGTAAATTGTTAATTCGTTTCCTATAAAACCATCTCCTTCTTTTCTCGGACACAGCTGACAGCTTTTTTCGTTACGGGTAACTGCTCGTAAGAAATATTTGTGTTGGCTGTGCCGGGCGGATTCCTACACTCCACAAATAAAAAATGTGGGAGCAGTATCCTTTTATGCAAATTGACCTGTTTTTGCATATGATATTTGCTCCTAAAAGTTCAACTCCGAAATACAATAATATTTTAATGAGAACTGACCTTTTCTTATCAAAACTTAGCATTGACCGCTAAGCGCATAGAATAGAGCTTCGCAGCCATTTTAACTCAAAACTGTTATGATGACAGTTTTGAATCAAAAAAGTGCATTTCGGAATAAAAATGTGGGAGCAGTGTCCTTTTTGCATTTTGAACTGTTTTGGGCACATATTTCAGACACATCACGAATGGGTAAGTGCAAAAGTGCGCAATACATCACGGACCTGCTGCAAACTCACAGTGGTATCCGCCGCACTCTTGCCTGACCGAATCAGAAGCCACCCGACTGCACATCGGACTCATAGACAACCTAAATGCTCGGCTGCCTTGGCACACTCCCATTGCCTGCGACGGTTTTATCACGCTCGGACTGTGGCTGAGTGTAAGTATCCGTTCCCGACTTTCAGCGCTTTCTTCACATCTGTGCTGTGTGAAACCAGAGATGTTATCGCTCGCCTTACGGGTCATCGCGCATCTCTGGGCTGGTACGGCTCACCACCCCACCATCGGAAACAACGTAACTCCTGATCCCATATTCAGTTGTCAAGTTGCTGTCCAAGTCCGAAGACTCTTCCTCAGTTTCAATCATAACAGACTTTTCTCAGAGAATAAATGCGAAATGAAACTCAAAAGATTTTTTGCACTTTCATTTAAAAAGACTATCTTTTCAACATGATATGTGCTATAATAGTGGTAACCTATCTTTGGAGGCAAAACTTATGTATCTGAGCCGTGGACTGTACGTTTTCCCAAATAAAAATACTATCAGGCGCTTTATGTACGATGGTGATGAGGCAACTGAACTGCCTGAGATAACTTTTGAACAGCAGCTGATAGACTTTCTTGAGATCGAACTGACGCCGTTCAACAGACTTCTTGATAAGCTGAAAGCATACACCAAGGAGAACACGACTCCTGATGAACTTTTGAGCGTTTGTCGAGCTGTTGGATATACCGCTGAGAGCTTTTGTCAGGAAGAACCTGTGTACAGCTTTCTGCTGTGTACAAAGCTGTATGTTGACAGTTATGATATATCAAGTTATGAAGAACTTTTTGCGTATAAGGATCACGCTGTTGAAATGCTGCGAGATATGGTACACACTCAAAACATTTTCTTCACTATCGCCGATGCGTATTGCAGATTTGAAGGCACACATGAGGAGAAGACTACTAAAGTATTCTTAGGCAGGGAAACAATTTTCAAGTGCCAATTTGAACAAGTCATTGCTCATACAGATGTCAGCACGGAAATGTTTCAGATGACAAGACCTAAGCTGCCATACAGCAGAGGTTACCGCTTTGACAATCTGCCTGCTTATATATGGTATATCTTCCTGCACGCAATGGAGTTCGACACGAGCTTCAGCCAATGCGACTACTGCGGACACTTTTTCAAGCCAAAGACAAAGAAAAAGACCCGATACTGTGATCGGGTCAGGACTGAGGACGGACGCACCTGTAAGCAGATAGGTCCGCAGCAGATTTATAAATTCAGGCTTCAGCACAACGAACTTCTAACTGATTATGACAGAGCTATCAATCGCAATTATCGTCGAGTGGAGCGGTACGAACTAAAGCTCGGCGACGAAAAGCAGGGCAAGGACTTATCCTATAACGATTATGCGGACTGGCTCAGGGAGCTTCATTCGGCAAGGATAGCTTTCATGTCAGGGGAGTTGTCGGAGGAAGAGTTCAAGGAGGCTATTCATCAGCTTGATTAAGACATCAATGATTGTCAATAAAAGTCGCGATTCGGCTAATAATAGGCGATTTATATGTTTCAGGTTGCATTTTTTAAGCGATTGTGTTATAATATAAAATGGATGTTTGTAATTTTGCCCGTTTCGTTATAGTTAAACATTTTCTACGAGGTGAATATAGTGGCTAAAATAGACCCTACATTTATACTTTATGCTTGTGATATTCTTGCTGAAACTGGTAGTGGATTAAGCGGTATGAAAATCGCTGAGTACAGCAATTCATATGCTATAAAATATAACAGGGTTATTCCACATGGAAGTTATCCTTTTAATGCTCCTAATAAAAGAACAGCACTAAGGGAAAACCTTAATGTCTTTGATAAACCAGAGCAGTTCACAATAATTAAAGAACTATGCGAATTACTACCTTCAACTAATGAGAAAGTTAAAGAGCTTAAATCCAAGCTGTTCATAAGATACGGAACATTAGCTTCAGAAAAGATAAGTCAAACAGAACTTATCCAAAAGACTAAACATTGGCTTTCTGATTATCCAACTGCTTTAAAGCAATACGAAAACGCTTTAACAAAGTTTGAAGGTGGCATTTTTGAAAGAAATACTCTTGATGATTTACGTTTATCATTTGAATTGCTTGTTAAGGAATTAGTTGGAAACAATAAAAGCCTCGAAAACCAAATTCCGGAAATATGTCGTATTCTCGACAAAGCCGGCATCTCAACAGAACTAAAAAATATGGTTCAGAAGATCATTGATTACTATACAAAGTATCAAAATAGTCATGTAAAGCATAATGACTTAGTAAACAGTAATGAAATGGAATACGTCATCGAGCTTACAAGTGTTATTATGAAGTTCTTGATAAAAGCAAACACATAGTAAAAAATTAATTATTAGGAGAATAGTTATGGGCAATTCAAGCAAAGAAACAGCAAGAGAAAAGCTCTCTGAGCTGATTGAGCGATATAACAATACACTCAGAGGTAAAGATCACAAAGACATCAGTGAAGAAACTATTCGTACCTGGCTTAATGAATTGCTTGCTATTTTCGGTTGGGATGTTCAGAATACTGCTCAGGTACTTCAAGAACGTGTATTAAGTGGTCAGCAAGTGAAAAAACTCCGTGAAATCAGCTCAACACACAAAAAGCCAGATTACACTCTGATGAACGGGACTAATATCAAATCATTCTTGGATGCCAAATCTCTGGATGTAAATATATTTACCAGTAAGGAAACCGCTTTCCAAATTCGCTCATACGGTTGGTCAGCACAGTCTCCATGTGCTTTTGTATCAAACTTTGAGCAGTTCGTAATCTATGATACTCGATTTGTTCCGTCGCCTGATCAGAGTGCAGATATGGGAACAAAACAGTATTCAATTGATGAGTACCTTGAAAACTTTGATATACTCTATGAACATCTATGGCATGATAATATATGCTCCAACCGTCTTGAACAGCTTTACAAGACAAAAGCTATCGAGGGCAATAATCAGCTCGACAGCAACTTTATGCTCATGCTGTCAGAATTTAGAATTAAGCTCGCCAAAAGACTGGTAGAGCTTAACCCCGATGTTATAAACAACGATTCGCTGCTCAATTATTATGTTCAGGTAATTCTTGACCGTATCATTTTCATAAGGGTATGCGAGTCGAAAGAAATAGAAAAGCACGAAAAGCTAAAGCATTTTCTTTCTGATGAAAACGGCTTTTGGAATTCATTCAAAAACAGCTGTTACATGGAGTTCTATGACCATTATGACGGAGCTATGTTCAAGCGTGACGAATTATTCCAGAGCCTTAATATCGACAATGATGTTTTTGCCGAGTTCGTAAATGGTTTGTATTATCCTTTCCCGTATCGTTTTGACGTAATCCCTGTTAAGGTTATTGCTAACATCTATGAGGAATTTCTTGGTAAACGGATTGTAATTAACAACGGTAAAATAGTGGAAGTTACAAAATCCGAATACGTTAAGACTAACGGAGCAGTCTGCACTCCTGAGCATATTGTAGATATGATATGTAAGCAGACAGTTGATTTATCTTCTGTAAAATCAATAGAGGACATCTTCAAAATAAAGGTGTTTGATCCTTGCTGCGGATCAGGTGTGTTTGCTGTGTCCGTTTATGAATTGCTTACGAAGAAGATGATAGCAATCCTCAGTTCCGATGAAAGTGAACGGAGCAAGTACAGCGATTATTTCTATGTGCAGGACGAAAGCTATATGCTTACCATAGAAGGCAGACGAGCTATTGTCACTAATTGTATTCATGGCATAGACTGTGATGAAGCTGCCATAGAAGTAACCAAGATGTCATTAGCTCTGAAAATCGTTGACGGCAACAATCCTTTAGCTTGGAATGGTATCGGTGCATTCGGTGAGAAGATACTCCGTGATATAGACGGAAATATAAAGCTCGGAAACACGTTGGTAAGTACAGATAATCATATTCCGGCAAAGTATATTGCGGAAATCAAGCCTTTTGATATAAAAATTGCCTTTGCTGATGTTTTCGGTAAAAACAATGGTTTTTCCTATGTGATAGGCAATCCACCTTACGTTGAAACAAAGCATTTTAAGGCTGCCCAGCCGTTGATGCACGATTATTTAAGCACAAAGTATAGTGCTTTTGAAGGTAAAGCCGATCTCTCTGTACTGTTCATCGAGAAGTGTATTAGTTTGCTTACTCCGAACGGAAAACTCGGATTTATAATTCAGAGACGTTGGTTCAAAACTGATTACGGGCGTTCTATCCGTACTCTGATCAATGAAGGAAAATACCTTGAAAAACTGATTGACTTCAAGGCAACAGATATTTTCAAAGGCAGAATCACCTATGTTTCGATCATGGTTCTTTCAAAAAAGAAAAATGATAGTGTCCAGTACTTCTTTATGCCTTCGGAAGCTGAGGATATAAAGACTATATTTGAAAATAGTGAAGATAACGGAGATTTTGAAACTTGCGACTTCGCTTTATTGCCCATAAAAACAGGAACAGAAAGCTGGTCTTATGACAACTATCAGATTGAAGAGATTAAAAAGAGGCTTTCTCAGACTTGTGGTGTCCTGGGAGATTATCCGAAGTTAGCTGTAAAGGACGGTATTCAGGCTCTTTGGAAAAAGATGTATCACTTGACCAACTGCCGTGTAGACGGTAAATATATCATCGGAAAGAACGGATTTAAAGAAACAGTAAAAGTCGAAAAAGATTCTGTGAAGGCAGTCATATATAACCGAGAGTTCTATCCTTTCAAGAAAGTTGAACCTGACGCTTATTGTGTTTTCCCATATGAAGGGGCAAACAATGAAATTATTCCTTTTCCGGAGCTGAAAGAGAAATATCCGCTGTTAGCTGAATACCTGTCAACAAATAAACAGCGGATCACCGAGCAGGTTGAGTGCTATGAAGGTGATTTGTGGCATAGATTTACCCGTGAACACAACCATACACTATATAATGTGGATAAGATCATTATTCCGATGACCGCAAGAGATACGATTGCTACATTCATCAACGATAAAGGTCTGTATATGGATAATGCGAATGTGTGGTTCATTACTGTCAAGGGTGCATCTGCCGACCTTATGAAAGCTATCACCTGCATCATCAATTCAACAATATTCACGGTTCTTGGCAAATCGGGAGCTAATCCTCAAAGTGGCGGATACTATAAGTTTAACAAGCAATTCCTGATGCCTATTCCTTTTCCTATTGAAGCAGTTACGGAAAAAGCTGAATGTGTAGCGAAACTTGCAAAATACTATTCTGAGATTTCCGAATTACAGGAACAGTATTTATCAGCTACTTTCAATACCAAAGAGATCATAGCAGGACAGCTCAGACAGTTATGGGCAGAACTTGATGATATTTGCTATGCCCTTTATAAAGTAACAGCTCAGGAAAAACAGCAGATTATCAACATGGGACGAACGGTAAGCCGTATCGACCTTCTGAATGGAGTTAAGTGATATGAACGTAAAACAGCTTGTAAATAAGTTGCTTAAAATATCAGGCGATGTTACAAGCATCGAGAAGGCATTGGTTTACTCTTTTGCTGATAAAATCGCTGTTGATACTAATAAGAGTCAGTGGTTGAAGAACTACTTATCAGATATTGATTATTCTATTGTAGATAAGGTCAATCAGATCACAGAGAGTAAGCTGACATTAAATGAACTTATCGCTATTTTTGAGATGCTCGTTCCTCAAAGTGAAAAGAAGGAAAAAGGTGTAGTATACACTCCTGAAATAATAACAAGATATATTGTCAGCAACACGCTTAACTGTGATAGTGTTCCTACCGTACTTGATCCTTCCTGTGGCTGTGGAGCTTTTCTTGTTACAGCTGCTGAATATATGCACGAAAGGTATGGCATTCCTTATTCTGAGATAATATCCTCATATCTATATGGCGTTGATATAGACAGTAACGCAATAGATAGAATCAAGTCTTTGCTATCCTTGATTGTTCTCATGAACGGCGAAGAAGAAAAGTGCAGCTTTAACTTTATATGTGCCGATACGCTTGATAAGGAAACGTATGATAGACTTCATAAAATGCACAAGAACGGATTCGATTGCGTAGTAGGCAATCCCCCGTATGTTCGTAATAAAAACATGAGCGAAGACACAAAATGTCATCTGACTAATTGGGTATCATCATCAGTCGGAAATGTTGATTTATACATTCCTTTCTTTGAGATAGGTGTTAAACTGCTTTCTGATAACGGCAGGCTCGGTTATATCTCACCGAACAGTTATCTGCAAGGTGTAAACGGGAGAAGTCTCAGAAAGTATCTCTCTGCTGAACAGCATCAGCTCGAAATCATAGATTTCAGGGATAGTCAGGTCTTTGAAAATGTTACAAGCTATACTTGCATAACTCTGATAGACAAGTCTATCAAAACGGATGCAATCAAGTATTTTAGGTTAAATGAAACCAATACATTAGAAAAGCATACTTTCTCTGAGTATCATTATATAGATTTCCCTGATGGTAAACCGTGGAGAATGCGAGAAAGCGGTATAGATGAGATCATACACAAGCTCGAATCAGCTGGCACGCCTCTCTCTCATTGGAAAATCCGTAATGGTCTTGCAACTTTAAAGAACGATCTTTACTTCTTTTCACCTGTAAAAGAAGATGCCAAATATTATTACCGGGAATATAACGGAAAATCCTATAAGATAGAAAAGGATATTTGCATTAAGGTCGCAAAACCAAACATAATCAAAAGTGAAGCAGAATTAGAACAGAAAATGGAAATAGCTATTTTCCCGTATACTCACACGGATAGTACCTATCAGCTTATTGAAGAAAATGTTTTCAAATCTTCTTTTCCTGAAGCATATGGTTTTCTTACCGAATATAAATCAATATTGCTTAACAGAGATAAGGGACATGGAAATTATCCTGCCTGGTATGCGTATGGAAGAACTCAGGGCATGAATAATTTCGGAAAGAAACTGCTTATCCCATATATAAGTGGAAGTCCAGTTGCTGTTCTATCCTTAGATCCCGATGTTTTATTCTATTGCGGATATGCTCTGCTCTCTGAGGACGTTGAGGAACTGAAAATACTTAAAGTATTCCTTGAATCAGAAGCGTTCTGGTACTATATCTTCCATACAAGCAAGCCATACTCTAAGGGATATATGGCTTTTGCAAAGAATTACATCGTGAATTTTACTATTCCTGAGCTTTCTGAAAAGGAAAAGGCATATTTGTTGGAAACGCATACTCGTGAGGAATTAGACAAGTTTGTGTGGGGAAAATATAATAATATTAACGAAATATGAGGTGTTAACATGAACAATCTTTCAGATAAAATTAAAGAACTGAAAAAAGAAATAGTATCTGATTCTTATTCAATGTCTATAGGTGAGTTAATAAGCTTATATAATGATGAAGAACTTGACATTCATCCCAGATTTCAGCGCCTTTTTCGTTGGTCATCATATCAAAAAACACGTTTTATTGAATCGATACTATTAAATATCCCGATTCCTCCTATCTTTGTTTCTCAAAATGAAGAAGGGGTATGGGATGTAATTGATGGTGTACAGCGTTTATCTACTATTTTTCAGTTTGTAGGAAAACTAAAGGACCAATATGGAAATACCGTTGATAAGCTTGTATTAGAAGGAACTAAAGCACTTCCAGAGCTTGAGGGATTATATTGGGAAGCTGATTCACCATTCGAATCTGTTTTGCCCAAAGATGTTAAACTGGATTTTAAACGATCGAGAATTGTTGTAAATATTGTTAAAAAGGAAAGCGATACAAGCGCAAAATACGAGCTGTTCCAAAGATTGAATACAGGCGGATCAAATCTAAGTGATCAAGAAGTTAGAAATTGTCTGATGATAATGAGCAAACCTTCATTCTATGATTTTGTTGAAAAGCTCTCATTAAATGAAGATTTTATTGAAACTACTCCCATATCCAATAGATTAGTTGATGAACAATATCGTATGGAATTAATCACAAGATATTTGATAGCAGCCAATTGTGATTTATCAAATGTCAGAAAAGAATATAAAGACTTAGCACCGCTACTTGACGAAAAAATATTAGAATTGGGTGATAGCAACCAGTTTAATTACGAAATTCAAGAATACATATTTAATTCCGTTTTCAAAATAATAAAATCTTTAGATCAGATTAATTGTGAAGATGTATTCAAAAAATATATGAATGGCAGATTCTCTGGTCCTGTTTTATCAGCTGCATTTTTAACAATAACAGTAGGAATCGCCAATGCTTTGCAAAATAGTGATGGCATTACAGAAGATTTCACAAAAATTGCAGAACTGATAAAAGGGTTACATGAACAGAACATTTTCTATACATATACTCGTGCAGGTATAAGAGCAGTTGACAGATTTGAAACATTGACTTCTTTTGGAAAGGAGTATTTCAGTGGGAAATCTAAAGGACTGTGATAATTAATTGACAAAATAGATCAAGAGCTATCCTGGCGAAAAAAGGAATTAACACAGTTACGATTTATTGTGTCTACCGCTTCGCCTGAGAATGAATTGACTATTCTCCGATCAAGTATAGTGCTACTTTATGCTCATTGGGAAGGAATGGTTAAAAAGCTTTTATCTTTATACCTCGAACACATAGTAGATCAGAAGTTACATAACAATGAACTTAAACCCAATTTTTATGCCATGAGCTTATCATCTGAATTTGAGCAATTTAAAAGCACTAAAAAAGTATATCATTATATTAATTTGACAAATACCATCCTAAATAGTACCAATAGTATTCCCCAGATTCAAAGTGATAAAATCATAGATACTAAAAGTAATCTGAATTCGGAATTATTTAAAGAGCTTATGGCATTATTGGATTTAGATTCATCTATACATGATACATCCTTCAATCTTATTGATGAAAGATTGTTAGCTCGCAGAAATGGTATTGCCCATGGAGAAAATAGGAAACGATTTCCTTTAGATAAAGAAGAATACTATGATATTCATGTAAGAATCGTTCAGATAATGGATGATTTAGCAACGCAGATTAAAGATTCAGCAATAAATAAAAGTTATCGAAAAGCACCTGATAACGAAACAGATTTGGTTTATAAAGAACAGACGGAGATGTCAATTCCAATAGGTTAAATAAATGATAAAGTCTTTCTACTTAAACTGTATGAAGTAGATGAACTAATGAAAAAATCAAAATATGTTTTTATTATTTTAGTTCTTGTATATGTAGCAATGGCTATACTTTATCCTTTCGATGTATTGAATATAGGTGAAAACTTACTATTTGCGCTGTCGTTTTCAGCTTTGCTTTTGTCAGCCAGCGACGTCATTAACAAAATAGCAGGCTATCTATGTATTAGTAATACATATAATGCAGATTTAAAAATCACTATTGATTTTTTAGAATCAAAGATACAGTGCGGATTTACTCAAACCCGAACCATTAACGTTAGAAATGTAGCGGAAAACTGCAAGGAGCTATTGAAAAGGAAATACAAGTATTGTCATCCTGATGACTATGCACATAAAACAATAATAAAAGCACACAATATATTCTCTATGATACTGTTTATCATTGGAATAGCATCATTTATAATAGTTCCTTTCCTGAATCAAAATATTACTAATACAAAAACAACTTCATTAATAACTATTTTAGCTTTTGCGGCAATGTCATTAAGTCTATTTTTAGACGAATTAATTGATGAAAAGCAATCTGATATTAACAATCTGCTAAATGATAAACATTTAGCTATAAATGCGGAGTATTCCGATTTTAGATCGTATTTTGAATCAAATATGTATTACAGAAATGATTTGAAAGCAAATCAAGAGTTAATTGCTTCAATAATTGCAAATCAAAAAACGGCTGTACCCGAAAGCACAGCCGATAAATCTTAAATATAAACCATACACTCAAACACAGCTTCTCTCGCCATATAGACGAAGCAGTTCTCCAGACCGAGCATCTTCTCGGAATCACCGCTGAGAACAGCTTTCTGATAGCAACTATCGGTCTGCTTCCAAAGCTCAACCTGACGTGAGATAGCTTCACTGACTTTCCGTTCCATATCATCAAGATACTGCACGATCCTACCCTCATTGACGAGCCTGCGAAGCCTGTCAGGACAATGACTGTCAGAGAAATGAAGATGATACCTAATGAAGTCGGTGTGGTAGGTCTTGCTTTCCTCAATCTGAGTATCTACATTGAAGTGTGTGACGGTCACGGTATAAGTGTCCAATTGCCACAGAGAAACGTATTTCTTTTTCAGTGGATTATAGGTGGTCTGTTCACTTTTGTATCTGCTCATACCGCCCACCTCACTTTATGGGCTTTATCATTTCAAGGACAAGCTGTGCGCCGACCTTGAAGCCCTTGCGAAACTCATTGCGGTTGGCGAGATTATGCAGCTCAATGTCCGCTGACTGATATTCGTCAAGAATTTCAGTGCTGTCGGGATAGGCTTTTTTCAATTCGGCTTCTGCCTTGACGAGCCTGTCGAGTGCTGCCTTGTATGAACCGTCCACATCCTCAATTTCGGTCAGGTGGAACAGGTCATAGTCGTAAAGTTCATCGAGAATATTTTTCATTTTCGTGTCCTCCATATTATTTGGTTGATGTTCTTCTCAAAAGAAAATAACAGGAGTATGACCATAACGTTGTCCTTTGTCTGTCCTTTACAAGTTTCAAAAAGATAGAATAAAGGACAGCATAATAAAACGAGTTAAGGTTAAAAAATGCCGTAAATGCGGGCTATTTCCCATATCACGGCAGGTTAGAAAATGTGAAAAATTTAATTCGATTCCCGTACGGGTCATTTTATCAAACGCAGATGATTTTTATATCGTCTGCGTTTTTTGTTGCCGTAAGATCAATTGACGTAATTGTTGACAAAGGTTCACCGAGCTGAATTGCTCGAAGTGAATGATCAAGCAGGAGATAATGGCTACGTTTTGTTTGCCGGAAATGAGCCGGAGGATTACTATTATTCGATCGGCGGCGGGGTGCACATGGGCGAGAGCGCCGAGAAAACGGTCAAAAGAGAGGTGCTTGAAGAAACGGGCGTTGTCTACGCGGAACGCAGGAACTTCAAAGCAATAGTATGACATTCGGTGTGAAAGAAAATATAGCTTGGCTTCCGATAAAAGATCTGCATAAATACAAGGCGTTCCCGAGCTTTATGAAAGACTATCTGAGCAGGGAACACACTGGTATCGAGCATATCGTTACTGATGAGAGAAAATGATATAGTATATTATATATTGGCAGAAAAGTAAATTTAAAATATATTTTAGAGAGTGCAATAGCGTGGAGAAATATAATGATTTAGGTAAAACGATCTCGCATGTGATCGTTTTAAGTCACTAATCTGTTTGCTATGCTGACGCCGCACACTTGACTATCGCAGTAAAATGTGCTATAATGATTTTGTCAAATTGCAAAGTTATTTTGCTAAATGTAGTTAGCCTAAGCTAACGTAAACAATGCGTATCTGCAAAAAATCACGAGGTATCGTAAATATTAGCACTGCAAGTCGTACTTTTTTCTGCTGTACTTTCTTATGGTAATGTTTGCGGTCAAAAATGACGATCCGAACTGCTATTATATCTATCCAAAGGAATATACTGGTGATGCGGTGAAGCGCGGGTTAGCCGGCCGCGAGAAAGTCACAAAGAGGAGCAAACGCTTCATGATACCTTGTAAACTGAAAACGGAGATGTTCTAATGAGTAAAAAAATCAAGCCTGTGCTCAATGGCGCGGCGGAAACCATGCTCCAGAGCTTTTACGCTCGGGCGATGTACAGTAAAGATCCGAAACATAAATTTCATGACGCAAAAGCTGAGGAAATAGTTGCCAAACTTGACTATGATTTTAGCAATGCGCAGAATGACGCGGCGATGAGCGGAGGAGTTGTCGCGAGAACTATCGTTTTTGACGAGCTGGTCGGCGACTTTATAGCGAAAAATCCCGACTGCACGGTCGTAAACATCGCCTGCGGACTGGATACGCGCTTTTACCGTATGGATAATGGCAGAATAACTTGGTATAATCTGGACTTGCCCGAAACCATTGAAGTGCGCGACTCGCTCTACCATGAATCGGGCAGAGTATCGACCGTGGCTTGTTCGGCTTATGACCCCGAGTGGGCGCGGATGATCGAGAAGCGCGGCAAAATGCTCTTCGTCATCGAGGGGCTTTCGATGTACCTCACTGCCGAGCAGGTGCGCGATATGCTAGCGATAATACGCGATAATTTCGACAATGCGACAGTGATGATGGAGTGTCTGTGCCCGAAATTTGTCAAAAAAGAGAGCCTGGAGCGCTCGATTCAGGCAACGGGTGCGAAATTCAAATGGGGCGCGAACAGCTTCGACGACCTCGGCGAGGCGGGAAGAGGCTTTCGCCGTGTGAAGGACGACAATATCCTGCGCGGAATGTGGACGCTCAGCCCCGCGTACAAACTCGTGACGTGGATACCGATCATGAAGACTTTTGCGCAGAAAATTCTGGTATTTGAAAAAACGTGACCGGTATTAACCGTACTTGATAATTAGTGCTGATTGCTGTATGCCGAAACAGTCCATTTTTTTGTACACGTAAGCAACGCTTGACAATTCGCATTTGCGGTGTTATACTATTATGAGTGCATAGCGGTTTGCTGTTTGTACAAACTATTTCTAGCGGAGATGTAATTATGTGGTTTGTATACGCATTGCTTTCAGCCGTTTTCGCGGCGCTGACCTCTATACTTGCGAAGGTCGGAATCGACGGCGTTAATTCAAATCTCGCAACGGCGATACGCACTGTTGTGGTGGTCATGATGGCGTGGCTGATGGTGCTAATTACCCATTCTCAGGGCGGTATCTCGGAAATTGGCAGAAAAAGTTGGCTGTTTCTTGTGCTTTCGGGCTTGGCGACGGGCGCTTCGTGGCTCTGCTACTACAAGGCTATCCAGCTCGGCAGCGTTTCAAAGGTCGTGCCGATAGACAAGCTCAGCGTTGTCATCACACTTGTGCTCGCGTTTATCTTTCTACATGAGGAATTTACTGTTAAATCAGTAATTGGCTGTATACTTATAGCGGCAGGCACATTGCTCATGGTACTCTAAACTACCCAAAATTGATTACGATGATCAGGCTTGTGAGCTTGGAAAATCGCTGTAATTTTATATCATAGGAGCAGACATACTGCACAAAAGCAGTGCGTCTGCTATTTTTTATAGACTATGTAAATTTGTGCATTGACAAACGACCTGCATTATGTTATGATGTAATTAAGTTAGCATATGCAAACCGATTTAACGGAAAGGTAATAACATGAATTTTGAAATTTTTCGCGGTATTCTCATACCCTTTCTCGGCACATCGCTCGGCGCGGCGGGCGTGTTTTTCATGCGCAAAACGCTGCATTTCGGCGTTCAGCGCGCGCTGACAGGCTTCGCGGCGGGCGTGATGACAGCCGCTTCGGTCTGGAGCCTGCTTATCCCCGCGATGGAGCAGGAAAGCGGCATGGGCAGGCTGGCATTTATCCCCGCGGCGGTCGGCTTCTCGCTCGGCATACTTTTCCTGCTGGCTTTAGACCATATCGTACCCCACATGCACATGAATTCCACCGAGCCCGAGGGCAAACGCAGCCGTTTAAAGCGCACGACAATGCTCGTTCTCGCCGTTACTCTGCACAATATCCCCGAGGGTATGGCGGTCGGCGTAGTGTACGCGGGGCTGGCGGCGGACAATGTCACGATCAGCTCGGCGGGGGCGCTTGCACTTTCGCTCGGTATTTCGATACAAAATTTTCCCGAGGGCGCGATAATCTCACTGCCGCTCCGTGCGGAGGGCATGAGCAAGCCAAAAGCGTTCGCCTGCGGGGTGCTGTCGGGCGTAGTTGAGCCGATCGGCGCGGTGATAACAGTGCTGCTCGCCGCTCTGATATTGCCTGTTTTGCCGTATCTACTCAGCTTCGCGGCGGGCGCGATGATCTACGTCGTCGTCGAGGAGCTTATCCCCGAAATGTCCGAAAAGCCGCACTCAAATATCGGGACTGTCTTTTTCGCGGTCGGCTTCGTATTGATGATGTCGCTCGACGTTGCACTAAGCTGATTTGTGCATATTAAATAAAACTGTTGAGAAAATTAAGTACAGATTTGATAATTGTATCTAAAGTAAAAGTGTGCTATAATAGTTAAGGTGACGAAAACTTTTCTCAGTCTGCAAAATTTTTCGCCGCCAAGACCACGAAGGGAATGATTACAATGGGAAACAACAATACAAATTGGGGCTATGAAGCCGTATTTTACCAGATATATCCGCTCGGATTTTGCGGCGCGCCTTTTGAAAACGATGGCGTGCAGGAGCACCGTATCTTGAAAGTGCTCGATTGGGTGGATCATATAAAGGAGCTCGGCTGCAACGCAGTTTACTTTTCGCCCGTTTTTGAGTCGGACACACACGGCTACAACACCCGCGATTATTCAAAGATCGACTGCCGACTCGGCACGAACGAGGACTTCAAAAAGGTCTGCGACGCACTGCATGAGCAGGGAATAAAGGTCGTGCTCGACGGCGTTTTCAACCACGTCGGCAGGGGCTTTCCGCAGTTCCGCGACGTTATTGAGAAGCGCTGGGATTCGCCCTATAAGGACTGGTTCAACATCAATTTCGACGGTAACAGCAACTACAACGACGGCCTGTGGTACGAGGGCTGGGAGGGTCATTACGACCTCGTCAAGCTTAACCTGCGTAATCCAGCTGTCGCCGACCATATTCTGAACGCCGTTAAGGGATGGATAGAAGAATTTGGTATAGATGGTATTCGTCTGGACGTTGCCTACTGCCTTGATTTCGACTTCCTCAAGCGCCTGCGTTCGTTCACCGACAGCCTTAAAGAAGACTTTTTCCTCGTCGGCGAGCTGCTTCACGGCGATTACTCACGCTGGGTAAATCCTGAAATGCTGCATTCTGCTACCAATTATGAGTGCTACAAGGGTCTGTACTCCAGCTTCAATTCGATGAATATGTTCGAGATCTGTCACTCGCTGAAAAACCGTTTCGGCCCTGAAAACTGGTGCCAGTACCGCGGAATGCACCTCCTCTGCTTCGCCGATAACCACGATGTTACCCGCGTCGCGAGCATCCTCACCGAGCCGCGCCACCTGCCGCTCATCTACACGCTGCTATTCGGAATGCCCGGAATTCCCTGCGTTTACTACGGCAGCGAGTGGGGCGCAAAGGCTGAGAAAAAGGATGGCGACCCCGCGCTTCGCCCCTCGTTCGATAAGCCAGAGAGCAACGAGCTTACCGCGCACATCGCCGCGCTCGCAAAGGCTCACCGCGAAACTAAGGCGCTCTGCTACGGCGACATCAAGATACCTGTTCTTACCAACAAGCAGTGCGTTCTCCAGCGCGATTTTGAGGGTCAGCGCGTGTTTGTCGCGATAAATGCCGACGATCAGCCGTTCACCGCGCATTTCGACGCAGGCTACGGACTTGCCGATGACCTCGTTACCGGCGAAACTCACGACTTTGGCGGCGGCAGCGAACTTGCTCCTTACTCCTCGCATATTTGGCTCTGCAAGTAAAGTGTACAGATTCTTGTACAGATAATTCGCTTGCTTTTTAGTACAAATATCTGTACAATTGAAAGCACGGTAGTGCACTAGTACGAATTTCAGTACAGTTAATTTGGATTACAATAAGTCCAATAAATCGTACAATTAAATTGAAGCATAAAAATAACCGCAGTCGATGAAAAACTGCGGTTATTGCTTTTATATAAGAATATGAATTTAGTCTACGGTCTCCAGACCCTCTGCCTTGAACGCCTGACGGAGGTCGTCAATGAGGTCTTTCTTGTCCTCGATACCGATAGCTACGCGGTAGAATCCGCCGTGGAATTCCTGCGGATAGAGGTACATTCTCTCGTCGTCCTCGCCGAGGAACACGATAAGGCTGGCGTCATGTCCCAGCGATACGGCCGATGTGAAAATATTAAGATGAGTTACGACTCTGTTGTAGAGATCGTGCTCGCCCTTCAGACCAAATGAAAGCACACCACCGAAGCCGTTCTTCATCTGCTTTACAGCAAGCTCGTGACCCTTATGGCTCTTCAGACCGGGGTACGCAACGAAGCTTACGCAAGGCTGCTTCTCGAGCCACTCGGCGATGGCGAGCGCGTTGTCGTTGTGCACCTGCATTCTCAGTGGGAAAGTTACCGCGCCGCGCATGATGAGCCATGCGTTGAACGGGCTGATAACGCCGCCAATATTTACCTGTGCCTGATAGCGGATCTTGTCCATGTCCTCGTGGTTGCCGATTATTGCGCCGCCCATCGAGTCGCCGTGACCGTTGATGTATTTGGTAAGGCTTTCCACAACAAAGTCAACGCCGTACTCCAGCGGACGGGTGTTGTAGGGCGAAGAGAACGTGTTGTCCGCCGAAACGAGAATTCCGTGCTCGTGCGCCAGCTTTACGATGCCTTCGATGTCGCAGATGCAGAGGGTCGGGTTGCCGGGAGTCTCAAAATGGATAAGCTTGGTATTCGGTTTAATTGCTGCCTTTACCTTTTCGAGGTCTGTGCAGTCAACTATCGAGGTTTCGATGCCCCATTTTTCAGTCCAAAGCTCGTTGAAAATGCGGTAAGTGGCGATATATGTAACGGTGGAGAAGATAACGTGGTCGCCTTTTTTCAGCTTGGTGAAGAAAAGCGCGGAAAGCGCCGCAACGCCGCTCGCCAGAACTACGCAGTCCTCGCCGCCCTCAAGATTAGCGATCTTTTTCTCCAGCAGACCCTGATTTACGCCACCGTTGCGGGTGTAGATCTTGTCCTCGGAAGCCGACCAGTTCATGGTAGAAGGGTCGTAGGGAAGCAGGAAGCTGTTCGCCATGTTGATAGCAGGCTCTATAGCGCCCGTGCCGGGATCAGGCTCGTTGCCGACGTGGATAGCGCGGGTGGTGAAGCTCAGCCCATCGTAATTGTGTACTTTTTTTTCGCTCATATTTTTTCGTCCTTTCGCGTGTTTTTTGCAAAATTCGTAATAAACCAAATTATATTATATCATACTATCCCGCTATGTTTGTAAAGTTTTTCTGAATTTTACCCAAAGCTTGCCGCACAATTTTCCTTTTGCTTGACATACTGCCGTGCTTGTGATACAATTATTATTAAAATTTGAAAGCTGGTGCGTGCTATAAAAATGAAGAAAATTCGCGGTATTGTGGAGAATGCCCGCGCGGCGGCGCTGTATTTTGAAGCTTTTCCGCCCGAGGAACGTGCGCCGTGGCTTCTTCTCGCTAAAAAAGCCCGCAATGCAAACGTCGATAACTGGGGCATCTACGCCGACGGCAGATTCGCAGGGCTAATGTACATTGTAAATCATGCCGATATTTCCTATGTTTTCTATTTCGCAGTCAAAAAAATTTCCGCGGAATGGGACTGGGCACTCGCGTTCTGAAACTTGTCCGTAAGCACTACGCCGGCAGACGCTTTTTCCTCGCGATAGAGAGCTTAGACCCCGTTGCCGATAATTACGACGAACGTGTAAAGCTCCGTGATTTTTACCTGCGCGGCGGTCTTTTGCCGATGGGCATGAACGTTCAGGAGGGAAGCGTGGTCTACGAACTGCTCGGATGCGGCGGAAAGGTCGCGGCGGAGGAATACAGCGCCCTTATCGCCGAATACCTCTGCAAGACGATTTTCAGAGGCGTAACGATGCGGATCTTGCCGCCCGAAAAATAGCTTATTTATAAGGTATATCTTAGGCACATTTTTCCTCTTAACACAGATCTGTCATTTGTTTGATACCATAATTTCAGATTACGGCGGTGAAAAATTTTTAAAAAGGGGTTCACATTCGCGAAAAAATGTGGTATAATAAAACTAAGTAAATGTGCGCGGTCGGCGACCTTCCGCGTGGAAAGGAAAGTAAAGATGACAAAATATATTGGCGCAAAATGCTCGGTCTGCGGCGAAATGTTCAAAGACGGCGACGACATAGTCGTGTGCCCCGACTGCGGCACGCCTTACCATCGCGCCTGCTGGGATAAAAATGGCGAGTGCATAAACCACGAGCTGCATGAGTCAGGCATGAGCTGGAGCGAAAAGATGGAAAACGAAAGGCTCGAAGCTGCCTCACACGGCGAACCGATACGCTGCATACGCTGCGGGACCGAGAACGACCCCGGCACGATGTTCTGCGTTGAGTGCGGAATGCCGCTCGCACAGGGCAGGAACGACGCGCGTCCCTTCAACGGCACGCAGGCTCAGTCCGACCAGTCCGAAGAACAACCGAACCAAAACGGCTTCTTCAATTACAGCCAGCCGAACGCCGACGCGCAGAGCGGGCAGGATCAGCAAAACCAGCAGGGCTTCTCGAACGGTTTCAATTTCGGCATACCCGTTCAGCCCGTTAAGCTCACCGAAGAGTCAGACATAGACGGCATACGTTTGGGCGATTTCTTCGATTACGCGGGCAGACGCTCGCTCTCGTTGATCGCAAACTTCGTGAAATTTGCCAAGACAGGCTCGAAAACTTCGATGAATATAGCAGCTCTTTTCTTCCCGCAGTACTATTTCTTTTACCGCAAAATGTATAAAAAGGGAATTTTGTTCATGCTGCTATGGTTTCTGACGGCTATTCCCACCTTGATACTTTACGGTCAGTCGGGCGTGCTGGGCATGGTCTTCTTCAATATGCCCTTCAATATCAAGTCGCAGGCGTTCCTCAACATTTGCAACGTCGCCCAAATAGCCGCGACGCTCATGGGCATATTCGCCTGCCTGTACGCCAATTACTGGTACTACAAACAGGCACGGAACGACATTCAGAATATCCGCTCGCAGACCGACTTATCGGAGAACGAGATTCGCGCAAAGATAGCGCAGTCGGGCGGAACATCGTGGGCTAAGGTGATAATCGCGGGCGTTTCCGCAGTGGCAGTGAGCCTTGTTTTTCTGCTCGTGCTGACGATATTGTTCTGAGTTAACAAAAAATTTACGAATACTGCCGCGCCCGCTCTTGACAAGTTGGCGCGGTTTTGTTATAATAATATTGCTGTCTTTATGTGCAGCCGGCGGTTTTCCGCTGACCCTTGCTCGCAAATGCGGGCTTAATATCCACAAGGAGGTGTCATTTAAAATGGCGAAGATCAATGAAAAGTACGAAGCAGTAGTAGTATTCAGCTCTAAGAGCGGCGAAGAGAACGTTAAGGCTCTTACCGAAAAGTTCGATGAACTTATCAAGGCAAATGCAACTGACGTTACTATGAACGACTGGGGCAAGAGAAAGCTTGCTTACGAGATCAACTACGAGGCAGAGGGTAACTACGTTCTCTGGAACTTTACTTCCGTAACTTCTTTCCCTGCTGAGCTCGAGCGTGTACTCGGTATCACCGACGGCGTTCTGCGTTTCCTCGTTACTGTACAGTAAGTCGGTAACCTTTAGGGAAAAACCTGCTCTTTGCGCCGCGCGCAGAGGGCCGAGAAAGGAAGATAGATCATGCTGAATAAAGTTATTCTCATGGGCAGGATCACGCGCGATCTGGAGCTTAAAACTACTCCGAGCGGCGTTTCCGTGCTCACATTCTCTATTGCGGTAGACCGTAGCTTTGTCCGCCAGGGCGAAGAACGTCAGGCTGATTTCATCACCTGCGTAGCATGGCGCCAGCAGGCAGAGTTTATAAATCGCTATTTCGGCAAAGGCAGAATGATCGCCGTAGTCGGAAATCTCCGTACCCGCACCTATGATGATAAAAACGGTACTAAACATTACGTTACCGAGGTCTATGTAGACGAAGCTTCGTTTACAGGCGAGCCTAAGCAGCAGGGCGGTTACCAGGGCGGTTATCAGCAGCAGCCCTCTTACCAGCAGAATAACAGCTATCAGGGTTCTTATCAGCAGCAGCCTGCGCCGCAGCAGAATAATTATCAGAGCGGCAGACCCCAGCCCGATGATCCTATGAATATCGGCGATATTCAGGACTTCGAGGTATTCAGCGACGATGGCGTTCCTTTCTGACAAATTGTTGCATTTAAATTAATTGGTATTTCCGGTTAGGAGGATTGACATGGAAAGAAATTCAAGACCTATGAAGAGAGGCCGCAAGAAGGTTTGTATGTTCTGCGTAGACAGAGCTGAAAAGATCGATTATAAGGATATTGCTAAGCTCAGAAAGTGCATGACCGAAAGAGGAAAGATCCTTCCTCGCAGAGTTACCGGTACTTGCGCTTACCACCAGAGAGAGCTTACTTCGGCTATCAAGAGAGCGCGTCACCTTGCTCTGCTGCCTTACGTTGCAGACTAATTGCGCTATAAATTTATTTTAGCTAACAAAGGTATCCGATATGATGCGGATACCTTTTTGTTCTATAAATTTTTTCCTGCTGCTTGAAATATTACAGAAAATGTGGTATTATATTATTACCGACTTAAAAACTGACCGCTCGCTCATCTGCGGGCTTCGGCAAAATAAATGCTGAGAGGTGTAAACATGAAACAGGAGTTTGATTACAACGAATTTGATAAAAATTTTCCGCTGGGCGAAAGTTTTGAACTTCCCTGCATCCCCGCTAGGGACGTGGTGGTGCTGCCCGGCGAGGAAACTAATATAGATGTCGCGCGCCGCAGGACCGTTTATTCGGTAAAACGAGCTCTTAAAAACGACGGTTACGTCTTTATAACTATGCAGAAAGACTCTCTGGAGGAAAAGCCTTCCGCCGCCGACCTCTGCCATGTGGGCACTATCGCCTATGTGAAACAGGCGGTGGAAACTAATGGCAGCGTGTACCGCTGCTACATCATCGGCTGCGCACGCGCTGAGCTGGAGGAATTTTCTGCTGTGGGTGCCGGATTTTCCGCAACAGCCCGCCGCGTGCTCGATTATGAGGAGGATCCTCTCAACGAGCACCAGATACAGGCGATAATGCACGAAGTTCTCGACAGCTTCAGCGAGCTGCTCGACGCTATGAATAAGCCGCTTTCCGATGAAGAACGCGCAGTTTTCGCGATAAGAGACCCGTATGAGCTTTACGAAACGCTTGTCCAGCTGCCGAATATATCGCCTGTTAATCGTCAGGAGCTTCATGAGCTGCCCTCATGCGGCGAAAAGCTGATGAAGCTTGCCGAGGTGCTCGCTTCTGAGGCTGATATTGTACGTCTGGAAGCTCAGGTGCACGCTAAGGTGCATGAGTCGATAAATCAGGGTCAGCGCGATTATTATATCCGTGAGCAGATACGCGTGCTGAAAGAAGAGCTTGGCGAGGACGACGATTATCAGTCGGACAGCGAGGAGTGCGCTGCTTACCGCGAAAAGCTCGCCGCTGTTCACAATATCTCTGATGACGCCCGCGCGCGCCTTGCGGAGGAGATCGAGCGCCTTGCCAAAACGCCCTCCTATTCGCAGGAGGCGGCTCTGCTGCGCTCTTATCTCGATGTATGCCTTTCACTGCCTTGGGATACCACTAGCGAGGATGTTACCGATATAGATTCGGCGGCGAAAATTCTCGATGAAGACCACTACGGTATCCGCAAAGTCAAGGATAGGATTCTTGAAAACATAGCCGTTCGCGAGCTTACGCCCGACGTTAAGGGACAGATAATCTGCCTTTCAGGCCCTCCGGGAGTCGGCAAGACCAGCGTGGCGAAGTCTATCGCCCGCGCACTCGGCAGAAAATTCGTCCGCGTTTCGCTCGGCGGCGTGCGCGATGAAAGCGATATTCGCGGCCATAGAAAGACCTACCTCGGCGCTATGCCCGGCAGGATAATCATGGCGCTGAAGCAGGCGGGAACTTCCAACCCCGTAATGCTGCTCGATGAGATAGATAAGATGGCGAACGATTTCCGCGGCGACCCCTCGTCCGCAATGCTCGAGGTGCTCGATTCTGAGCAGAACAGCCAGTTTCGCGACCACTATACCGAGATACCGTTCGACCTCAGCAACGTGCTTTTCATCACCACGGCGAACAACACCTCCGCAATATCCGCCCCGCTGCTCGACAGAATGGAGCTGATAGAGCTTTCCAGCTATACGCGCGAGGAGAAATTCCACATTGCGAAAGAGCACCTGCTGCCGAAACAGCTCAAAAAGCACGGCATAAAGGCTTCGCAGCTTCGCCTTGCCGACAGCGCTATCTACTCGCTGATCGACAGCTATACTCGCGAGGCGGGCGTGCGTACCCTCGAGCGCGAGATAGGTTCGCTCTGCCGCAAAGCCGCTAAAAAGCTCGTTACCGGCGAGAAAAAGGTCAGCATAAAGGCTGCCAATATCGAGGAGTACCTCGGTCACAAGAAATTCACCGATGATTATTTCTCCAAAAAGCCTGCGGTCGGCTGCGTAAACGGCCTTGCGTGGACAAGCGTTGGCGGAGTTATCCTGCCCGTTGAAGCCCTCATTCTCGACGGCAAGGGCAAGGTCACGCTTACAGGTTCGCTCGGCGACGTCATGAAAGAGTCGGCAACGCTGGCTGTCAGCAACGCCCGCCGCCTTGCAAAGGCTTACGGCTACGACGCTGATTTTTACGAGAAAAAAGATATACATATCCACGCTCCCGAGGGCGCTGTTCCTAAGGACGGCCCTTCGGCAGGCGTTACAATGATAACCGCGCTAGTCTCCGCACTCAGCGGTATAAAAGTTCGCTCAGACGTTGCGATGACGGGCGAGATAACCCTTACGGGCAAGGTTCTGCCGATAGGCGGTCTGCGCGAAAAGACCATGGCGGCGTACAAGGCCGGTATGCAGACGGTGATAATCCCGCAGGGCAATAAGGGCGACCTCGACGACGTTGACGAAAAGGTGCGCGAAGAGGTGCAGTTCGTGCTCGCTGATAAGATCGAGGACGTGCTCGCGGTCGCGCTGATGGCGGGTGAAAAGAGCGGAGCTGACGAAAAGCCAAAGAAAAGAAAGCCACGCGCCAAGCGCTCTGAGCACACCGAACCTGCCGAGCCGACCGAAGCCGCCGAAACAGGGAGGGCGTAAACATGAATTTTTCTAAGGCTGAATTTCTCACATCTTTCGGCAAGCTTTCGCAAATGCCGCCCTCAGACCGCGGCGAGATATGCTTTTCGGGCAGGTCGAATGTGGGAAAATCTACGCTGATAAATAAGCTGCTGAACCGCAAATCCATAGCGCGAGTAAGCTCAGTGCCCGGCAAAACGGTCACGATAAACTTCTTCACGCTCGATAATATCTACCTTGTAGACCTGCCCGGCTACGGCTACGCAAAGGTCTCTAAGGGCGAAAAACGCGGCTGGAGCAACCTTATAGGCGGCTATCTTGAGGACGACCGCCGCGATCTCGAGCTTGTGATACAGCTTATAGATATGCGCCACGCCCCCAGCAGGGACGATCTGCAAATGATAAATTTCCTTATAGAAAGAGAGCTGCCTTTTATAATAGTATTCACCAAGTCGGACAAGCTGAACAAGCGCGAGAGGGAAGAGCGAATGGCGGCTTTCGCCGAAGAGATACCCTACTTCGAGGATATCACCTGCGTGCCTTTCTCGGCGGTAACGCTAGAGGGCGTAGAGCAGCTTCGCGGTATAATCGAGGAAGTATCGGAAGATTACGCCGACTTTCTCGAAAACGGCGCTTTGCTTGACGACGCAGACGATATTGACGGCGAAGAGGAAGATACTTCGGATACGTCAGAAGAGCCTGCCCAGCAGGAAAATACCGGCATTGATGCCGCGGGCTATCTTATCCCGAAAAACAGAAAGTAACTTATCAACGCAAAAACGCTTCGGTTTTCTAATACCCGAAGCGTTTGCTTATTTGCCGACATCGCCGCAGCATTTCGCCTGCATGGCGCGCCCAGCCGAGATGGTCTCAAGAGTGTCGCCAAGCTGAGTGAGCACAGCGCCCAGCAGGGCAAGCTCTTCATCGTCCAAGCGGCAGGCTATCGCGTTGGCGAGCGCGGTGACGGCGGCCGTGATCTCGCAGGCGTTCACGTCAGCACCCCCGTTTATATAGTATGCTTTTCCGCCGCGCGCTGTTCGCCCTTGCAATTGCCGCGGAAATATGCTATACTATTTATAGGCAATACTGCACAACTATTGTGTGCACAAAGCCGCTAGGCGGTAGTTGTGCGGTGTTGCCTTAATGTATATTTGAAAGGACTGAGCACTTATGGCAGCACCGCTTGCCGAAAGAATACGCCCGAAAACGCTTGACGAAGTAGTGGGTCAGCGCGACCTGCTCGCCGAGGGCAGACCGCTGAGAAAGATAATCGACGGCGGCAGGATACCGAATATGATATTCTACGGCCCTTCGGGCGTGGGCAAGACAACCGTTGCGCGGATAATCGCCGAAAATACAAATATGATGCTGCACAAGCTCAACGGCACTTCCGCCTCCACCGCTGACATCAAGCAGGTGATAGCCGATTCGCACTCTATCTTCGGGTGCAGCGGCGTGCTGCTCTACCTAGACGAGATTCAGTACCTCAACAAAAAACAGCAGCAGTCGCTGCTCGAATACATCGAGGACGGCAGCATAACGCTCATCTCCTCCACCACCGAAAACCCGTATTTTTACGTCTATAACGCGATAATCAGCCGCTCTACCGTCTTTGAATTCAAGCCCGTCACCCCGCAGGAAGCCGTGCCCGCCATTCAGCGCGCTTTTAAATTTCTTGCCGACGAGTGGGGCTTGAAGCTTGCGCTGGAAGACGGCGTTTGCGAACATATCGCGAGCGGCTGCGGCGGCGATGTGCGAAAGTCGATAAATACCGTAGAGCTTTGCGTGCTTTCCGCCGATAACGATGGGCAGACTATCTCAGTTTCGCTTGAAAACGCGGCGGTGCTCACTCAGCGCAGCAATATGCGCTACGACCGCGGCGGCGACCAGCATTACGATATTCTCTCGGCTCTGCAAAAGTCTATTCGCGGTTCGGACGAAAACGCCGCGCTGCACTACGCTGCGCGCCTTATCGAAGCGGGCGATATTATCTCGCTCTCGCGCCGTTTGCTCGTCATCGCGAGCGAGGATATAGGCCTTGCCTACCCGCAGGCGGCGAGCATCGTGAAATCTTGCGTTGACAGCGCCATGCAGCTGGGCTTGCCCGAAGCGCGCATACCCCTCGCCGAAGCGGTGATACTTCTCGCGACTGCGCCGAAATCAAACAGCGCCGAAGCCGCCATCGACGCCGCATTGCAGGATCTAAAGACCTGCGGAGCGCTCGATTTTCCTCGACAGCTTCAAAACAAACATTTCGACGGAGCGGAAGCGAAGGTCAAGGGTCAGCATTATCTGTATCCGCACGATTATCCTAACCACTGGGTAAAGCAGCAATATCTGCCCGACGCTTTGAAAGACCGCGTTTACTACAATTTTGGCGAAAACAAGAACGAGCAGGCGGCAAAAGCCTACTGGAGCAAGATAAAAAAGTGAATATAAACAACTCAAGCGCACCTGCCGAGCAACGGTAAGTGCGCTTTTTTACTGTACTAAAATATGTACTGCTGATTATAATTGTACATATATTTGTACTTATACGAAAGTTGAGATCATCTGCTTCCGGCAGTTTTCGGGCGAGTATTCCCACTTTTGCAGATTGCCCGCGCTGAGGAAATACCGCAGCTTTCGCGCCGTCGGCGGCGAGCTGAGTACGTCCACTATGCCGAGCTTTATCTTCATTTTTTCGGGTATCATCGCCTTGATGTTCACTATCGCCGACTGCCCCGCGTATACGTTTTCCTTAGGCTCGGCAAGCCCCGCCAGATTCGGCGCAAGCTCGATGAAAATGCCGTAGCTTTCTACCGAGCGCACTATCCCCGCGACCGTTTCGCCCGTGTGGAAAGCCGCGCAGTTTTCCTCCCAAGTGCCCAGCAGCTCTTTGTGCGAGAGGAATATCCTGCCTTCCTGTATATCTTTTACCACAGCGAAAATGTCCTGCCCGTTGTAAAAACGGTCGGCGGGGTGTGATATTCGCGAAACGGAGATCATGTCGATAGGTATCATCGAGGGCACGCCGCAGCCTATGTCTACGAAGGCGCCGAACGGCTCTAGGTGGGTCACCCGCGCGGGGATAATGTCGCCGCGGGTAAGGCGCGAAATGAAGTTCGCCATGCACTCCTCCTGAGCGGCGCGGCGCGAAAGCGTATAGAGGGGCGCGCCGTCCTCGCCGCGCGAAATGTCCTCTATTATGAAGCATACGGGACGGTTGACTTTTGATAATATGGCGATGTCGCGCGTAGTGCCCTCGGCTATACCGAGCGCCCCCTCTTCGCGCGGAATAATGCCGTGGGCGTTCGGTAAATCGACTATCAAGTCGTGCGCAGCGTCACAGAGTATCGCCGTAGCTTCGAGTATCGTGCGCTGTTCATACGCCTCGCGCAGCAGGCTCTCGGAATTTAAAATATCTCTGTTTCGGCGCGTTTGAAAAAGCTTTCCTTCGGGGTAGTATGGGTTCATTTTTGTTACCTCTTTCTGGCATTTTTGCGATAAAAAAATCGTTTTCCGCCAATGTTTTTTACGGTAACAAAAGCGTATTTTTTCGCTCAAGATCAGGCTCAAAACACGCCTTTTACCGCTTGTTTTAACTATATGCCGTACAAATCAGACTTATGAAATATGCAATAAATGTTCATACTTTTCCGTTTATGGTGCACAAAAAAAACAAAAATCTTTGAGCTGATTGTGCATGGTAACCAAAATTTTGGGCTTTCACTTGACATTTTGAGAAAAACGTGTTACAATAACGTAGTGATTTGTAATCAACTTGTAACTTTTAAGCTGGTTGGTTACAATTCGAGAATAAATCGTGACAAAACCGAATAAATTGTTCTATACGTTTTTTGGGACTTGTTTCAAAACGTAAAAAACCAACGAAAGGGTGTGTAAAGATCACGCTTTTGGCTCACCCCGAAAGCGCTAAGATCCGTATCATGACAAATTCAAAGACAGAGATTTCATTAACTAAAAAAGTTTTCGCAAAAATAGTTTCGGCTGTATCCGCTATGGCGCTCGCAGTTTCCCTCGCAGGCGCTGTTTCCGCTGAGGAGTATACCGAAAGCTATGACGCTTACGCTGATAATGGTACTGCGGCGGTTCAGTCGGCAGATGACGCAGCAGCTGCACAGTCCGCTGACGTAAAGGTCGCGGGCGCAGTTGCCGAAAAGCCTAAGCTCGATCAGGTAAAGCTGATAAGAGAGACCAAGTACAGCGACGCTACCCACCCCTATAACCGTCAGACCAGCGCTATCACCGTAAACTGGAACGCCGTAGACAACGCGCAGAAGTACGAAGTTTACATGAAGACCAAGCAGAAGGACGGAACTTACGGCACAAAGTGGAAGCTCATGGGGACTACTGCCGGCGAAACATCTTTCACCGTTACAGGTCTGAAAAGAAACTGGAGCTACGCTTTCAAGGTAAGAGCTAAAGCTTCGGGCTACAAGACCGGCAAGTGCTCTAAGGTGCAGAAGATCAATACCGCAAGGATCGACTATGACAGAGCGGGCTGGAAGGCGATGTGCCGTATAGTTTACCACGAAGTAGGCGGCATCAACGACTCTATGTGGGACGCTCCCATAGTTTACGTTTCCGACTGTGTTGTAAATCAGTATGAGGCTGCTAAGTATCTTAACGATTCGCTTTGGGCACCCTATTACAGAAGATACAGCTCTATTCAGGACATCATCTATCGCAGCGGCGGCTTCATGAGCGACGCAGGTCTTGCTTACGACGGCGCTACATACGGCAGAGTTACCGATAAGGTAAAGAAGGCTGTATACGGTGCGGTTTACGATAAGGTGACTGTAAGCGGTATAGATCACGACGACGGCGTTTACTACTGGTGCAACACCAGCTACCGCCCCAACAGCTACAAGGTAGCGTATTCCTACAAGATCCCTTGGGGATATTTCAACATCTGGACTGAATACTGGGGCTGATAACAAAACTATGAGAGGCGTTTTTTGCGCCTCTTTTTTATTGACCGCAAAACTTGACAATCTGCGATAAATGTAGTATAATTAGTAGGAATGTATTATAGCGCTTTGCGCGGAAAGAGGATACCCCTATGACGTTTGCAACCGCAGGCTTTGCCGATAAAAGTACCGCCCTGCAATATCTAAGAGAATATACGGCGGAGTATAAGCAGAAAAACGGCCACGCGCCGCTTTGCTACCTTCATTCTTTCGGCTGTCAGCAGAATGTGAGCGACGGTGAAAAGCTTAAAGGCGCGCTTACCCTAGCGGGCTACGGCTTTACCGAGATATACGACCGCGCTGCGCTGATAATCTTCAATACCTGCGCTGTCCGCGAAAACGCTGAGGACAAAGTATACGGCGTTATCGGCGGGCTAAAACATTTCAAAGAACAGCACCCCGAAACTATCATCGGCATTTGCGGCTGTATGGCGCAGGAGAAAAAGGCTGCCGACCACATAAAGTCTACTTACAGGCAGGTAGACCTCGTTTTCGGCACGTTCGCTTTCTCAAAGCTTTACGAAATGCTCGCCGAGGTGCTGAAAGAGAAAAAGCGCGTTTTCAATATCGAGGAAAACGCTTCCGAGATCGACGAGGATTTTTACCAGCTTCGCGAAAACAAATTCTCAGCATTCGTGCCGATAATGTACGGCTGCAATAATTTCTGCACCTACTGCATAGTGCCATACGTCCGCGGAAGAGAGCGCAGCCGCACGCCGCAGGCTGTTTACGACGAGGTGAAAAAGCTAGTTGGCGAAGGCTATAAGGAGATAATGCTGCTGGGGCAAAACGTAAATTCTTACAGCTACGGCTTTCCCGCGCTGCTGCGCAAGCTCAATGAGATTGAGGGCGATTTCCGCCTGCGCTTCATGAGCAGCCACCCAAAGGACGCGGGCAGCGACCTCATCGACGCGATACTAGAGTGCGATAAGGTCTGCAAGCACCTGCACCTGGCTCTGCAATCGGGCTGCGACAGAGTGCTCAAAGAGATGAACAGGCGCTACACCGCCGCCGACTACATGAAGATAGTAGATTACGCGCGCGGCAAAAAGCCGGATTTCTCATTCTCTACCGACCTGATAGTGGGCTTTCCGGGCGAGAGTTACGAGGAATTTTGCGAAACGAAAGAGTTTATCAAAAAGGTAAAATTCGACAACATCTACTCGTTCGTATACTCGCGCCGCAGCGGCACAAAAGCGGCGGAGATGCCCGACAATATCTCAGATAAGCAAAAGGGCTTGTGGCTGCGCGAACTGCTTTTAGAGCAGCGCGAAGTTTCGGAAAAATGGCTCTCGCGCTTTATAGGTAAAAAATGCCGCGTACTTGTCGATGGAAAAGGCAAGGAAGAAGGTATGCTCACGGGCAAAAATGACGAGAATATAATCGTGAACTTCCGCGGCGGGGAAGAGCTAATAGGCAATTTTGCCGATGTCGCAATTACAAACGCCATGAACTGGGCGCTGAAAGGCGAGCTTATCGGCTAAAATAAATTTAAACAGAAAATAATTTTTTAAGGAGTTTTTTATTATGACTATCATCGAACAGGCAAGAGCGCTCGGCGCAGCTATCCAGCAGGACGAAAGATACACAAGATACAACGAGGCTGCTCAGAAGAGCGATACCGATACCGCTATACAGAACAAGATCGGCGAATTCAATATGCTTCGCCAGCAGCTCAACGTAGAAATGTCGAAGCCCGATAAGGACGCCGACAAGATGACCGAGCTTGACAAGAATATCAGAGAGCTTTATGACGAGATAATGGCTATGCCCGCAATGGTAGAGTTCAATTCCGCTAAAGAAGATCTCGACAAGCTGCTCCAGAGCGTGAACTATATCATCACCTGCGCGGCTAACGGCGAAGACCCCATGACCTGCCCCGAAGAGCCCCCTCATTGCAGCGGAAGCTGCGCCAGCTGCGGCGGCTGCCACTGATACCGATAGATACGGAGCGTGACGTTTAGTATGCAGGAGATCGACGAAAGCAAGCTTTCACCGGGTATGCAGCAGTACATGGCTGTAAAAAAACAATATCCCAAGCATATAGTGCTTTACCGGATCGGCGATTTTTACGAGATGTTTTTCGATGACGCCATTACTGTATCGCGCGAGCTGCAGCTTGTGCTTACGGGTAAGGACTGCGGTCTGCCCGAGCGCGCGCCTATGTGCGGGATACCCCACCACGCCGCCGATGTTTACATCAAAAAGCTGGTGGATAAAAATTTCATGGTGGCCGTGTGCGAGCAGACCGAAGACCCCGCTAAGGCGAAGGGTCTGGTAAAGCGCGAGGTGGTAAAGGTGCTGACCCCCGGCACTATCACCGACGGCGAGCTGCTTGACGAGGGCGCGAACAACTATATCTGCTCGTTTTACGCAAGAGCGGACGAGTGCGCGCTCTGCTTTGCCGACGTTTCAACCGGCGAGGCCAGACTTTACAGCTTTTCGGGCAAGCAGATGACCGACCGCGCCATAAGCGAGCTTTCGCGCTATATGCCATCTGAAATGCTTATAAACGAGGGCTTTCTGACGCTGAAAGACGTGAGCACGTTCGTAAGAAAAACGCTGAAGACCACCGTGCAGCTGCTGGACGAAAACGACTTTCTGCCCGATATACACGCTGACGAAGCGCTTTCGCAGTTTTCGGCAGATTCTTTCGACGAATTGGAGGTAAACCCCCTCTCGGTAGGCGCGTACGCCCTCTGCGGGCTTTTCGCCTATATACATTCCACGCAGCTCGCGCTGGTAAAGCGCTTTACAACGCTTATCAAAAACGACGGCGACCCCGCCATGACGATAGGCTTCACCGCGCGCAGAAATCTGGAGCTTACCGAAACGCTGCGCACTAAGGAGAAAAAAGGCTCGCTGCTTTGGGTGCTCGATAAGACCAAGACATCTATGGGCAAGCGCCTTATGAAAAAATACCTCGAGCAGCCGCTCATAAACCCCGCCGCGATAATCGAAAGGCTAGACGCGGTAGAGGCTTTTGTGAACGACCCCGTGCTGCTGGGCGAGATAACCGAGCAGCTCTCGGGCATATACGATATAGAGCGCCTTATGACGCGCGTAATGTATCAGACCGCCACCCCGCGCGACCTGAAATCGCTCTCGCTGACGGCGCTGAAACTGCCCGACCTCAAAAAGATGCTCGCGGAAGTGCCCGCTAAGCTGGTGGACAAGCTCAACCGCAAGATGTCTACCCTAGAACCTATCTCAAATCTGATAGAAAACGCGCTGGTAGACGACCCGCCCGCCGTGCTCAAAGACGGCGGAGTTATCCGCGAGGGCTATAACGAAGAGCTTGACGGTCTGCGAAATATCATTACCGGCGGCAAGGATATAATCGAGGACATAGAAAAGCGCGAGCGTGAAAAGACGGGAATAAAAAATCTGAAGATCGGCTACAACCGCGTTTTCGGATACTACATAGAAGTCACCCGCTCGAACTACGACCTTGTGCCCGATAATTATGTAAAGCGCCAAACTCTGAAAAACTGCGAGCGCTTTATAACCGAAGAGCTGAAAATAGCTGAGAACACGATCCTCGGCGCAAACGAGAAGATAGTAACGCTGGAAACTGAGATATTCTCCGAGATACGCAAGGCCGTGGCGGCGCGGCTGGAGCTGGTGCAGGACACCGCGGCTTCGATAGCGGCGGCAGACGTGCTTTGCTCATTCGCAAACATCGCCGTTGCCAATAATTACACAAAGCCCGACATCGCGATAGACGGCATAATAGACATCAAAAACGGCAGACACCCCGTGGTAGAGCTTATGCAGAGCGACGAGGTATTCGTGCCGAACGACACTTACCTAGACCTCACCGACAACAGAATGGTGATAATAACAGGCCCAAATATGTCGGGCAAATCGACGTATATGCGGCAGACCGCGCAGATAACTCTCATGGCGCAGATAGGCTCTTTCGTGCCCGCAGACTACGCCAAGATCTCGGTAGTAGACCAGATATTCACGCGAATAGGCGCTTCCGACGACCTCACTAGCGGTCAGTCAACATTCATGGTAGAGATGAGCGAGGTGGCGGATATAGTAAAGCACGCCACAAAGCAGAGCCTTGTTATACTCGACGAAGTGGGCAGAGGTACTTCCACCTACGACGGCATAAGCATAGCGCGGGCTGTATGCGAGTATATATGCAATTCGCGCGGACTGGGCTGCAAGACGCTTTTCGCAACGCATTACCATGAGCTTATAGACCTTGAAGCGGGCATGAGCGGCGTGAAAAATTACTCGATAGCCGTAAAGCGCAAGGGCGACGATATAAAATTCCTGCGCAAGATAGTAGAGGGCGGCGCCGACGACAGCTTCGGTATAGAAGTAGCCAAGCTGGCGGGCCTGCCGCAGAAGATAATCACCCGCGCGAAAACGCTGCTGGGCGAGATGGAGAGCGAGGATAAGAAAACGCGCCTCGCCGCCGCTGCCGCCGAAGCCGACCAGATCTCGTTCGAGGCGATAGGCGACACGGTGATACGCTCGAAGCTGAAGGAGACCAGCGCCGACGAAATGAACGAGCAGGAGCTTCGCAGCTTCGTAAAAGATCTGCAAAAATATATCTAAGGCGAGCCTGATCGCCTTTATCAGCGCCGATAGCGGCGTTTAGGAACGGAGGAAAAAATGGCGGCTATAAGTCTGCTGAAAAAAGAAGTTTACGAGCTGATAGCGGCGGGAGAAGTTATCGACCGACCCGCTTCGGTGATAAAAGAGCTGCTGGAAAACGCAGTTGACGCGGGCGCTGATTCTGTCACCGTCGAGATAAAAAACGGCGGCAGGACTTTTATGCGCGTTACCGATAACGGCAGCGGAATACCTTTTGACCAAGTGCCGACGGCATTTTTGCGCCACGCTACCAGCAAGGTCGCCGAGAAAGCCGACCTCGAAAAGATCAGCACATTGGGCTTCCGCGGCGAAGCGCTCGCTTCGATATGCGCGGTTTCAAAGACCGAGGTGCTCACCAAAACGCACGATTCTCAGCTTGGCACGCGCTACGTCATAAGCGGCGGCGAGCAGCGGGAGTATGAAGCCGCGGGCTGCCCCGACGGCACGAGCGTTATCGTGCGCGACCTTTTCTACAACGTTCCCGCGCGGCTGAAATTCCTCAAAAAGGACGCTACCGAAGCCAACCGCATACAAGACTTGATGGGCAAGCTCGCCGTTTCTCACCCCGAGATCTCGGTAAAGCTCATCAAGGACAACGCGCAGGTATTCGTGACCGCGGGTGATGGCAAGCTTTACACCGCTGTATATTCCGTGTTCGGCAGAGAGTTCGCAAAGAGTATGCTCGAAGCGGACTATGCTTCCGAGGGCGTGAGCGTGCGCGGATTTGTTTCCAAACCGCTGACCTCTAAAAACAACCGTAAGTTCCAGATTTTCTATGTGAATGACAGATACATACGCTCCGAGGTCTGCTCGCAGGCGCTCGAGGAAGCGTACCGAAACAGCATAATGGTCGGCAGATTTCCCGCCTGCGTGCTGAATATACATATCGACCCCGATATGATAGACGTAAACGTGCACCCCGCAAAGACGGAGATACGTTTTTCCGACAACCGCTTTGTTTACAACGCCGTGTATTTCGCGGTGAAGCAGGCGCTTACCGAAAAGGACGTACCAACCCGCATGACCTTTGATAAGCGGCGCAATTTCGACCCCGAAAAGCTGTATGTAGAGCCTGAGGAAAGCAAGGCTGTGCAGATGGCTTTCGCTCCGCCGCGCACTGAGCGCGTGGAAAAGGCTGAAAAGCCCGTGCGGGAGCACACCGATGATCTTTTTTTAAGCTCGCTGGAAAGCCCCGCGCCGCAGGATAATGCGCAAAAGCCGCTTTGGAGCGGTGAACTGCCGCCCGCCGCGCCCGAGGAAGCGCCCGCGGAAAAGGCGGAGGATAGTAATGATCCGTATGACGATGACGCGTTTTTCCGGCTTTGTGAAAATTATAACGCTTCCTGCGCAGGAGATGGCGAAGCCAAGGCGAAGACAGAGCCTGAGCCTGCTGAAGATACAGAGCAGGATAACGTTGCCGATATTGCTGACATCGAGCCTAAAGATACCGACCTGCCGCAGAATTACGGCGAGGATACCGAGGCTGAAAGCAGCGGACTTTCAGAGGACTTCATGTTCGTAAAGACTTCTGATTTTGAGAAGCGCTACGACGTTCCGCAGCCCGCCGAAGAGCTGGCCGAGCCTGAGAAAAAGCCAGTGGTGGTCGGCGAGCTTTTCAAGACATACATTATCGCCCAGCGCGGAGATGAGATGCTGCTGATAGATAAGCACGCCGCTCACGAGCGCTACATTTTCGAGAACATAAAAAGCGACAGCCGCAATCTTTCGTCGCAAACGCTGCTAGAGCCGATAATGGTCATGCTCTCATATGATGAGTACGACGCGCTGGCGGCGAACACCGATAAGGCGGCGAAGCTGGGCTTTATCATAGAGCCGGACGTTGCGCCAACTGTGGCGGTGCTGGGTCTGCCGATGCTTCTGCGCGACGAGAACCCTACGGACATCGTTACCGAGATAGCGCACAAGCTGCTCATGAACGAGCGCGACCCCGCCCCAGAGCTTTACGACGACCTTTACCACACTATGGCGTGCAAAGCGGCGATAAAGGCGCACGACGACTCGAGCATACAAGAGCTGCAAAAGCTGGTGGACTCGATAGTAGACTGCGACATACGCTATTGCCCGCACGGTAGACCCGTTATGATAACCATGCCGAAGCGCGAGATTGAAAAGCAATTTAAGAGGATAGTTTGATTTTAAGGAGATGAACGATTTGCCCGAAAAAATACCGCTTTTGGTGATATGCGGCCCGACCGCTTCGGGCAAAACGCGCCTTGCCGTGGACTTAGCGCTCGCTTACGACGGCGAGGTAGTTTCGGCGGACTCTATGCAGATATACAAAGAGCTTTCCGTGATAACCGCTAAGGTAACGCCCGAGGAGATGCGCGGTGTTCCGCACCATTTGGTAGATTTTCTGCCGCCCGAAAAATCATTCTCGGTGGCGGATTACGTTCAGGCGGCGGGCGCGGCGATAGCCGATATACACGCGCGCGGCAAACTGCCGATAGTCTGCGGCGGCACGGGGCTTTACATCAGCTCGCTGGTGAAAAACGTGCAGTTCGATGACACGGGCGCTGACCACGAGCTTCGGCGAGAGCTGGAAAATTTCGCGCAGGAGCACGGCAAACACGCGCTTTGGGAACGGCTGAACACCATCGACCCCGAAGCGGCGGCGCAGATACACGAGAACAACCTGGTACGCGTAGTCCGCGCGATAGAGGTCTACGAAAAGACGGGGCTTACGCTCACCCAGCAAAAGATAAACAGTCTGCGGCAGGGAAGCCCTTACAACGCCTGCATTATCCAGATAGGCTTTCGCGATAGGGCGGAGCTTTACGAGCGGATAGATAGGCGCGTGGACGAGATGATGGAAAACGGTATGCTTGAAGAAGCGCGCCGCGTGTACGAAACATCAGACCCCGCGACAGCGCACCAGGCAATAGGCTATAAAGAGCTGATACCGTATCTGAAAGGCGAGGCGGAACTGGCAGACTGCGTTGAGAAAATAAAGCTTGAAACGCGCCACTACGCTAAGCGCCAGTTGACGTGGTTTCGCAGAATGGATAATGTTACCACGGTTTATGCAGAAAAATCAGAAGAATATAAAATTTTTTTTGAAAATGTGCAAAAGAGTATAGCCAAATCGGAAATAATGTGCTATAATAAAGAATAAGGCAAAGAATAAGACAACGTATTTTTTGCCCGCAGATAGAGAAAAACAAACTTACGCAACTTCAGGAGTGTATGAAAATGAACAGAAACTTAAATCTTCAGGACGTATTTCTTAATCAGGCAAGAAAGGAAAAAATACCCGTAACTATGTTTCTTATGAACGGCTATCAGTTCAAGGGAATGGTAAAGGGCTTCGACAGCTATGTAGTTATCCTCGACTGCGAGGGCAAGCAGAACGTAGTTTACAAGCACGCTATATCCACCATCTGCCCCGCTCGCCAGATAAATATTCTCGAGCCTGCGGATATGTCGGCTGAATAAGGCGGATAAAGCTTTATGAGATCGGGCGTATTCAATAACATTACCGCCAAGGTCCTCATACTTCTGATAACCGCGCTGCTGCTGACAATGGTGGGCAGCCAGGCGTACCGCATACTTAACGACAGGCACGATACGCAGGAAGCGGTGCTTTACAGCATAAACGAAGACATAGATTTTCAGGGCGTGATAGTGCGCGACGAAACACCCGTTACATACAGCGGAGGGGGAGTGGTGAGTTACTCTTACTCCGACGGCAGCAAAGTATCTACGGGAAATGCCGTGGCGCAGATATTCGATTCGGAAGAGGCGGTATCGGCAGCGCGCAGGCTCGAACAGGTAGAAGAGGAGATAGCGCAGCTAAAACGCGCGCAAAATCCCGGCACTACCGATTACGTTCAGCCGGAATCTATAAGCGGTAAGATAGACGATTATTACAAACAGCTGCTCTCTTACAAAAACGAGGGCGAGTTTGAGAATTTCAGCGGCGTAAAAAGTGATATGTCGCTGGTAATGAATATCTACAACATAATATCGGGCATATCTTCGGATTACGATTCTAAGATAGCCGAGCTTCAGCAGGAGGAGATACAGCTGAAAAGCCAGACTGACAAGGCGAAGGACACGGTCGCCGCACCGCAGACGGGCTATTTCGTATCCTACTGCGACGGCTTTGAGGACAAGCTGAACAAGCAGAACGCCGAAAAGCTGGACGAAAGCGAGATAAACGATATTGTGAATTCGGCGGCAGCTCCGCAGGACAACACCAACTCGAACTACGTTGGAAAAATGTTTACTGATTACAGCTGCTATATTGTGGGCGTTATCGACACAGACAGCCGCGTCGCGCAGGACGCGAATTTGCAGCTTACGCTCGACTCCTCCGACACCGTTTACAACGTTACGGTAGAGTCGGTGAAAAAGGCGGACAGCGAAGGCAAGTCGGTAGTTGTGCTCTCTTGCGACAGCCTTGACGAGGCGCTTGTGGGCAGAAGAGTGCAGTCGATGCAGCTTATTTTTGACGAATATCAAGGACTTAAAGTGCCCAGATCTGCCATAAGATTTCAGGGAGATCAGAAAGGCGTTTATGTCATACTCGGTCAGGACATCACGTTCAAGAAGATAGACGTGATCTACGAGGGCAGTGATTTCGTGCTCTCGCGCAATACCTCAGACGAGGACTGCCTGCTGCTGTATGACCAGATTTTGTTGGAGGTGGTATCTGAACAAGATGTGCAGCGAAGTGAAAGCAGCAGCGGATCAGACATTTCCCGAGGTGCTTGAAAATATAAAGGAGATCCGCTACAATGTTGAAAATACCGCGGCAAAATACCGCGCCGGAGAGCCGGTAAGGATAATGGCGGTAACGAAAACAGTAGCACCCGAAAAGATAAATTTTGCGGTGAAAAACGGCTTTGACCTGCTTGGCGAAAACCGCGTTCAGGAATATCTTTCTAAGAAAGACTTTTACGACAGATCCGCAGAAGTACAATTTATCGGACACTTACAAACTAACAAGGTGAAGTACATAATCAACGAGGTGACGATGATACAGTCGGTAGACAGCCTAAAGCTTGCCGCTGAGATCGACCGCCTTGCTGCGAAAAACGGCAGAGTTATGAACGTGCTTCTTGAAGTGAACATCGGCGAAGAGGAGAGCAAGAGCGGCGTAAGCGCAAAGCAGCTGCTTGAGCTTGCGGAGCAGGCGGCCGAGCTGAAAAACATCAGCATAAAAGGCCTGATGGCTATACCGCCGCGCGGCGCTGATGAGAGCGTTTTCGCGCATATGCACGAGCTGTTCCTCACGCTGAAAGAGAAAAATTTACCGCACGTCAGCATGGAAATACTTTCCATGGGAATGTCGGGCGATTACGAGCTGGCCATAAAGCACGGCTCGAATCTGGTAAGAATAGGAACAGGGCTTTTCGGAGCCAGAAATTATAATACGGAGGGGTAAATAAAATGAGTTTATGGGACGGCTTTAAAAGCATTTTCGTCGGCGAAGAGGACATAGAGCAGGAAAGCTATGAAACATACCGCCAGCCGCCGAAAAAAGAGCCTGCGCCGCGCGCCGAAAGACCCGAGTACCGCGCTGAGCCCAGACCCGAGGATATACGCTACGAGGAGCCTGTAAGACCCGAGCCGGAGCCGCAGCCTGAGAGAGCAAGTACCCAGCGTACTGCGCCCAGACAGCAGCACCAGTCTGCCAATAACAGACAGAGCAGACAGACAAGCTCGGTGAGAAATGCCAATACAAGACAAAATTACAATAATAAGAGAGAGAAGGAAGTTGAAATGTCTACTACCGAACAGTCATCATTCGATCTGGTACTTGCAAGACCCAACAATTACAGAGATGTAAACGCCATCGGCGACGACCTGAACGCAGGAAAGACCGTTATTCTCAACCTTGAAATGGTAAAGCAGGAGGACGCTACCAGAATACTTGATTTTCTTTCGGGTGTAGCTTATGCTAACGATGACGAGATCAAGATGATGGCGCAAAAGACCTACGCTATCATGCCTGCGACCGTAAACTTCTCGGGCGTTGACTTAGTAAGCGAGCTGGAGAACAACGGTTACAATTTCTGATGAAAAAAACGCTCGCGTTTTTGGGGGATACTTCCGACGAGGACAGGATATTCGCAAACTCGGTTGCCGATAAGGTGCGTGCAGCGCAGGAGAGATACCGCGATTCATACACGTTTTTTCTCGGCGAGGGCAGGCAGGAGCTGGCGCGAAAGGTGTTGGCTTCGCAGCAGCATGAAAACTTCGCATTTTTCGGAGGATACGAGGGCGCAGACCGAAAGGTCTTGGGCATTTTCGGTGAATATTCGCTGCCGCAGACGGAAGATTTCCCTGTAAAGGCGCTTACATTTACATACAGCAAACGTGAAAAGCTTACCCACCGCGATTTTCTGGGGGCGCTGATGTCGATGAACGTTGCGCGCGAAACTGTCGGCGATATACTGGTGAACGAAGGCAGCACGACTGTTTTCCTGCTGGATACAGCCGCGGGCGAAGCTATGCGCACCATCGCGAAGATCGGCAGGACGGGTGTTCAGATAAACGAAGGCTTTGACGAGGACAGCATGCCCGAGCAGAAATTTTCTGAGATAACGGGCACGGTATCGTCGCTGCGGGCGGACTGCATAGTCGCGCTGGCGGCTAGGTGCTCGCGGACAAAGGCGGAACAGCTAATTTCGGCTGGAGCGGTGAGCGTGAAAGGCGTGCCGCTGACCGACGGCGCAAAAAAGCTTAGCGAGGGCGAAGGCTTTTCGGTGCGCGGTCACGGAAAGTATATATTTAGCAAAATTGGCGGAAGTACGAAAAAGGAAAGAACTTTTATAGAGTTAAAAAAATTCATTTAGGAGGCATTTATTATGTTGGAACCCGAAAAGATCAGAAGCAAAAGATTTGCTACCGTGAAAAACGGTTGCAATCCTGCCGAGGTTTCTTCATTTTTAGCGGAGATAGCTGACGAGATAGCAGCTTTGCAGTCCGCTAATGCAGACAGTGAGGAAAAAATTGTAAAATTAGTTGAGAAGATAAATCAGTACCGCGAGGACGAAGAAGCGATAAAGTCTGCAATGGTATATGCCCAGAAAGAATCGAACAAGCTCATAAACGACGCTAAGGCAAAGGCACGAGACATGATAGAGTCGGCTAAGACCGAGCAGGTGCGCCTTTCGGAGCAGAGCGCAGCCGAGTGCGAAAAGATAATCGAGGAGCACAAGGCGAAGTGCGCTGAGCTGATACAGCAGCAGACCGAATCAACGCAGGCTGAGATCGTTGCGATACAGCAGGAGTACGACGACGAAAAGGCGTCGCTTGACGATCTCCGCGCGCAGGTGACCTACTTCAAGACTCAGCTTACCGAGCTTTACACCAAGCAGCTCGCGCTCATCATGGACATTCCGCAGATGGACAGCGACGAACTTGCCGAGTATGAAGAGGGCTACGACGAATACGCCGACGATGAATATGACGATTACGACGAAGAGTACGACTACGATGAGGAGTACGAGGACGAGTATGAAGAGCCAGCGGAGGACGAAAAGACCGCGGAGCAGAAGCATATCGACGAGGTGCTCAACACAGCTTCATTCGAGCCGATAATCCCCAAGCCCGATTCGGCAGACCTTCTTTTCGGTAAAAACACCAAGTAATATCAGGGCTTTGCGGAGAATATCTGCAAAGCCTTAGCTATACTGCGCGTGCCGCAGGGAAAGAGTTTTAATGTTAGTTATCTCACTTATCATCGCCGCAGTCATCGCGGCGGCAGACCAGCTCATAAAATACGCTGTAGTGCAAAATTTCGCGCTGGGCGACGTAAAAGAGCTGATACACGGCGTACTCAGCCTTACGCACATACGCAATACCGGCGCGGCGTGGAGCATGATGGCAGGCAAAACATGGTTTTTGATCGGTATGCCGCTCGTTATAATCGTGTTTGCGCTGGGCTTTATTTACAAAAACCGCCATGGCTCGAAGCTCGGGCTGATCTCTATGGCGATGGTTCTGGGCGGAGGCATCGGTAATCTTATCGACAGGATACGGCTGAAAGAGGTCGTGGACTACATCAGGGCAGATTTTATAAATTTTCCGATATTTAACTTTGCAGACATTTGCGTTGTTATCGGCGCGGTGTTGTTCTGCATTTACATAATATGTAGTGAAGAGTCCGAAAAAAAGGACAAAAAAGCCGAACAGTCCGCAAAAGCGGACAGTAACGACGGTGGAGATATTGCAGATGGCGAGTGAAAGGCTGACGCTTGAGGCGGCGAACGAAGCCGCGGGCATGCGTATAGACAAGTGGCTCGCAATGCAGTTGCCTGAGCTTTCACGCTCACGGATTGAAGCACTGATAAGCGGCGGCGGCGTTGTCGTGAACGGCAAAAATCCCTCAAAAAGCTTGAAATTAAAGGGCGGCGAGCAGATAGAGCTTGAGATACCCGAGCCGCAGGAATTGGAAGTTTTGCCGCAGGATATTCCGATTGAGATAGTCTACGAGGACGACCAGCTTTTGGTAGTCAACAAGCCGAAAGGCATGGTTGTGCACCCCGCGCCGGGCAACCCCGACGGTACGCTCGTCAACGCGCTGCTGTACCACTGCAAGGGCAGGCTATCTTCGATAAACGGCATTATCCGCCCCGGAATAGTGCACCGGATCGACAAAATGACGAGCGGACTGCTGATGGTCGCGAAGACCGACGCGGCGCACCGCTGTTTGGCGGAGCAGATAAAGCAGCACAGCTTTACGCGCGAGTACATGGCAGTAGTCTGCGGAGCGTTTTCGCCCGAGAGCGGAACGATCAGCGCGCCGATCGGCAGAAGCAAGCACGACCGCAAAAAAATGTGCGTGACGGAGCATTGTGCAAAGCCCGCAGTGACGCACTACGAAACCATCGAGCGGCTGAAAGGCTGGTCGGTGATGCGCTTTCGGCTGGAAACTGGCAGAACGCACCAGATACGCGTGCACTGCGCCTACTCGGGCCACCCCGTGCTTGGCGACGACGTGTACGGCAAGCCTTTCAAGGGCATAGAGGGGCAGTGTTTGCATGCAAAAAAGATCGGCTTTATCCACCCGAAAGGGGAGTACATGGAGTTTGACAGCCCGCTGCCCGAATATTTTGAGGCGGTACTGCGAAACCTCAGAAAATAGGAGGGATCTTATTTGTTTGAAGATATTTCCAAAACTGTATTGATAACGGATATGGACGGCACATTCCTGCCCGCTAGTAAAGTGCCCACCCGCAAGTGCTTAGAAGCGGTAGAGCGTTTTGAGCTCGCGGGCGGCAGATTTTCCATCGCGACGGGCAGAGCCATACAGGCGGCGAACCAGTATTTCGGCATGGTGGAGGTAAACTGCCCGATAATCATGTGCAACGGCGGAATGGTCTACGATATAAAAAGCGGAGAGCACATCTACGATGTATTTTTGCCGCAGGACGTTCGCGGGCTGGTGAAAGAGATACTCGCCGCGAACCCAGAGATAGGCTGCGAGGTGCTGACGGCGAACGCCGTTTACGTCCCCGCTATGACGCCGATGGAGGCGCGCCACAACGAAATTTGCAAGGTAACGCCCGTGATATGCGGCGTTGACGAGATACCCGAAAGCGATTGGTACAAGGTGCTTTTCGCCGCTGACCCCGCTAAGCCCGAGATGATGAAAAAGCTGATAGCATTCGTCGAGGAAAAGGGCTACGGCGGAGTAGATTTCGTGCGCTCGAGTCTGGAGTATTACGAGATACTGCCTTTGAACATCTCAAAAGGCACGGCGCTCGGCGAACTGCGAAAGGCCTGCGGTATGCAGGATTACACTTTCGTTGCGGCGGGCGATTACAATAACGACATCGAACTTCTGCAAGCGGCTGACGTGGCGGTGTGCCCATCGAACGCGACGGAAGAAGTGAAAAAGGTCGCCGATATAGTCTTTGAGCAGTCCTGCGAGGAAGATTTTATAGCGGCGGTAATAGACTATATATTTAAAAAACTGGAAAAATAATATGTTATTTGGAGGTAAAAACATGGACGCTACTTTGAAAAAACAGCTTGAGATCACAGCCTGCAAGGTGCGAATGGGAATAATCGAGGGCGTGCACAGCGCCAAGTCGGGTCACCCTGGCGGCTCGCTTTCGATAGCCGACACGCTGACTTATCTTTATTTCGCAAAGATGAACGTGTACCCCGATAAGCCTGAAGAGCCGCAGAGAGACCGCCTTGTGCTCTCAAAGGGCCACACCGCACCCGCGCTTTACTCGACCCTAGCGCAGAGAGGATTTTTCCCCGAAGAGGAGCTGAAGAGCCTGCGTCACATCGGCGCTATGCTTCAGGGTCACCCCTGCATACACATTCCCGGCGTGGATATGTCTTCCGGCTCGCTCGGTCAGGGCATTTCGGCGGCTTGCGGAATGGCGCTTTCGGCTAAGGTCTCTTCCGACACTTACAAGGTCTACACCATTCTCGGCGACGGCGAGATCGAAGAGGGTCAGGTTTGGGAAGCGGCGATGTTCGCGGCGCACTACAAGCTCGACAACCTTGTTGCGATAGTTGACAACAACGGCCTGCAGATCGACGGAAAGATCGAGGACGTAATGTCCCCCTACCCGATAGTTGATAAATTTAAAGCTTTCGGCTGGCACGTTATCGAGATGGACGCGCACGATTTCGACTCCATCGAAGCGGCTTTCAACGAAGCGGAGAGCGTTTCGGGACAGCCCGTTGCGATAATCCAGAAGAGCGTTAAGGGCAAGGGCGTTTCGTTTATGGAAAATAATGTTTCATGGCACGGCTCTGCACCTAACGACGAGCAGTACGAGCAGGCAATGGGCGAGCTGAAAGCAGCGCTCGCGGCACTTGAGGCATAAAGAAAGGAACGGATAAAAATGGCAGAAGTTAAAAAGATTGCTACCAGAGAAAGCTACGGCAACGCGCTTGCAGAGCTTGGCGATAAGTACGAAAACCTTTACGTTCTCGATGCTGACCTTGCCGCGGCTACCAAAACAGGCATTTTCAAGAAAAAGTTTCCCGATAGATTTTTCGACTGCGGCATAGCTGAGGCTAACATGATGGGCGTTGCGGCAGGCATGGCGGCTACGGGCAAGATCCCCTTCGCCTCCACATTCGCGATGTTCGCGGCTGGCAGAGCTTTCGAGATCGTTAGAAACTCCATCGGCTACCCCCACTTGAACGTCAAGATCGGCGCTACTCACGCGGGCATTTCGGTCGGCGAGGACGGCGCTACACACCAGTGCAACGAGGACATCGCGCTGATGAGAACTATCCCCGGTATGACGATAATCAACCCCGCGGACGACGTTGAGGCGAAAGCTGCGGTAGAGGCGGCTATACTGCATGAGGGCCCCGTTTATATGCGCTTCGGCAGACTTGCGGCACCTGTTTTCAACGACGCTGACACATACAAATTCGAGCTAGGCAAGGGCATAAAGCTGCGCGAGGGAAGCGATATTTCGATAATCGCGACAGGACTGATGGTTTCCGAAGCTCTCAAGGCGGCTGAGATACTGGCGGCTGAGGGCGTTTCCGCCGAGGTCATCAATATCCACACCATCAAGCCGATCGACAAGGAGATAATCACCGCGACCGCCGCAAAGACCCGCAAGGTTCTGACGGTCGAGGAGCACAGCGTTATCGGTGGACTCGGCTCGGCAGTATGCGACGTGCTGGCTGAGACCTGCCCGACGAAGGTCGTAAAGATCGGCGTGAACGATGAGTTCGGTCACTCCGGCCCAGCTGTAAAACTGCTCGAAGAGTTCGGACTTTGTGCTGACAACATCGTGAAAACGGCTAAGGCAATGGTCTGATATACACATAAAAATTTTTAGCGGACGGTGAATGCTGTCCGCTTTTTTGTACACTTGCACTCTTTCATCGGCTGCGGGATATTATGTAATGAAAGGGGGCGGCAGCTTTGCGGTACGGAAAAGACAGGCGTTTCGGACGGCTGAGGGGCGTGATTTTGTGCATAACGGCGGCGGCGGGGCTGATCTGCGCGGTTATCTACCTGCAAATGGTAAAGCATATGAAAGAGATATGCGAGTACAAGGGTCGGCAGACGGCGAACGCACTGGTGGCGCAGGCGGTGGACGATTGTCTGCTGGGCGAAAACGGTGATTATTTGCAGATAGAGTACGCGGAGGACGGCGGGATAGCGGCGATAACGGCGGATACATACAGGATAAACGCGCTGGAAAACAGTCTGCGGCGACAGATAAACGAGGAGTTTTCGCACATTGAGGACAACGAAATGGGTGTGCCGCTGGGAACGCTTAGCGGGATAACGGCGCTGAGCGGGCGGGGCGCGGAGGTGCGTATAAAGCTTCATCAGGTCGGCGCGGTGGACGTTTCGCTGAAAAGCGAGTTTGAGTCTGCGGGGATAAATCAGACTCGTCATTGTCTGAAAGTGGTTGTAAAGTCGGAACTTTCCGCGATACTGCCGGGGCACTCGACCGACATTACGGCGGAGGACGAATATTTGATAAGCGAAACGGTGATAGCGGGCGACCTGCCGCAGGGGCTTTGGAATACGGCAGATCTGCTCGAGAATTGACGTTTGTAAGCCGCCGCACTTGACATAACGGCGCAAATGTGTTATAATAAAAAATAATGCGTAATTATGTATAAGGAGAAGTTAATATATGGTATTTCTAGAAAATCTGAAATCACAGCTTGAAAGCTTTAGACCTAAAATAAAAGAGCTTCACGACGTTTTCGACATCGAAAACAGCAAGGAGCGCATACTCGAACTGCAGGAAAAGGCGGCAGAGCCAGGCTTTTGGGACGACCACGAGAAGAGCCAGCCCGTGCTGAAAGAGACCCGCACGCTGGAGGGACACATCGAAAAGTACGAAAAGATAACCTCGGCTTTCGACGACATCGAGGTAATGATCGAGATGGCGGCTGAGGAAGAGGACTCGGAGGAGATCGTCGCAGAGATTGAGCAGGAGATCGAGGCGCTCGGCAAGAACATCGAAGATCTCACCCTCGCTTCGCTGCTGACGGGCGAGTACGATAAGAGCAACGCGATACTCAACTTCCACGCGGGCGCGGGTGGAACTGAGGCGCAGGACTGGACAGAAATGCTTTTCAGAATGTACACGCGCTGGGGCGAGCTGCACGGCTTTAACGTCAAAACGCTCGATTACCTCGAGGGCGGCGACGCGGGACTCAAGAGCGCTTCTATAATCGTTGAGGGCGAGAACGCTTACGGCTACCTCAAGAGCGAGTCGGGCGTACACCGTCTGGTGCGCGTTTCGCCTTTTGACGCTTCTGGAAGCCGCCACACTTCGTTTTCGGCGATCGACGTAATGCCCGAAATGGACGATTCGATAAACGTCGAGATCAACCCCGCCGACATCGAAATGCAGGTTTACCGTTCGTCGGGCGCTGGCGGTCAGCACATCAACAAGACATCTTCGGCAGTCCGCCTTATCCATAAGCCTACCGGAATTGTAACATCATGCCAGACTCAGCGTTCGCAGTTCCAGAACCGCGACTACGCTATGAAAATGCTGGTAGCGAAGCTGGTCGAGATCAAGGAGCGCGAGCACCTCGAGAAGATCGACGACATAAAGGGCGTTCAGAAAGAGATCGCTTGGGGCGCGCAGATACGTTCATATGTTTTCATGCCGTACACGCTGGTAAAAGACCACCGCACGGGCTACGAAACGGCTAACGTCAACGCGGTAATGGACGGCAATATCGACGGTTTTATCAACGCATACCTCAAATCACTCTCGCTCGGAAATCTGAACGAAGAGGATAGAAAAGACTGATAATTGCACATTTAGGCATAAAGAAAACGGCTCAGAAACGAGCCGTTTTTTGTTTCATATTTTTATACTTTGCGCTGATTTTTCGTCAGTCTGTTCTCCATTTTCTGCTGGCGAATATCGTTGCCGACGAACTGTATCGGCAAAAATTCGTTGAGCAGACGCGTGCAGATTCGCTCGTTGTACTTGTTATTAAGCTCAGCTTTGGTCAAATTAGTGGTAATAACTGTCGGCTTTTTCTGATTTATCCTGCCGTTTATCACGCTGTAAAACGCAGCTTCGTAAAACGGGCTGGAGAATTCCGAGCCGAGGTCGTCGATGATCACAAAATCTGCCTGCAAAAGCGTGTCGAGCGTGTTGCCCTCGCTTCTGCCAAAATGCTCGTCCTCGATCTTTCGCATGAAGTCGGAAACGCTGCCGATCGCCACGCTAAAGCCATCGCTCGCGAGCTTTTTCGCCATGCAGGAAGCTAGGAAAGTTTTGCCAAGCCCCGTTCTGCCGATGAAAAGCATCGGGCGTGTGCCGCGCGGAAATTCGCGGCAGTATTTCAGCAGGTAGCTGTAAATTTGGTTCATGTGTTTGCGCGGGTCGCCTTCGGGGTAAAACTCGGGGCGGTACTCGGCGAAATCGCGCAGCGCGATGGTCGAGCTTTCGTTCAGCTCCTCAGCGGCGTAAGTCCTCAGCAAGTCCTCGAAACAACTGCATCGCACGCCCTCGACGTAGCCTGTGTCGCGGCACTTTTCGCAGACGAAGCGCGGTTTGAGGTAGTCGGCATCGCCCGTCAAATTTTTGACCAGCATGGTGATGCGCGCCTGAGTGGCGAGGTTATTGTCGCGCACGATCTCTGCCGCCGATTTGGCGTTCGGCTCGTGGTTGGCGACCAGTTTCACCAGCTCAAAATACGAGCTTTGTATTTTGTTTTCAAGCGTTTTGACCTCGGGCATTTCGGCGTAAACGCGCTTGCGGCGGCGTTCGAGGTCGGCAGCCGAGTCCTTGCGGCGCTGCGAAAGCACCGCCTCCGCCTTGTCAAAAGTTTTTTGCGTGTATTTCAAATGTCGTCATCCTCCTCAAAGCCGAGCGTGTTCGGGTCAAAATTGTCTGCCATTTGCTGCCAGCGGTCGAGGTCGTAGGAGGGCTTTTCCTGCTCGATCTGCCTGCGCCGCGCGATCTCCTGCCGCTCGACGTCCTCGGGCGTGGCGATGCCGCTCTCTTTCCAGCGCTTTAGAATGCCGTTTATGTAGCTTACGCTAGTCTTGTTCTTGTTTTCGCGGCAGCGTTCACCTGCAAGATCTACCATATCTACACTGAATCCCCATGAGTTCCACTCCGCAAACATCTCTTCCTGCTTCTTGGTAAGCTTGCCTTCGATGCCCAGCACCCTCGCGAACCGCACGTTGACATCGTGCTGTTTCTCCTGTTCGGCGATCTCGCTTTCGACCTGTGCGTATGTGCAAATGCCCCTCGAGAACCAGTCCTTGGCAACAGTTTCTATGTATGCGATGCGTGGTTTGCCGATTGAAACGCAAAAATCGATGAGCATGAGGATCGAGGGCACGTCGTAGCCGTAGTATTCGTAGAGGTTGAGAAGCCCCGCGGTCTCGCTGCCGTTTATCAGCCTGCCAAAAATGCGCTCGGCCTGGTCGAAAAGAGTTTTCAGCTCGGCATTTTTCTTGACCTTTTCCATTATTTCCTTGTTGGAGTAGCGCATGATCGACTTCGCTGCGGCGGTGTTCTTCATCGGGTTCACAGCGTCGGTAACGCAGACGGGCGCTGCGGGCATTTCCTGCTTCGGCAAGATCGGCGCGCTGGTCGGTTCGGCTTGCTTCGGTGCGCTTTCTCCGACAGTTTCCGCTGAGATAACTCCGCAATTTTTCCAAAAAAGTATGCCGTCGGCAGCGGTCGAAATGTTCTTGAACCCGCATCGCTCAGCAATTTCCTGCTCGTCGGTGATGTCGCTGTCCGCACACAGCAGACACATCAGTACTTTAAAGTAGTCCGCATCGGCAGTTTTGATGTATTTGTCAACAGCGCTGCATGGAACGCTGAAAAATCTCCCCACTCTAGGTAAGTCTATCCTGTATTTCATGACATTCATTCCTTAAATGATCTTAGCTTTAATTATATCACAAATCGCCGAGTTAGTCAATCGGCGGGCACGATTTTCCGCGTGTACTCGTTCTCGAAAATGCCCGTGTTCATCTGCATCAGCCGTACCGCGCGGTTCTCTATTGCCGCGATGTGCGCCGCCCACGTCGAGCTTTTTTCCAGCTTTCGCAGCGATGTCGAGATCGGCAGATCGCCTTTTGCCCGAGCGATTATCTCCGCTCCGCGCTTGTTGAACGCCAGTATCCGCAGGTACGGCACGCCGTCCGTAAAGTCTGCTTTTTCCGCGCCGATCGCGAGGTGCAGCGCGCTCCGGCGTATCCTCGCGAGCGTGAAATTTCGCGGCTTGACTTGTGCAAGAAACGTTTGCAAGTCTTCGGCGGGCTGTTCGGCGGCGCGCAATATCCTGTCTGCCAGATTTTCGTTGACCTCAGGCAGGCGCAAAAACTGTTCGCGTGTGGCGGTCAGTAGATGGTAATATATGGCATTTTCAGCCGCTTGCGGCTGCTTTGGCGGTGTGATGTTTACGCCGTTCGGCAGATATTCTAGTGCATTACCGCCGTTTTGGATAGCCCCGCGAAGATATGAACCGCTCGCAAATCCGTCCTGAGGTGGAAGATCGTGCCCCGCGCCGACTCGCTTTACAGGGATAATTTCAGCGTTAGGTGCATATTTTGACAATGCGGTTATATATTCACAGGCAAGCGTGCTGTTCGGCGACGAAACCGCGGCGGCTATCTCTTCACCGTAGATCTTCAGCGCGGCGGCTTTGAGCGCGGCAGGGTAGGAAAGCCCTCCCGCAAGCGCACGCTTTACCGCTTCACTGTCAGACAAATTCTGCATTGCGTTTGCGGCGTTTTTCAGCAGTTCGGCGCTTTCAAATTCGCTTCCGAATGCGAGCGCGTTAATGTTCAACTGTCCTAAAATTTGTACAGCTGAGTCGGCGAACCAAGGCGCGGCAGAGCATGAAAACGGCGCGGGAAGTTCGATAACAAGGTCTGCACCGTTTGCGACCGCCGCCGCCGCACGCTCGTGCTTTGAGCATATCGCAGTTTCGCCGCGCTGTACCGCCGCACCGCTCATGGCTACGGCGATGTGGCTTGCCCCGCGCCTGCGCGCCTCGGCTATCAAATATGCGTGCCCCTTGTGAAAGGGGTTGAATTCCGCTACGATACCTGCTGTAAACACCGACATTTCCTCCGTGAATAATTTTACATTTAATGACTAAAATCGGCGGCAAAATTTGTGCAAAACGTCGAAGATGGGAAATGCACTTGAAAAATCGCCGCAAAGTTGCTATAATAATAGTATATTGGATTTTTGCGTCCTTGTCAAGGGCGCAGGCGTACAAATCCGTAAGAATAATTCCGAAAAGGAGTCTTTAAAAATGAAAATATTGGTTGTAAACGCCGGTTCTTCATCGCTGAAATATCAGCTTCTCGATATGACCGACGAATCAGTTATCGCAAAGGGCAACTGCGACCGTATCGGCATCGGCGGACACATCTCGCATAAGACCGGCGACGGCAGAAAGATCGAGCAGGACTGCGATTTCCCTACCCATACGGAGGCTTTTGAGAAGCTCGTTGAGGTGCTCACCACCGGCGAGGGCAAGGTGCTCGACTCTATGAGCGAGGTTTCGGCTGTCGGCCACAGAATAGTTCAGGGCGCTGAGGTTTTCAAGGAGACCTGCATTGCTACCGACGAAGTTATCGACAAGATCGACGAGCTGGCTGAGCTTGCTCCCGTACATAACCACCCCCACGCGCTCGCTCTGCGCGCCTGCAAGGCAGTTCTCCCCGAGGGCGTTCCGCAGGTAGTAGTTTTCGACACCGCGTTCCACTCCACCATGCCCCGCAAGGCTTATCTCTACGGTCTGCCTTACGAGTGCTATGAAGATCTGCACGTTAGAAAATACGGCTTCCACGGCACTTCTCACAGATTTGTTTCGGCTGAGCTGGCTAAGCTGATGGGCAAAAAGCCCGAGGAGCTGAAGATAGTTTCCTGCCACCTCGGCAACGGCTCTTCCATCACCGCAGTTGACGGCGGCAAGAGCGTTGATACCACTATGGGCTTCACCCCCCTTGACGGACTAATCATGGGTACTCGCTGCGGCTCTGTTGACCCCTCGGCTATCGACTTCGTTGAGAAAAAGAAGGGCTTCACCCCCGATGAAATGACCTCTTACATGAATAAGAAGTCGGGCTTCCTCGGAATCTCCGGCGTTTCTTCCGACAACCGCGACATCAGCAAGGCTGCGGAAGAGGGCAACGAGCGCTGCAAGATGGTAAACGAGATGTTCACCTACGAGATCAAGAAGTACATCGGCGGCTACGCGGCTGCTATGGGCGGTCTTGACGCTGTACTTTTCACCGGCGGTATCGGCGAAAACGACGCTCCTACCAGAGCAAATTCCTGCGAGGGTCTTGAGTTCCTCGGAATAAAGATCGACCCCGAAAAGAACAAGGTAAGAGGCGAAGTTTGCAAGATCTCTACCGATGATTCTAAGGTTCAGGTTTGGGTAGTTCCGACTAACGAAGAGCTGCTTATCGCAAGAGATACGCTGGCTATCGTTGAGAAGATGTAATTTCGTACAATAATTATACGCAATAATTCAAGAGCCATTCACTTTTTTCGGGTGAATGGCTCTGTTTTTATTTGATATTTCCGTTCATATTTTCAATTCGTGCCAACATTTCTGAGATGTTCAGCACGCCGTAAGCAAAGCCCTTGCGCACCAGCTCGTCGGGCACATACTGATCGTACTTTTCAAATTCAGGAACTTCGCCGGGGTAAAGCAGCTCCATCGGGTCAAGCGGTTTGGCGGCTTCTTCGTGCAATATCTGCCAAAATTCCTGCTCGCTGACTTTCATTTTAAACTGTATGAAGTACGGGCGGGAAGAGTCCATGCCTTTTAGACCCAGCCGCGCGCCGCACCGCAGTTTTAAGAAGCGCTCCATCGCAAGAAATGCGTATGTTCCCAGCCAGGGGAATAAGCACCACATATCGCCGCCCAGGCAGATCAGCGGTTTGTACGCCGAACCAGAATTATCCGCGCTCTGACGCGCCTGCTGCAAGCGCGCCGCGGCATTTTTCATGAGGTAGGGAAAGCTTTTTTGCTCGCGCAGCACCTGCCGCATACGCTCGAGGATCTTCGTGTTGATGTCGCCGGGGCATTCGCCGAAATAGGCGGGCACTTTGCCTTTGACTTGCTCGCAGTAGACGAGCTTGCGCTTGCGGTCAACTTCCTCAACTATCCAAACGTGCCCCGCAATGGCAATCTTCTCGCCCGCAGGCGGCGGCTTCACGATAGTTCCCAACTCGTGCGAACCGCAGCGGACGGTGTATTCTTCATTTTCTTGGAAAACTGCGTAGAATTTGAAAGAGTTGACGATTCGCTCACCCGCAATGCCGACTATCAATCCGCCGCGCTCGGTGCGCTGTATGTGATCGTTTTCCAGCATATGGCGCAGTAATATCTTGTAATCGTCGCGAGAGATACACTTGAATTGGTTGAGCGTCAGCACGCGCGAAGCCAGCTCCGCCGCCGTCATCTCGCCGCAGGAAGCCAGCGTGCTCATCGTTTGGTGGAAAAGCAGGCTGAAGGGCAGTTTGCCCTCGGCGGGCGGCTCTACCCAGCGTTCCTCGAGGTAGCTCTGCACCAACGCGATGCCTTGCAAAAGTTTCCACGGAATGGTGGTCGGCAGCATGGCGCGCGCTTCGGGCATTTCCTCGCGGATAACGAACCACATTTCGGGCGGCAGACCGCGCCTGCCAGTTCGACCCATACGCTGTAAAAATGAGGAGACCGTAAACGGCGCGTCCACCTGAAAGGCGCGCTCAAGCCTGCCGATGTCTATGCCGAGCTCGAGTGTGGCGGTCGTGACGGTTGTCTGAAACTGCTCGTCGTCTTTCATGATCTCCTCGGCGGTCTCGCGGTATGAGGCGGAGAGGTTGCCGTGGTGTATCAAAAATCGGTCGCGCTCCTGCTTCGCCTCGCAGTATTGCCGCAGGGTGGTTGTGACAGCCTCACACTCTTCGCGCGAGTTGACGAAAACAAGGCACTTTTTGCCGCGCGTGTGCTCGAAAATGTAGCCGATACCGGGGTCGGCGGAGTCTGGTGCGCGGTCGGTGACGCTGTCAAGCTCGGGCAGAGCGTTCGCAATAGGCTTGCCGTCGGAAGCCTGCGGGCCTTGAATGTAAAAATGCTCCATCGAAAGCCGCCACTTCGTGCCTTTGCTCTCGATCTTTGGGACGATCGTGCCCCTGCCCGTGCCCGCCGAGAGAAATTCGCCCGCCTTTTGCGGGTCGCCAATGGTCGCCGAAAGCCCTATTCTCCGCGGGTTTACGCCCGCCATTCGCGAAAGCCGCTCGATAAGGCAGAGGGTCTGTCCGCCGCGGTCGCCGCGCATCAGCGAGTGCACCTCGTCGATCACGATGAACCGCAGGTCGCCAAAAAGTCTTGAAATTGCAGCGTGTTTGCGTAGCAGCATCGCTTCGAGCGACTCGGGCGTGATCTGGAGAATGCCCGAGGGATTTTTCAGCATTTTGCTTTTGTGCGACTGTGAAACGTCGCCGTGCCAGTGCCAAACGGGTATGTCCGCCTCGGCGCAGAGGTCGTTCAGCCGCGTGAATTGGTCATTGATGAGCGCTTTTAGCGGGCCGATGTAGATCGCGCCGACAGAGGTCGGCATATCTTCGGAAAAGAGGGTGAGTATCGGGAAAAAAGCCGCCTCGGTCTTGCCCGAAGCGGTCGAGGCGGAGAGTAAAACGTTTTCGCTGGTGTTGAATATCGCGTCGCCCGCCGCCATCTGTATCGCCCGCAGAGATTCCCAGCCGTTTTGGTAGATGAAATCCTGTATAAAAGGTGCGTATCTGTTAAAAATGTCCATAAGTCACAGCCCTCAGATCTCAAATTCCGCGAAATCTTCCGCCGTCTGCTGCGCCTGTTCCTCAAGCGCAGGCTTTGCAAATTCAAATTTCTCAGAATTTAGCAGATTGCGAACGTCGAGTTGCGGGTTTTGATAGGTGATGTCGAGCAGCTCGATGAAGTCGCGAATGACCTCGCGCGGCGTGATGTTCGTGTCTGCGCCAACTCGGCTGTATTCGATCTTAATAAAATCTATCAGATCTTCTTGCTGTAACCTGTTCTCGTAGCCGAAAAGCCCCGAGTGAATGTCCTCCAGTTTCTCGATCAGCACCAGCATTTCCTCGTAAGTCAGCGGCGAAAGCTTGATGACTGGCGCGAGCATATCGCTTACCTCGCCTCCAAACCGCCCCTCCGCAAGCCGTGAACGCAGCGCCTCGTAGCTGTAAACGCCGCGCCGCGTGTCCTCGATGCACTGCGGCGTGCCGCACATGATTATGCCGATGTACTTCGCCTTGCCTTGAAGCGTATCGTTGTACATTGTCAATATTTTTTCATAATTGTATTGACGCGTTATGCTGTTGGGTATTTTGTAAATATTGACCAGTTCGTCGATCAGTATAAGCATTCCGGAATATCCTGCCATTTTCAGAAAAGCCGAGAAAAGCTTGATATATTCGTACCAATCTTCGTCAGTAATGATGATGTTCACGCCCAGCTCGCTTTTCGCTTCGGTTTTTGTTGCGTACTCGCCGCGAAACCACTTGACGACCTTGCCTTTAGTTTCGTCGTCGCTCTCGGCAAATGCACGGTAGTAGAGGGTCAGCAGGCGCGAAAAATCGAAGCCGTGCACCATTTCGTTCAGCGAATTGATGACCGCGTAGATCTTCTTCTCGACCGCCTTTTCAAACTCGAGCGAGTCGGGAGTAAGGTCGCTTTCGGCAGCGGTTTCGGTCTGCACGGCGTTTATCCACCTGTCCAAGATCAGCGTCAGCGCGCCACCCTCGGGACGTGTTTTCGTGGAAATATTTCGTATGAGTTCCTTGTAAGTGGCAAGGCCTTGACCCTTCGTACCCTGCAAACGTCTTTCGGGCGAAAGGTCAGCGTCGCAAACTACGAAATTTCGGTCCATAACGTAATTTCGTATAGTTTGCAGCAGGAAACTTTTACCGCTTCCGTACTTGCCCATTATAAATCTGAACGAAGCGCCGCCGTCCGCGATTATGTCAACATCGTGCAGCAGAGCGTTGATCTCGTTTTCCCTGCCGACCGTGATGTATGGCAGACCTATTCTCGGCACAACGCCGCCTTTGAGTGAATTTATTAAAGTTGCCGCAATCCTCTTAGGTATCTTCATGGCTTTATCAGTCCTTTCAGCTCCTCCAGATAGTCCTCAATAATGTTAGGAACGTCGCTTTCAAATTCCAATACTGTATCGTCAAACATATCAAAAAGCTTATCGTTTATACTGTCTGCAATTACTGAAATCATAAGCATTTTACTCTTTGCAAAATCTCTAACGCTTTTCGCATCTTTATATATAATTAGTTTCAAAAATTCGTATTCATTATCATCAAGCGGCAATTCATCGCTTGCCGATTTATCATCATTCATCTGTTCAGCAGAAATATCATCAATGTTAATATCTTCGAGTTCAGTTTTGTCAAACGCCTCTTCTTCGGTGATAAGCTTCTCGCAAGTAACGTCCGCAGCAGCGCGAATTTGCCCGAGTTTTGAAACGTCGATCGTGATCTCGCGCGGCGGTGCAAGCTCTTTTTCAATAGTCTTTTTAACACTAAAACTGCTTCTTTCACCGATAGTTTTTTCAATGATCTGCTCAAACGTTTTCGTTATCTTGTCGGGCTTTAAGTATGGTTCAACGCTTAATTTCACGCGCAGAGCACGGTCAACAGCCTTGACGAGCGTGCCAAGTTCAGTGCTTTTCTTGCGGCTTCCGTAATATTTTTCGCAAGTCCAGAAACCGTTTTCGCAGCGGTATTTCTGCAAGCCGCTTACCGAATACTCGTAATTTTTGCGTTTTATGCGGTCGAAAAACACCGCCGAGCTGAACATATAGTACGAGATCGAAGCACGTTTTCCGAAAAGTTTTTCGCAATATCCGCGTTTTCGGTTCTTTGCGTAGTATTCGCAGACTTTTCTGAACACCTCGCAGATCGTTTTTTCGGTGATGTCTGAGTAGTTCTTGTACAGCTTAGAGCGGTCAATCCGATAGCTCGAAAGCTCCGTAATTGCTGAGAAAAGTGTATCGTCATCCATATCCGCACAGTTCTCCAATGCAAGCACGTTTTTGTCAAAATAGGTGCGCGCAAGGTCGGTGATAAGCTGCGGGTCGAGGTCGTAATAGACAGCGAAATCGTTTAACCAAAGCTTCATGTAATTCTCGATACGGTTGTCGATCTTGCCGAAATTTTCACGAAAATCCTGCAATTTTACGAAACCGTCTTTCGGGTCTGTTGAGCCGATGCCGTTCAGAAGTTCATAAATGTAGACGAATGCGAACGCAAGCGGCGCAGGATCATACTGCCCATGGCGAATTTTAGTGCGCCACGAAAAATATCCACGCAGTTGTTCGTCGTTCATATCACGATATGTAGGGTAATATCTTACAAAATCGCCGTAATATTCATAATTATCTTCGAAGGCTTCCATAAATCTTGCCTGTTTATAGAAGATTTCGGCGGTCGACATATCCAATGAATGGTAGCTTCGCGCGATAGCCTTCATTTCGCGGTACTTAGGCGGCGTGAAATTTTTCATCTTCGAGGCGGGTATAAGTATAGGCTGGTCGGTGTAGACTTTTTCGGAAAAGTTTCGGCTGTTTTTCTGTCGCAAGTCTTCCATTATCTTGCTGATTATCTCTTTTGTGTCTGCCAATTCTGCCCACCTCCGCTCGCGATATACCTTATATATTATAGCACCCTTGCGTGCAAATGTCAACATATGTTCGCGGTTACTCGGGCGAAAAAAATTCATAAAATATCTATTGACAACCTTAAAATCAGAGAGTATTATATTAGTATATTCAAAAGCTGGGACGGGAACGGAGCAGGGAAATGCCTTACAGAGAGCGGCAGTTTGGTGTAATGCCGCAGGAAAGCCCTGAGCAGATCATCCCCGAGCCTGCGGAGTGAATGTTTTTCTTTAGCTTCGCACGTTTCCTGCGTTAAAGGATAATGAGTGGCTGCATTTTGCGGCAAACGAAGTGGTAACACGGAGATTTTTTACGTCTTCGCCTTCGATTTTTATCGAAAGCGGAGATTTTTTATTTTGTATGGAAAGGTAATGGTGGTAATTTATGCTGACTCTGGATAAAGTCTACAAGGCTTCTCACGTTCTGAAAGAGGTGCTCGCGCCTACTCAGTGCATCAAAGCAAAAAAGATCAATCCCGACGCTGACGTTTACCTCAAAACGGAAAATTTGCAGGTAACAGGTTCGTTTAAAGTGAGAGGTGCGTATTTCAAAATTTCCCAGCTTACAGATGAGGAGAAAGCAAGGGGAGTTATCGCCTGTTCCGCTGGCAACCATGCTCAGGGCGTTGCGCTTGCCGCTAAAAAGAATGGCATAAAAGCCGTAATTTGCCTGCCCGACGGCGCGCCGATCTCTAAGGTCGAGGCGACCAGAAGCTATGGCGCTGAGATCTGCCTTGTTCCGGGCGTTTATGACGACGCTTACAACAAAGCGCTCCAACTTAAAGAGGAAAATAATTACACATTTATACATCCCTTCGACGACGAAAACGTTATCGCAGGTCAGGGAACTATCGGCCTTGAGCTGCTCGAACAGCTTCCCGACCTCGACGCAGTAGTCGTTCCCGTCGGCGGCGGCGGACTTATCTCGGGCGTTGCCTTCGCGCTGAAATCGCTCAATCCTAACATTAAGGTCTACGGCGTTCAGGCAACTGGTGCACCTTCTATGGTAAATTCTCTCAAAGACGATAAGATCGAGTGCCTCGATTCTGTTTCGACCATCGCCGACGGCATCAAGGTAAAAGAGCCGGGCGAGCACACTTTCGAGCTTTGCAAGAAGTACGTTGACGACGTTGTTACCGTTAGCGACGATGAAATTTCCTCGGCTATCCTCGCACTGATCGAGCAGCATAAGCTTATCGCAGAGGGTGCGGGCGCGGTTTCCGTTGCGGCGGTAATGTTTAACAAAGTTCCCATAAAGGGCAAAAAGGTCGTTTGCCTTGTTTCGGGCGGCAACATCGACGTTACTATCCTTTCGCGCGTCATCAAGCGCGGTCTGCTCAAGTCCGGCCGCTCCGACACGCTCACTATTCAGCTCGAGGACAAGCCCGGTCAGCTGAGAGATGTTTCCAAGCTTATCGCAGACCTCGGCGGCAACGTTGTTTCCGTTCACCACGAGCGCGCTAGCGAGGACAGCGACATCACCGACTGCATACTCCGCATAGTTCTCGAAACCAGAAATTACGAGCACAAGGCTGAGATAAGAAAGGCTCTTACCGATGCAGGCTTCAAGCTAGTAAACAAGTAATAGGCGGCAGATATGGCAGAAAATTGGCAGAAATCAGTTGCCGCGATAGTCGAGCACGATGGCAAAATTCTCCTCGTCCGCCACACTTACGGCGCGGGCAAGGGGCGGCTTATAATCCCGGGCGGCTATCTGAAAGATAACGAAACTCCCCAGCAGGCTTGCGTGCGCGAAGTGCTGGAGGAAACAGGCATCACGGCTGAGCCGAAGCGGCTTGTCGGCGTTCGCTTTAATCTCAAAGATTGGTATGTCGTTTTCGCGGCGGACTATGTCGGCGGCGAAGCACATTCCGACGGCGACGAAAACAGCGAAGCGGTGTGGGTCGATATTGACGAACCCCTCGCCCGCGACGATGTTCCCGACCTCACGCGAAAGCTCATCGCCGCGTATAAAAACGGCAGCGCGCTTGAGTACACCGAGTTCGTCAGCCGCGAAAATCACGGTACATATTCACTTTACTGCTGATCGGCAGTATGTTCAAATATCAAATATAAAGGAGTAGATCAACATGGCAGAAACAGTTTACACCAAGAATGCACCTGACGCGATAGGCCCTTATTCGCAGGCTAAAAAGGTCGGCGGACTAATCTTCACTTCTGGTCAGATAGCTATCGACCCTGCAGTAGGCGACGTTACAGCTAAGACCATCGAAGAGCAGACCGAGCAGGTCTGCAAGAACCTTGCGGCTGTACTCGAAGCGGCAGGAAGCAGCCTCGATAAGGCTGTAAAGACCGTATGCTTTCTTAAAGAAATGGGCGATTTTGCTGCATTTAACGGCGTTTACGGAAAGTATTTCACTTCCAAGCCCGCACGTTCCTGCGTTGCTGTAAAGCAGCTTCCAAAGGACGTTCTCGTAGAGGTAGAGGTTATCGCAGAAGCTTGATCTTCACAAGATATTGTCAAAAATTTTTAAAAGGCGGATATTTCTCCGCCTTTTTTCATGAACGAAAGGGGCTGCTGAAATGCTTGCCAGAAGGCTGAAACGCAGATTGATAGCAGAGTCGGAGTCGGCGGGACATTATATGTTCATATTTTTTAGATGGACAGTCATCGCGGCGGTCACGGGCGTGGTCGGCGGAGTTGTCGGAGCGCTCTTTCACATGGCGGTGAACGCCGCTACCGAGTTCCGCGGTGAGCACGGCTGGGTCATCTTCACGCTGCCCGCCGCTGGCGCGCTCATAGCGCTGATATACCACATTTTCGGCTTCGATAACGACGGCGGCACGAACCTTATAATCAGCTCGATACGCACGAAAGACCACGTCCCACTGCGAATGGCGCCGCTGATATTTGTCGCTACGGTGATAACTCACCTTGCGGGCGGTTCGGCGGGACGTGAGGGCGCGGCGCTCCAGCTCGGCGGCAGTATCGGCAACCGCATAGGTGAGCTTTTCGGCGTTAAGGAGCAGGACATCGGGCTGGCCGTGATGTGCGGCATGAGCGCGCTTTTCTCAGCGCTTTTTGGCACGCCGCTTACCGCCTGCTTTTTCGCGATGGAGGTCATAAGCGTTGGCGTTATCTACTACGCGGGGCTCGTTCCGTGCATCGCCTCCTCGCTTACGGCTTACGGTATTTCGCTGCTCATGAAAGCCGAGCCGACACGCTTCAATATCAGCAAATTCGTGCCGCACCTCTCGTTCGGCTCAGTCGTGCGGGTCTGCATTCTCGCGGCGGTCTGTGCGGTGATAAGCATATTTTTCTGCGTTGCGATGAAAACGGCGAACAAGTGGTTTTCGCAGTTTTTTGAGAACAAATACCTGCGTGCGGCGGTCGGCGGAGCGGTGATACTCGCGCTGACTTTGCTCCTGCGGACTACCGATTACAACGGTGCGGGAATGAACGTTATCGAAAACGCCGTGCTAGAGGGCAATGCGCACCCCGCCGCGTTTCTGCTCAAAATTATCTTCACCGCGGTGACCATCGGCTGCGGATTTAAAGGCGGCGAGATAGTTCCGACAATGTTCATCGGCGCGACCCTCGGCTGCGCATTTTCCCCGCTGATAGGGCTTGACGCACGTTTCGCGGCGGCGGTCGGCATTGTCGCGCTCTTCTGTTCGGTGGTGAATTGCCCTACGGCTTCGCTTTTCCTGAGCTTAGAACTTTTTGGCAGCGAGGGCGTAGTTCTCTTCGCGGCGGCGTGCGGCGTGAGCTATATGCTTTCGGGCTATTACGGACTCTACTCCAGCCAAAAAATAGTATATTCCAAGCTGCACACCAGATACATAAATAAACGTACAAAGTAGCCATCTAAATCGTTTTCGGTCAGTTTTGACAAATAAAAAAATAAAAATTGTACAAAAAACTATTGCTATTTAGAAATAAATATGCTATAATTACAAATGAGAAGTTGCTCTGAATAAAAAACGAAAACGTTTAAGCAACTTCGCGAAAACTATAAAAATAAGGGTGAGAATTCATATGAATAAAAAGATAACTGCCAAAGAGGGCTTTGTGATGAAGGGCGTTTCATGCGTTCTGCTTGAATATGGAAAATATTCTGCGGTGATCTCGCCCGAGTACGGCTCTTCCGTTTGGCGTATGCGCGATGAAGAGGCGGGTATCGAGGTTTTCAGATATTCCGATAAATGTTCCGCGGCGCAGATAGATAAGGCCCGCGAAATATGGGGTCTGCCTACGCTTTATCTGCCGAACCGCTTCGACGGCGGCCTGCTGAAGACTTCCGATGGCGATTATCATCTGCCTGTAAACGAGGTAAAGCTCGGCAACCATCTTCACGGCTGGGTGCACAAGCGTGCGCATAAAATAGAAAAGGTCGCTGCTGAGGAGGACAAAGCCGTTCTCGTGACATCGTTTACACACGGCGCAGAAGACCCAATGTATCAGTATTTCCCGATAGATTTTAAGATAACTTACACGTTCGAGCTTTCGGACAATGGGCTTACCCATAAGGTAAAGCTGGAGGATCTCTCTGATAAAAAGCTGCCCGTTTCCATCTGCACACACACCTGCATAAACGCGCCTATCACCGACGGCGGCAGACAGAAGTCGCTGCGCCTGAGCGTGCCGATAGTTGAGCGCTGCGAGCTGGACAAGCGCTGCCTGCCTACCGAGAAGCTTCTGCCGCTCGGCACTAAGGATATGCGCTACAAAAACGGCACTATGCGCCCCGTCCTCCACCAGATCTCGAACGATATGTACACCGCCTGCGATAACGAGCTTGACGGCAAGCCTTTCTATGGCGTAGTCATCACCGATAAGGATACTGGCAAGCGTCTTTGCAACGAGGTGTCTAAAGAATATAAATTCTGGAATATGTGGAACGACCGCGGCGGCAATGGATATTTCTGTCCCGAGCCTATGACGGCAATGATAAACTGCGCGAACTTAAAGCTCAGCGACGATGTTACAGGCTATAAAGAGCTTGCAAAGGGCGAAAGCTTTGAATGTTGGCAGCGCTTCTTTACAATATGAATAGAGAAGATATAAACAAAGCGCCGATCATCGACGACGATCAGCCGTTCACGCCAGAGGAAGAGAAATTTCTCGACCAAAAGATGAAATGGCGGGCGTTATTCCTGCTCAGCGCGCTGATAAGTATGCTTGTGTTCGAGTTTCGCGATAAAGCGGGCAAGAAAGTAGACGTGCTCAGCGGCAAGGAAGCGATACGCATTTTCCTCCGCAATAACCGCATAGGGCTTGTGTTGGCGCTGATAATGCTCGCGGTGCTGATAGTGGCGCTGATTTGCGAGCGCGGCTTTCACCGCAGCGATTCTTCGGCGAAAGTATACGGCTTTTTAGGCAGCGCGGGTCTGATGATATACACCGTTGTGGCGTTTATTTTAAGCGGCAATCATATCTACGCCGATTACCAAGGCGTTACGGTCGCTGAGCCGTATGAATATGTGCTGAGTACTCAGTCGGGCAAATATTTCGTCGGTTTTGAGGATAAAGACGAATTCGTTCAGCTGCAGATCCCCAAGAAAACCTACTCACAAATGCAGCAGGGCGAAAAAGTTTCTGACGATACCGGCGAGATCTATTCTATGGTAAAAGATAATGGATATAAAGACGCCGTGCTTTACAGCGGCGGATTTGAGATAAGCTACTATTTTTATTCGGCAATATTCAGCAGCGCGAAGCCTGTTTCACAGCGCTGAGTTTATAAAAGCAGCTTATTACGGGGAGATCTTATGATATGACAAGAAGGAAAATATCGGCAATGATAGCTGCTTCGGCTGCGGTGCTCTGCTTTTGCGCCTGCGGAAATTCTGCTGAAAGCGGCGCTTCTTCCGCCGAAAGCTCTTCTTCCGCGGCGGTCACCACGACGGCTACGGCTGAGCAGCCCGCGGCTACCATAACGGCTGTTATGACAGAAGCGGCGGACGAGTCCTCTGAAACGGAAACTCAGCCTGCCGAGCCGCAGGAGATCGACTTGCAGGGCAGGGCGATAGAGTATTGCGACGGCGCGCGCGACGTTATAACCCGCTGGTACAGCTATATGGACAGCGGCGATTATGAACAGGCGACGGCGCTTATGACAAAGACCGCCGCGAAAGCTTTGGATATAGATTCATATTCCGAGACCGAAACGGGCGGGGTGACAACTGTTGAATTCGGCAAATGCACCCTCAGCAAAAGCGGCGACGGCGCGAATATCAGCGTGGAGACCAACGTTTCTTACGACTCGCAGGCGGATACCGTGATGCAGCGCAGGATACTTGTGCATTTCGACGGGCTGGATTATATCATTTCCGAAATTACCGACGAGGGTATCAGTCTTTACGGCTGAAAATTTTTACAAGCAAGGCTCGCATATTTGATGTGCGGTGTTGCCTTAAAATAAAATCATAATATATCGAAAGGTGGATATTTAAACATGAAGTTTGGCTACTTTGACGACGCGAACAAAGAGTACGTCATCACAAACCCCAGAACTCCATATCCGTGGATAAACTACCTCGGAACACAGGAGTTCTTCTCGCTCATCTCCAACACAGCGGGCGGATATTCTTTCTATAAGGACGCAAGACTGCGCCGTATAACAAGATACCGCTACAATAATGTGCCTATAGATATGGGCGGAAGATATTTCTACATAAAAGACGGCGAAACTATCTGGAACCCCGGCTGGTCACCTGTAAAGACAGAGCTTGACTTCTATGAGTGCCGCCATGGTATGGGCTATACCATCATCACAGGTAAGAAAAACGGTCTGAAAGCCGAAGCTACTTTCTTTGTACCGCAGAATTACGCGGGCGAAGTACAGCAGGTAGTTCTTACTAACGAGAGCGACGCTGAAAAGACTTTCTCCTTCTTCTCCTTTGCAGAATGGTGCCTTTGGGACGCGCAGGACGACTGCACCAACTTCCAGAGAAACTTCAGCACAGGCCGCGTAGAAGTAGTAGGCTCTACCATCTACCACAAGACTGAGTATAGAGATAGAAGAGATCATTTCGCATTCTATACAGTAAACGACGAGATCGACGGCTACGATACCGACAGAGATTCTTTCATCGGTCTTTACAATGGTTTCCATAACCCGCAGGCTGTACTTGCCGGCAAGGCTAACGATTCTTTCGCTGACGGCTGGTCGCCCATCGCTTCTCACTACAAGAAGATAACCCTCGCTCCCGGCGAGTCTAAGACCCTCGTATTCATTCTCGGCTATGTTGAAATGCCCGTTGATAAGAAGTTTGAGGCTGACGGCGTAACTATCAATAAGGAAAAGGCTCTCGCAATGATCGAGCAGTACAATACTCCCGAAAAGGTAGCCGCTGGCATGGCAGAGCTGAAAGCAACTTGGGACAGACTGCTCAGCGTTATCAACGTTGACACTCCCGATGATAAGGTAAACCGCATGGTCAACATCTGGAACCAGTACCAGTGCATGGTCACCTTCAACCTTTCGCGCTCCGCTTCTTACTTCGAGAGCGGTATCGGCAGAGGTATGGGCTTCCGCGATTCCAACCAGGATATTCTCGGCTTCGTTCACCAGATCCCCGACCGCGCAAGAGAGCGTATAATCGACATCGCTTCCACCCAGCTTCCTGACGGCGGCTGCTACCACCAGTATCAGCCCCTTACCAAGAAGGGCAACCTCGACATCGGCGGCGATTTCTCCGACGACCCGCTGTGGATGATCCTTTCCGTTTCCGCATACATCAAGGAAACAGGCGACTGGTCTATCCTCGACGTAATGGTACCTTACGATAACGATGAGTCAAAGGCTAAGCCGATGCTCGACCACCTCAAGGTATCTTTCTACCGCGTAGTTAATAACGTAGGCCCTCACGGTCTGCCGCTCGCTATGAGAGCTGACTGGAACGACTGCATCAACCTTTCCTGCTACTCCGACACTCCCGGCGAAAGCTTCCAGACTTACACCAACCCGAAGTTTGCTGCTGAGGGCGGCTACTCTAAGGTAGCTGAGTCTGTAATGGTAGCTACGCTCTTCACCTACACCGGCCCGAACTATGTTGCTATACTCAAGCACCTCGGAAAGGACGATGAAGCTGCTGCTGCTCAGGCTGAGATCGACAAGATGAAGAAGAACGTTATGGATTCCGCATTCGACGGCGATTGGTTCCTCAGAGCTTACGACTCCACAGGCGCTAAGATGGGTTCTAAGGAGTGCGAAGAGGGCAAGATCTTCATCGAGCCGCAGGGCTTTGCCGTAATGTCTGAGATAGGCAAGGACGAGGGCGCTGACATCAAGACCCTTGAGTCTATCGACAAGTACCTCAATACCAAGTACGGCCTTGTTCTGAACAACCCCGCATTCTCCAAGTACTATATCCAGTACGGCGAGATCTCGACTTACCCCGGCGGATACAAGGAAAACGCCGGTATCTTCACCCACAACAACGCATGGATAATCTGCGCTGAGGCTTACGCCGGCAGAGGTGATAAGGCTTTCGAGTATTACAGCAAGATCGCTCCCGCGTTCAACGAAGAGATCTCCGACCTGCACAAGACCGAGCCTTACGTTTACGGTCAGATGATCGCAGGTAAGGACGCAAGCAGATTCGGCGAGGGCAAGAATAGCTGGCTGACAGGTACTGCCGCATGGAACATGGTAGCTATTTCCCAGTACATCCTCGGCGTACAGGCTGATTTCGACGGTCTGAAGCTCGATCCTTCCATTCCTCACGAGTGGAACGGCCTTACCGCTACACGTCAGTACAGAGGCGCTACCTACAACATCACCGTTAAGAACCCCGAGCACGTTTGCAAGGGCGTTAAGAGCGTTACCGTTGACGGCAAGGCGGTAGAGGGCAATGTTCTCCCCGTAGCCGCAGCAGGCTCGACTGTAAATGTTGAAGTTGTAATGGGCTGATACTAATAAAATTTGCTTACAAAAACTGCATGGCTTTCGAGCTGTGCAGTTTTTTTGCGTTCATAAAATATTAACCGCCATGTGCTTGACATTTAATATAAATTTGCGTATAATAATAGATATTCTAATTTTAGACTTACTTATATTAGGAGGATTTTTGACGAAATGAACGGAATGACTGCTTCAAAAATGTTTTACAGCGCAAACAGGGTTATGGAGGCGTACCATAACATGCTGCGCCCGCTCTGCAAAAAAACAGGTCTGCCGCCTATGGCTGTCGATATACTCATGTTCATATCGAATAATCCGGATAACAACACCGCGCGCGATATTTGCCTTATGCGCGGTCTGAAATCTGGCATAGTTTCCGTGCACGTCGAAAGGCTGGTAAACGAGGGTCTGCTTACGCGCGAAACTGTGCCGAACGACCGCCGCAAAACTCGTCTGGTGCTCACTCCCTCCGCCGCGGACATCGTAAAAGAGGGCAGGGAACTGCAAATACGCTTCGGACACCGCTTGCTCAAAGGCATCAGCCATGCCGATATTGAAGTTTTCCGCAAATGCCTTTCCGCAATCGGCGAAAACATAGAGGATATGAGAAAGAACGGGTTTGAAAAGGAGAGTGAAGATATATGATAAAACTGCTGAAAAACTTGCGCCGCCGCGAAAAGTTGATGGCGCTTGTCTGCTTGATTTTCGTGGTGTGTCAGGTGTATTTCGATCTGCGTCTGCCCGATTACATGACCGAGCTTACCGTGCTGATAAAAACATCTGGCACTACCGCCGACATCGTGAGTATCGGCTTGAAAATGCTGGGATGCACCGCCGTGAGTGCGCTGCTAGCCGTCGCCTGCGGTTATTTTGCTTCAAAGACCGCCTCGGGGCTCAGCTTCGCCGTGCGCGAAAAGCTTTTCCACCACGTAATGGATATAGGCAGCGAGGAAATGCAGGATTTCTCGATACCCAGCCTTATAACCCGCACCACGAACGACATCACGCAGATACAGATGATAGTCGCGATGGGCTTGCAGATGATGATAAAAGCGCCGATAATGGCGGTCTGGGCGATAATAAAAATTCTCGGCAAAAGCTGGCAGCTCTCTGCGGTCACCGCGGCTTTCGTGGTCGTGCTGATAGTCAGCATTTTCCTCATCATGAGCAGCTGTATACCGCGCTTTCGCCTTGTGCAGAAAATGACGGATAAGATCAACCGCGTAGCGCGCGAAAACCTCAACGGCATAAACGTAGTGCACGCTTTCAACGCCGAGAAATTTCAGAATGATAAATTCGACGAGCCGAATATGGGCATGATGCAGCTTCAGATGAAAAACCAAAAGCTCTTCGCCCTCGTTCAGCCTACTATGGGGCTGGGCATGAACGGTTTGGCGCTCGCGATATACTGGGTCGGCGCGGCGCTTGTCAACAACATCGCCCTTACCGACCCAGCCGCGCGCCTTTCGATGTTCAGCGAGGTGCTGGTTTTCAGCACTTACGCGACCTACGTCGTGATGTCATTCATGATGCTCGTCATGATATTTATGCTCCTCCCGCAGGCGCAGGTGTCGGCTGAGCGTATCAACGATGTGCTCGAGCGCGAGGCTAACGTAAAAGAGGGCGGCGTGCAGCAGGGCAGCGAGGTCGGCACGGTGGAGTTCAAAAACGTTTCCTTCCGCTATCCGCACGCTTCCTCCGAACAGCTCAGCGGCATAAACGTCCGCGTGGAAAAGGGCGAAACGCTCGCGGTCATCGGCGCTACGGGCAGCGGCAAGACTACCCTAGTCAGCCTAATCCCGCGCTTCTTCGATGCGACCTCGGGCGAGGTGCTTGTGGACGGCGTAAACGTCAAGGATTACACTTTCGCCGCGCTGTATGATAAGCTCGGCTACGTCACGCAAAAAGCCGTGCTCTTCTCGGGCACTGTTCGCGAAAACGTATTTTTCGGCGAGAGCGCTCAGCAGTTCGACGACGCAGACCTTGGATCTGCAATAGAGATTTCGCAGGCAAAAGAGTTTGTCGATAAGCTTGAGGGCGGCAGCGATTACGCGATAGCGCAGATGGGCAGAAACGTTTCGGGTGGTCAGAAGCAGCGCCTTTCGATAGCGCGTGCGCTGGCGCGTAAGCCTGAGATACTTATTTTTGACGACTCGTTCTCGGCGCTCGATTACCGTACTGACGCAAAGCTGCGCGAAGGTCTGAATAAGCAGCTCGCAGGTTCGACAAAAATAATCGTGGCGCAGCGCATAAGCACTATCCGCCACGCAGATAAGATAGCCGTGCTCGACCGCGGCGATATGGTCGGCTTGGGCACACACGAAGAACTTATGAAAAATTGCAGCGTTTACCGCGAGATAGCTACCTCGCAGCTCAGCGCGAGCGAATTGGCGTAAGGAGGGGACTGACATGAGAAAAAATAAAGACGGCGGTATCCGCACGGCCGTGCCGCGCCTTTCGGAATATCTGCACGGCGACATCGGCGTGGTGATCCTCGCCCTCGTCCTCGCGGCGCTCAGCGCGGTCATGACGATAATCGGCCCGAACAAGATCGGCGATATGGCGACGATAATGTCAGACGGTCTGCTCGGCGGCATCGACCTCGGCAAGATCGCGAAGATAGGCATTTTCCTCGCGGCGATATACCTGCTCAGCGCGCTTTTCGGCTTTGTTCAGCATTACATCATGGCGGTGGTAACGCTGAAAATGTCCTACCGTATGCGCGGCGAGCTTTCGGAAAAGATCAACCGCGTGCCGCAGAAATATTTTAACACCCACACGCAGGGCGACATACTCAGCCGCATGACTAACGACGTTTCCACCCTCCAGCAGGGTCTGACAAACAGTCTGCCGACCATAATCAGCGCGGCAACGCAGTTCGTCGGCTGCCTTATCATGATGTTCGCGACCCAGTGGCGGCTGGCGCTCATCTCGCTGGCGGTAACGTTCGTCGGCATGGGATTGGTGGTGCTGATAATGTCGCGCTCGCAGCGCTTTTTCGCGGAGCGCCAGAAAAGTTTGGGCGAGCTGAACGGCTTCGTCGAGGAAATGTACTCGGGTCACGAGGTCGTCCGCATCAGCCGCGCTGAGCGCAAGGTGCTCTCGCATTTCGATAGCCTGAACGCCGCGGTCTACGACGCTAACTGGCGTTCGCAGTTCCTTTCGGGCATTATGCAGCCGCTCATGAACATCATCGGCAACATTGCTTACGTTGCGGTCTGCGTGGTCGGCTCTATCCTCGCGATGAACGGCACGATAGAGTTCGGCGTGATAGTTTCGTTCATTCTCTACGTCCGCCTTTTCACCACCCCGCTCACGCAGATAGCGCAGGGCATGACGAATATGCAGACGGCTTCCGCTTCGGCGCACCGCATTTTCGACTTCCTCGAAAGCGAAGAGATGGCTGACGAAAGCGAAAAGACCGCCGAGCTGCCCGAAATTCGCGGCAAAGTAAGCTTCGAGCACGTCCATTTCAGCTACCCCGATACGCCCGATAAGGTCATAATCAACGACTTTTCGGCGGAGGTTTGCCCCGGTCAGAAGGTCGCGATAGTCGGTCCTACCGGCGCTGGCAAGACCACGATGGTCAATTTGCTGATGCGCTTTTACGAGATCTGCAGCGGCGAAATAAAGATCGACGGCGTGCCGATAACCGAGCTTACGCGCGAAAAAGTGCACGAGCTTTTCAGCATGGTGCTGCAAGACACTTGGCTTTTCGAGGGCACGGTTCGCGAAAATCTGGTCTACAATATGCAGGGCATTACTGATGAGCAGCTGGAGCAGGTCTGCCGCGCCTGCGGACTGGATAAATTTGTACACTCGCTGCCAAACGGCTTCGATACCGTGCTTTCCGAAAGCGCCTCTATCTCGGCTGGTCAGAAACAGCTTCTCACGATAGCCCGCGCGATGCTGCAAAACGCGCCGATGCTCATTCTCGACGAAGCGACATCCTCGGTCGATACCCGTACCGAGCTGATAATCCAGCGTGCGATGGACGAGTTGACGAAAGGCAGAACTAGCTTTGTTATTGCTCACAGACTATCCACAATAAAGAACTCCGACCTCATACTGGTAATGAAAGACGGCGACGTTATCGAAAGCGGTACTCACAACGAGCTGATGGAGCGCGGCGGCTTCTACGCCGAGCTTTACAACAGCCAGTTTGAGCAAGCATCGTAATATAAATATTTGAACACAAAAAAGCGGAGCGCTCGCAACTGAACGCTCCGTATTTTTTATAATTACTTTTCTTCGTTTTCGTCAGACTCTTCGTCCTCGGCGGCCTCCGCTTCGGGCTCGGACTCTTCATATTCCTCGGATTCTTCCTCAGAATATTCCTCAGTTTCCTCTTCCGACTCAGCCTCTTCGTACTCTTCCGTATCGGCTTCGTCAGCTTCCGCAACTTCCTCTTCATCGCCCTCGGTATCTTCACTGCGGTCGGGCTCTTCAGGGAAGAAATCGTAGTCATCTATCGGCGTTTGCGGCTCTTTCTCAGGCTTCGGCTTGATATTGCTCTTCAGCGCGTAACGCTTGTACGGATTGCCGAATACCGCAAAATACTCGATTATCAGCGCCGCTATCGCTAGCATCACCAACAAGAATATCACGAATTTCTTAGTGCGCTCCGAGCTGCTGCTTTCGATCTTGGTAACAGATGTCGCGTTCGTGTCGGCGGCGTTTTCTATCGTCGCGCCCGCTTCCGCAGCGCTCTCGGTCTGCGTAACAGCGCTCTGCGTGGAGATGACTAATCTGTAATATTTGAACGTGCCGTCGTTAAATTCAACAGTCATGTTGGTAAGACCCTCGGCGAGTGTGGATATGCCCTTGTCGTCAGCGGTCGCGAGCGAACCGTCCTCAAAAGTCACGCTCTTTACGTCTTTCAGACCCAGCGAGCTGAAAGTTATCGTCTGGTCGCTTTTCGCAACGCGCAGCTCAGTGTACATCGACTCGTCAGCGGAAGCGTCGGCAGGAACAGCGCCCTCTATCTGGATTATCGTTCCATCGGCGGTCGCGGTTATCGACTGCGAATCTCCATCAAGTATCGAATTTACAGTTATATACAGCACGGACGAGCGCACGGTCGGGTCAAGTATCTGAAAATCTATCGTCAGATAGTCGCCGTCGTACTCCGAGCCGGCAGTGTTGGTGTAAATGTACTGAAATACGCCAGAGCCCATGTCGGTCGCGGCAGCCTCGCCGCCCGCTTCCTCGTGCACCTGATTGCCCGTAACTTTGAAAACGTCAGCGTCGTAATTTATCGTGATGTCCGCCGCGGTTATCGGCTTTTTGTTCTTGATCTTCAGCGCCGCCGAAAACTTCATGTCCTTGATCTTTGTCGGCGTCAGCGAAACCACTGTCGGGTGGTCTTGCGTGGGGTCGGTGGAAGAAGTTTCCGTGTCGTATGTGCCGTAACCCGTGTAGGTGTCGTCGTATGTATAGTCCGTATCGGTGTTGTAATCGTAATTATAGTCGTTGTAATCGCCGTAGCCGTAATCGGTATTGTAGTCCTCGTAACCATAGTCGGCAAAAGCTGTAAGCGCGCCCGCCGAGAGGAAAACCGCGGCTGCTGCGGCGGCAATTATTTTTGATCTCATGCTACCAATCCTTTTCAACTTTCCTTAATTTGCGTTTCCACATACTTTAATTATACAATATCCGCCGCGCTATGTCAACCCCTTTTTTATGGTAATACGCTGAAAACGGCATATACGGCGGACAACTGTTAATCTATAGTTAATCAAAGCATTGCAATATGTTCTTATTATTGTGATAAAATATACTAAAATCTGTTTGTAAAAAGGAGATCTGCACTATGGGCGGACTTGATATTTTTAATATTTCCGAGCGCGTTTCGGGCTTTATGATGTTTGTTTTTCTGTTGCGTACAGTGCTGCTATTCGGCGGCATTTTAGTATGCCGCTACGGCATTGTAATGCTTTGGGAACTTCGTCCCGTTCGCAAAAAGCGCTACTCCACCGTTGTCGAAGCCACCGTCACCGAGGTCACTGAGGAGAACCGTTCCGCTTCAATGAACCGCTACCTAATGCCGCGCTTCGAGTACGAGCAGGAGGGCAAGGTCAAGTACTTCATGCCGCGCGAGGCGTACCGCCCTTGCCGGCTGAAACAGGGCGGAAAAGTAAAGCTCTGCCTCGGCGAAAAGGGCAAATTCCGCACTATCCGCAGCGAGGTAACGCTCGCAAAAGCGCTCATCTTCACGATAGTGGGTCTGGCGATTGCTCTGCTGACAATCTTATTATAAAGGTATAGATTTTCCCGCTGACTTTTCACGGTCGGCGGGAGTTTTTTCGCTATGTTACAAATCAACAGTTTTTGTGCGGATTTTTGGATAATGTTACAAATTTGTTTCCGAGATGTAGAAAATTCGCTGAAGATGTGCTATAATGAATTTATATAAATAATCCCCGCAAAAGAGAGGCAATCAAAATGAAGATCAAAGGCAGTAAAATAGTGCATTACGCGTCGATAATTTTCCCCGCATTTTTCGTAATGTACTTCATGATGGTATTTTATTACCAAAACAGTATGTATCCGTTTGGAACACGTTCCCTTTCATGGTGCGATATGTCGCAGCAGGTAGTTCCTCTGCTCAACCAGTTTAAGGATATTTTAGACGGCAAAAGCGGTTTTTTCCTTAACATGAAAAATTCGGGCGGAATGAACTTTTTCGGCGTGTTCTTTTTCTTTTTGGCAAGCCCGTTCACATTCCTCGTGAAATTTGTCGATAAGGCGGATATGATGATGTTCGCGAATGTCCTCGTCGCGCTGAAAATGTCTGCCACGGCGTTCACGGCTTCGCTCTGCTTCACCCTCTGCCGAAAAAAGCTCGACCCATTTTCAGTAATGCTCCTCAGCGTGATGTACCCGCTATCAGGCTACGCGATGATGTATTTTCAAAATATTATCTGGCTTGACATGATGTACCTTTTCCCGCTGCTGATGATCGCGCTGGATAGGATAACGCGCAGGCAAAAGCCGCTTATGTACATATTCGTGCTCTCATCAATGGTGGTAGTCAACTACTATATCAGCTATATGGTGGTAATTTTCATACTGCTATTTACAGTTGTGTATATTCTTGGAGCACACAGCCATGAATTTTGCAGCCGCGTCAGCCGCGATATACTTGTCGGTTCGGCGATCTCGGCACTGCTGACGGCAGTGGTCTGGCTGCCCTCGCTGCTCCAGTATTTAAGCTCGGGCAGGGGTGAAACTACGATAGTTGATTCGATAGTTGGCTCGGACTTTATCACCAATTTCTTTACAATTTTGCCAATGCTTTTCTGCTCGGCGTTCGCCATACTGATAACCGTTACCGACATCGCCGTTCGCGGCGATCACAGCGCGCGCAACAAACGCCTTATCCTCTTACTTGGCTTGACGCTGATACCGATGTTCATTGAGCCTGTAAACAAAATGTGGCATACAGGCAACTATATGTCATTTCCGTGCAGATTTGGATTTATAACCATCTTCCTTATGCTCTTCTGTGCGGCATATTCCCTCGAAAAACCCGTTGATTTTAAGAAAAATTTGCCTGTCAACATCGTAGCGCTCGCGGTCTGCGGCGTTGCGGCGGCGCTGGCGTTCTACTACATGAACATCCTCGCCGACAAGAAAAAAGAGGAGATCAGCCGTTTCTCGCGCACCCTTTGGGGCGATCAGGAGTCGTTCAAATGGCTTATGTCGGTGTTCCTGATCGTGTTGGCAATATACGGCGCAGCACACTTTTTCTACCGCAAAGGCTTTATGCACAAGACCGTTTTCCTGTCGTTCTGCGCGATAGTTTTCGTCGGCGAGAGCTTTTTCAGCAGCGGCGTTTACATAGGCTACCCCGCGATGCACAATGAGGAGATCAATAAAAGCCAGTCAGAAGCTTACGACCTTGCTGACCGCATTGACGACGACGATTTTTACCGCGTGAAATCCTATGCAAAATTTTACAATAACAACATGATCGGCGCGCTGGGTTATGATACCATTTCACACTACACCTCGCTGAACGATCGCAATTTCATGTTCACAATGAAGCGGCTGGGTTACAGCGGCGTTTGGATGGAAACTCTTGCCGTCGATGGCACGCGCCTTACCGACGCTATGCTTTCGATAAAGTACGAGATCAACGGCGGCTGCGACGGCAGCAGTATTATTTACCAGTCAAAAGCGGGACGCATAGAGCATTTGCCAAACTACCTGCCTATGGGTCTGCTGGCAGATAAAGGCTCGCTAGACGGTAAGGAAGATCTGCCCGATGAACTTGACCGCATCGGCGTTCAGCAATATCTGAGCGAGGCGCTGCTCGGCGAAAACCTTGTGACAAGGTATGAGCCGACCGGCGAACTGACGAAAAAAGACGGTAAATACACATTCCACATGGGAGATACAGTAACTTACGAATTCGATGTTGACGGCACCTGTGCGCTTTATACGGATTGCTTCGATGAGCTTACAAATCATCTCTCCGAGCCTATATTTGATGCATTCGACATCTCGGTGAACTCATCAGTTACACGCACAAATTATCCTAATTCGTCAAATAATGGTTTGTACTGCCTCGGCGATTTCAAGAATGAAAGCGTTAGGGTGACATTTAAATGCAAGAAAGACACTACCTGCGCTTCGTTCGGGCTAATGAGCATCGACACCGCGCGGCTGAAAGAGCTTTGCAAGTCGGCGCAAGGCGTTGGGCTTACGGACGTGAACAATGGCATGAAGGGCAGTTGCAAGCTTGATAAGGCGCAAACTTGCTTTGTTAGTCTGCCATATTCGGATAATTATACCATTAAGGTCAACGGCAAAATGGTCGATTACAGCCGCGCACTTTCCGGATTCATAAGTTTTAATCTCAAAAAGGGAAATAATGACATCGAAATAAGCTTCATACCGAAAGGATTTGCGGCGGGAGCGGCTATTTCATGCATCGGACTTGCGGCGCTCGCGGCGTACATCGTGTTCCGCAAGAAGCTTGAAAAGCCGCTGAAATGCGACAATGCGGCAAAATTCATCATGCTAGCGGTATCAGCGTTTGCGGCTTTGGTGGTATATATCGTACCAATTGTTATCTATATTGTTAAAATCACAACAAAATTCCAATAGGAGGCAGGCAAAGTGAGTAAAATTATCTGCGCGGCGCTGGCTGCGCTAATGATGGCGGGCGGAACGGTTTGTGCGATGCTGCCCGAAGCTGCCGCCGTTGCTCAGGAAAAATCAGTCGTCGTTGACGAAATCAATGAGTTTGGGCCCAACGAATTTGACATTACGCTTTTTGGTGCAAACGGCGATGACGAGATCGACGACACAGACTATATACAAAATGCTCTTGATATGGTCGAAACTGACAGTGTCAAACAGCAGACTGTTCACATTCCGCGCGGAGTCTACTACATTTCGCGCTGTCTGACGATCCATTCCAACACCTCGCTGATTTTGGATGACGGTGCGAAGATCATTCGCACGGACGAAAGCCAAGCTATGTTGAAAAATGCCGATGACAGCGGCGCGCTAGTCGGTGGTTACGGACACGCGAAAAACATTACCGTCAGCGGTGGTGAGTGGGACGGAAATGTAAAAAAACGTGAGAGTGCAAAGGCGCTTTTTCTCTTTAACCATTCGCAAAATATAAATATATTAAACACATACATTCATGATTATTGCGGCGGTCACGGCGTGATCTTCAATGCTTGCAGTGACGTCGAAATCAGCGGAGTTGAACTTTCTGACTTTGTAAAATGCAAAAATATGGAACAAGGCGGCAGCGCATGGTATCAGGAAGCGATGCATTTTGACTATGCTTCGGAGGAGCAGGATTACGAGGGAAGTGCCGCTCCGTTGGATAATACCGGCTGTCGAAATGTTCACGTTGACAGCTGTAAATTTGAAGATCTGCCTGTTGCTGTCGGTACGCATCACGATTACAGCGCGCTTTACGGCGATAACATAACGTTCAATAATTGCGAATTTAAGGATATTAAATTTGCGTGTATCAACGCTTACGGCTTTCGCACTATGGAGATAAAGGGCAACAAAGCCAGCAATTGCATGACTTTCGCGAACCTGCGAAAGTGTCAGGGAGATGTCAGCAACAACAGCGTGAGCCTTGTCAGCAAGGCAACGAAATCTCAGCTTGCGGGCGTTTCTAAAGGTTACCAAATGCGCGTGATTGATTGCACGCTGAACATTTCGGGCAACAAGTTTGTCGGCGGAGCGTCAAGCGGATTGGTTATCTCAGAAAATTCCAACATTGAAATGTCGCAAAATAAGATAAAAAATGTCAAAAATTTTGGCATGAAGATCTCCGATTCAAGCCGTGTGGCTATGTCATCTGATCTGGTCAGCGGCAGTGGTGAATCAGGCATCGGTGTTGTAGACGGCAGTGTTCTGACGATAAAAAATGCAAAAATATTAAACAACAAACAGGACGGTATCAAAGGTTCATTTGCCAAGAAGATCACGCTGAAAAATTGCACTATCAAGTCAAACGCACGCGGCATCGCTGTCAATGGCGGCATTGTCAATTGCACGTCCGGTAAGATATGCCGCAACGCGGGAAAAGAGATCGTCTGCGCGGCGGGCACAAAAGGAACGTTCAGATCAAATACGTTCGGCGGTGGCGGCAATACTATCGCGACTGGTTCAAATATCAAAATTACCGGCAGTAAATATTTGCTTGATGAGAGCAGCTTGAAGCTAGATAAAAAAATCTACAAATTCAAAGGCAAGGCGATAAAGCCGAAAGTTACTGTGACTTTCGCCGGCAAAACGCTTAGCAGTAAGAATTACAAAATCACTTATTCTGCCAACAAAAAACGCGGTAAAGGAACTGTCACAGTTATCGGCAAGGGCGCATATGTCGGCAAACTTACTGCCAAATTTACGATCAAATAACTACCGTTACGGAGGATAGATTATGCTGAAGAATAAATTGACAGCTGCCGCGGCGGCAATGTGCATTTTGCTGTGCGGATGTTCAAATAATAAAGACATTGATTCGCAAACAACGTCCATAACTGACATTTCGATAACCGCTCAGCAGGTTTTTGACGCGGTGAAAGACAAGGACTACGCTGCTGACATGAACGCTACCGCCGTTTTTGGCGACGATGTTTTTACTGCCAATTGTGAAAAGCTGTACGGCGAACCTGCCGAGAATTTTACCGACGGCGGCATCATGTACGTTTCTTCGGGCGCTTCCGCAGACGAGATAAGCATTTTGGCGGGTGACAGCGATTGCGAAAAACTCCTCAAAGACCGTGTTGACCGACGTGTGAGCGACTTTGAGGGTTACAAGCCCGACGAGCTGGATAAGATCAGATCTGCCGAAGTTTTTGAATACGGTGGGCTTTGGATAATGATTATTTCTGACAATTCAGACAATATAAGGTCTGATATTCAAGCAATTTCGTAAATTTTATTCTATCGGGCGGCGCTTGTCGCTCTTTTTTTGCAAAAAAATACCGCGCAGATAGTGTCTGCACGGTATTGTTATCTAACTTTTATCAAGCTTACTTCTTTTTCTTGCTAACTATTGCAGAAGCTGCAAAGAAGATCGCCGCTGCCGATGCAACTGCTGTTACGCCTGTCTGCGGGCTTGCGTCCTTGTTTCCGCTTGCGGAAGAGCTGCTCGCCGCGCTGGAAGAAGCAGAGGAAGTCGCCGACGAATTTGCGCTCGAATTTGCCGCGCTTGATGTGTCGGTGGTCGCTTCGGAAGAGCTGTTCTCAGTTTCAGAGTTTTCGTCAGACGATGCGTCCGAACTGTCCTCGCTTGAAGTATCGTCCTCAGAGCTGCTGTCGATCGGATCGATGTCTACGTCGTTAACGCTCCAGCCGTAAAGCTCGGTTATCTTGTCCGCCAGCTTGTGAGCCGCTTTCGCGTGGGTCTTTTCCGAGGGGTGCCAGTCAGAGCCGAGTCCGTCCTCGAGGTTCTGAACGTCAAACTTCAGGCTGTTGATCTTCGTGTCGCCCGTTTCGTCAACGTACTGCTTCACAGCGTCCTCGATGGCAGGGTAGAGATCCTGACCCATGATGCCGAGGGTGCAAAGTATCTCGGAATTCGGGTTTTTCTCGCGTATCAGCTTGATGAGGTCAACGTATTCGGCGGTGAATGCTTCGATCCTGTCCGCCTTGCCCTTTGTGTACGAAGCGTCGTTCGTGCCGAGGTTGACAACTACCAGCTCGGGTGAGCTGCTGAAATCCCAGTCCACCTGCGAGATGTTCTTGCCGTCGATCCAGCCCCAAGAGAAGCCGACCTTGTCATAATATTTGCTCACGATGGAGTTTGAGTTTATTTTGTCGTTGCTTGTGTAGCCCGAAAGTACGCCGTAGCCGCTGTATGAAACCATGCTGTAATCCGAATCGAAAAGCTGTGCGGTCTTGTAAGCGTAGGTCTTTGTGCCGTCCTCAGTTGATGTTAAGAAATGGTCGTTCGCGCTCTTTCCGTCAACGCCGTATCCGCAGGTGATCGAGTCGCCGATGAATTCAATGCTGTGCGACTTGCTCTCAGTGGGCGAGATCGCGCCGTCGGCCTCTATCTCGTCGATGAGCACCGAGGAATTTGCCGACTCTGAAAGCTTTACAACGCTAACGGTGTGCAGCTTGTTCTCGCCGAGGTCAAGCGTTATTTTCTGTGGTTTTTCGGTGAGCATAACGTCGTCAACTTTTTTGCCGTCAGCGAAAAATCCAATGCGCGCGCCCTCGGTAGCCGAGATGGCGTTGCCGTCGCCCGTGATGGTAATAGCAGTGGTAGTTCCTGTAAACTGATACTCAGCACCCGAAGCAGTCAGCGAGAACCAAAGCGATTCGCCGTTGTAATATGTACGTCCGAGCGTTTTCACGTTTTCAGTTGTAGGCTCGTAGGAAACCATTTCGCCGTCGGCGGAAACGCTCTGAGAGAGTCCGCAGCCGAGGGCAACAGCCGCCGAGCAAACTGCCGCGATTATTCTTGCCTTCATAATTTTTCCTCCATAATTGTATAATAAACTTCCATTTTGTATTATAACATATTTATTAGACAATTGCAATACCTTTCGTAAAAAAAGTTGCATTTTTTCAGAGAATATGCTATAATAGATTAGAAATATTTTTACGGAGATCAAAAAAATGAACAGAGATGTAATTGTTGAACGTTTAGCAAAAGAATTTGAAACTAAAAAAGAGTACGTCGCCAATGTCATGGATATGCTCGATAACGGCGATACAGTGCCCTTTATTTCCCGCTATCGTAAAGAGCTTCACGGCGATATGGACGTGCGCGGTCTTAGCGAAAGATATGAATATATGAAGAATTTAGAGGCGCGAAAGGAAACCGCTCTCGCGGCCATCGAAGAACAGTGTAAGCTCACGCCCGAGCTGAAAAGACGCTTTGAAAACGCGCTCACCCTCGGCGAGGTCGAGGATCTCTATCTTCCTTATCGCCCCAAGAAAAAGACACGCGCTTCCGTCGCAAAGGCGCGCGGTCTTGAACCCCTCGCCGACCTGCTGCTCTCAAACGGCAAAGCGCCCGCTGAGAAGCTTGCCGAAAATTTCCTCGGCGATGAAGTTCCCGATGCAGCCGCCGCTCTGAACGGCGCTTGCGACATTATCGCCGAGCGCGTTGCGGAAAATGCCGACATTCGCTCGATGGCGCGCAGCTACGTTTTCGAGCGAGGCACGCTTTCTGCCGCCCGCGCGACCGACGAGGAGACCGTTTACGATAATTATTACGATTTTCACGCCGCACCTAAACGCATACAGGGTCACCAATGTTTAGCTATCAACCGTGCTGAAAAAGAAGGTGCGTTGAAAGTCAAGATAGAGTCAGACTCCGACCGCATGATCGCGCAGATCGAGCGCCGAGTTATCCCGCGCGGCAGCAATTACGCCGATATTCTCGACGCCGCCGTTACCGATTCCTACGACCGCCTGCTTGAGCCCGCGATAATCCGCGACATCCGCTCATCACTCACCGAGCAGGCTGAGGACGGCGCGATACGCAATTTCAAGGTAAATCTGAAAGCGCTTCTAATGCAGGCGATAGTGCCCGACAAGGTGATAATGGGTCTTGACCCGGGCTATTCGCACGGCTGTAAGGTCGGCATAATCGACTCGCAGGGCGCTGTTTTGACTACCGACGTGGTGTATCTGCATCAGAAAAACCGCGCCGCCGACCGCCTTTCGCAGCTCTGTAAAAAGTACGGAGTCGGCTGTATCGCGATAGGCAACGGCACGGCATCGCGCGAAACCGAGGAGCTGGCTTCGGGGCTGGGTATTGACTACGTCATCGTCAGTGAGGCGGGCGCTTCCGTTTACTCGGTTTCTAAGCTGGCGGAGGAGGAGTTCCCTGACTTTGACACGAACGTGCGCTCGGCTATCTCTATCGCGCGTCGTCTGCAAGACCCCCTCGCCGAGCTTGTCAAGATAGACCCGAAGTCGATCGGAGTGGGTCAGTATCAGCATGATCTGAACCAGAAAAAGCTTTCCGAAGCGCTCGCGGGCGTTGTGGAGGACTGCGTAAACAGCGTCGGCGTGAATGTCAACACCGCTTCCGCGCCGCTGCTCAGCCGAATTGCGGGTCTGAACGCCACCACCGCGAAAAATATCGTCGCTTACCGCACGGAAAACGGCGCGTTCACCTCGCGTCGCCAGCTTCTGAAAGTGCCGCGTTTGGGCGCAAAAGCTTACGAGCAGTGCGCGGGATTTCTGCGCGTTGCGGGTGGTAAAAATATTCTCGACAACACGGGGATCCACCCCGAATCTTACGAAGCCGCCAAAAAGCTGCTCGCTTTACTGGGCTACACGACCGATGACGTGAAAGCCGAGCGGCTGGGCGACCTTGCTGAACGTGCCAAAAAATACAACGATAAAGAGATCTCGGAAAAATGCGGCGCGGGCGCTGCGACCATGGCGGACATTGCGAAAGAGCTTGTGAAACCCGGCCGCGATATGCGCGAGGAGCTGCCGCCGCCCGTTTTCCGCAAGGGCGTTATGGGCATCGAAGACCTCGAGGAAAACATGGTTCTCGACGGCACGGTGCGCAACGTTATCGACTTCGGCGCGTTTGTGGACATCGGCGTTCATCAAGACGGGCTGGTGCACATCTCCGAGATCGCCGACCGCTACATCAAGCATCCCTCGGAGGTGCTCACGCCAGGTCAAAACGTGCGTGTGAAGATCATCAAGCTCGACAAAGCGAAAAAACGCATTTCGCTTTCGATAAAGCAGGCGAAGTAAGGAGGGCGCGCTGTGGCTTTGAAAAATCAGATACTCGCGATGCTTGAGCAGAGCCGCGGCGAACCGCTTTCGGGCACTGCGTTGGCGCGCGAATTCGGCGTTTCGCGCAACGCGGTCTGGAAGGCTGTCAATGCGCTGAAAGCCGAGGGTCACATCATCGAAACGGCGGGTAAGCAGGGCTATCAGCTCGCGGAGGATAGCGACGAGCTGACGGCTGAGGGCATTCGCGCCTGCATGATCGGCTTTGAGAATATAAAAATATTAACCTATAAAGAGGTCGCTTCCACTAACGATGAGGCGAAGAAATTCTGCGTTGTAAACAGCGGCGAACGTGCGGTTTTCATCGCCGAAAAGCAGACGGCGGGCAGAGGAAGATTTGGCAGAAGCTTCTATTCACCCGAGAGCGGACTTTATCTCTCGGTAGTGACTCACCCCAACCGCACCCTCGAACGCTCAGTGGTCTACACGGCGGCGGCGGCGGTCGCGGCTGTTCGCGCGATAACTAAAGTCTGCGGCGCAGAGCCGAAAATCAAATGGATAAATGACCTTTATCTGGACGGCAGAAAGATCTGCGGAATACTCACCGAAGCCGTCACAGACTTTGAAACAGGCGAAGTTCGCAGCATGATAACAGGCATCGGCGTAAATCTTTCGACTGAAAACTTTCCTGACGAGCTGCGTGAAAAAGCCGCGGGCCTTGGCAGGGGAGTGCGCCGAAATCAGCTCGCCGCGCAGATAATCTGTGAGCTGTACCGCCTTTCCGAGCTTGAGCCGAGCGCGTTTATGGAGGAGTACCGCCGCGATTGCTTTCTCATCGGCCGCAAGATAGTTTTCTTCGACGGCGAAAAAGAGCTTCGTGCGCGGGTGGCTGACATAGGCGCAGGCTGCGAGCTGGTGCTCGATATTGACGGCGAAAAACGCTCGTACATTCACGGCGAGATACGAAAAATAATCGGGGAGGATATAAAAATATGAAATACATTTTGTCGCTCGATCAGGGCACTACATCGTCCCGCGCGGTGCTTTTTGACGAAAACAGGCGCACCGCTGCGATCTCTCAGCACGAGTTCGCGCAGCACTTTCCGCGCGAGGGCTGGGTCGAGCATGACCCGATGGAGATCTGGTCGTCGCAGTACGCCGTTGCGGCGGAGGCGGTCGCGAAAAGCGGCGTTGACCCGCGCGACATCGCGGCGCTAGGCATCACAAATCAGCGCGAAACTACCATTGTTTGGGAGCGTGCGACCGGCCGACCTATTTATAATGCCATTGTTTGGCAATGCCGCCGGACCGCGCCGCTTATAGAGGAGCTGAAAGCGCGCGGACTGAGCGATATGATCCGCGAAAAAACCGGCCTTGTACCCGACGCTTACTTCTCGGCGACCAAAATTCGCTGGATCCTCGACCACGTTGACGGCGCTCAGCAGCGTGCGGAAGCGGGTGATCTGCTTTTCGGCACTGTAGATAGCTGGTTGATATGGAAATTAACAGGCGGCAAAACTCACGCCATCGACCGTACAAACGCCTCACGCACTATGCTTTATAATATCCATGATCTGGATTGGGACGGCGAACTGCTGCGGCTTTTCAATATCCCGCGTGCCATGCTTCCCGAAGTCAAGTGCTCGGGCGAATACTTCGGCGAGGCGGACATTTGCGGCGCTGCCGTTCCGATAATGGGTGCGGCGGGCGACCAGCAGGCGGCGCTTTTTGGGCAGTGTTGTTTCAACGCGGGCGATGCCAAAAATACCTACGGCACCGGCTGTTTTCTGCTGATGAACACGGGCGTGAGCTGCCGCGTCAGCGAAAACGGGCTTGTCACGACCGTTGCGGCGGGGCTGAAAGGCGCTCCGCAAAAGTACGCGCTCGAGGGCAGCGTTTTTGTCGGCGGCGCGGTTATCCAGTGGCTTCGCGACGAGCTTCGGCTTTTTTCTGAGAGCCGCGATGCCGAGTATTTCGCCCGTAAGGTCGAGGATACAGGCGGCGTTTACCTCGTCCCCGCATTTACGGGGCTGGGCGCGCCCTACTGGGATATGTACGCCCGCGGCACGATAGTCGGCATCACCCGCGGCACTAAGCGCGAGCACATTATCCGCGCCGCGCAGGAGGCGATAGCTTACCAGTCTGCCGACCTTTTCGCCGCTATGGAGAAGGATTCGGGCTGTAAGATCTCCGCGCTGAACGTTGACGGTGGGGCTTCGCGCGATAGTTTTCTTATGCAGTTTCAGTCCGATATTTTGGATAGAAAGCTTATCAAGCCCGTAGATCACGAGTCGACAGCGCTCGGTGCGGCGTACCTCGCAGGTCTTGCTGCGGGCGTATGGAAAAGTGAGGAAGAGCTTGCCGCGCAGCGCGTGACTGAGCGCGTTTACGAGCCTTCCATGACCGCCGAAAAGCGGGCCGAGCTGCTCGCAGGCTGGCACAAAGCGGTCGGCAGAAGCGCAGGCTGGGCAGAGAAATAAAAAAACGCGGCTGCTCCACACAAATACAGCCGCGTGATATTTTGGCAATGCTGCACATCATTTGTGCGGTGTTGCCTTATTTTTTGTCCCGCTTTTCGTGCGAGCTTTTTGTCGCCGTAACGGCGAGTGCTCCGCCTGCCAGCAGGGAAGCTAGGGCTATCCCCGCGCCGAGTCCAGTGTTCGGCGAGCCACCGTCGTTCGGGGCGGTGCTGTTCGGTTTCGGCGATGTGCTCGAAGCCGTGCCCGATGAACTTTTCGAGCTTGACGAACTCGAAGCCGCCGAGCTGCCGTTTGACGAGCTTGCATCTCCCGATGATGTGTCTGACGATGCGTCAGATGAACTGCCAGAAGCGTCCGAATTATCCGAAGAATCGTCCGCCGCTTCCGTGCAGAGCACATAGAAAGGGCTGCCGTCCGTCGTGAACGTCATATCCGCGCTGCCGAAGTCGGTTAGCAGCCCGTTCGACGTGCCGTCGGTTTTCAGCGAAAATGTAAAGTCGCGCTCGGCGCTTATCGTCACCCTCACGCCATCGGCGGGGTAAGCCTCGCCGTTCTCCAGATAATAGATGTTGTAGGCGAGCAGGTTTTCGTATTTTTCGCCCATTACACCGCTTATCCAGCCTAGCGCTTCCTGCTCGGTTATTGGGTCGATTATCAGCCGCCGCGAGCTGTCCCCATCGTCTACCGAAACGTCCGTGCCGTCGGGCAGCTGCGCGCTTCCACTGCCGTTTTCGTCGAGAGGCACTTCGTTCCAAGGCGTATTTTCCGTGTATATCGCGTGTACATCGCCGTCGCCGCTCGGATTTTCAGCGTCCAGCCGCGCGTTTGCTGCATATGCCGTCAGCGACATACTTGCCGCTATCGCAGCCGCGAGTACAGCAGTGATCTTTTTCATTGGTCGCTCTGACCTCCTATCGTTGTGTTCAGCGTTGCCGCGCCTGCGCTTCGGTAGGTCTGCGGCTCGTAGCCCATGATCTTCAGCTTGATTTTCGTGCCCTGCGGCAGCTCGCGCGAGAGGGCAACGTACTTCACATACTCGTTCGGCTTTATGAGCCCTGTTTCGCCCAGCATCTCGCCATTTTCATCGAGCACCCGCAGCTTTATCAGCGCCGTGTTTTCCTCAGCGTTCGTGAGGTACACTACCGCCTTGCCGCCCTCTATAGTCACGTTTCCGCAGACCGAAAATCGGTAGCTCATGCCCTCTTTGTACGGCGAGCTGTACCCCAGATCTTCGGGAACGTCGGGCGCGCCCTGCTCGGCGGCGCTTTCAAATGGCGGGGGAGTAAACTTCGCCTTCTCTTGCGGACGGTTCAGCGCAAATATCATCACCGCCAGCGCCGCAGCGAAGCACACCGCCAGTATCGGCAGCAGCACTTTCTGCAAATTTTTCCGCTTATCCATCATAAGCCCCCTGAACTTTTATTTTGCTGTAACTACCCAGTTTTCGCCGTCTTTAGCAATCGTAAAGCTGTTTTCGTCAACGTAATTTGTCGGGTCAAAATCGTATGTGCCTGCCCCGATAACAGTCGTGCCGCCCCAAAGCGCTGCTTTTCCGCTGACTACGCTGTTTCCCTTGAGTATCATCGTGCCGGTGTTTTCAATGATGATCGCCGGTGTTCCAGATGTTCTTACCATTTTGCAATCTGTAAGTGTTACGGTGCCATTATTTACTCTTGCAGCACTGCCTTCAGACGAGATCAGTTCGCAGTTTTTCACATCAGTAGTTCCGCCGTTTGTTATCAGAACTGCCCTGTGCGTGGTTATTTTTCCATTTTTGATCTTGCAATCGAAGCCATCATTTGCTAAACCGCCCTTTAAAGTGTGTCCGTTTAGGTCTATGTCAACATCTTTGGTCAATTCGCAAACTTCGCTGTTGGGTATTTCAATATAGTTTGCAAATTTTATTTTTCCGCCTCTATCGAGCAGGTTTTCTAACTCCTCAAAGGTCGCCGCCATCGTGTAACCCTCGCTGTCTACCTCGTAGGCTTTGTGCTCAGCGATAGTTACCGTGAAAGTGCCAAGTTTTTGATCTGAGTCGATGCCGCCGCCGTAAATGCCGAAGTAGTTTACAAACTGCGGCGCATTTTCGGGCTCAGTTCCCTCAGCATTGTCAAGCAGAAATACTTTTTTATATATCATGTGTTCCAGCCCTGCAACATCTGATTTGAAAGAGTACAGCGCCTTGATCTGCGCGTTCGAGTGGTTAGTCACGGTTATAGACCTTACAGCGTCAGTGATTTCTTTTCCCCAACTGCCTTTGGTAGTGTCATACTCGTGCGTATCGGGGTTCCAAGTCTTGTCGCCGTCGGTGTATGTAAACGTCATATCTTCCCAAGTGACGTCCACCGCGATGATAGTTCCCGCGCTGGTTCCCGCAACGTATTTTCCTTTTACCTCTATCTCCTCGTCAGCGAAAGCCGTTATAGATCCCGCCGAAAGCGCCAGCGCAAGTATAAATGCCAGTTTCTTTTTCATGGTTACCTCTTTCTTACGCCAGAATGTTTATAGAAATAGTACCGATCTTTCCGTCAGCCGAGATTCCCGCTCCGCTTACGCTGAATTCTAGCGAGTTGCTCGGCGCGTTCTCTACCGCAGTGCCCTCCGCGCTTACGAGCGCAAAGCCGTCCTTGTCGAATTTTCCGCTCAGTCCGTCTACAGCCGAGCTGAACTCAGGTTCTACCGCAATGTCGGTGTTCGAGTGGTTGGTAACAGCGATGGTCTTAGTGTCCGCCGACCACTTGCCCTCGGTGCTGTCGTACTTGTGCGTGTCGGGGTTCCATTCCTTGTCGCCGTCGGTGTATGTAAATGTCATGTCGTCCCATGTAATGTCATACCTGTAAACAGTTCCGCCATTGTTTCCCGCAACGTATTTTCCGTTTACATCTATCTCCTCGTCGGCGAATGCCGTTATAGATCCTGCCGAAAGTGCCAGTGCCATTATAATTGCTATTGTCTTTTTCATGATAAATTACCTCCGATTATTATTTACTACCCAGTACTCATCTTCCTGAGTAACTGTTAAATTGTTCGCGTCAACGTATTCCGTAGGGTCGAAATTGTATCTGCCCGCGTAAACGTTCATGTTTTTATTATTTACGATCTGCCCCTCGATGTTCACGTTTCCGCTTATGTTTACTGTTCCGTAAGTGTTGTAAAGCGCTTTTCCGCCGCCTTTGTTTCTTATCGTGCAGTTACGAATATTTGTGATTCCTAGTACATTGCATACTGTTCCGTACTCTACGCCGTCATCAGAATTTGAGTTGCTTTCTATCTCACAATTTTCAAGCGTCACCGTGCCTTGCCATACATATATGTTATAATCTTTTCTTACTATTTTTCCATTGCGGATAGTGTATTCGCCATCATTGCCCATATATATCCAGCCTGTTATGGTGAAGCCGTTCAGATCTACCACCGAGCCGCCTGTCATGTCGAACTGCACGTTTGTAAGGTCGTTCGTCAGCCTAACTTTCGCGTTGCCGCCCTCCAGCGCTTCTTTCATCTCGGCTTCGCTGCCGACCAGTGTGTAACCATAGGCGTCGGTGGTAGCGGTTATCGTTACCGTGATGTTGCCGAGCGCAGAGTCGCTCTCGATAGCCGTGCCGCTCACGCTGAATTTTGCCGAGTCGGCAGGCGCTTCGGCGGGCGTTGTTCCCTCTGCGGTCACGAGCTTTATCTTGCTTTTGCTGAATTCCCCTTTCAGCCCCTCGATGTTTGATGTGAAAGCGAGGTCTGCTTTTATGTCCGCGTTCGAGTGGTTGGTAACGCTTATTTCCTTGCTCTCTGTCGACCAGCCGCCCGCAGTGGCTTCGTACTGGTGCGTTTTGGTGTTCCATACTTTGCCGCTCTCGGTGTACTCAAAGGTCATGTCGTCCCATTTTATGTCCGCCGAAACGGTTACATATTTGCTGTCAGTGTAATTCGCCGATACCTGTATTTCTGTCGGCGATGTGCCGTCGTTCGTTTCTGCAAAAGCGGTTATCGAGCTTGTGCAGAGCGCCAGCGCCGTTATAAACGCCGTTTTCCTTTTCATTTTTTAGCACCCTCCTTTCCTTAATTATTCGTACTCGGCAAAATGTTTATCTTTATCACGCCCAGCTCGTTCGTGCTGCTGTCTATCGCCGCGCCGTTCACGCTGAAATACGTTTTCTCCTCAGCTTTCCCGCCGACTTCAAGCACGCTCTCGGTAAAATCTCCGTTCAGCCCGTCTATATCCGTATCAAACTCCAGCCGCGCTGTAACGCGTGTGTCGTTGTTGTTCGCTACGGATATTTCCCTCTGCTCGCTGTACCACATATCAGAAGCGGTGCTGTATGTGTGCGTTTCGGGGTCCCATATCTTGTGGCCGCCGAAGTATGTGAAGCTCATCTCTTCCCACGATATGTCTACCGAGATCTCAGACCCCGTATTTGCGTTCTCTTCGGCAGATACAGCCGCCGCCATGCTTGCCGTAAGCACCGCCGCCAGCAAAAGCGCCGCTTTTTTCTTTATATACCGCATATCATGCCTCCGCTATTTTTCCGTAACAAACCAGCCCTCGGTGCCTTTATGCACGTCGCATTTGTCAGTGTCAACATATTCCGTAGGGTCGAAATTGTATAAGCCCCATTCAGCGCTGATCGTTACTTTGTCGGTGTCGTTTTCTTTGTATATGCCGCTGTCTATTCTTATAGTTCGGTTTAATGTCAAACTGCCCGGTCGGTCTTTCACCCCTATGTTTGCGCCGTTCAAGCCTTTTCCTGTAAATGTTGAGTTAAATACCGCTGCTTTCGCGTTGTCTATCAGCAGACCGTAGTTATCATCGCTTTCCAGCTCAAGATCTTCCAGCGTCAGATCACTGCATCCTGCCGCGTATACAGCGCTTGCATTGCTGCCACTGGTTTTCAGCGTACCGCCGTATATTGATCTGCAATTTCCTGTCACCTTGAATATCGTATTATTCGCTGTAATGGTGTGTCCATATAATCCAATATCGCAAGGCTTCGTTATTTCAATAGTTTCGTCCAGCGTTATATCATTGCTGAGAACTATATTACCGCCTTTCTGTACAGCCGCTTTAAGTTCTTCCGCGGTGGATACTGATATTACTTTAGCATAGTTTTCATATATCGTAACGTATATCGAGCCAAGCTTTTCGTCCTCTTGTATCGCTTCGCCGTTCACGCCTATTTTTATAGTCGTTTTAGGCGCGTCGGCGGGCGCAGTGCCCTCAGCGGTCGGCAGGCTTACAATGTCTTTGTCTATGTTGAAATCTACGTCCCCATACTCCACGTCGTAATCCGTGTAGATCAGCAGACCAATGTTAGAATGATTTGTGATGTTTATGTTCTTAGTTTCATTTGTCCAGCCGCCGTCAGTAACCTCGTAAGCGTGCGTGTCGGGGTTCCATACCTCGTCGCCGTCCTGATATGTGAATGTCATATCGTCCCATGTTACATCTGCCGCTATTACAGTACCCCCGCCGCTTGCTGCGACGAATTTGCCTTTTACCTCTATGTTCGCGGGCGATGTGCCGTCGTTCGTTTCAGCAAAAGCCGTCATCGAGCCCGTGCAAAGCGCCAGCGCAAGTATAAAAGCTGTTTTTCGTTTAATGTTCATGGTGTGCTCACCCCGCTTACTTAGCCGCTACTACCCAGCTTTCGCCGTCCTGCGTGATAGTAAAATTCTCAGCGTCTACAAAGTCCGTCGGGTCGAAATTGTACGTTCCCGCGAGGATATTTGTGTTTATCACCTTGTTCGCGCTCTTGTATATCTCTCCCGTAAAGCTGTTTGTTCCACTTATGTATACTGCGCCGTTGTTATTGATGAGCGAGTAGTTTCCGGCTTCGTTGATGAGCGTGCAGTCGGTTATGTTTACAGTTCCGCCCATAACATATACAGGCGTAGCTTTGGTGCTCATGTAGCAGTTGATGAGGTTCGTAGTGCCTTTCTGCGACATTATAGTTCCGTCAACGTTGAGTATCTTGCCGTTCTTTACGGTAACTTCCGAGTTGTTGTTCATTATCTGACCCGTTATCGTGTGTCCGTCGAGGTCTATAACTACGTCCTTTTTGCAGTTTATCCGGCTGCTAAGAGTTATATCGCCGGTGAGCTTTACGCTGCCGCCCTGCGCGATGGCGTCTTTCAGCTCGGCGTATGTGGCAGCTTCCTTCACGATGCTGCTGCCGTCGCTTTCAGAAATAGTAACGGTAGCCGTTCCGACCTTAGTCATTTTGGTAACGTCGCGCGAAAGTTCGCCGCTGAGTGTAAGCTCGGTAGTTTCGGTAAGGCTCGCGTCGTCGTAAGTCTTGCCCTCAGCCGAGGGAAGCTCGAAGCTTTCTTTTGTAAGCTTGCCCGTTACTTCGCTGTATCCCGCCAGCGACTTGTATGTAACGTCTGCCGCAATGGGCGTGTTCGAGTGGTTGGTAACGCTTATCTCGTTGCCGCTCGCCGACCATTTGCCCTCGCTCTCGAGGTCGTAATCGTGCTCGTCAACGTTCCAGATCTTCGATCCGCTCACGCTGTAAGTAAACTCCATCTCGCCCCATACTACGTCGGCGTAAATGGTCTTTTCGGTAACGATGTTCTCAATGTACTTCGCCTTTACTCCGATGTCCTGCTTGCCGCCGTTCTCCTCGATGGCCGCTGCAAAAGCAGTGGTGCTGAGCACAGAAGAGAGTGATAACGCCAGCGCTAAAGAAATAGCCTTTTTCATGTGTGTTTCCTCCTAAAAAGTTGTATTTTTCTTTGGAAGATACCGAACTGTATCGTGCGGTACTGCCTTTATTTTTCGACCGTAACGGTAATTTTCGCTACGGTATCTACCATTGCCTTTTCGCCCGATTCAGGGTCGTAGCTGAGCACGCGGAAATCTGCGTCGGTGTATGTGCCCTCACTCAGCTTTTTCTCAGCGCCGTCTAAAAGCGCGAGCTTTTTCAGCCTGTTGCCCGGCTCTATAGTGCCCGACTGCGCTACTATCTCGCCGTTTATCTCTATGCAGAGTACTATGTCCTGCGTAGATCTGCCGGGGTGAGTATAATTCAGATAAGCCGTTTTGTCCGCAAGGCTTATGTTCACGCTGCTGTCGTATTCCAGCGATATACCGCCGCCGCCGCTCGGCACGTCCAATTTTTCGCCGTTGTCTGAAAGCGGCTCGGCGTTCTGCTCAGCCGCCTGCGGCGCGTAGTCGGGGATAAGCACCTGTTCCTGCGTGTTTCTGAAAAACAGCGCCCATATCGTTACGCCTATGCAAACTGCCATGCCTATTATCAGCGCGATTATGATAAGCCTGCGCTGTTTCTCCTGCTTTTCGCTTTTTTCCATTGTGTAAATGACCTCCTTTATTTCAAACAGCGTGAGAGAGCTTTGTCTACTACCGCCGCCGTCACCGTTTTTGCGGTAAAGTACCTGCAATTTATCCTGTATGACTGCGCGCCGAAAGCTTCATCGTCGGCGAACCATACCAGCGCCGCTTTTGGGCATACGTCGTGCGCCGCTATGGCGGCCTCCATGCCTTTTGCCCCGCGCTCCGCCACGAATATCATGTCAGCCCCGCCTTTTTGCAGAGCCGCTATGTAGTCGTCGGTGCTTTCGGGCAGAATGAATTTCATCAGCCGAAACCGCATAAGCTCAGACATCTGAATGGCGTGCATTATGTCATACTTTTTGCCAAAAATTATAATATTCAATATGCCGCCCCCTTTCTGACGTGCAATTTGGGTGGGTTTATTAACAAATATTATATAGTTTAATAACCAAAAATGCAATCCTTTTTACTCGAAAGGTTGGAAAGTTACTCAATCGGTCGCGCAAAAAAATGGTCGCAATACTTGAAAATATTAAAATAATGTGATATAATCATTATGAGAAATTGTATAACAAAGGGTGATCTTCAATGAACATTGCACTTGTAGATGATGACAGAGAGCTGCTTGAAAAGCTCCGCGTGCTGATGATTCAGCAGTTTGCCGAGGTTTCAGACCGCCTTTATAATATCGATACTTTTGAGAGTGCCGAGGAGTTTTTCGCAGACTGGTCGGCTGGCAAGTACGGGCTTATCGTGCTGGATATTTATATGGGCGATGCCAACGGCATAACCGCCGCCGAGCGTATCCGCGAAACTGACAGCGATGTGCGCATAGCTTTCTGCACATCGTCAAACGAATTTGCTACCGAAACTTACGGCGTCAACGCCAGCGATTATCTTCAAAAGCCGATAACCGCCGAAAAGGTAGCCCGCCTGCTGCAAAAGGCGAATTTCGAGAAGATAGAAAAAGAACGCGCCGTGCAGCTTCCCGACGGGACATATCTTCGCTGCCGAAATATAATCTACGTCGAATACTGCAACCACAAGCTTACATTTTATCTGAAACATGGCGAGCCTTACGGCATCTACTGCTCGTTCTCAAAAGCTGAGAGCCTGCTCGCGCCGTGCGGCTATTTCTTCTCGCCGACCAAGGGACTCATAATAAATTTTTACGAGGTCGCGAAGATAACCGAGGACACCTTTATAATGAAGGAAGGCTCGGCACTGCCGATAGCGCGGCGAAAGGTCAAGGAAGCCAAGGCGCTTTACAAGACGTTTCAGTTTGAAACTCTCAGCAGGGAGGTAGACTTCTGATGAGCGCGGCAGAGATGGTGATATACTCGGTTCTAAGTTATCTGCCGTACATAGCGCTGGCGCTTTTCCCGTTCAAAAACGACCTGCGGTTCTCAAAGCGCATAACTGTACTGCTGGTGATAGTTTCGGGCATATTTCAGATACTGATAGGTCTGTGGGCGGGTCTTTGGGGCGGCAATTCCGCACTGCTGAGCTTTATAAGCACGGTTACATACTTTGTATTTTACTTCACAGTCGTAAAAGCGCACTTCGGCAAAACGCTTTTTACACTGCTTACGCTTTCAAACATAGCAAACTTTGTGGTAATATCCTCGAAGTGCATAGAGGGCGCGCTGTTCCCCGAAAACGCTATGCAAGGATACCGCTGGAGCTTTTCGCTGATAATGGTCTTGGTGCAGGCAGCACTGCTGATACCGCTTTGGTTCTACATTCGCAGCACATATACCACAGTTATGGAGAAAGATGCTGCGAAGCCGACATGGCGCTTTCTCTGGCTGATACCCGCGACATTCTACGTCGAGTGGTATTACCATCTTTACAGCAACAGCGGAAAGTCTTCGCTGGAGCTTGCACTCGAGCCGGAAAACACGATTTTCCTTTTCTTTATAAATCTGGGCGCTGTATTTATTTACCACATGGTAGTCTGCCACATCAAGGCGATAGAGGCGAACATAGAGCTTTCCGAACAGAACCACGCTCTGCAAACTCAGCATTTGCAGTATGAGAATTTGCAGGAGCGTATCGCAGAGGCGCGGCGTTTCAAGCATGATATACGCCACAACGTTCTGACGGTTCTTTCTTTTTTAGAGGACGGGAAGTACGATGAGGCAAAAAATTTCCTCGAAGCGTATGATCTTTCCATGCCCGATGACCGCAGCGTTTGCTTCTGTAAAAATTATTCGGTGAATGCGATCTTGCTGTTCTTTGCACAGCAGGCGAAGGACGCGAAGATAGATTTCATCACTGCGGTAGATGTGCCCGAGGACATTGGCATTTCGGACAATGTTATCTCGGTACTGCTCGGCAACCTGCTTGAAAACGCAGTAGAAGCGAGCAGCAAGGCGGAAGAGGGAAGCCGCAGGGTAACGATAAAGAGCGTCTGCAATGGCGGTACGATACTTTTCAAGATCAGCAACACCTATGTGGGCGAGCTTGTTAGAAACAAAAGCGGGCTTTATATGTCAACGAAGCATTCAGGCAGCGGCATAGGCTTAGCCTCGGTGCGGAACATAGTGAAGCAAAACGGTGGAATGTTGAAAATTTCCGATACAGGCGGCGAGTTCGCGGTAACGGTAATGCTTATGCAGGAATAAAAAAAGAGATCGAGCTTTGGTGCTTGATCTCTTTTGATTTTGCATATAAAACAAAAAACGCGACCGATTTTATTCGATCACGTTTTGTTGGTCGGAGTGACGGGACTTGAACCCACGGCCTCTACCACCCCAAGGTAGCGCGCTACCAATCTGCGCCACACCCCGACGACTTTAATATTATAGCACATAATTTCACCCGTGTCAACAATTTTTGCACGGAAATTAGTTAATATTCAGTAAATAAAAATAGAACATATTATTAACTACGGTTTTTGCAATACTTGTGCGACAAAAAATAGATTTTGTCCGTATAAAGTGTGTATTTTTTATTGTTTGTAAGAAAAAATACATAAATTCATAACAAAATACGCCCTATCTTGCTGATATAATGTATATATAAATATAGTATAGCGCTGGTTTTGTCGCTTTTTCAGACTTTTTACAAACATTATACAGCGCTCTGCCTTGTAACATGCGCATATTTGCGGTATAATAGCATTATGCACCGCTTTTACATAGCGCGGCGGCAGTTCAGGAGGAGATAATATGCCAAAAAACACCGATAAATACATTTGTTACGTCAATCGAGAGCTTTCGTGGCTCAAATTTAACGAACGCGTGCTCGAAGAAGCTGAGGACGAAAGCGTGCCACTGCTCGAAAGGCTCAATTTCATCTCGATTTTTCAGAGCAATCTCGATGAATTCTTCATGGTACGCGTTGGCGGTCTGCATGACGCCATGCTCGTTTCTGACCGCTCGCGCGATAATAAGACGGGCATGACCCCGCAGGAACAGCTTAGCGCTGTTCTCGCACGCGCAAAAAAGTTGCTCAAACGTAAGGATGAGGCTTACTCGCGTATCATGGCGGAGATCGACACTCGCGGCGTGCGCGTCGCCCGATTTTCCGAGCTTAACGAGCGCGAGCAGGAGTATGTTCGCCTGAAATTTGAAGCGGATATTCAGCCGCTGCTTTTCCCCGCGCTTATCGGCAAAAAACAGCCTTTTCCATTTCTGAAAAATAAAGAGGTCTACGGTATCGCTGTGCTCCAAAGTAAAAACGGTAAACGCCGCCTGGCCATCGTTCCCTCGATAACCCTGCTTTTCCCGAACGCTATCGAGATACCGCCCATGGCTTCCTCAAAGGGCACTGTTTATATGCTCACCGATGAGATGATCCTGCACTTTTTTGCCAACATTTTCCCGGGCTATAAGGTCATCGAAAAGTCGCTGATAAAGATAATCCGCAACGCCGATATAGATGAATCACGCGTTTACGATGAAGATCTCGATTACCGCGACCATATGGCTGAGGTCATCAAAATGCGCAAAAAGCTCTGCCCTGTGCGCCTTGATATGACCCGCCGACTTAGCGACGGCGTTGTGGAAGAGCTTTGCGAATACCTACACCTCGAGAAAAAGTGCGTTTTCACCAGCGATTCTCCGCTCTCGCTCGACTTCGTAAAGATTATTCGCGAAAAGCTTTCCGACGACTCCGAGCTTAGCTATAAGCCCCGCACTCCGCAGAAATCGCCAGCTCTCACTGATTCCGCGATAATCCCGCAGGTGCTGAAAAAAGACGTGCTGCTGCACTATCCGTATGAGAGTATAACGCCTTTCCTTAATATGCTCAGTGAGGCTGCACGTGACAAAAATGTTATCTCTATCCAAATGACTCTTTACCGCCTTGCCCGCCATAGTAAGGTAATAGAAGCGCTGGTCGAAGCTGCCGAAAACGGCAAAGAGGTCAACGTTTTGGTAGAACTGAAAGCGCGCTTTGATGAAGAAAATAACATAAATTGGTCTAAACGCCTTGAAAAGGCGGGCTGTCGCGTTATTTACGGCATAGATAGGCTTAAAGTTCATTCCAAGATCTGCCTTATCACTCGCAAGAGCGGCAAGAACGTTCAGTACATCACGCAGGTCGGCACCGGCAACTACAACGAATCTACCGCGCGGCTTTACACCGACCTTTGCCTTATCACTGCGAACAGCGATATTGGCAAGGAGACCGCCGAGGTATTCCGCCGCCTACTGATGGGCGAAACTATCTCAGAAACAAATCTGCTCATGGTAGCGCCGCACTGCCTGCAAGATAAAGTAATAGACCTTATCGAGCGTGAAACGGCAAAGGCGCGCGAGGGCAGGGAAGCCTACATCGGGCTGAAGCTCAATTCGCTGACCGATAAGAAGATAATGGAAAGCTTGATAGAAGCTTCGCAGGCGGGCGTGAAGATCGAAATGGTCATTCGCGGTATCTGCTGTCTGCGCCCGGGCATCGAGGGCTACACCGAAAATATCCGCATTGTGAGCATCGTCGGCAGACTTCTCGAGCACTCGCGTATATACATTTTCGGCAGCGGCGATGACCGCCAGATCTACATAGCCTCCGCCGACCTCATGACACGCAACACTTTGAAGCGCGTAGAGGTAGCCGCGCCGATACTTGACGAGCAGCTTAAACGCCGCGTTGAGCAGATTTTTACCGCCATGATGAGCGACAACACTTCGGCGAGAGTTATGATGCCCGACGGTACTTACGAGCGTCAAGAGCCTGTCGGCGAGCCTTTCAACGTGCAGGAATTTCTTTATGATACCGCTTATAAGGCGGCAGAATCTCGAAAATCTAAATAATACCAAAAGCGCGGCTTCGGCTGCGCTTTCTTTTATTTACAAAAAATTTTTTTGTAATCGTTATTGTAAACGTTTAAGCCCGCGCGCGCCTATTGCATTTTTTTTCGCGATATAGTATAATATATTTATCACAAATAACCATGAAAGGAAACGTAATATGAACGAATTTGAAACTAACAAAGCTTATGTTACCTCGAGATATGAGGAGCTTATCAACCGCAAAAACCGCAAGGCGGACAGCTATAACGGCATTTACGACCGCTATGTAAATCCTGTGCTTACCGCCGAACACGCGCCTATCATCTGGAAATACGACCTTGATCCCGCGACCAACCCGCACTTTATGGAGCGCCTCGGCATAAACACCGTGCTCAATTCGGGCGCTATCTATCTTAATGGCAAATACTGCCTTGTAGCGCGCGTTGAGGGCAGCGACCGCAAGTCTTTCTTCGCAGTTGCCGAAAGCGACAGCCCTACCGAGGGTTTCCGTTTCCGCGATTATCCCGTTATCCTGCCCGATACCGAGCCTGACGAAACCAACGTTTACGATATGCGCCTTACTCAGCACGAGGACGGCTGGATATACGGCGTTTTCTGCTCTGAGAGCAAGGATACTTCCGTCAACGACCTTTCCGCGGCTACCGCGCAGGCGGGCATAGTTCGCACTAAAGACCTCGTTACATGGGAGCGTCTGCCGAATTTGAGATCTAAGTCGCCGCAGCAGAGAAACGTAGTTCTCCACCCGGAATTTGTTGACGGCAAATACGCTTTCTACACCCGTCCGCAGGACGATTTTATAGAAACAGGCTCGGGCGGCGGCGTTTGTTTCGGTCTTTGTGATGATATCATGAACCCCGTTATCTGCACCGAGGAAAAGGTCATATCCCCCCGCCGCTACCACACCATAACCGAGGTCAAGAACGGCGCGGGCGCTGTTCCGATAAAGACACCCAAGGGCTGGATACATATAGCGCACGGTGTAAGAAACACCGCCGCAGGTCTGCGCTACGTTATCTACGTTTTCGCGACCGACCTCAACGACCCCTCTAAGCTTATCGCCGAGCCTTCGGGACTTTTCATTGCTCCGCACGGCGCTGAGAGAGTCGGCGACGTTTCAAACGTTTGCTTTACAAACGGCGCTATCGTCCGTGAAAACGGCGATGTTTACATCTACTACGCTTCCTCCGATACCCGCGTGCACGTTGCTTCGACGACTATCGAGAAGCTGATGGACTACACTTTCAACACTCCGTCTGACCCGCTGCGTTCGGTAGACTGCGTAAAACAGCGCTGCGAGCTTATCGAGAAAAATCTGAAATTCATGGGCAAGTGACCTCGTAAAATAGTAAGACCTCCGAGCTTTTCGGAGGTCTTTTTTGTTTGTTGAGTTTTTATTCCGCGCTTTCCGCCGCGCTTTCCGCCGCGCTGTCCGTATCGCTGTCCGCGAATGAAGAGGTTATCTCCATATCGGGCGTGATGATTCCCGGCTCGTATTGCAGATTGAAAAGCTTCCAATGTCTGCCGACCTTGCCGACGTAAAAATTCATGCGGAAAGTTTCTTCGCCTTTTGAACCTTTGAACGTAACGTCGGTAACTACCAAATTCGCCTCGCTTATGTCGGGAACAGTGCCGTAGGCTTCCTTGTAGCCGTCTAAACTGTACTCGGTAAGCTCGTCGGCTCTCTGTATCTTCCAGCCGATGGTGAAATCGTCGCCGTAGCTCTCTGCAAAATCGGCGGCAAAAGTTTCCATGTATTTCTTGTCGCCCATTTCGGAAAGCTTGAGATCGCTCTCGTAGTCTTTCTGCATCTCTTTTGGGAAGCAGGAGCTGTATTTGTCGAAATCGCGTTCGTTTATCGCCGTCAGGTATTTGTCTACAACGTCGCTGCTCTTCTCGCTAAAGCCGATAACGCCAGTGCCGAAAAGCGTGCCTACCACGATAAGCACCGCCGCGATGGCCAACACGATCAGCAGGCGCACCATCTTCGGGTCGCGCTTTTTCTTGCCGTTTTTATCGCGCTGAGCCTCTTTCAACTTTTTGTAATGTTCTTCCTTTTCTTCAGCTGTCATAAAGCGCACTGGCTTATTGGTCTGGTATTTTTTGACGGCTTTTATTTCGAGGTCAGGGTCGCCGTAGCCGCAGTGCTCGCAAAATTCGCCTTTGTACTCTTTGCCGCATGATTTACATATTTTAGACATTTGTCAAATTTCCTTTCGCTAAGTATAGAAGTATTATACCACGTTCCAGAAATTTTTTCAAGTGTGCACGGCAATTTTTCTGCAAAGACTTGTAGCACTGCGATATATCTCAAATTTTCTTTCATTTCGCACTTGACATATCTGCTAAAATATTGTATCATAAAATCAATTATCTGAAAAGCAACTATTTGTCATGTAGATCATTGCAATTGCAAATGGAAAGGCGTTACAAAAAATGCTCGAGCGCCGTGTACCGTACAGAATTTGCACAAAAAGACCATCGGCGCAAGCAGGAAGAGATATATGTTTCACTCTGCACGATGGAAAAGCCGCACCGCTCGCCGTGCAGCGTTTTGCTGAATATTTAGACCACAGAAACGATAAAAACGACCTAGATAAGGAGATGGAAAAATGAAAATAGGTTCGATCGGCTACAACCACAGCCACGACAGATCATTCGTAATGGACAGACCAGCAGGCCAGGGCGCATGGCTGTTTTTGCTAGTAAAATCAACCGCTTTGTTCGAGTTAGACGGCGTTCGGCAGAACGTTGCGGCGAACTCCTGCGTGCTCATTTCGCCCAACACGCCATGTATGTACACCGCCCTAGATGATAACTACACCGACGACTGGTTCTACTTCTCGGAAGAGGTCGGCGACATGGATCATTTTGCAAAACTCGGGCTGCCGATCAACCAGATTGTGCACCTCGGGGCGGTGGAGGAGCTGAGTCAGATAATGCACATTTTGACATATGAGCACTATTCGGCAGACGCCTTTCACGAAGAGATCGAGCAGCGCTATCTCGATATCCTTTTTATGAAGATCGGCAGATTGATCGCAGACAAAAAGCATCTCTGCACACGCGCGTTCGCAAAGAAAAATGACAGCTTCACGCACATTCGCAGCCGCATTTACACCCAGCCCGATTCGGTCGGCAGCGTTGATGAGCTAGCCGCAGAGGCGGGGATGAGCCGCTCGGGCTTCCAGCATATGTATAAAAAGATGTTTGGTGTGAGCGTTATTGCCGACGTCATAACCGGCAGGGTCGAGCGCGCAAAACGTTTATTGACATCGACCACGCTGACGGTTGATGAGATCGCCGCGCGGTGCGGATACTCCGGCTCGTATACCTTTATTCGTCAATTCAAACAGCGCTGCGGCAAAACGCCGACAGCCTACCGAAAAGGTCTCTGACATATCGCCGTCAGTTTGCGCTGGTGGATTTTGCACAAAATGATACTAAATTGAGCTTGTTTTGATATTACATTCGTGCACAAAATGTAGTATACTATTTGTAGAGAAATTATACTGAGGTGATCAATATGCCAAATCCTATCCTGCCGCTTTGGGAATATATACCTGATGGAGAACCGCGCGTTTTCGGCGACCGCGTTTATCTTTACGGCTCGCACGACAGAGCAGCCAGCGATGTTTTTTGCGATTTTAAATTGAAAGTTTGGTCGGCGAGCGTGGATGATCTTAACAATTGGACTTGTCACGGCGACAGCTTCAAGACCCGCAGCAGCGGCGACCGCAAGCCTGATACGCCATGGACTGATCACGAACTTTTTGCCCCCGATGTTATAGAAAAAGATGGGAAATACTACCTTTACGCATATATTGTGGGTTCAAAGGGCGCAGTTGGTGTTTCAGACCGTCCTGAAGGCCCGTTTGAACTGCTTTCCAACTATAAATATGATACAAAAGTGGGCGATGATGGTATTTTTAACGATGCTGGCGTGTTGGTAGATGATGACGGAAAAGTCTATATCTACTACGGATTTACCGAGTCGAACATGAACGAACTTGACCCCGCGAATATGTACGAAATCAAGGCGGGCAGTTACAAGCGCCCGGTGATCGACGACACAGAGAACGTTCCGCAGGAACAGCGCTTTTTTGAAGCCAGCTCGCCGCGAAAGATCAACGGAAAATATTACATGATTTACTCGCCCTGCGTCGGCAGCCGACTTGCATACGCGACCTCCGACTCGCCAAGAGGCCCTTTCATATACCGCGGATACATCATTGACAACGGCGTTGATTACCCCGGCGGAAATAATCACGGCTCGGTCTGCTGCATAAAAGGTCAATGGTATGTTTTTTACCATAAAATGACAAATAGCACAATAATGAGCCGACGTGCTTGCGTCGAAAAGATCGAGATCCTGCCCGACGGAACTATCCCGACGGTCGAAATGACCTCGCTCGGGTTTGAGGATTCGCTCGATCCGTACAAACTCACACCAGCCGAGATCGCGTGTGTGCTGAAAGGCGGCTGTTTTGTCACTGAGAAGGACATTTTCACGCGAACTGTTACCGACATCACCGACGGCTGTATTATCGGTTATAAGTATTTTGATTTTGGTGAAGATTTTACCAATGATGGAATGACGATGGCGATTAAAATCAAAGGCGGCGGAGCGAAGTGCTACGTGCGCGTTCTGCTAGACGATCCTGAAAATGGCGAGGAGATCGGAAGCATACAGATCGGCACAGGTGACGGTGTTTACACGGCAAAAACGGCGAAAGTTATTGGCAGACACGCACTTTATTTCGTTGCCGAGCAAGGCGTTGAGGGCTGGACGGCGCAGTATTTTGAGGGCAGAAGGCTGTTTGAACTGGAAGAATTTGTGTTCATGAAATGACGAAAAGATGAAGAACAAGAAGATCTGTGCGCTGACGGCTTTGATGGCAACAACAGCCTTGCCGATTTGCTGTTTATCCGCTCATTGCAGAAGTACGCCGAGAACGATTTGATGACTAGTAGTATAATATATAAGACCGCATGCAATATATCAGACGGTCCTTATACTTTATATTGATGTGCATATTTTGCAGTATATCTATATATGGTATTATATCAACATATATGCTATTGCAGAGATCAATATTAACCCCACTCCGCATGATAATAAAACTATTCCTGCGGTCTTTGCAGATGTCACTACCTTATCTATATATGCACATTTCGGCTTTTTCGGGTCATATATCACCTTTACATCGCTTCCGATATGCCATACCTGCTCCCCAAGCACCCTGTAATTGTGATATATGCCCGTCGTGTGGATATGAAATATATCATTTTCGGATATATAAAATCCGTCGCCCTGCCCAAATACCTTTTCCATTTCGGGCGTGCATATATTAGTCGAAACTACGCCTTTGTAATGTCTGTAAGCCGTGTATGTCCTGCCATTCACGCTGAATTCTGCGACAGGCGCGACAGACTTTGCGTTAGACCCGCCAGCTATGCGGTGTTTTATAACTTTTCCGACCGTTTCAGCTGTGCATCTCCTGCGCAATGATCTGCCGCGCATGAAAAACGGCAGCGACAACAGCGCTGCAACAAGTCCTGCCGCGCCTACACATATGCAGCCGATAGTATTTGCGTCCATATATCTTCACCTCGAAGATATTATATCACAAACTTGCTTTAGTGTCAAGCTTTTACTGGTTGACAGGCACGAAAAAATGTGCTATAATAGCTTTTGAAATCCGGGATCGGATGATCTGATGATATTTAATAAACGTTCGGTACCTAAAATAGACCATCACAATATCGCTTTAAAGTGATATGTATATTTGAAAGGCGTGATATATTGAATGATCCTATAAAAACATTGACGAAAATGGATCGGCTGCTTTGGATATGCTCGCTTGCCGCTGTTTTTTTATCGAATATCCTGCCGGGTCATCTTGACATATTGACATTGGCGGCGGCGCTGATAGGTGTTACATCGCTGATATTCGCGGCAAAAGGCAACGTTTGGGCGCAGATATTGATGATAGTTTTCAGCATATTGTACGGCATAATATCGTACAGATTCAGATATTGGGGCGAGATGGTAACATATCTCGGCATGACATTGCCTATGGCGGTGTGGTCTATGATAACGTGGATACGAAACCCCTCTGCGGAAAACGGCTCGGAGGTAGAGATACAGCGGCTGAACCGAAAGCATATCGTGGGACTTGTGATATTTACCGCGGCGGTAACTGTGGTATTTTACTATACCTTAAAAGTGCTCGGTACACCAAATATGGTATTCAGCACTATTTCAGTAACCACAAGTTTTCTGGCTGCATCGCTTACGATGCTTCGCTCATCGTATTACGCGCTGGGATATGCCGCAAATGATATAGTCCTAATAGTTTTGTGGATATTGGCGTCGCTGAAAGACCCTTCATATATACCCGTTGCGGTCAATTTCAGCATATTTTTCCTAAACGATATGTACGGTTTCATAAGCTGGAAGAAACGTGAGATAAGGCAGGCGCAGACAGCTTGATATACATGAACGCAGTTGAAAAAGGCTGCGTTTTTTGCTTAAAAATATAGTAATGATCGTTGCTTGATTCTCTTGATTTTCACATTGCATTGTGCTATACTATAATATGGCGGAGCGGGGGCGCTTCGCTATTTATGATACAATTTTTAGGAGGTATTTTCTATGACGCTTGAAAATGTCATTAGAAGAACTGCCGCGCTGGTAATTTGTGCGGCGGTGTGCGTCGGCACAGCGGGCTGCGGCAAGTCCGATAAAAAGGCTGACGAAACAAAGGAAAGCGGCCCTTCGGCAAGGGTCACGGTAGACGGTACAAAATTCATGGTCGATGGCAAACAGCTTTGGATCAACGGCGTAAACACCCCGTGGATCAACTGGAACGACTTTACAGGCTCGATGGACACCGATGCTTGGGAGCAGACTTTTACTCAACTCGAGGCTGACGGCGTGAACTGTACCCGTATCTGGGTCAACTGTGCGGGCGAAAATATCGTTCGCTTAAAAACAACGGGCGCAATTAAAAATATCAACGAGAACCACTGGAGCGACCTCGATAAGCTTTTCGAGATGGCTGAAAAGCATAAGATCTACGTTATGCCGACCATCACATCATTCGACCACTGCAAGGGCGAGAACGGCAGCGGCGAAAAGTGGCGCGCTCTGCTCACCAGCAAGGAGAATGTTGACGATTTCGCTGAGCAGTACGTCAAGGAATTTTGCAAGCGCTACAATGACAATGAGTACATCTTCGCGGTCGATATTATGAACGAGCCCGACTGGGTCCACGAAAATGAGGAGTGCGGCCAGCTTGAGTGGGACGACCTCAGCTACTTCTTCGGCAAGTGCGCGGCGACTATACACGAAAATTCTGATATGCTCGCGACCGTCGGCATGGGTATAATCAAGTACAATTCCGCCAATTACGAGGGCAACGTTATCGCCGACGATACGCTCAAAAAGCTCACCGGCGATGATAATGCTTATGTGGATTTTTATAGTACACATTACTATATGTGGCAGAAACCGTACTTTGGTTTCCCTTTCAACGTTACCCCGCAGGAGTTCGGTCTTGACGATACCAAGCCTTGCCTCGTCGGTGAAACTTCCAACGATGATTCGGGCGAGTGCGGCTACGAGCTGACCGAAAAATATGAAATAGCTTACGAGAACGGCTGGCAGGGTCTTATGGTCTGGATGGAGCGCAAGGAGGACGGCACATGGTATGAATATGGGCTGACTCAGGCGGCTACTTCTGCCTTTGCTGAAAAGCATAAAGACCTCGTTTATCCGCTCGGCAAATAATAAAATTTGAACATACTTTTCAGACCCTGCAGAGCTTTTCGCGGGGTCTTTTTTAGCCATCTGAGATAATAAAATATTCACAAATTGTTATGAATATACTGTTTGTTTCATTCGTCAAAAGTGCTATAATGTGTCTTAGAAAAATGTTGCTTTTTAACGTTTTTCATAATAGATCGGAGGTTGATTTTTTATGATGGGAAGACTCAGAGCAATGCGCGAGCCGCTTAAATATGTTCAGGGAAGAGATGCGCTGCTGAAATTTCAGGAAGAAATGGGCTATATGGGCAAGAGATGGCTCTTTGTATGTTCAAACAGCGGCTATAAAGCCTGTCATGATAAGATAGAGAAAAGCTTCGGCACGCTCGATGATTACAGACGTTACGAGATCTTCGGCGGTATCTCCAGCAAGGGCGAGATCGCTAAGATGGAGGCTATCGTTAAGGAAGACAAGATAGATACCGTTGTTGCGGTAGGCGGCGGAAGCGCTGTCGATACCGCTAAGGCTACGGCTTACTACACCGGCAAACACATCGTTATCCTGCCTACCGTTGCCGCTACTGACGCACCCTGCACAGGTCTTTCGGTAATTTATAATGACGACCACAGCTTTGATAAATACCTTTTCTACCCAACTAACCCCGACGCCGTAATGGTAGACACTACCGTTATCGCAAACGCTCCCGTTAAGTTCCTTATCGCGGGCATGGGCGACGCGCTGGGTACATATTTCGAGGGCAGAGCTTCTATCCGCACCGAGTCTGCCAGCCTTGAGGGCACGGGTATCACTCGTGCAGGTCAGGCGCTCGCAAGACTTTGCTACGATACCCTTCGCGAGTACGGCAAGCAGGCTGTTGAAGCTTGCAAAGTTCACGCCGTTACCCCCGCCCTCGAAAATATCATCGAGGCTAACGTTTATCTCTCGGGCGTTGGCGCTGATAACGTCAACTGCGCCGCTGCACACTCTTTCTACAATGGCGTTACGTCGCTGGGCATCAAGCACGCCGACCATGGCTGCTGTGTAGCTCTCGGCACGCTTGTTCAGCTCGTTCTCGAGGGCGCGTCCAAAGAGGAGTTCAAGGAAGTTCAGGACTTCTGCATCGAGGTAGGTCTGCCTGTAACTCTTGAAGAGATCGGCGTTACCACCCCCGAGCAGGTCAAGACCATTTCCGAAAACGCTTGTATCCCTGGCGAAACTATCCATAACCTCGCGGGCGATGTTCAGCCCGTAGAGCTTTACGACGCTATCATGCAGGCTGACGCTATGGGCAAGCTTGCTCTCGGCAAATAATTTTTCAAACAGCAAAAAATTTCGGGCAGAGGTCAATTCCTCCGCCCGATTTTTTATTTTGTCGTAATAAAGAAGAACCGCGGAAATCTGAAAATTATCTCGCCGTTTGTCAATAAAAAAAGACCTCCGTCAGTAACGGAGATCTTCAAAAAGGGAATAGGCGCTTTTAAAAATGGGGTATCATAAGTCATTTTCTCGTTGCGCCAAATTATCAAAAAAACCTGTCTTGCTAAGTTGTTTTCTTTCCCTAATACTATTGTATAATTTTTTCGTGCGTTTGTCAATAGCAATGTCATGAACTGCTGGGGAAATGTAAAAACTCGCACGAGTCGCTGGCAAAATTATAGAAAAAGCACTGCTTCTGTCTGTCAAAAGCAGTGTCTATGTACTATTTCTTATAGTCCTTTACAGGTCTTGGCATATACGATAAGACCCACAGGTATCGTTATAAGCTGAGAGATCGTGAACGTAACGTTCAGCGAAAATGAGAATTTTAAAACGTAAAGATCTATCGCCACGTTATCTATTCCCATGCTTTTTCCCCAAGACAGCCAACTCAAAAAAGCTACGTTCCTGCCAAGGTAGGCAAGCGCCGCGCCCAAAATTATCGCCGCCAGCATGAAGAAGATGAATGCAAAAGTTTTTTTCAATTTTCTCTCCGCTCCTTATTTTCTTCTTGAGGAACTCCTGCGCTTGTTGTCCATGACGTGCTTGAGGTCGGAAAAACGCTCCTCGCTCGAAGCCTTGAATTTCGCCATCATGTCCTCAAAGTCCGCGTCGCCCGAATTTGTTCTCACGTCGTATACAGGGGGCGGGTTTTTAGCAAAGTCCTGCGGCTGCGGTCTTTCGTAAGTTCTCGCGCGGCGTTGACCCTGTCCCTGTCCTCTTGCGCCGTCGTTCTGCTGGCGGTGATCTCCGTGTTCGTTTCTGCCGTGGTTCTGTCCGCCCTGTCGCGCGCCATCTCTCTTGAAATCGCCTCTGCCGCCGCGGTTGTTGAACTGCTTTTTCTCGGGCATAGGCAGCGCTTTCTTTATCGAAAGGCTTATCTTTCCGTTTTCACCCAGCGCCAGTACCTTCACCTTTACGGTCTCGCCTTCGGTGATGTGGTCTTTTATTTCACTGACGTAAGTATTGGCAATCTCGGAAATATGTACCATTCCCGTCGTGCCCTTCTCCAACTCAACAAATGCGCCGAATTTCGTAATGCCGGTTACTTTTCCTTCGTAAATTTTTCCTACTTCAAGCTGCATATTCTTTTTCAATACCTCTCATATTTATTTAACGCCCGCCGCTACTGTAAAAACGGGTCGGAACGTGCTTCCCAAGGGGTTCACTGCGCTTCTACTACGTAAATGCGTCTTTCGTTAGGGTAGGCGTAGCCCAGCTTTTCCACGGCTATCCTCTCCATATATTCCGTTTCGTCCTCGCTCGCCAGCCTGCGCGAATACTCGTCGTTCAGCTGTTTCGCTTCTGAGATCTGCGCGTTTATCTCGCTGCGCTGCTGCTTTAGCTGCGCTATCTGCACCTGCTGCGAGATTATGGTAACTATCGAGTATATCACGAGGATAAATGCTGCAAATCCCGCAATAGGCCCGAAAATTCCCGCACCATCTTTTTTCTTTTTAGCGGACCTTACAGCGTCGTCCGCGTAAGTTTTACTTTTCAATTTTTTTCAACTCCTGAATTTTTACACAAAAAGCAGCCGCGCATGAAACGCTTCTGCCGTACTGCCGCTTGTATGTAGATACAGTTTCTCCGTCAGTACCTACATCTATAATTATATCTTTTTCGCGGCGAAGTTTCAAGTGCTTTTTTGCACTTTTTTTGATTTTTTTGAATTTGGGTACTTTTTCACAAACATTAGTCTGCTTTTAGCTGATATTTTGTGCATAGATCTGACTGCCGGTTTAGCCGCCGCGCCAAAAACCGCCGCTGCCCCTCGCACGGCAAATCTGCCTATCGCGAAATGCCAGCCCGCCGCGCCGCCTATCATGCCCAGCAGCACGAATCCGCGCAGATAATTCGTCTGCGCCAGCGTGAATACAAAATACACCGCGCCGAACATCAGTGTGTAAGTCAGGTCGCAGATCAGCCGCACCGCCGCAAAGTTTAGCACCCGCGCCACTATCTGAAAAAGCCCGTATATCAGCCCCATAGCCGCGCCCGCCGTCACCGCCAGCCCCAGTATGTCCAGCTCTGCCTGCGTGCCCAGCTGCATTGGCGTCATGCCGCGCCTCCCTTACTTAAAGAGCTTGCCCAGCAGCCGCAGCCGCTTCGTGGCATTTTTGTCGCCGTATATCAGCGCCGTTATGCTTCCCTCTATGGTCAGGCTGCCGCTCTCTACGCTCATCTCGTTGACGTGCAGGTCTTCGCCGTATATGCAAAGCTCGCCGCACTCGGTAAATACGCGTATCTTTTTTTCGTCAAAGCTGTCCGCGTCCGTAACGCCCGAAATGCTCAGGCTTCGGCAGTTTTGTAATATCAGGCTGTGTCTTTCTCCGCTGTTTTCGTTCATATGATTCACCTCAGTTTATCATATGCCGCAGCTTTGAGATTCATTCGGTTTTTTAAGCTTAGCTTTTGCCGATATTCTGGTGATATTTCTTTATGTGCTCTTTCAGCCTGTCAAATGATGTCGAGCTGATGGCGTGCTCCATGCGGCAGGCGTCCTCCGCGGCGGTCTTTTCGTCTACGCCTAGGCTTACCAGCCAGTCGGTCAGCACGCGGTGGCGCTCGTAGATGGTCTCTGCCACCTGTCTGCCATCTTCTGTAAGCGTTATGTATCCGTTTTCGTCAATGAGTATAAATCCGCCCTCTTTTAAAATTCCCATAGCGCGGCTTACGCTTGGCTTTGAAAGCTCCATCTCGCGCACGATGTCTATCGAGCGCACTTCGCCGTGTCGGTTAAAAAGTACCAGTATTGTTTCCAGATAATTTTCTCCGGATTCATACAGCTTTTTCATTTCTGTTTCCACCGTCCTTTCAATAGTGGTCTTTTATTCTATGATATAAAATTCTACCAAGAACATATGCCTCAGGCAATAACGCACAACTACCGCCTTCGGCTTTGTGCACGTCTTGCTTGCGTTTTTGCGAAGCCAAAACAATTTTCCCTCATAGTGCCCTAAAACTCCTTGACTAACGCCAGTTAGCCTGCGTCGCTTTAGAACACTCTGACGAAAAATCTGACGGCGCAATACGCACACAATAGTTGTGCGTTATTGCCTTTATATTTTAACACATTTTTCACTATTCGTCAACCATTTAAACGATAATTTTTTTGCTTTGGCGACATTATTCGCCATTGAAAGCCTTGATGATCTCCGCCGTGCGCTCAATGTCCTCCGCTGTGTGCGCGTATGATACGAACATCGCTTCAAATTGCGAGGGCGCGGCGTATATGCCGTTTCTCAGCAGATGCCTGTAATATTCCGCGTATTTTTCTGTGTCGCAGGCGCGCGATTCGTCGTAGCTTACTACCTTTTTGCTGTTGAAAAAAGCCGTCATGAGCGAGCCGCAGCGGTTCACGTTCAGCCCCGCCGACTTCATAGCTTCCTCCAGCACTGCCGACTTTTTGTCCAGAGCTTCGTAAATATCCGGCGTGCTCTCTATCTGCTTTAGCGTCGCGATGCCCGCCGCTACCGCGCATGGGTTGCCCGAAAGCGTGCCCGCCTGATATACCGAGCCGAGCGGCGCTACGCACTCCATTATCTCGCGCCTGCCGCCGTAAGCCGCCAGCGGCATTCCTCCGCCAACTATCTTGCCAAGCGTTGTGAGGTCGGGCGTTACGCCGTAAAGCTTCTGCGCGCCGCCGTCTGAAAGGCGAAAGCCTGTTATAACTTCGTCGAATATCAGCATAGCTCCGTGCTCGGCGGTAATGTCGCGCAGGAACTGCAAAAAGCCCTCCTTAGGCGGCACAACGCCCATGTTCGCCGCGCATGGCTCGATTATCAGCGCCGCTATCTCTCCGCCGTGTTCGTCAAAAAGCGCGCGTACCGAGCTTTCGTCGTTGTACTTCGCCAGCAGAGTGTCCCGCGTACAGCCCTCGGTGACTCCCGCACCCGATGGTATCGACTGCGTCATAAGTCCCGAGCCTGCTTTTACCAGCAGTCCGTCCGAATGTCCGTGGTAACACCCCTCAAATTTGATTATCTTATCCCTGCCCGTAAAGCCGCGCGCCGCTCTTATCGCGCTCATCACGGCTTCCGTGCCCGAGTTTACCAGCCTCAGCATTTCCATAGAGGGGAAGTGCTTTCTGATGAGCCGCGCCAGCTCTATCTCGCTCTTGTGGCAAGCGCCGAAAGTCAGCCCCTTTTCGCATGCGGCTTTCACGGCTGATATGACTGGCTCGCAGGCGTGCCCGAGTATGTTTGGCCCCCATGAGCAAACGTAGTCGATAAATTCGTTGCCGTCCTCGTCCCATATCCGCGAGCCTTTCGCGCGTTCGATGAATAGGGGAGTAGTGCCTACTGAGCGGCAGGCGCGTACAGGGCTGTTTACTCCGCCCGGCATATATCCGCAGGCTTCGGTGTACAGTTTCTCCGATCTTTCAGTTATCATCTTAGTCGTCCTCCCTCAGCCATTTTGCAGCGTCCAGTGCGTGGTATGTGATGATTATGTCCGCGCCCGCGCGCTTTATAGCCGTCATGTTTTCCATTACTATCCGCTTTTCGTCTATCCAGCCCAGCTTTGCCGCCGCCTTTACCATCGAAAATTCGCCGCTTACGTTGTAAGCCGCCAGCGGCAGGTCTGTCATGTCGCGCGCCTCGCGCAGTATGTCGAGGTAGGGCAGTGCGGGCTTTACCATCACCATGTCTGCCCCCTCTTCGATGTCGTCAGCTATCTCGCGCAGTGCTTCGCGGCGGTTGGCGGGATCCATCTGGTAGGTCTTTCTGTCGCCGAATGAGGGTGCTGAGTCTGCCGCGTCGCGGAAAGGCGAGTAGTAGCCAGACGCAAACTTCGCGCTGTACGACATTATCGGCACGTCGATATATCCATTCTCGTCAAGCGCCGCGCGTATCGCCGCCACTCTTCCGTCCATCATGTCTGAGGGCGCAATGATGTCCGCCCCCGCTTTTGCCATGCTTACAGCCATCTTGCTCAGCAAAGGCAGCGTTTCGTCGTTGAGTATCTTTTCGCCGCAGATAACTCCGCAGTGTCCGTGGTTAGTGTATTCGCAAAGGCAAACGTCGGCGATCACTATCAGCTTGGGATAATTTTTCTTGATGTACCGTATCGCCTGCTGGGTAACGCCCTCGTCGCAGTACGCTTCGGTCGCAAATTCGTCCTTGTGCTTCGGTACGCCGAATATCAGCAGTCCCGCTATCCCGCTCTCCGCTATCTGCGGCAGTATCTCCTCCAGCCTGTCGATAGAGTAGCGGTAGACCGTCGGCATAGATTCTACCGGCGCGGTCATACCCTCGCCCTCCTCGACGAAAATCGGGTATATCATGTCCGCCGCGCTCAGCCGCGTTTCGCGTACCATTTTTCTCATTGCGGGCGTAGCCCTCAGCCTTCTGAATCTTCGCATTTTACTTCCTCCAAGATCTTTTCGATTATTCCGTCAGCCGTGCTTTCGCGCGGTATCGCGATGTTTTTTACTCCCTGCCGTTTCAGCTCCGCCGCGGTCACTTCGCCTATCGCAATGGCTTTCGCGCCGCCTAGCGTGCCGTTTCCGCTAAAGAAATTCCGCGCGCCGCCCGCGCTCGTAAATACCGCAAAGTCTGCCGAAACAGCTGTTCCGCCGCCGTAAATCGGCTCGTAGATGTTTACGTCGTCAAATTTTATACCTTTATAAATAAGCGGCGCTGTAAGCTCGGGCGAGCCGTCGCTAGAGCGCATTATCAGCAGTTTTTCGCCGTCCGTCAGCCGCTCCGCGAGCGTTTTGCCCAGCTCCGCCGCCGTGAATTTTTCGGGAACTATGTCGGCGTAAAGCCCCGCTTCCGCCAGCCGCTTAGCCGTGCCGCTGCCGATAGCCGCGAGCTTTATCCCGCTCAGCCGCCGTATATCTATTCGCTTTTCGCGCAGTTTTTTGATGAATACCTCCGCGCCGTTCGGGCTTGAAAGCGCTATCGCCGAGTAGCTTTCCAGTTCTGCGAACGCTCTGTCGATCTCGCCGCCGAAAAGCTCGCGCGTGTCGAAATCCGCCGCTCTGAATGCATATGCGCCGAGGTCGGTGAACGCGCCGATAAGCCGTGTGGAAAGCGCAGGTGTCGCCGTTATCGCGATGCTCTTCCCGTAAAGCGGCGGCGCGCTCTCAGTCGAAAAGTCAAAAGCCGCTGTTTCGCCGACTACGATCACAGCGGGCGCTTTCATCTCCAAACGCTCGCTCTCCGCCGCGATGTCTTTCAGCATAGCCCTTGCCACACGCGCCCTTGCCGTCGCACCGCTCGATATTACCGCCGCGGGCGTTTCGCCGCTCATGCCGTTCTCGGTCAGCCGCCGCGCTATCTCGGGCAGATGTTTCAGCCCCATCAGAAATACCAGCGTGCCGCCGCATTTCGCGTAGCTTTCAAAATTCTCGGGCAGCAGATCGTCTGCCGTGTGCCCCGTTATTACATGAAAACTCCGCGCCGTTCCGCGGTGTGTGACGGGTATCCCCGCAAGTTCGGGCACTGCCACGCACGATGTCACCCCTGGCACAACGCTGTACGCTATCCCCGCTGCCCTCAGCGCCAATATCTCCTCGCCGCCGCGCCCGAAAACGAATGGGTCGCCGCCTTTCAGCCGCGCTACGTTTCGCCCCTCGCTCGCCTTGCGCACCAGCAGTTCGTTGATCTCCTCCTGCTTGCTCGAGTGCCGCCCCGCACGCTTGCCGACGCATATCTTCTCTGCCCCCTCGCGGCAGTTGTCCAGCAGACGCTCGTCTATCAGCGCGTCGTATATCACGGTGTCGCACCTCTCGAGCGCACGCTTTCCACGCAGTGTTATGAGGTCGTAGTCGCCGCAGCCTGCGCCGATAAGCGTTACTTTGCCTTTCATAGCTTCTCCGTCAGCTCCTTTGCAAGTGTGTATCTTTCGCCGATGCCGCTCTCGCCGCGCATTTTTCCGCCGCGCCCGTCTGAGATGATGCCGCTTATCGCGCCGCCGCGCACCTCGCTGAATACTCCTATCGGCGAAGTGCAGTCAGCGCCCAAAAGCCGTATAACTTCGCGCTCGAATTCAAAACAGCGCATGGTCCTCTCGTCTGAAATTATCGCTAGCACTTCCGCCGCCCTGCTGTTCGCCTTGCATTCCGCCGCGATGATCCCTTGACACGGCGCGGGCACAAATTCGTAGCTGTCCAAATATTCGTACTTGTAACCGCTCATATCCAACCCCAGTCGTTCAATTCCCGCCGCGCATAATATTATCGCGTCGTACTCGCCCGCCGTCAGCTTTTTCAGCCGCGTGTCAACGTTTCCGCGTATGTCGGCAAACCGCGCGTTCGGGTACACCTCGCGCAGATTAGCCCGCCGTCTGCCGCTTCCCGTGCCGACGGTGAAGATCTCGTCCCGCGCAAATTTCCTGCCCGCGCTTATCAGCATATCTCGCTGGTCGCCTCGCGGCAGTACGCCGCCTATCTCCAGTTCCGCTCCAAGCTCCAGCGGCAGGTCTTTCGCGCTGTGCACCGCTATGTCTATCTCGCCGCTTTGCAGCGCCGCCTCTATCTCCGCAACGAATACGCCTTTGCCGCCTATCTTCTCGAGCGGCTTGTCGAGTATCCTGTCGCCGCGCGTGGTAAACGGCACTATCTCCGCCTCCGCGCCCGCCTGCTCTAGCGCCGCTTTCACCATTTCCGTCTGCGCCATCGCGAGCGCGCTCCGCCGCGTACCTATTTTAAATGTCATCTTCTGTCCTCTTTGTTTCACAAAATTTTTCAAGCTCCGCAAGGTTCGGCAGATCGCCTTCGCTGCTCATGCAGATCTCCAGCGCCGCGCTCATAACGTCCCTGCGCTGCTTTTCCGTCGGGAAATTCGTCTTTACAAATTCTCTCAGCTCGCCCATCAGCGCGCATATCTCCGCCGTCCGTTCGGTGATCTTTTCCTCTAAGCGCCTGCGTATCTCCGCCGCCAGCGTAGGGCAGTTGCCCGCCGTCGATATGCCTATGGATACCTCGCCGCGCTGTACCAGTGCAGGGAAGTAGAAAGAGCAGTTTTCGGGGCTGTCTACCGCGTTGCATAGCAGCCCGCGCTCACGGCAAAGTGCCGAGATGCGCACGTTCAGCCGCTCGCCGCCCGCCGCCGCTATTACGAACGCTGCGCCGTCAAGGTCGCTCTCGCAAAACTTCCTCTCGCGTATCTCTATCCCGCCGATACCGCGTATCTCGGGCAAGATCTCGGGCGCGACGACCGTTATCCGCGGTTTGAATGGCATCAGCTTTTCGATCTTCCTCAGCGCGACTTTTCCAGCGCCGACTACTAAACAGCGCGAATTTTCTATGTTCACAAAAAACGGGAAATATGGCATATTTCAGTCCTCTTGATATGTTTTTACTGTTTCGATGACCTGCGCGAAAGCCTCGCTTGTCAGCCGCGAGCGCAGACGGTAGAAAAATTCCTCCGCCCCCGCCGCTTTCAGTTTCGGCGCTATCTCTTTGAACTGCGGCATAAGGTCGTGCATGGCGAGCTGCTTTTTCAGCTCGTCCATATCCTGCGCTATCATCTCTTTCGAGCGCTCTACGCTGCCGCGTTTCATCTCGTTGTTCTCGGCGGCGAGTTTCGCAAAATGGTCTATCGTGATAAGCTCCGCACCGCGTATCTCCGCCGCTTCGGGGTCTATGTCGCGCGGCACGGCGAGGTCTATCAGCAGCCGCTTTCGCCAGTCGCTGCATACTTCGCCCAGCCTGTCCGCCGTGATGGTAAAGTGCGGGCCGGCTGTCGCCGAGATGATGCACCCGCTCTTAGCTGCATATTCGTACCTCTCGTCATACGGCACTACTTTCATGCGCGGGTCGCCCGCCGCTATGCCGAAGTCTGCGCCGTGCTTTCTTTCGGTGACGTACACCCTTACGTTTTTGTACGAGATAAGATTTTTCAGCAGGCTTCCGCCGATCTTTCCGCTTGCGCCTATCAGCGTCACGCTTATCTCCTCGCCGCCGTAAAATCTTGCCGCTTCCTTAGCCGCCAGCGTCGCCGTCGATACCGATGTTTTTGAGATCTCGGTCTGTGTTTTTATCCGCTTAGCCGCCGCTGCCGCCGCCTGAAATATCATGTGCGCTTCGGGGCAAAGCGCCAGCCGCTCTTTTGAGAAAGCGTAGGCGCTCTTTACCTGCCCCAGTATCTCGTCTTCGCCGACAACCATCGAGTCTATGCCGCTGCAAACGTTAAAAAGGTGCTTCGCCGCACCCTCTCCGCTGAATATCATCACCTTTTGTTTCAGCTGCTCGCGCGGTATGCCGCCCGCTTCGCTCAGCAGTTCTATGCCGCTTTCAGTCCCGCCAAAAAAGTAAAGCTCGGTGCGGTTGCAGGTACATACCAGTACGGGACTGCTTTCCCGCACGGAAAAAAGCAGCTTTTCACGCTCACTCTCGCCGAATGTGAAAAGGCTGCGAAAGGCTTCGTCGCAAAGCCTGTGGTTTATGCTCACGCAAGTGAAATTTTCCAAAAAGCTCACCGCCGTTTAGTTTTCAAAAATATTTTCGTAATCCTGCTGCGTAAATCTGTGGTAGGTTATCCCGCCAAGGTCGTTCGCAAGGCAGTATTTGTAAGCGTCCGGCTCGCCGTCGGGAAAATACGCCAGTACGTCAAATTCGTCGTCGTCCATATCTTCCAGTACGGCATTGTCGCTGTACTTTTTGAATATAGCCTTAGCCTTTTCCATAGTGCAGCCCTCTTTCACCGCGGCTATGAACTCGGTGAGGAAAGCGCTCGCCTCGGTGTTCTCGTGTATCGCGCGCACGCTCTCGGCAGATACCACAACGCCTATCTTGTCCTCGAAAACGTTGCAGCTCAGACCGCTCAACACGCCGCTCTTGAAGGCCGAGATAGTCGCCGTCATCTCGCTCATGCTGAGGTCAGCGCCCGTCAGCAGGTTTAGCGACTCCAGCGGGTAGAAAAGCGTCACGGGGTTCGGCGTAAAGCCCAGCTTCAGCTGCGATTCTTTTATAGTGTCAACTATGTTTTTCTCAAGCGCTTTGAGGTTCGGTTTGCTGTTCATATATATCACTCCTGTTACATCATTTCATATATTTCATACTATCTATATATAATATCACAAATAAGCATAGTTGTCAATCGCTTACCGCATAAACTTGTTTCATGCGTTTCATAAATTTAGCACACTAAATCATTAACATTTTATTCATCAAATGCCGTTGCAATATACTATATTTTACAATATAATGTTCTGTATATTGCAAATTGGGCGCTGAAATGCCCGTATTTCTTATGAAAAGAGTGGAACTATGAATAATTACTGCATGACTCTGCCGAGTTACACTATCGGCGAGAGGGCTTACGAAGATATTTACCGCTTTTGCTCGCCTTTCGGCAAGACCGCTGTCATGATAGGCGGCAGAACTGCGCTTTCCGTTGCTTCCGAAAAGATAATCGCAAACTGCGGCGGTATAAGCGTTTCTGCTAAGATATGGTACGGCGGCGAGTCCAGCTACGAAAATGTCGAGATACTCAGCGGCGTTGACGAAGTGAAGTCGGCTGATATGATCTTCGCGGTCGGCGGCGGCAAGGCGCTCGATACCTGCAAGTGCCTTTCTGATAAGCTTGGCAAGCCCGTGTTTACTTTCCCGACGGTCGCTTCAAACTGCGCCTGCTGTACCGCCGTCGCGATAATGTACCGCCCCGACGGCAGCTTTATAGAGCCGTATTTTTTCGAGAACGCCCCCGTGCACGCTTTTATCGACACTGATATTATGTGCGAAGCGCCAGAAAAATATCTATGGGCTGGCATGGGCGATACTTACGCTAAATATTACGAATCGCAGATCTCGGCGCGCGGCGAAGAGCCCGAGCATTTCAAGGCGCTGGGGCTTGCGATGTCCTCTATGTGCAGCGAGCCGATATTCGCTCACGGCGTTTCCGCTTTCAGCGCGAACAAGCGCCATGTAAATTCTGAGGATTTTAAAGAAACCGTCCTCGCGATAGCCGTTTCCACGGGCTTAGTTTCCATAATGCTCACCCGCGACCATACGCCTGATTACAACAGCGGTCTGGCACACGCGGTGTTCTACGCGCTGACGACCATCGGCATAGAGGAAGAGCACCTGCACGGCGAGGTGGTAGCTTTCGGCACGCTCATCTGCCTGCTGTATGACGGTCAGGTGGACGAATATATGCGCGTCCGCGAATTTAACGAGCGTGTTGGTCTTCCCACAGCCGTCAGCGACCTAGGCCTAGAGCCTGCGCAGCTCGACTCCCTCGCTGAGATGATAGCGGGTATGTCCGACGTTCGTCATTACCCCTACCTGATCGACCCCGAAAAGCTCAGAAGCGTTTTCGCAATGCTCTGATCTATATAATTTACAGTAATTTTTGATAGGAGAGATCTTCAATGAAAAAAGGTATTTTGAAAAAGGCTGCCGCGATAATTCTCGCCGCGGCTATCGGCATGGCTTCCGTTTCCTGCGGAAAAGGTTCTGATAAGGACACCGTTTACGTTGTAATGATGGTTGAAAACGGCGCTTTCGTTGATATGAAAGACGGCTTTATCCAAGAGCTTCGCGATAAGGGCTACTCTGAGGATGAGCTGGATATAGTTTACAAATGCGCTCAGGGCGACGCCACTAACCTTAATACGATAGTGCAGGAGGCTGTAAACGCCGAGCCTAAGGCGATTGCTACCATCGGCACACCCGCTTCGCAGGCGGTAGTCGGCATGAACAGCAATGTTCCGAACTTCTTCATCTCTGTAAGCGACCCCGTAAGCGCGGGTCTTATCAGCGATATGAACAAAGCTCCCGATAAGAACGCTACCGGTACTTCAAACTATATCCCGATAAATGATATTTTCGAGTTTGCCGATAAGCTCACCCCCGGCATACAGACCTACGGCATACTTTATAATACCGGCGAGGTAAACGCCGTGACCACCGCTCAGAACGCTATGAAGTACCTCGACGAAAAGGGCATAAAGTACGTTGAAAAGACCGTTACCTCTGCAGGCGAGGTTCAGACCGCGGCAGAGTCGCTCGCGGGCAGCGTAGACGCTATCTTCGTTCCGAACGATTCTATTATCCAGTCGGCAATGCCGATAGTTTCGCAGGTAGCGAGCGATAATAAGATACCAGTTTACGGCTCCAGCGCTGTAATGGTAAACAGCGGTGCTTTCGCTACTAAGGCTATCAGCGATAAGAAGATAGGCGCTATCACCGCCGATAAGTTCATAGATTACCTTGAGGGCAAGGCTATAAAGGACATCAAGGCTGAGGTAGTAGACGCCGATGATATTGTCGTAAATTCCGACGCGGCGGCGGCTATCGGCGTTACCATTCCCGATGATGTTAAGAACGAAGCGACTATCGTAAAGGATTCTAACGGCTAAGGAGTATCTGCACATGAGCTTTATTTTCGGAACGCTCCAGCTCGGGCTTATCTACGGTCTGCTGGCTGTGGGCATCTATATCTCTTTCCGCGTGCTCAATATCCCTGACCTTACCGCCGAGGGTTCGTTTACTTTCGGGCTTGCGGTTTCCTCCGTAATGGCGGCGGGCGGTCACTCGTGGCTGGGCATACTCTGCGCGGCGCTCGCGGGCGCGGCGGCGGGCGCTGTAACGGCGCTTCTCCAGACCCGCCTAAAGATCCACCCCGTCCTCGCGGGAATACTCACCATGAGCGGGCTTTACTCGATAAATATGTACGTCATGGGCGAGCGCGCGAACGTTACCCTCATCGGCTGCGACACTATTTTCACATGGTTCACGGGGCTTTTTCCTTCGGCGGATAAAAATGTGCTGAAACTTATCATCGCTGCCGCGGCGGCTGTTATCGGCGCGGCTCTCGCGATACTTTTCTTCCGCACACATCTGGGTCTTTGCGTTCGTGCGGCGGGCGATAACGAAACTATGGTGCGCGCTTCCTCGATAAACGTTGACCGTGTGAAGCTTATAGCCCTCGCCGTTTCAAACGCTTACATCGCGCTCTGCGGCGGAATAATCGCGCAGTATCAGTCATTTGCGGATATAAACTCGGGCGTGGGCATACTGGTAGTAGGTCTGGCTTCCGTGATAATCGGCGAAGTCATCGTCGGCAGGAGGGGAGTCACCGCGGGCGTTATCTCGGCAGTGGCAGGCTCGCTGGCGTATCGCATAATAATAGCGCTTGCTACCCGCTACACCCTTCTGCCCGCGTATATGCTCAAGCTCATCTCGGCGGTGATAGTCGCGGCGGCGCTCTCAGTGCCCGCGATAAAGCAGTCTATCTCGCTGTACAAGACTAAGAGAGGCGGTGTGTGAATGCTTAAAATAGAATCAGCCGTAAAGACGTTCTTTAAGAGTACGCCTAACGAGCATACCGCGCTCGACCATGTTTCCCTCTCGCTCGAGAACGGCGAATTCGTAACGCTGGTAGGCTCGAACGGCGCGGGAAAATCTACCCTCTTCAACGCGATATGCGGCAGCTTTATGCTCGACGGCGGCGCTGTTATGCTCGATGGCAAGGATATTACTTATCAGCCCGATTACCGCCGAGCCGCCGATATAGGCAGAGTTTTCCAAGACCCCATGAAAGGCACAGCGCCGAATCTCACTATCGAGGAAAACTTAGCGCTTGCCTATTCGCGTAAAAAGAAGCGAGCTTTCTCGCTTGCGGTCAATAAGCGCGATATTGCCTACTTCCACGAACGCTTAGCCGCTATGGACATGGGGCTTGAGGACAGAATGAAAACAAAAGTCGGTCTGCTTTCGGGCGGTCAGCGGCAGGTGGTAACGCTGCTGATGTGTACGCTCAATATGCCGAAGCTTCTGCTTCTCGATGAGCATACAGCCGCGCTCGACCCGCAGACCAGCGATAAGATAATGAAGATCACCAACGATATAGTTAAGGAAAATAACCTTACTACGATGATGATAACGCATAATCTTAACGCAGCACTGCGCACGGGTACGCGCACGGTGATGATGGATTCGGGTAAGGTGATCCTAGACATCAGCGGCAGCGAGCGCGATGGTATGACGCTCAATGACCTGCTTGAAATGTACTCGCAGAAGTCTGATAAGCAGTTCGATAATGACAGAATGCTGCTTACAAAAGACCGCAGTGAATAATTTTGTAATCTAAAAACGGCATAACTTGCTTCGGCGCAGGCTATGCCGTTTGCTGCGTTAATTGTTTATTTATAAAATAGTTACAAAAACGCGCAAACTTTTTCAGCATAGTTTTAGTCTTTAATATTAGAACTGTCTGCGTTTTTATTATACAAATTCTGTAATATCAACGGGTATATAAGAAATTAAAAGGGGTTTTTGCAAATGCCGCAGGAAAATATGATGATATTGGATAGTGAAAAGGAAGAGAAATTCACAGAAAGCGAAAAGATGATCGAGTGCCTGAAAAGCGGGGACGACGAAGCTTTCAGCAATTTTTACGAGAGCTATAAAGCGCCGCTTTACGATTTTCTTTCAAAGCGGACTAAGCACACTCAGTACATAGAGGATATAATCTCGGAAACTTTCATGGCTGCCGTGAAAAATATCGACTCGCTGAGGGACGCGCAGAAATTCGAGCAGTGGCTAAAAGCGATCGCTGTCAACGAGATGTACGCCTATATCAAAAAGGAAAACAAACATTCCGAAAACAGAATGTCGGGCGATTACAGCGAGATAGCTGAGGTAGTGGACGATGAAACTATAATGCTGCCCGAGGATTTCAGCGCCGATGAGGAGAAAAAGCAGCTTGTAGCCGACGCGGTCAATTCGCTCAGCGAAACTCAGCGCGAAGCTATATACTGCTACTACTATATGGGTATGTCGATCTCTGAGATAGCGCAGATGACTAACGTTTCGGAAAACACGGTAAAATCGCGTATGCTGCTCGCGAAAAAGCATCTGAAAAGGCGGCTGGAGAAGCTCAAAAAGCAGGGCTATATGTTCTCCGCTTTCCCGATCTCCGTGCTCTTTGTCGAGCTTGGCGATATGGTGAATGTCAGCTTTCTTACCACGGCTTCGGTGGCTTCGCCCTCTTCGGCAGGCTTTATCGGCGGAATATCGGTGGTAGGCGTTAGCGCGGCGGTGCTGATAGGCGTTACGCTGCTTTCAAATTTAAGCGATGATCTCGATATAGATAACACCCGCGGCGATAAAAAGCCTACCGACCATAGCTCGAGCACCGACACCATGCCCGACCTTACCGACTCTATGGTGATAAATACTTCAAACAGCAGCTACCTTCTCTCGATGACCGATACCAGCAGCGATATTGCCGTTACCGCGCTGAACAGCTCGGCAAGCAGCGGAGCGGGCGCTAACACCAATACCAACAACAATAACAACACTAACAATAATACAAATAACAACGGCGATCAAACTGACTATAACGATAATAACAGTGATAGTGATACTGCCTCAAATGATGATTGGGATGTAATACCTATAGTAAACGAAAATGGCGAGCAGGTGCCAAAAAGATATTTTAGCCCTGATAAGCTAAGACCATATTCATTTTTTTATGTTATTTATGATGTCAGATATAAAGATGGAAAGCTTGCTGTAAAGTATTCATTTGAGCCGTTTAAGTCAGGTCAAACTATTTATCTCGAACATAGCTTTAGCTTTTGTATATATGACTCTGGTTCTGATCCGGAGCATAGGATCTATCAAACACCGTATTCGACCACTTACGATGTAGATGGCTATAATACAGCACTGGCTATGTTTACTGTGCCATCGTCTATGTCTGTTGAAGAAACCGCAAATCATCTTACATTCTTGGGCACGTCCGAGTATTACAGCGGTGATGATTACGGCTACTACCAAAAACAAGGCGATTGTATTTATCCTTCTTATATTAAAGTGCCTTTAGACGGCAATTTTGTTGCAAATGAAAAACTGAGCTTTTTCCCCGTATATGGTGTATGGACGAAAGAGATCAGCTCTGATTCCACCGGATACAGTAGCTTAAGACCGGTATTCTCTAATTATGCGTCTGAAATAAAAAATGTTACGCTTGATAACTGCAAATATTTGCACTTTACTGATGGAGTTCTGTATAATACTTCTGAACATGATACCGAAGATCCAAACCGTAAAGCTATCATATGGGCTCCCGAAAACTTTAGCGTCGATTCTCTTTCGCTCGAAGATAATGTAACGGTGTTCGAGAAGTATGCTCTCGACAGACTGCATTCTACTGATCTTAACGTCGGAAGAAATGTTATGCTCTTGCAATATTTGCCCGACAATTTTCAGAATATCACGGTTAAACTGGGCTCAAATGAAGACGGCAAATATTTTGATGTTAACGAGCATAGTGATTATAATGAACTATGTATAGAAACTCTCCGCATTCATAACATGAACGAGTTAAAGACATTGACTATAACATCTGATGTCGGAAATCTTTGCAATTTACAGATACAGGATTGTAAAAACCTTGAAACTATCACAATAGATAAAGATGTTGAGATGTATCAATATGGCTTTTTCCCTATTATGAGAAATTGTGATAACCTTGTTTTTCGTGTCTACAGAGATTCAAGTGCAGCAAAAGTGCTGGAAGAGTGGGCATCAGGACTCGACCTCAAATACGAATACATCGACTAACATCTATCTTTTAAACCGCCTTTTGGTATAACACCCGAAAGGCGGCTTTTTTATTCATAAAATCCAAAAAGTTAATAAACTATTTACAAAATAACTAAAACTTTTTTGCGCTTTTTCTCCCTCTATATATGTAGAACGGTTTTTAATAATCCGTTAAATTTACATGATATGGCAATAAATTGTAGGAGGAAAAATTTATGAAGAAAATCATTGCAAGTGTAGTGGCTGTAACTATCGCGTTCGGCGGATTGGCTCTGCCTGCGGCGGAAAGCGGGCTTTCATTCTCCGCGGCTATTTCGGCTAGCGCGGACGAATCTACCGCGGCTGATTTCACTTACACCGTGCTCTCTGACGGCACTCTCAAGATCACGAAGTATAAGGGCAAGGCTAGTAACGTAGTTATCCCCGAAACTATCGACGGCAAAAAGGTGACCGTTATCGGTACGCGCGCTTTCTACGATTATACGAGAAAAAACAGCCTTACTATCCCCTCATCTCTGAAAACTATCGAGGATTCGGGCTTTCATTACTTCTCGTTCGACAGCGTATTTATCGGCAGTCTGAAACAGTGGTGCGAGCTTGGTAATAACCCCGAGTGCGGCACTATCTTCGTAAACGATGTCAAGCTGACTGGCGCGGTAACTATCCCGAACGGAACTGAACGCATAGGCGACAGCGCTTTTAATAACAGAAGCGAGATCACCAGCGTTTCTATACCCGACAGCGTTACCAGCATCGGCTATCATGCTTTTGCGAAATGCGGCAACATGACGAGCGTGAAAATGTCCAACAAGGTGCAGACGATAGGCGAGGGCGCTTTCAGCGACTGCGAAAAGCTCACCGCTATAACGCTTCCGGATACGCTTACGGAAATTGAGAGGGACGCATTTGCCAATTGCTATAAGCTTGAAAAAGCCAACATTCCCTCAAAAGTAAAGGTGCTCAAAGCGTGTACGTTTGAGAGCTGCGGTTCTCTTAAAAACGTTACACTTTCCGAGGGTCTTACCGACATAGAGAAAGAGGCGTTTTACAGCTGCTACTCTCTGAGCAGCATAAAGGTCCCGAGCACCCTTAAAACTATCGGTTACCACTCTTTTTACCGCACAAGCTTAACAAGAGCAGAACTCCCCAGCGGTCTTACTACTATCGGACAAGAAGCGTTCTATATGTGCGGTTCGCTACAGAGCGTATTCGTTCCCAAGAGCGTTGATTCTATCGGTATGTGGGCATTTAGTGCCGGATCAGATGATTCTAAGCTTTTCTATGAAGGCTCGGAAGCTTCGTGGATAAAAATAGGCGGCAGTAAGGCTTTTCCCGATGGCTGTGAATTTAATGTAGTTTACAATTACGACCCCAACCACAAGCACAGCTACACTACTAAGATAACTAAGCAGGCTACCTGCACCGCCGCCGGCGAAAAGGTTCTCACCTGCTCCATCTGCGGCGACAGCTATACTCAGACTATCCCCGCTAAGGGCCACAGCTACGGCGCGGGCAAGGTCACTAAACAGCCTACCTGCACAGCTGCGGGCACAAGAGAATACACCTGCTCTTCCTGCGGAAGCAAAAAGACCGAAACTATAAAGGCTAAGGGCCATAGCTACAAAACCAGCGTGGTAGCGCCTACATATGAAGCGCAGGGCTATACTCTGCACAAGTGCTCTTCCTGCGGCAACAGCTACAAGGATAACTACACGGCTAAAAAGACAGTAGGCAAGGCGGCGGGCAACGGCTTTACCTGCACCGCCACCTCTGTAAACTTCGGCTGGAACAAGGTCGCGAACGCCAGCGGCTATAAGATCTACGCTTACAATACCTCCACCAAAAAGTGGAAACTCGTTACTACCGTTTCCGCCAATACATTTAAATACAAGCAGAGCGGATCAAAGTCGGGCACTACTTACAAGTACAAGGTAAAGGCATTCGTTAAGGAAAACGGCAAGACTTACTACGGCGAAAGCTCTGATACCATCGTTACCACCACCAAGCCCGCCAAGGTAACTATCAAGTCCGCATCTGTATCAAAGACCGCTGTAAAGCTCAAGTGGGGCACGGTAAACGGCGCTAACGGCTACCGCGTGTACAGATACGATTCCGCTTCCAAGAAGTGGGTCACCGTATCTACCGTAAAGGACGGCAAGACTGTTTCTTATAAGGACAGCAAGCTGAAATCCGGCACATCGTACAAGTACAAGGTAAAGGCGTACCGCAAAGTAGGCGGCAATACCTACTGGGGAACAGCCAGCGCAGTAAAGACCTACAAGACCAAGTAATTAGAATGGAGAAAAGATCATGAGTAAAAGAACAATAGCATTTATAGCCGCCGCAGTAATGGCACTATCCCTCGCGGCTTGCGGCGAAACATCGGGCGAGAGCAAGTCCGACAAATCAGCAGTAAATTCCACCGCTGAGACCACCGCCGCTAACGATAACGCAGAAGAGGACTCCGCCGCCGAAACGACTACAACAACCGCCGCCGAATCTAGTGCGGCAGAGAGCGCTGACAGCAATGGCGTAGATAATGCATCTGAATCATCTGCGCAGACTGACACTGCTATGGGCAGCGACATGACAATCACGGATGTAGACAGCTTCTTTGTAAGTCTCGATGGCAAGACATTGGACGAAGCAAAGGCCTATATTGAAAGCACATTCCCTGTCAACAAATGTGAAGAGTCTGCAAATGCATACACAATCCCTGACGAAAACGGAAACGCCATGTGGATTGACTTATATGTATGGTATTTTTCATCAGAAAAAACAATTGAAGGTGAAGCATTTGATTATGTATCAATAAGCGCAACAAACGGAATGCTCTTCGATGCTTCATTCAGCAAAGAGAATAGTGACAAAACAACATACTCTCTCCTGAGCAAAAAGATCGAAGCATATGGATACAGCACAGTACCAGATAGTAACAACCTCTACACTATGGATTGTGGAACTGTCCATGTCTCCTTTGTACCCAGTTTCGGCGACACCATGATCGGCACCATCTTAATCAGCCACGAATATGCTCAACAGGAGATAGATAGCAATGAATAAAAGAACAACAGCATTTATAGCCGCCGCAGTAATGGCATTATCCCTCGCGGCTTGCAGCGAAACATCGGGCGAGAGCAAATCTGACAAATCTGCGGTAAATTCCACTGCTGAAACCACCGCCGCCGCAGATAACGCCGAAGCAAATACCAATGACGAAGAGGACTCCGCCGCCGAAACTACTACAACAACCGCCGCCGAATCTAGCGCGGCTGAAAGCACTGAAACTTCGTCGGCAGAGGAAGCGACAAGCGTTGCAGGCATGAGCATGACTTTGCCCGAGATAGACACTTTTTTCTCGGATATTGACGGAAAGACTTTAGATGAAGTAAAAGCCGCCGTTGAAAGCAAATTCCAAGTCGGCGAGTGCGAAGAGAAGATCGACGCATACAGACTGCCCGACGGAACAGACAAGACTGCGATACAGGTCGATATGTATACTTGGAATTTCTCCTCGGGCTTTAATATCGAAGACGTATCGTTCGACAGCCTTGGCGTAAGCGAGGCAAACGGCGCGGTATACAGCTTTTCGTTCTACAAAAATGACGCCAGCTTTTCTGACGAGTCAAGCTTGCAGAAAAAAGCTGATTCATACGGATATGAAAAAACATCGAATGGATATTCTGAATACTATATCATGAACTGCGGTGAGGTGACTATCGAAAGATATACCGATGATACGTTGATCGTCAGCCGCGATTATCAGTAAACATATACAAAAAGATTTCTTCATAGATCTCCTAGTATAGTTGCGAAAGCAATCTCAGAAACAGCAGGCGTGCGCAAAGCATACCTGCTGTTTTTGCGTTGTACGCCCTTAAATTTCTCTTAAAAAATCTTTATTTTGTTGACGTTTGATTTTATGTATGCTATAATGAATGTGCGGGGGGCGTACTACGCCCGCGCGATAGAAAGAGCAAAAGCTTTTTAAGGAGGAACAAAAAATGGCAAAAGGTAAAAAGATAGCTGTCACGCTGGTGGCGGTGGTGGTAGCCGCAGCGGTTGGTGTTACAGCTTACAGACTTTGGAAAAAGAAAGACTCTTCCGCTTCCAAAGGAAAGGTTTTTGTAACGCAGGTCTCCGACGTGAATACGGCTGCGGGCGTCAGCCTCAGCGGCAGTAAATTTTCAGGCGTTATCGAGGCTCAGAAAACGGTAGATTATAAATACGACAGCTCGAAAACGGTGAAATCACTCGCGGTAAAAGAGGGCGACGAGGTAAAAAAAGGCGACCTGCTTTTTACATACGACGTAGAAGCTATGCAGCTGGAGCTCGATCAGGGCAAGATAGAAGTAGAGCGCATGAAGAACGAGGTAGAGACCAATAAGCTCCAGTTACAGCAACTCGAGGAAGAGAAAAAAAAGACCCCGCAGGACGGTCAGACCTCGCTCAATACGCAGATACTCTCGCTGCAAAGCGACGTTGCAAAGGCTGAGTACGATATAAAGACCAAAAAGGCTGAGAATAAAAAGATAAAGAAATCTATAAAGAACGCCAAGGTATACTCAGAAGTTGACGGTACTGTAAAATCTACCCTCGACCTCGAGAATATCCAAAACGCCGAATCGAACGTTATGGTAAGCATTTCCCGCGGCGGCAGCTATCTTGTAAAGGGCACTGTAAACGAGCAGATGATAAATAATATCTACGTGAATATGCCCGTAGTTATCCGCTCGCGCGTTGACGAAAATACCACATGGACAGGCAAGATCTCTTCTATAGAGACCAGCCCGCAGAAAGATAATTCCGATATATACTCCGACGGCGACAGCGACAGCTCGTCTAAATCTTCCAAGTACGCATTTTATGTAGAGCCCGACTCGCTCGACGGACTCATGCTCGGTCAGCATATCCTTATCGAGCCTGACCTAGGCGAGGAAAGCGGCATAGATAAAAAGGGCATTTGGCTTTACAGCGATTATGTGTTCACCGAAAAGGGCAAGAGCTACGTTTGGACGCAGGATAAGAATGAAAAGATAGAAAAGCGCGAAGTAAAGCTCGGTCAAAAAGACGAGAACATGGGCGATGTAGAGATACTTTCTGGTCTGAAAAAGGACGACTATATCGCTTACCCCTCTAAGAATATCAAGGATGGCATGGCTGTTACCACCAACGCGGAAGACCCTGATCTTATCGATGACGATACAGATAACGATGCTGACGGCGATGCCGGTAACGATGGCGATGATGAAATTATGCCGATGGACGGAGATACCGATGGCGATAACGCCGATGATCCTTTCGCAGGCTACACGATAGACGATGACGGCAATTTCGTTGACTCAGAGGGCAACGTGCTCTCTGACGAGGAAGTAGAAGCGATGATGGAAGAGGCTTACGGCTCGCTCGACGCCGACGCTGACAACGCCGATATAAATGCCGCAGACGAAGCAGATATGGACACCGCAGGTGCACAGGCACTGCCCGCAGATGAATAAAGGCGGTGGAAAATATGCTGTTGCAGTTAAAAGATATAGATAAAGATTATATGCAGGATAAACTGCCCGTGCCGGTTCTAAAAAAGATAAATTTCAATGTCAGCGACGGCGAATATGTCGCGATAATGGGGCCTTCCGGCTCGGGAAAATCCACCATGATGAACATTATCGGCTGCCTGGATAAACAGACTGCGGGCGAATTTTTATTCGACGGTACAGATATAGCGCAGTGCAGCGATAAACAGCTTTCTATAATAAGGAACAAAAAGATAGGATTTGTATTTCAGAATTTTAACCTTATGCCCCGCCAGAGCGCAGTGGAAAATGTAGAACTTCCCCTGCTGTACGCGGGCGTGAAAAAGAGCGAGCGCAGAAAGCGAGCGAAAGAAGCTCTCGTTCGCGTAGGCCTTGAAGAGAGAATGTATTTCAAGCCCACGCAGCTTTCGGGCGGACAGAAACAGCGCGTTGCGATAGCTAGGGCGATAGTAAATAAGCCCCGTCTGCTTCTCGCCGATGAGCCTACCGGCGCGCTCGATACAAAATCGGGCGACCAGGTAATGGAGCTTTTTAAGGAACTGAACGATGAAGGAGTAACAATAGTAATGATAACCCACGAACCCGAGATAGCTCAGTGCGCGAAGCGGATAGTATATATCCGCGACGGCGAGCTTTTCGCCAGAGAGGGGGAGTCGCTTTGAAAACTGCTAAGAGAATAGCGATAGCCGCGGTTGCGGTAGTAGTTGCGGGCGGCGGATGCTTTGGCGGATATACAAGATACCAGAAGAAAAAGGACAGCAAGCGCGTAGTGGACGTAGTTCCGGTAAACCTGCTCGTTACCGATTACTGGGCGGACGAGTCCACCACCGACGCTACCGTGGCTTCCAGCGGCTCGCAGAACGTTTATCTCGACAGCGAAAAGCTTGTGAAAAAGCTGTATGTCAAGGTCGGCGATAAAGTCAAAAAGGGCGACGTACTGCTGAAATATGATATGACAGTGGTAGAGCTATCCGTTCAGCAGAAAAAGAGCCAGATAGCCCTGATTCGTCAGCAGATAAAAGAGGAAGAGAAAAAACTCGCAAAGATCAAAACGCTGCGCCCCTCTGAGGAAGCGCCTGCTGAGCCGACCTACCCCGATGATCCCGACGTTCCGGACGATCCCGATACGCCCACCGACCCCGATACCCCCGATGATCCCGATACGCCGGATACCCCCGATGTACCCGTAAAGCTGCTGGATAAAGTAAGCAGCCTTGCTCAAGCGGAGGAAGAGGACGAAAACGGCGCACTGGTATTTTATTGCAGCGAAAAGGCGGCGGTAGATAGAAATTTCATGGGCGCGCTGATAATCTCGCACAAAACCGCGCTTCTCAACGTTTGCGACGAAAGCGGCACTCTGATTTACACATGGTATCTCGACGGCGCGAATACGCCTAAAGAGCTTATCGAGGATTGGAACGTCGCCGACGGCGTGGAAAAGACGGACGACAGCGTTTCATTCAACTCGCTGAAATATAAAGCACACGGCATTTTCCAAGTGCCTGCCGATACCGCCGATCCCGATGACGGTGATGAAGGTGACGATGGCGATGACAGCGATATTGACGATACCGACCCCGATGAAGGCGACGATACCGATATAGACGATACAGACGGCGACGGCGATTATACGCCGGATGATAATTCCGGCGACGACGGCGACAGCGGCGATGAGAACTATATGTACTCGCGCAAAGAGCTGGCAAACATGATCTCGGAAAAGGAAACAGAGATAAAGTCACTTAAACTTGACCTGAAATCTGCCAAACTGGAATACAAAAACAGCCTAAAGCAGAAGAAAGACGGCAAGGTGGTAGCCGAGCAGGACGGTATAGTTACCCGCGCGGGCGATGATGACGATGCCGACAGCGGTTCTGACGCTTCAGATGATAACGGCGACGGCATGGACGATGGCTCTGACGCTTTTGACGCTATAGACTCTTCTTACTCCGACGGCGATTACAGCGATGAGGATTATTCTGACGAAAAAACATCAGATAATGGCGATAAGCCCTACATCACGGTGCGCGGCAGTAAAAAGACCCGCATAAATATCAACGTCGGCGAGATGAATCTCGATAAATTCCAAGAGGGCGCGGTAGTACAGGGAATGTCTTACGATACCAGCGAGAGTTTCTCGGCTAAGGTTCTCAGCATAGACCCCGAGCCCGTTTCCTACTCCTCTAACAACTACTCCGATAACCCCAACAGCAGTACATACAGCGTGCTCGCCGAGGTGCAGGAGGACGACGTTACTTTCAGCGCGGATAACTATCTCTCGGTGACTATTCCGCAGACCGATACTGATAACGGCGGAATGTACCTGCCTTTGCAGTACGTTCGCAAAGACGGTGCAAATTATTACGTTATGAAAGCGGACAAAAAAGGCAAGCTGAAAAAGCAGTACGTTGCAACGGGCAAAGTGATCTGGGGCAGCTATATCGAGATCAAAAAGGGTATTTCTGACAGCGATATGATATGCTTTCCATACGGCAAAAACGTTAAAGAGGGCGTAAAGACCCGCGAGACCGACAGCGTGGAAGAGTAAGGGGGCATGGCAGATGTTTGAAAATATAAGATTATCTTTTCAGGGTATTTTTTCGCATAAGATACGCTCGTTCCTCACCATGCTTGGTATAATAATAGGTATAGCGGCGATCATCGCGATAGTATCTACAATAAAAGGCACGCAGGAGCAGATAAAGAACAACCTCATCGGCTCCGGCAACAACACGGTAACGGTAACGCTCAAAAAAGGCGACGACCAAATAGATTACCAGTGGGAGGGCGTGCCGGACGGCGTGCCTGTTATAACGAAGGACGTAAAGAAGCAGATAGAGGACGTAGAGCAGGTGCAGAGCTGCACGGTATACCGCTACCGCAGCTATATCGACAGTCTGTTTTACAAAAATAAAATGCTCGACTCCGGCTCAGTCTACGGTATCGACGAAGATTATCTCGATACGGCGGGATATCAGATAGAGCGCGGCAAGGGCTTTTCGCCCGCCGACTACAAGGGCACTTCTAAAGTTTGCCTTGTGGACGATACGGTGGTAGCCTCAGTTTTCGGCGACGTTGACCCTATCGGTAAGATACTCGACATTCAGGGCGAGCCTTTTACGGTGCTCGGCGTTGTCACAGAATCTACAGACTTCGAGCCGGTAATCAACTCGATCGAAGATTACTGGATGTACAATCAGCAGAGCGGCGGAAAGATATACATTCCCAGCGAGGCATGGCCGATAATTTTCAGCTATGACGAGCCGCAGAACGTTATCGCCAAAGCCGTAGATACCGACAGCATGACGCAGGCGGGCAAAAAGACCGCCGATATACTTAACGAAACGCTTTCGGTAAACGATGATTCGGGCATAAAGTACAAGAGCGAGGACTTGCTGGATCAGGCGAAATCGCTCCAAGACCTCAGCTCTTCCACCAATAATATGCTTATCTGGATAGCCAGCATCTCGCTGCTCGTCGGCGGTATCGGCGTTATGAACATAATGCTGGTTTCCGTTACCGAGCGTACTCGCGAGATAGGTCTGAAAAAAGCTCTCGGCGCACGCCGCGGCAGGATACTCATGCAGTTCCTCACCGAAGCTTCCGTGCTGACGAGCATTGGCGGACTTATCGGCGTAGCGGCGGGCATAGGCTTGGCGCAGGTGGTGTCGAAGATGGCGGAAGTACCCGTTGCTATCTCTACCCCCGCGATAATAGTTTCAGTGCTTTTCTCAATGGTGGTCGGCATAGTTTTCGGACTTATCCCCTCTATCAAGGCGGCAAGACTTAACCCTATCGACGCACTGAGATACGAATAACAGCATAGTTTTGATTTAGCAAAATGCACAGATGTAACCGTTTACATTTGTGCATTTTGTGCATTTCAAAAGAGCGAAAATTATGTTATAATATAAAATAATGATACAAAAAAGAAAGGGCTGTTATACAAAATGAGCGCAACAATAAAAGACGTTGCTAACGAAGCCGGACTTTCAGTCGCTACCGTTTCGCGTGTGCTGAATAATAGCGCAAATGTTTCTGAGGACGCGGCGCAGAGGGTAAATCAGGCGATAGATAAGCTGGGCTACTCGCCAAACTTTCTCGGCAGAAATCTGAGAAAGCGCGAGACCAACGTTATCCTCGTTATAATGCCGACTTCCGAACATTCATTTTATATGAAAATAGTTGCGGGTATACAGAAGTATGCCCAAACACGCGGCTACGACGTTATCTGCGCTTCCTCAAACTCTACTTCCGAGATAGAGGTGCGCCAGATGAATATGCTTTTCAACCGCACGGTAGATGGCGTTATCCTGCTGGGTACTCAGTACGACGCCGATACGCTCAATAAGCTTTCTAAAAATTATGATATAGCCCTCTGCTGCGAGGGCGTTGACGGCGCTGATGTGCTTACTGTAGTGGTTGACGATGAGCAGGGCGGTTACGACGCGGCTAAGGCGCTTATTCGGCTGGGCCACCGCAAGATAGCTTTTGTCGGCGCGAATGAGAATGCGGTGTCTTCCTCGAGAAGGCGCGACGGCTTCCTGCGCGCTATGAAAGAATACGGCATCACAGTAGACCCCGACTATATTTACAGCGGCTCGTTCGAGTACGAAAACGGCGAGGCGGCTATACGCTATTTCATGAGCCTGCCCGAACCGCCTACGGCTGTGTTCTGCGTTTCAGATCTGCTGGCTATCTCGGCGATACACGGCGCGGCAGACCTCGGGCTTAAAGTCGGCAAGGATATTTCCATCATTGGTTTTGATAACATCACAATGTGCGAGATGATGCTGCCGAGCGTTTCTACTATAGAGCAGCCCTGCGAAAAGCTGGGCGAGATGGTAGTCCGCAAGCTTATAGCGAATATAACATCGCCTGCGGGCAGTAAGGACAACCGCATATACACCGTAGAGCACCGCGTTATCCTGCGCGACTCAACGGGAAGCGCATGATGCATTGACTGAATGATCTTGAATATTTGAACCTTAAATCGGCTTTATTTCCAAAAAGCCGATTTTCTTTTGTGCATAATACCTAATTATATATCCGGAATGTGAAAAGTTAATCGTTTTCATTGACAAATAGCATAAAGCGTGATATAATAATGATGATAAGATGAAGCCTTTATGGCAATTATTTGGAGGTAAGTTCATATGTTTAAGGCAAAAAAGATCGCAGCAGGGGCTTTTGCTCTTTGCTTTGCAGCGGCGGCAGTAGGCTGCGGCGGCAGTAAAGACGACAGTTCTTCTCATGTAGATCAGGTGAAAATAGAAGATACTGACAAGATCGAGGCTATTCCCGACGGCGCTGATAACGAGCTGGAATGGCTCTCTTATTTCGACATCAACCCCACTAAGGGCGCTGAAAAGAGAGCAGACCTTACCCTTTTCGAGAAGAAGGGCGGTAAGATAAATTACACAAACACCACTTCGATGACTAAGTACGATACGCTCGCTAACCGCGTGCTGGCCAACGATGTTCCCGATATGTTCTGGTATGAGCAGAAAATGACTTTTCCGAACTACTGCGTAAAGGGAATGTTCCAGCCTATCGACGATATAGTTGATTTTGACAGCGACCTTTGGGCTGACGTTAAGGACACCGCAGATCAGTTCACGCTGAAGGGCGAGCATTACGTTGCACCTGTAAAGTACGTTGCAAACTCTGTTCTTACATATGATAAGGACGTTATCGAAGCCTGCGCGCTCGATGATCCTTATGAGCTTTACATGAACGACGAGTGGAACTGGGATACTTGGTACGATATGATGGACGAATACGTCAAGGGCGCTGAGGGCGATGAGCAGAGATACGGCGTAAACGGCTGGTTCGCACCTTTCATCTTCCAGTCTACCGGTCACACCCTTATCGAATATGATGCTGACAAGGACGAATATGTTTCCAACATCACCGACCCGAATTTCGACCGCGCTACCGATCTGCTTTACAACATCTCGAAGAACGGTATGTATTACAGCGATTGGGTAGGTCAGGCTTCCGACTGCTTCAAAAAGAATATCCTCTTCTTCGCTATGGGACCTTGGGCTGCGAGCGATACCCACACCCCGAGAGACGGCTCTAACTGGGGCATAGTTCCTATTCCTTCTGACCCGAACGCAGACGCTAAGTACACCAGCGTCGAGATCAACGCTTATATGTGGGTAAAGGGTTCGACAAAGAAGGAAGCTATGAAAACTTGGCTGGAGTGCGCTAAGCTTGTCAATACAGATCCAACCTACATCGAAGCTGACAAGGAAAAGTTCTTTGTAAACAACCCGAACTGGACAGAAGAAATGTACCAGATGGCATACTCTGAACTTTCTAGCAGCAACTGGGTACAGCTTATCGACCCCGGCTACGGTATCTCCACCACGCTTTCCAACGACGACGCGGCGGCGAACGATACTAAGGAAGCGGTAGTCGCTTATATGTACTCGTCGGTAATGAAGACTGATGATGACGGTGCGCAGTATACATGGACTCAGCTCCGCGAAACTTACAGCGGCACTATCGACTCCGAGCTGAAAACTTTCAACGAAGAGTACAAGAAATTCATAGGCAAATAATTTCAAAGCATAAAAATAAGCGGTTCGCAGTAAAATGCGGGCCGCTTTTGTGTTACGCAAATCCAGACAAAATAAAAAAGCCGCCTGAAAAAGACGGCTTTAATAATCAATTACTTGTTAAGGGACTTAGCAAGAGCAGACTTCTTTCTGGAAGCGTTGTTCTTGTGAAGAATACCCTTCGAGCAAGCCATATCGACCTTCTTGATTGCGGTCTTGATAACGGCTTCCTTATCGTCAGCATTGTTAGCAACAGCGAGATCAGCTTTCTTGAGCGCGGTCTTGAGATCAGACTTAACAGCCTTGTTTCTCATAGCCTTAGCCTCGTTGATCCTTACTCTCTTCTTAGCAGACTTGATGTTTGGCATTTGATTACCCTCCCTTTATGAATAATTTCCACTTATTCGTATAAACTAACTGCGTGACTGAGAGGGAAACGCAATCAGCTATTAAACAAGCATTGTAAATATTATAACACATACAGTCACAAATTGCAAGCGATTTTTTGAAGATTTTAAGAACATTTCTGAAACTTTATTTATACATTTTGCACAAAAAGGGGCGGTAATATGGCACTTGATACAGATCTCGCGCTGGAATCATATGTAAGCGAAAGGGCAGGGAAGCTTGAGGGAGTTCGCACTCGCGAGCGTTTCGATGAAGCGGCGGAATTTACGATAACCGAGATAACGGTAGAGAGCGCAGCGGCGGCAAAACGTCTGCAAAAACCCTGCGGAACGTACATCACTTTGGAAACTGAAGCCCCGCTTTACGAGTATCACCCGAACTTTTCGGCGCGATGCGAAGCCCTTGCGCGCGAGCTTTCCAAAGTCTGCAAGGGCGGGAGCACGCTTTTTGTCGGGCTGGGCAACCGCAGGATAACTGCCGACAGCCTTGGTCCGCTCGCCGCCGACAGCGTTTTTGCGACCCGCCATATCAAACGTTTGGCGCGCGAACTTGACACTTCCGAGCTTACCGAAACTACCGTGATCTCGCCCGGCGTGATGGCGCAGACGGGCGCGGAATCCTCAGAAATTGCGGCAGCGGTGTGCAGGGAAGTGCGTCCTCAGCAGGTGATAGTCTGCGATGCGCTCGCCTGTTCTCAGCCCGCACACATGGGTCATACTATACAAATAAGCAGCGCGGGGATCGCTCCGGGCAGTGGTGTTGACAATTCTCGCGCCGAGCTTTCTGAAAAGTACCTAGGCGTGCCGACTGTCGCGATAGGCGTTCCGACCGTTTCGCGCCTTCTTTTTTCGCATGAAGGCATGTCTGATCTGCTGATAACCCCGAAACCGATCGACAAACTGGCTACGCAGGCGGGCACGTTGATCTCTGCGGCGGTAAATATTTATTTGCATCCGAGCCTTTCGGCAGAGGAAATCGCGTCACTAATAATGTAAATATTCAGTTAATTAGTACAATGTTTTTTAGGTAATCGTTTTCTGTAAACGTATTCTATGTTCATTTCGTGAGGGTTTCGTTAAAATTACTAAAGAAGAGCTTTGTTTATATTGCAAAATGCCGATTGAAATTGAAACTGGATTTTGGTATAATATTATTAGTTGAAAAGGCTAGTTACGCAATTTTTCTATTTTTTTTAATATTTCTAGGAGGTTTTTTCACATGAAAGCAATGAAAAGAATTTTTGCAGGTGCTCTTGCTCTTACAATGGCGGCTGCAGTTACCGCATGCGGCAATTCTAAGGGCAACAGCTCTTCCGATGCCGGCGGAAAAGATCTTACTGACGACCAGAAGAAGCAGGTAGAAGATATCGGTGCTTCTCTTGAGGACGTAGATCTTGCTAATAAGACTATAAAGTGGATGGCTCACTACGACATCAACCCCTCTAAGGGTCAGGTAAAGTCCCCTGCGCTCGAGCTTTTTGAGACCAAGTACGGCGGAAAAGTTGAGTACGTTCAGACTACTTGGGATAAGAGATATGATGATCTTGCTACAGCAGTTATGGGCAAGAAATCACCTGACTTCTTCCCGGCTTCTGATATGGATACTTTCCCTAAGGGCGCTATCAAGGGAATGTTCCAGCCGATAGATGATTATATTGATCTTGATTCCGACCTTTGGTCCAGCACCAAGACTGCTAGCGACTCCTTCATGTTCCAGGGCAGCCACTACATAGCTGTTATCGATGTATCGCCTAACTATGTTTGCACTTACAACAAGACCACCATCACTGAGAACGGCCTTGACGATCCTGCTGAGTTGTTTGCTGACGATAACTGGAATTGGGATACTTTCAGCGATATGTGCAACGAATTCGTTGATCAGGATAACGATAAGTATGCTCTTGACGGTTACTGGTATGTAAAGGCTCTTTCTGAGACTTCCGGTAAGCCTATGATAGGACTTGTTGATGGTAAGATCGTAAACAATATGTCTGATCCTGATATAGAAAAGGCTCAGAATTTCATGTATAACCTCGAAAAGAACAATGTAGTATTTGACCGTTCTTCTAACGATTGGAATACTCGTGGCGACGGCACTACCGGTAACGGACTTGGTACTTACCAGACTCTGTTTATTCCTGTTGGTCTGTGGGCTCTCGAAGCTCCTCTGGAAACTACTGCTCCTTTCGGCGATATGGAAGCGGGCGAGATCATGTTCGTTCCTATGCCTAAGAATCCTGATAGCGATACTTATTATATGTCTTCGCGCGTTGAGGGCTACAACCTCTGTAAGGGTGCTCCTAACCCCGAGGGATTTGCAGTATACATGAACTGCCTCCAGGCTTGCAAGGATAAGGCTTCAAGCATCACTGAGGATACTCTCGTTAACGAGTACAAGTGGAATCAGGATATGCTCGATATGAGAGCTAAGGTATATGATATGGCTGCCGAGAACCCCGTATTCGACCTTCAGGAAGGCGTATCTGATGACCTGTCCACAACTATGATGAGTGTATCTCAGGCTACCATGATCACGGGCGGCGGCGCTACTACTTGGACTGCTACACGCTCCGAGTACGAGAAGGCTGTTGACTATATCGTTGAAGAGTGCAACGCTAAGATCGAAGGCTAATATCTGAGTTAAATAGTTTTGATATAAGATATAAAAGAGCGTCGCGTATATGCGGCGCTTTTTTGTGTATAGCAAAAAGCGGAGTCCAAAAACTCCGCTTTGCTTTTATTCTTTACTCTTTTCTTTCTGCTCGATCATCGAGGTCTTGTCTGAATTTAGCTTGAATTCTATCTCGAAATACTCGCCGTCCTCTAGCTTCGCGCCCTCTTTCTGCGAGGGTCGGTAGACTTTGCAGGTCATGCTGTCGCCAGCTTTCAGACCGCTCATGATCCCCGTCACAACGTCCGTGTCGGTAACAGCCTTGCCGTTCATCTCGGTGATTATGTCGCCGACTTTGAGTTCGGTCTTTGCAACGTTGCAGTCGTCGCTGATGTCCATGACGTAAATTCCCGCCTCGACGTTGTTCAGCTTCGCCGCCTCCGCGCTCACGATGTAGTACGAAATGCCGATGCGCGGCTTGTCGGGAATGTAGCCCTTCTCCATCAGCTCCTCTATTATCGGCTTGGCGGAATTTACAGTAATTGCAAATCCGATGTTGTCGTAGCTTGTCGAAACAAGCTTAGAAGAAGTTATGCCGATGACCTGCCCCCACATATTAAAGAGCGGGCCCCCCGAGTTGCCGGGGTTTATCGCTGCATCGATCTGTATGCACTGCATCGGCGTGGCGCTGTTTTCCGCGTGTATCTGCCTGTTCAGACCCGAAACGATGCCCTTTGTTACGGTGTTTTCGTAGCCCGCAGGCGCGCCCACGGTGATAACTTCGTCGCCCAGCTCGCATTTGTCCGAGTCGGCAAACTGCGCGGGCGTAAGCCCCTCAGCGCCGATCTTGAGCACCGCGATGTCCGTCGAGTCGTCCGAGCCGACTATCTTCGCGGCGTACTGCGTTTTGTCGTACAGTGAAACCGTTATCCCGTAGTCCGAATCGCTGATAACGTGAGCGTTTGTGACGATATAGCCGTCCTCAGAAATGATTATCCCGCTGCCTTGGCTGGTCGGCACAAGCGCGTTTTTGCTGTAGACCTGTATCTGCACTACGCTCGGCAGCACTGCCTTAGCCGCGCCCGCCGATGTGTACGAGCCGTCGGCATTGTAGTATTTGTCGTCAAGCTCGGGCGTATCGGCGATGGGCAGCGTGAAACTCATGTTTTCCTTGCCCTTGATTATGTTGCTGAACCACCCCTTGCCGCGCCCAAGCATCACTGCGTATGTGCATATCGCGAGCATCAGCACTATGGCGCAGATCAGAAAGGGGAGTTTTCTCAGCCGTCCTTTGCCGTTCACCGCAGCGTCTTTCCAAAAGCCGCTGTCGCCGGGGTCGGGAGGTATAAAGTTGATGTACGTTATCTTGTTGACATTGGCAGGCTCGGCGCTTTCCTCAGCGTTTTCGGCCGTTTCCGCAACCTCGCCGCTGATCTCCTCAGTCTGTTCAGTCTGTTCGATATGGTTTTCGTTCTCCAAAATTATCCCACCTTTCGGGTCAGCTTATGTCCTTGTTAGGCAGCGAGAACATGAATTCAGTGTATTCGCCCAGCACCGAGCGCACCTGTATCTTTCCGCCGTGCAGCTTGATTATTGAGCGCACGATGTTCAGACCCAGACCCACGCCCGTAGCGTCCATGCCGCGCGATTTGTCTGTTTTGTAAAATCTGTCAAATACCAGCGAAAGCTCTTCCTGTGAAAGCCCCTCGCCGCTGTTTCTGATGTATATAACGGTCAGATAGCCGACTTCCTCAAAATGGAAGCTAATGTATCCACCCTTGTCAACAAATTTGATGGCATTTTCCAGCAAATTGTAGATAACTTGGTGTATAAGGTCGTTGTCCGCCCAAAGTCTGTAAATTTTGTCGGTGTCCAGCCCGCGTATCTCTATCTGCTTTTCTTCAAGCCGCTTTTCAAACGTAACAAGTGTGTCGACTATAGGGTCGAGCACCGAGAACGATGTGAAATTGGGCTTCAGCTCGCCCGCTTCGATCTTCGCGAGGTTGAGCATCGAGCGCACCAAACGCGTCAGACGGTGTACCTCAGAGGAGATTATTTTCAGATAATGCTCCTGCTCCTCGGGCGGTATGGTCTTGTCCAGCATTCCGTCAACAAATCCGCCGATAGATGTCATAGGCGTGCGCAGTTCGTGCGAAACGTTTGCGATGAAACTGTTACGCATCGTGTCATAGCTTTTCAGCGATGCCGCCATTTCGTTGAAAGCTGAAGCAAGGTCGTTGAACTCGCTCTCCGAATATTCAGGAAGCTGTATGTCAAAGTCGCCGCGGCCTATCTTCTTAGCCGCCGCCGCCATCTCTTTGATAGGCGCGACCATGCGTATAGTCGTGAAATAGATTATAACGGTCGAGATAACAAGCACGATAACGGCAGATATTATAAATATTTCCATTATATTGCTTGTGTACCCGTTCTTAGATGTCTGCGATTCAATAGCTACTACCAGATATTTCGGTCCATTGCCCGTAAAATGCTGACCGATAGTCATCACGTTTGTGGCGTATAGCCCATTCATATCCGTGTAAACGCAGGTGGGGTCCTGCCTGTACTGGCTGAGAAATCTCTTATCTGCTTTAAAATCCACCAGACCGCTCGTTTTGCTGTCCAGCTCGGAGTGCAGTATTATTTCACCGCTGCTGTTGAAAAGCAGAATCTTGCTTTCTGAATTTTTAGCATATTCGTTTATACTGATCTGGATACCTTTCGTCCATTCGTCGGGCGTGTTCTTCATCGTGCGTGCTATTCCTGCAGAGAGATTTTCCATATTTTTTTTCAAGGCTATCTCTTTTTCATTATTAAAGTACCGTGAAGAAATAAGCAGTAATACTGCGCCCAAGCATATGAAGCTTATCAGTATTACTGCTGTACAGATCAAAAAGTATTTAAAGAATATGCTCCGGCGATCAGTCATTATTTTCGTTTACTTCAAATTTGTATCCAACGCCCCAAACGGTCTTGAGCGACCACTGATCGGATACGCCTTCGAGTTTTTCACGAAGTCTTTTTACATGAACGTCGATGGTTCTGGAATCTCCGTAATATTCAAAGCCCCATACTTCGTCAAGAAGCTGATCTCTGGTATATACGCGGTTCGGGTTGGAAGCGAGGTGGAAGAGCAGCTCCAGCTCCTTAGGCGGTGTGTCGAGCACTACACCGTTTACTTTCAGCTCGTATCTCGTCATGTTTACCGAAAGCTTGTCGTACTTTACTTCCTTGACCTCAGCCTCGCTTGCAGACTGACCTACGCGGCGGTAAACAGCCTTTATTCTTGCAATGACTTCCTTAGTGTCGAAAGGCTTTACAACGTAGTCATCCGCACCAAGCTCCAGACCCAGTACTTTATCAAAGGTCTCCTGCTTAGCGGTTATCATGATTATCGGAACATTTGACTTTTTGCGGATCTCGCGGCATACCTGCCAGCCGTCGATACCGGGCAGCATGATGTCGAGAAGTATGATGTCGGGCTTCAGCGCGTTGAATTTTACAACAGCCTCTTCGCCATCGTGCGCAAGTATTACGCCGTAGCCTTCTTTTTCGAGATAAAGACGAAGCAGTTCGCATATATTTTTGTCATCGTCTACTACAAGTACTCTGCCTAATGACATAAAATTCCCTCCTAGAATACAGCGGCATTTGACTAATGATATAGTATATTTTTCATCAGTCATGCCAATTTTGAATATTTCCTATAATAAATTCTAATTGATAGTTTCATTATAACAAATTCACAAACAGCTTTGGTGAACATAAACAAAACTAATTATTAACTAAATGTAAAAGTTGCTATAAAATCGTAAACAAAAAATATTTGTGTTTATAATTATTTCATTTAACAGTTAGCGTACGCTTACTTTGTTAACATTTGCGTCAGATAGTGCTGCTTTGTTAAAAGTATTCTGATGGAACTAATTACAATACAAACCAAATAATTTTGATGATGTTTGTTGAAAGTGGCAAACTGCTTAATAATATAGGCTTTAAATTGTGCAAGTATACAAAAATAAAAAAATATTGCAAATACCCCTTGCATTTTTCTGAAAAGGTGCTAAAATATAATTAGCACTCAAAGAGATTGAGTGCTAACACTTTGGCAGCTCGTCTGCTAAAAGGAAAAGTAAATGTAAAAAAGCCGCAGTAAAAGCGGCAGCAAAAATTTATTCCGTAAATTTGGAAAAGGAGCGATCTATTATGGCTATCAAACCATTACAGGACAGAGTAGTTGTAAAAATGACAGAGGCCGAGGAAACCACCAAGGGCGGCATTATCCTCTCGGCAGCAGCTAAGGAAAAGCCGCAGGTAGCGGAAGTAGTTGCAGTAGGCCCGGGCAAGGCTGACGTTACTATGGGCGTTAAGGTCGGCGATAAGGTGCTTATCTCGAAGTACAGCGGCACCGAAGTTAAGCTCGATGGCGCTGAGTACACTATCGTTAAGATGGAAGACGTGCTCGCAGTTGTAGAATAAGCTATTTATAATAGTATATAGAGATAATATTGGAGGTAATTTATCATGGCTAAGGATATTAAATATGGCGAAGATGCCAGAAAAGCTCTTCAGGCAGGTATTGATAAGCTTGCAAATACTGTAAAAATCACACTAGGCCCTAAGGGCAGAAACGTAGTTCTTGATAAGAAATTCGGCGCACCCCTCATCACTAACGATGGCGTTACCATCGCTAAGGAGATCGAGCTTGAGGACGCTTTCGAGAACATGGGCGCTCAGCTAGTTAAAGAAGTTGCTACCAAGACTAACGACGCGGCGGGCGATGGTACTACTACCGCTACCGTGCTCGCTCAGGCGCTTATCAGCGAGGGTATGAAGAATATCGCAGCAGGCGCTAATCCGATGATCGTTAAGAAGGGTATGCAGACCGCAGTTGACGCTGCCGTTGAGACCATCATCGCTAATTCTAAGACCGTTTCGGGCAGCGAGGATATTGCCCGCGTAGCTACTGTTTCTTCCGCTGATGAAAAGGTCGGCGAGCTTATCGCTGAGGCTATGGAAAAGGTGACTTCTGACGGCGTTATCACCATTGAGGAGTCTAAGACCGCTGAAACTTACAGCGAGGTAGTAGAGGGCATGCAGTTCGACCGCGGATACCTCTCGCCTTACATGGTCACCGATACCGATAAGATGGAGGCTGTTCTCGACGACGCTTACATTCTTATCACTGATAAGAAGATTGCAAATATTCAGGATCTGCTGCCGCTTCTCGAGCAGATCGTTAAGATGGGCAAGAAGCTGCTCATCATCGCTGAAGACGTTGAGGGCGAGGCTCTCTCCACCCTTATCCTTAATAAGCTGAGAGGTACTTTCACCTGCGTAGCTATCAAGGCTCCCGGCTTCGGCGACAGAAGAAAGGAAATGCTTCAGGACATCGCTATCCTCACCGGTGGTCAGGTCATCACTTCCGACCTCGGTCTTGAGCTTGCTGATACCACCATCGACCAGCTCGGTCAGGCTCGTCAGGTAGTTGTTCAGAAAGAGAACACTATCATCGTTGACGGCGCAGGAGCAAGCGAGGACATCAAGGCTAGGATCGCTAACATCAAGGCTCAGATCGAAAACTCCACTTCTGATTTCGACAGAGAGAAGATGCAGGAGCGAGTTGCTAAGCTTTCCGGCGGCGTAGCTGTTATCAAGGTCGGCGCTGCTACCGAAGTTGAGATGAAGGAAAAGAAGCTGCGTATAGAGGACGCTCTGGCTGCTACTAAGGCTGCCGTAGAAGAGGGCATCGTAGCAGGCGGCGGTACGGCTCTTATCAACGCTATCCCGACCGTTAAGAAGGTTTGCGACAAGCTCAGCGGCGACGAAAAGACTGGCGCTCAGATAGTTCTGAGAGCGCTTGAAGAGCCTGTTCGCCAGATCGCTAAGAACGCAGGTCTTGAGGGCAGCGTTATCATCGACAAGATCATTCGCTCCAGAAAGGTCGGCTACGGCTTTAACGCTTACACTGAAGAGTATGTTGATATGATACCCGCAGGTATCGTAGACCCGACTAAGGTCACCAGAAGCGCGCTGCAGAACGCTGCTTCCGTAGCTGCAATGGTGCTCACCACCGAGAGCCTTGTTGCTGATATTAAAGACCCGCAGGCTGACGCTGCTATGGCTGCTGCAGCAGGCGGAATGGGCGGCGGAATGTACTAATTTCTCAAACGTCAAACTGATAAATAATAAGAACGCTGTGAGCATATCGCAGCGTTCTTTTTTATGCGCATTTTTTTATACATATAAAAAATCCGCCGACCGACTTTTGCCGATCAGCGGATAAATCATATTCAGTTCAAATTACTGAGCGGGAGTAAAAGCGTCAACTTCGGGGAAAGTCTTAACTTCGCCAAGACCCTCGATGGTGAAGGTTACTTCCAGCGACTCTGCAAAGTTGATAGCGGTGAGCGGATCAAATGCAGGATCTTCTGCGGTAGAACCGTAGGAGTTGTATATCTCGATTCTGTAGCAGTTGTTGTTGTCCTCGATGTTGCCGTATCTGATCTTGCTTGCGTCGAATTCAACTTCCTTGCCGTCGCACTTGATAGAGGTTACTTCTACTTTGAGGTTCTCAATATCGTAGTCGCCGATGGTGCTGTTATCGTAGTGGTTGTCGCCCTCTTTGAGCTTGTTCTTTTCGTTAGCAGAAACTTCCCACTCGCCGGTCTCCTTGTTTTTGCCGGAAATCTTGTTGCCGTCGCAGATACCGATAATATCTACGCAGAATACTACTGTACCGGTAGCAGGGGAGTCAGTTCCAAGATTAGCGTCCATGTTGGGGTTGGTGTAACCGTTGTTGCCGGCTATAGAATCTTTGGTGATAGCAACAGTGTACTCGCCGTCGCCTACGATGTCAGCGTCAACGCCGTAGCCGTAAGATCCGGGATCAGTCTCGTCAAAGTCAGACTCGTTATGTACGTTGCCCTGACCCTTCCAGTTGCCCCAGAACCAGTTGGTATCTCCGAACATAAGGAAAGCGTCGTAGCCCTGATATTCATACTGAGGAGTGTAGGTGCTTGCAGGCTCTGCAGCAGCGCTCTCATCAGCAGCAGCGCTCTCATCAGCAGCGCTCTCATCGGCAGCGCTCTCATCAGCGGTGCTCTCGTCAGCCGCAGCAGCAGACTCAGCAACTTTGATCTCGGTCTTGGAATCGTCCTTGCTGTCGTTAGAATCTCCGCAGGAAGCCATCATGCCGCAAGCTAAAGACATAGCGAGAATAGCGGCAGTGATCTTTTTGATTTTTTCCATTTTAGTTCCTCCAATAAAAAAATTAATCATAATGATCTGTGATCGGTCGGCAGATGCTTTTTCAGCGCGCCGAAAAGTTTTAGGAAACGTTTTCATGCTTGTTATCACTGAATATACACATATCCGATATTACTATAATACTAAATTTTCGTGATTTTTTCAATATACATTTCGCACGAATTACCATCTTGTTTTTTGGCGTTTTTACACAAATAGATCGTGCCGCGCGGGGATATGTTTGTGCATGGGTTTTTCTTGATATTAAAATATGAAACTTTATTTGAAAACGCCGGTTTCATACAGCTAATACTTGAACGTATAATGCTTTTTTAGCCGACGCCGACTTTTGTACAGTAAAAAAGCTTCCGAAAAAGTACGAAAACTGTTTCGAAAGCTTTGTAAATTTTTTGTTAAGGCTTAATCTTCGCCGAGTTTCAGCGCCTTTGAAATGTTTATCTTCTGTATCAGCCTGCCCAGTACGGCGAGCGAGATCAGCAGCATCACGAGTATTATCGCGTAAACTTTCAGGTAGTCGCTGCGCTGCGGTATCACCACAAATCCCGGTACCTGCTCCTCGCGGCTGTACAGATACTGGAACAGCGGCACGAATAGGTCGCTCGCGATACCGCCTATGAATATCGCTGCAAATATCGCCGCGCCCGAAACCAGAAGCTGCTCGTACATTATCATCGCGATTATCTCGCGGTACTTCATGCCCATCGCGCGCATTATTCCGAATTGCAGCGTTCGGCTCTTTATCGAGAGTATCCAGTACATCAGGAAGCCGATTATGCACATTATCATGATGATCAGAAAGCCCAGCGTCAGTGCGCCGTTCATGCCCTGCAGCATCGGGTCGTTTTTTTCGGTGATTATCTCCTGACTTGCCACGCGCAGCAGGGTAGGCTCTATGTCAGATTTTTCGATCGACTTGTAGAGGTCTTCCGTCAGCGCGCCGTTCTCCATGTTTATCCATACTTGATACGGCTCGATGTTCGTCATTACGTTGACGTAATCGAGGTTCATTACCGCGAAATTCATGTATGTGCCGTCTTTTGCAACGTCATACGGATTCATCGAGGGCCAGTATTCTACGAACGCCAGCACTGTGGCTTCAAAGCTGTCGTTAGCACCCCAGCTTACGTTCACCGTGTCGCCCTGCTTCAAGCCGTATGTGTCGCGGAATGCGGTCGAGAGTATTATGCCCTGCTGGTATTCGCTCAGTGCTTCGAGGTAGTTGTTTATCTGAACGGGAAGCAGCCTGTCGGCAAACCAGCATACCTTAGAAAATTCTCCCGGCGACACCGCCATCAGATTAACGTTTGACGTTGTGTTTGAAGAGCTTTTCGCGTCCGCTTCGTTCGCCGCTATCTCGTAGTCTGTCTTGTAGTCGTCCTCAAAACCGCGCTTGCCCGTGTTTTTCTGCACGGCGGGAACTCTCATCCTGTCGCTCTGTACAGTAATGCCCTCTTTCACGAAAACTCTTGCTACGTTCTTTACGCCCGCAAGCTTTTCGTACCGCTCTATCGGCGGTTCGGTGTACTGTATAACGCTCTCGCTGTCTTCGCTCTCGTCAGAGCTGTCGGCGGCAGTGTCCTGCGTCGAGCCGCTCTTCTGCGCATTGAATTTCGCCAGCGCTTCGTCGGCTTTCTGCGCCGCGTCAGAGGCTCTGTTTTCGCCCGATGTGTTCTCCCACTGCTCCTGCATCACCACGTCAGCGCCTATCGCATATGAAACTCTTTCCTCAGCGTTGCGGTTGAGGGCACGTGCTGTGTTGGCAAAGTACAGTCCAAGTGAAACGGTGAGTATCAGGAATATCATGAGAAATCTTTCTTTGCCTGAAGCTGTTCTGCCTATGTTGTTGAACGAAACATACGCCGAAGGCGAAAGCACGCGGCTGAATATCTTAGAGATAAGTCTGATTATCAGCGGGTGTATCCTTATTATAAATAGCCCGCAGCCGAGTATGAACGCCGTAGAAGCTACGAACATCATCGGGTTTATAGCCTGCGCTTCTCCGCCGCCCTCGGCCATAACGTCTGCCTGCTGCTTGTTGTAGTAGATGAGCCACGCTGCCGAGCCGCCTATCAGTATGAAGTCCAGGCATAGCTTTTCCCATAACGGCAGCTTGCGCTTTTTCGCTTTCGACTGCTTGTGCTCTACTATCGTAGTCTTTGTGGCGGGGATTATCGGCGCCATGGTGGTCACGAAGAATACTACTACCGCTGCCAGCGCGTAGATGAATGCGTCGAGCGCCAGCTTTACGGGCAGCGATTTTCTGTTTACAAATTCGAGGAAGCCGTTTGAAGCGCCGAGTATCTTGCAAAGTCCAAGTCCCGCAAAAGGCGCGGCAACAGCCGTCACAGCGCCCAGCAGCAACGATTCCAGCGCGTATATGAATATTATCTGCCCTCTGCTCGCGCCGCGGCTCTTGAATACCGCTATCTCGTTGCGCTCCTGCTCGATATTTAGCTGCGATACCATAAAGAGGTATACCAGTATCATCAGAATTACTGGTATCTGCAAAAGCCAAAGCGTGTTCCTAAGCTGCGAAGCGCGGCTCGCATAATCGGTGAATATGCTTTTCGCAGGCAGCGAGAGCGTAATGTCGTTTTCGTCAAATATGCGCTCCTGCTCGCTTATTCGCTCGCTTATTCCGCCCAGCCCGTTCATATCCATATTCGGGTAGTCCATAGCGTAGCGAACAGCCATCTCAGAAACGTTCACAGCGCCCGTGTCGAGTATCTCGCCGTACATGGTATCGTAGTCGGTGAACATGTTTGAAACGTATCCGCTTAAGCCCTCGGCCCAGTATGCCTCGCAGCCGTCCTTTACGTCGAATATGCCGACTATCTCTATCTTTATGGTCTTGTCCGCGCCGAAAACGTTGCCTATCTCATAAACGGTGTTCATGGCAAGCTCTGAAACTTTCAGCGCTTTTTCAGTAGCCACACATTCGTAAACGCCGTCGCTGCGCTTGCCCGGCTTATACATCCTGCCAGATCTTATCTCTATCTTGTCGTCAAAGTTGCTCATTGCCGAAAGCGAGAGGCGGGAAGCCGATTTGCCCTCTGAAACGTCTATCGAGGTGACGTACAGATATGTGTCTGAAATAAATGTCTTGTCGTATTTCGCAGGACAGCCCATCTCGTCGTAGCCGTTCTGCACTATATTCTGAACTTTCTCTATCTCCTGCCGCTGTTTCTCGGCGGGTATGTCTAGCTTTACGTCGTGCTCGGCGCTGAATTCGCCGGGGTAAACGTTGTTTTCCGTCTGGTAGCTCTCCATGTCCTTTACCAGCATACGCTGGAGCGAGGCGTTCATGTATATAGGTATGGTGCTCGTCATAGCCGCAGCCATTATGAAGCCGATGAGCAGACACAGCACCATCCACTTTGTGTTGCGCATCTTGCGCAGTAGCAGTGTAAGCATTTTACTATGTTCTCCTTATCTCAATGGCTCAGCGTATCACAAGCTCGTCGCCCTCGTTTATACCAGAGGTTATCTCCGACTGCGAGCCTGTCTGCAAGCCTATCTCGACGGGCACGGCTGTCTTCTCGCCGTCTTTCAGTACATAAACTACCTTCTCGCCGTCTACTGTTTTGATAAGGTTGTTCGATACGCAAATAGCGTTCTCAGCCGTGTCGAGCACCAGTATAGTGTCTGCAAGCTGACCTACCGCGTCTGAAGGCGGGTCTTCGGTAAAGCGGATGTATACCATCTCGGCTTCGTAATCTATCCCGCCTTGTTCGAGCTTATCGTGGCTCTCGTTCTGCTTTTCCATGTAGTCTGCCAGTTCGTCGGGGTTCATGAAAACTTCGCCCTCGTAGTAATCTTCGTCAAGGCGTATCTGCACTTTTCTGCCGATGGTGAATTCAGTGCAGTCGTTCGGCTTTATGGCTATGTAAAGATTTTTCGTCTGCATTATCGTCGCGATGGTCTGTCCGGGGTTCGCGTAGTCGCCCACGCGCACGTCCGCCAGCGCGGATACCGTGCCGCTCGCTGGCGCTGTAAGCACCGCGCCGTCCCGCTGATCGTAAAGCTTTTGCAGCTCTATGTCCAGTTTTTCTACGTCTACATACGCTCTGTCGTACTCCGACTGCGTAGCGCCGTTGTCGTAAAGCACCTCGGTGTACAGAAAAGCGCGCTTGCGGTCAAGCTCTTTCATAGCTATCTGGTACTCTATGTCCTTAGTGTCTATCTCGCAGATCTTGTCGCCCTTTTTCACCTTGTCGCCCGCGTGAACGTAGAATTTGCTGATAGTTCCGCCCTGCGTTTCGTATGAAAGGTTGTACTGCTTCTCGCTGTTTACCGTGCCGCTGTTTACTATCTTTTTCTCCAGCGTCTTGCGTTTCGCGGTAACGGTGGTGTAGGTCACTTCGCTCGCTTTTACGGTAGGCGCGGCGAGTACTTCTTCCTCGTCGGGCAGCAGATAGCAGCCGCTCATAGCCGTTGCCGTCACAGCGCAGCAGATCAGCGCCGCCGCCGTTCTCTTGGTTCGTCTGTTAAAATTTATATCTTTCATGTCATACTCCTGTTTTAAAAAAACATACTTGTGTCTTAATTATATCAAATTTCACGAAAAATTTCTATGTATTATTCTACAAAATTTAAAGCGCATTTCTGTACCATTTCACTATTTCAAAAATTTCTGCGCCGATATATCAATTATAGTGTGTAGTAATTGCGAAAATTTTGTAAACGTGCTTGCAAATCACGGCGATGTGTGGTATAATTCATTGATATGATGTTTTTCACAATAAACGAATATCAGTTTCATATTTTTATATATCACAAGCATTTTTTTGTTGGAGGGAACAGCCGTGTATATCTGCCCCGTGTGCGGTTCGCCGCTGAAAGAGAATAAAAAAGGCTTTTGCTGTAAGAAAGGTCATAGGTTCGATACCGCCGCGCAGGGCTATGTCAACCTGCTCACCTCATCTCACCGCAACCCCAAAACTGCGGGGGATAACGCTATGATGGTAAAGGCGCGCACCGATTTTCTCTCGCGCGGGTATTATGAAAAGCTCGCGAACTCCGCCGCCGATGTGCTGGCGGATATTGTCGGCGATAAGCCGGCTGCCGTTATAGACAGCGGCTGCGGCGAGGGGTATTACACCAATATCTACGCCCGACGCCTGCCGCAGGCTCAGCTTTACGGCGTGGATATTTCCAAAAACGCCGTAAAGCACGGCGCTTCTCAGGCGAAGCTGCTGGGGCTTGAAAACGTTCATTACGCCGCCGCTTCCGGCTTTGAGCTGCCTTTTCCTGACCGCTGCGCCGATGCGCTGATATGCACTTTCGCGCCCGTTTCCAACGATGAATACGCACGCGTGCTCAAAAAAGGCGGCAAGCTAGTAATAGTCTGCCCCTCGCCGATACACCTCTTCGGCATGAAGTCGGTGCTCTACGAAAAGCCTTATCTCAATAAGCCGAATGAGTACGGGCTGAAAAGCTTTGCGCCCTGCGGCTCGCAGCGTATAGAGTACAACATCACGCTCGAAACTAACGCCGATATTATGAACCTCTTCGCCATGACGCCGTACTACTACAAGACCCCCGCCGAGGGAAGGGAACGCCTAAGCGCTCTGCAAACGCTGGATACCGAGTGCGGCTTTGATATTCTGATATTCCGAAAAAAGTAATGGAGGAAAATTTTATGAATAAAGACTTGTTTTGTAAGGGCTACACCTGGGGCTTTTTCTCGGGCAGCGGCGCTTTTCAAACCCCTGAAGCCGAGCGCTCGATGGAGCTTCTCGCCGCTAATGGTCTGAACTGGATTTGTATACCCGTCAACTGTTTTCAGGAAACCTACTATTCGCTCAGCGTGTTCTCGCTTTTCGGCAGAACTCAAACCGACGACGACGTTATCTTCGCGATAAAGAAAGCTAAGTCACTGGGGCTGAAAGTCTGCTTGAAGCCTATGGTCGATTGCCTTGACCGCTCGTGGCGCGCGCGTATAGATTTCCCGCCCGAAAACCCCGCCTACTGGGAACGCTGGTTCGCGAGCTATACCCGCTTTATGCTGCACTACGCCGAGATAGCCGAGCGCACCGGCTGTGAAATGCTCTGCACCGGCTGCGAGATGGCTGGCATGGATAAGCAGTCGGATTACTGCAAAAAGCTAATCGCCGACGTCCGTGAGGTCTACAGCGGAATAGTTATGCACAATATAAATCACGGCGATGAGTTTCGCTTCGATTGGCTCTCGGCTGTTGACGTTATCGGCGTTTCGGCGTATTACCCCTGCACTTCCGAGAGCGAAACGGGTCTTGCGCATATGAAAGAGGTCTGGCGTGGCATTGCCGATAAGCTCGAAGAGATGCATCGTCATTATGACCGCCCGATAATGTTTGCCGAGATAGGCGTGCGCAACGAGAGCGGCTGTACCCGCTATCCCTGGGATTTCAAATATCGCCCAGAAGCCGTGCTCGACGAGCAGGAACAGGCTGATTTTTACGAAGCCGCTATCTCTGAGTCGATAGACCGCGAATGGTTCTGTGGCTACTTCTGGTGGGATTGGAAAGCTATGCTCCCGCCGATAGAAAAGGCTAAGGAAAACCGCGATTTCACCGTTTACGGCAAGCTCGCCGAGCAAACGCTGAAAAAGTGGTACACCGATGAAAAATATTGTTGATAAAGTACAAAAGACCGCCGAGGTTCGTTTCCCTCGACGGTCTTTCTTATTCAGTAATTATTTTGTCTTGCAGGTCTTGGTGTCGCTCGCTTCGCCCGTATAAGTATTGCCGTCCGCGCCCTTTACCGACTTCAATTTTACAGTAGCTGCGTAAAGTCCCGACCTTGTCGTGTTCAGCTTAGGCGTATCCAGCTTCGCTTTAAATTTCACCACGTTTGAATACTTGCTGTACTCTGTCTTGCCGCCGTTCAGCCGCCTTTCTACGATGTACGAATAGCAGTCCTGCGTGTTCCATGCTATCCTTATCGTGGTCTTGTTCGTCTTTTATATGCTGAGCGTCGGAGCGCTGACGGCTGCAATGTAGATAGGCTCGCTCTCCTGCGCCTGCTGCTCGTCGGCAATGCTTTCCTCTGCGCAGCTGTTGTCGCTCTCTGCCGCCGATGAGTTCTCCGCTGAGCTGTCGTCGATAATCACATCGTCTATCGGCTCGGCAGGTTCGGCAGGTTCATACTCTTCGCCCATTACCGCCTGCTTCTGCGAGCTTTCGGGAAACACCGCCTCCTCAGCGAAAGCGCTTTGCTATCACGCCGAAAGCATTACCGCCGCTGCCGCGAATGAGATCGTTTTTTTTAAGTTGTGATTCATATTCTTTTTCCCTTTACTTGATATTTGATTATCATAACAGACTATCTGTCCACTTATTTAAGACTATTTTAAAGAGCGGAATATTGTAAACTTGAAACAATCAAATTGTAAATATTCATATTTTGGTGCATAAAAAAAGACCACGCAAGAGCATGTTTCATCTCCTGCGTGGTCGATTTATTCTTGATTTTATTCTTTCATCTCAGCCCGTACAGCTTCAAATTCTGCAACTATCTCTTCGTCGGGGGCTTTGGTAGCCAGCGAAACTATGATTATTACAGCCAGCGCGAGTATGAAAGCGGGGAGCAGCTCGTAGATGGCGAATACGCCGCCGAGCTTGCTGATGCCGAATTTCCATACGAATATCATTACGCCGCCCGTAACCATTCCTGCGATAGCGCCGTACTTGTTGGTGCGCTTCCAGAAAAGCGCTGTCAGCATTACGGGGCCGAATGTCGCGCCGAAGCCCGCCCATGCGAATGATACTACGCGGAATACCGAGCTGTTGCTGTCCCATGCCAGCGCTATTCCCAGTACCGCGATTATCAGCAGTACCGCGCGCGCCGCCAGCATCGACTGCTTTTCGGTCATCTTTATCTTGAATACGCCTTTCATCAGGTTCTCAGACATACTGGATGATGCCGCGAGAAGCTGCGAGTCTGAGGTGGACATCGTGCAGGCGAGTATTCCTGCGAAGATAAGTCCTGCCACCAGTGCCGCCGCTACGCCGTGCTTGCTGAGTACGGTGGCAATCTTGAGTATTACCGTCTCAGATTCGGAAGAGGTGGTAAGCTGCTCGATGGTGCCGTTAGCGCTGAGCGCTCTGCCGATTATGCCGATGAATATCGCAACGCCCATCGCGATAACTACCCATATGGAAGCTATGCGGCGCGAGATCTTGATCTTGTTCTTGTCGTCTATCGCCATAAATCTCAGCAGTATGTGCGGCATACCAAAGTAGCCGAGTCCCCACGCCAGGGTGGAAACTATGCTCAGTCCGCCGTATGGTATAAGCTCGCCCTCCGCCGTGCGGGTCTGGGTGAAGCTTAGGTAGTTCTGTATGCCCTTTGCGTTTTCTATTACGCTGTTAAAGCCGCCCGCTGTGTGCACGCCGTAAATTACGAGCACTACCAGCGCCGAGGTCATAACTATGCTCTGGATAAGGTCAGTGAAACTTGCCGCCAAAAATCCGCCGAGGCAGGTGTACGCGATTATGATGACCGCGCTGATTATCATAGCCATGTGGTAGTCCCAGCCGAAAAGCTGATTAAAAAGCTTGCCGCAGGCTGAGAAGCCCGAAGCGGTGTAAGGCACGAAGAATATCAGTATTATCGCTGCCGAGATACCCATTATAACGTGCTTGTCGTCGCGAAAACGGTTTGAGAAAAAGTCGGGTATGGTTATCGAGTTGCCGCAGCGGTGCGAGTATATTCGCAGCCTTTTGGCTACCAGCAGCCAGTTTAGGTATGTGCCTATCGCAAGGCCTATCGCCGTCCAGCCTACCTCCGCGCAGCCGCTTATGTAGGCAAGTCCCGGCAGACCCATAAGCAGGTAGCTGCTCATGTCAGAAGCTTCGGCGCTCATTGCCGAAACTATCGGGCCAAGCTTTCTGCCGCCCAAGTAGAAATCGTGGACGCTGCTGTTTTTCTTCGAGTATACAACACCTATTATTACCATTCCTGCCATGTAGACCAGAATGGCTATCAGTATGCATAATACAGATTGTGTCACAAAAAAACTCCCTTCGCTATATCATTTTACTATCGTAAAATTAACGCATAATATTCTTTATTATAACACATTTCTATCAAATATGCAAGCCCTGCGCCGCGATTTATTTGATAATAGCAAAAAAACTGCCGCGAGTTTTTGTCCCACGGCAGTCTATGCGCATATTTTATTCGGTTATTCGCTGCGCAAAGAAAAATCCCGCAGTCATGTCAAGGTAGTTGCCGCCGCTGTATCCTGCGCAGCGCTCCTGAACCTTTGCCTTGAAGCTTTCTGCGTCCGTGCTCTCGGCAGCCAGCTTTTTCAGCTCTTCCAAATAGTCTATCTTGGTCTGAGCGTCCTTGAGGTCTTCTGGCGTGTAGTGCGAGGTGAGTATCAGCCCTATGTTCTTGTTGATATAGCCTTTAAGCTGCGCGATGATCGCGTCCGCGTGCGCAGCTCCCGCAACTATCGAGTGGCAGTCGTGACCCAGCATATGCGTGTATACCGCGCCGATCTCGGGTATCTCGATGTCGAAAGCCTCAGCCGTCTGCGTGATGATGAATTCTATTCCGCCGACGTTCACGCTGCCCTCGCCGATGATGTTCGTCGCCTTGTGTACGCTCTTGTCAAAGCTTTCGCCGAAAGCCGCCGTGAAGTTGGTTATCAGCGTCTTTCCGCCGCCGTTAGCCGAGTATTCCACCGCGTTCGCTGTCGAGTATTTAGGCACGTCGGGCAGGAAAGTGCCGCCTGCCGCGTGGTAAGCTATAAACACGCCTTCTACCTCGAGGTCTTTCAGATATTCCTCAAGTTCGGTGTTGTTGTCGAAAAAGCATGGCGACTCTATCACCGCGGCTTTGCCGTTTTTCTCTATGATGAATACTTCGTCGTCGATGGGGTCGTTAGTCTTGTATGCGTGCAGCTTTACTGCGCCGAAGTCATATACGTTTACCTCGCCCTTAGCGAGCTTTACTGTTTCAAATGCGTTTTTGTTCATGGTCTTATACCTCCTGAAAAATCTTTGTGTTTTCGGAAGATCTGCGCGCCTGATCTTTTCTGTGATCTTATCTTAACACACTTTCGCGCCGCTGTAAAGTAGGCACAATTTTGTGGCATAGTTACCGCACGGAAACCTTTGTGCAAGATCAAGGACTTTTTCGTCGCATTTTATTTGTAAATATTGCATGAACACAAATTGACCTCTCTCGAACGCATAAAAAAGCGGCAAAGCCCTTTCGCAAAGACTCTGCCACCGTATTATTTGGTTACTTTCTCAAAGGTGCTTTCAGCGCAGCCGCAAGCTCTCCCGCTTTCTGCGCTTCCGCTCCGGGGTTTTCGTTTATCGTGCGAACTATCGCGCTGCCTACTATAACTCCGTCGCTGTAAGAAGCCATCTTAGCCGACTGCTCGGCGTTGGATATTCCGAAGCCTATGCAGTATGGTACGGGCGATTTTCCCTTTATCGGCGCTAGCAGCTTGTCGAAGTCGGTGGTTATCTCGCTGCGCGAACCCGTTACGCCCAGCGACGATACTACATACAGAAATCCTTTCGATTCCGCAGCTATCATAGCTACTCTGTCGGCAGATGTAGGCGCTACCAAATTTATCTTGTATACGCCGTACTTGTCGGCAGTTTCGGCTATCTCGTCGCGCTCTTCAAATGGCAGGTCGGGCACTATCACGCCGTCGATCTCGTGGTCGCGGCATTTTTCGAAGAATTTCTCAGTGCCGTACTTGAATATAGTGTTGATGTACATCATCAGCAGAAGCGGTTTGTCGGTCTTTGTGCGCAGGTGCGTTACCATGTCGAATATCTTATCCAGCGTTACGCCGCCGCGAAGCGCTCTCTGCGAAGCCATCTGTATTACAGGGCCTTCGGCTATCGGGTCGGAGAATGGCACGCCCAACTCTATTATGTCCGCGCCTTTGTCAAGCATCTCCAGCACGCATTCTTCTGTTGTTTCAAGGTCGGGGTCGCCCGAGGTAACAAATGTTATCAGCGCCTTCTCGCCCTTTGCCTTTAGCTGTTCGAAACAGCTGTCTATCCTATTCTTCAACTACGTCTACCCCCCTGTATCTTGCTATCGAATAAACGTCCTTGTCGCCTCTGCCCGAGAGGTTGATGACAAGTATCTGATCTTTGCTCATGGTGGGTGCTATTTTCAGCGCCGCCGCCACCGCGTGCGATGACTCTATCGCGGGGATTATTCCCTCGGTCTTTGAGAGATATTCAAAAGCGCATACCGCTTCCTCGTCGGTTATCGGTATATATTCCGCTCTGCCTGTTTCGCGCAGATATGCGTGCTCAGGGCCTACGCCGGGGTAGTCCAGACCCGCCGAGATCGAGTATACGGGGTCTATCTGTCCGTATTCGTTCTGTAAGAATATCGACTTCATTCCGTGGAATATGCCCAACGTGCCTTTAGCCATGCTCGCCGCGTGCTTTTCGGTGTCTATGCCAAGGCCGCCCGCTTCCGCGCCTACCAGCCGCACGCTCTTGTCCTGAATGAAGTTGTAAAATGCGCCCATAGCGTTAGAGCCGCCGCCTACGCAGGCTACTATGCAGTCGGGAAGTCTGCCCTCACGCTCAGCAAGCTGGCTCTTTATCTCTTCCGAGATTATTTTCTGGAAATCACGCACCATAGCGGGGTATGGGTGCGGACCCATTACCGAGCCGATGCAGTAAAAAGTGGTGTCGATGTTAGAACACCAGTCGCGCATAGCCTCGTTTATAGCGTCTTTCAGCGTAGCCGTGCCGCTGTCTACCGCATTTACTTTCGCGCCCAGCAGATTCATTCTGTATACGTTCAGCGATTGTCTGCGGCAGTCCTCAGCGCCCATGTATACCTCGCACTCCAGCCCGAAAAGCGCGCATACCGTAGCCGTAGCTACTCCGTGCTGTCCCGCGCCGGTTTCAGCGATTATCCTCTTCTTGCCCATCTTTTTGGCGAGAAGCACCTGTCCCAGTACGTTGTTTATCTTGTGCGAACCTGTGTGGTTGAGGTCTTCGCGTTTGATGTATATCTTAGCGCCGCCTAAGTCTTTTGTCATTTTCTCAGCGTAGTAGAGCATCGAGGGTCTGCCCGCGTAGTCGCGGTAAAGCTCTTTCAGCTCGCTGATAAATTCGGGGTCGTCCTTGTATTTCGCATAAGCCGCTTCCAGCTCGTGCACCGCGGTCATTACGGTCTCAGGCACATACTGCCCGCCGTACTGACCAAATCTTCCGATATTTCCCATCAGTTATCCTTCTTTCAGGTAGTTGTTGATAGTTTCTATTATCTCGCGTATCTTGTTTTCGTCCTTGTATCCGTTCACCTCTGCCGAGCTGGAAAAGTCCACCCCGTAAGGGTTCACGCGGTCGGCGGCTTCGCAAACGTTCTCCGCCGTAAGCCCCCCCGCGAGGAAGAATGGCTTATCTATCTTCACTTTGTCAAATATTTCGAGGTCTACTCTTTTGCCCGTGCCGCCGTACTGCTTCTCGCTGAAACTGTCTATCAGCAGCTTGTCGGCGGGCAGCTTGCACGCGGTTTCGATGTCGTCGGGGCTTTTTGCGCGCACCGCTTTCCATATCTCAGCGCCGTCGCATATCCCGCGCAGTTTTTCGATGTACTCCGCGTCCTCGTCGCCGTGAAGCTGTATTACGTCCAGCATATCGCAGTATCTTGCGAGGCTTTCGAGCGGCTCGTTCACGAATACTCCTACGGATTTTATCCCGCCGTCCAGCATATCCCTCAGCCCGCGGAAATCGTCGAAAGCTACGCTTCTCTTGAACCCGCTGCTAAGTATGAACCCCGCGTAGTCGGGGCGCCATCGGTTGATATAGCCGATGTCCTCGCGCCGCCGCATACCGCATATCTTGATCTTAAGCGCGCTCATTTAAACGCCCTCTCTCAGCGCCGCCAGCGTTTTGCCAATGCTCTCGCTGCGCATAAGCGTTTCGCCGATAAGCACCGCGTCCGCGCCAAGCGAGCGTACAGTTTTCATGTCGGCGTTGTTGCGTATGCCGCTTTCCGAAACGAATACCGCGTTCGCGGGCGCGAGCGGTCTTAGCCGCTGTACGGTGGTAAGGTCAACGTTGAAAGTTTTGAGGTCGCGGTTGTTCACGCCCAGTATCTCAGGCCCGATGAAGCTTATCGCCTGCATCTCCTGCTTGTTGTGCACTTCGCAAAGCACGCTCAGCCCCAGTTCGCCCGCTAATTTGTAAAGCTCGGCGAACCTCTGCGGTTCGAGCACCGCGGCTATCAGCAGTACCGCGTCCGCGCCTATCGCCGCCGCTTCAAATATCTGATATTCGTCAAATATAAAATCCTTGCGCAGTATCGGTATCTTCACCGCCTTGCGTATGTCGGCGAGATACTGCGATGAACCTTGAAAATAGTGCTCCTCCGTAAGGCATGAGATAGCGTTCGCGCCTGCCGCTTCGTACTCTTTCGCAAAGTCTGCGGGGCGGAAGTCGGGGCGTATCAGCCCTTTAGAGGGCGATGCTTTTTTCACTTCGCATATGCAGCTCAGCGTTGGCTTTTTCAGCGCCGCCGCCAGCGAAAGGGGAGTGCGCTCGCTCAGCGCTTTCTCGGCGAGTTTTTTCATCTCGCCCTCTCCAATCTTCGCTTTCTCGCGCGCAAGCTGCTCTTTTCTGTGTGTGATTATTTCGTCTAATATCATGCGCTTAGTCCCTGTTCGTAAATTCTATCATTGCGTTCAGTTTTTCTATAGCCGCGCCGCTGTCGATCGCTTTCGCAGCTATCTTTACGCCCTCTGCTATGCTCTCAGCCTTGCCGCAGATGTAGAGCGCCGCGCCTGAGTTGAGCAGTACTATGTCGCGCTTCGCTCCCATGATCTTTCCGCTGAGTATCCCGCGGGTGATCTCTGCGTTCTCGGCAGCCGTGCCGCCTACTATCTCAGCCTTAGTCGCGCGTTTTAAGCCTACCGATTCGGGCGTTACCTCGTAGCTCGTGATCTCGCCGTTTCTGATCTCAAAAACGTTCGTGTGCGCCGAGATCGAGAATTCGTCCAGTCCGTCGCTGCCGCGGATAACGAGGGCGCGCTTTACGCCGAGGTTTTTCAGTACGTTCGCTACCAGCTCCAGCAGTCTGTCTTCGTATACGCCTACTACCATGTACTCGGCGTTCGCGGGGTTCGCAAGAGGGCCTAAGATGTTGAATACCGTGCGTATGCCTATCTGCGCTCTTACAGGTCCTACGAATTTCATTGCTTTGTGGTAGCTCTGCGCAAAGAGGAACGATATGCCAGTTTCGTCAATGCAGGCGGAGGATTTTTCGGGGGTAGAGGCTATCTTTACGCCCAGCGCTTCCAGTACGTCGGCCGCGCCGCTCTTTGAAGATACGCTGCGGTTGCCGTGCTTCGCAACAGCCTGACCGCAGGCTGCGATGACGAATCCTGAGGTGGTAGAGATGTTGAAGCTGTTCGCAAGGTCGCCGCCCGTGCCTACTATCTCCAGCACTTCCTGCTCGTGCGGTACGGTCGTCATCTTCTCTCTCATGCCCATAGCGCAGCCCGTTATCTCGTCTGCGTTCTCAACGTTCATGCGCATAGCCGTCAGCAGTGCGGCGGTCTGCGCGTTGGTGGCGCGGTCGCTCATTATAATGTCTACTGCGCGGCGCGCTTCCTCCTGCGTGAGGTGCTCGCCCTCTACCGCTTTTGCGATTAGCGGTTTCAGCTCGGTCTTTTTCGCGTCGGGTATAGCGGGCGCTGCCGCCATGTCGGGCTGTATACCAGCTGTGCGCAGGAAGTTCGCCAGTATGGTCATTCCGCTGTCGGTCATTATCGACTCGGGGTGGAATTGCATTCCGTATGTCGCGTGCTCCTTGTGCTTTAGTCCCATTATCTGTCCGTCCGCGTCCTCTGAGATTATCTTCAGGCACTCGGGCAGCGAGCTTTTTTCTACTATCAGCGAGTGGTATCTCGCTACGGGTATCGAGGAGGGAAGTCCTGCAAAGAGGGGGCTTGCCGTGTCTATCTTTACGTCCGTCTGCTTGCCGTGAAGCTGCTTTTCAGCTTGAACTATCTTTCCGCCAAAGCTTTCTGCTATCGCCTGATGTCCTAAGCATACGCCCAGTATTGGCACTCTGCCGCTGAATGTGCGGATAACTTCTTCCGAAATTCCCGCCTGCGCAGGATAGCAGGGCCCGGGCGATATTATTATAGCTTCGGGTTTCATCTTCTCTATCTCGTCAAGGGTTATCTCGTCGTTTCTCTTTACCTCTATGTGCGGGTACATCACGCCCAGTGCCTGATAAAGATTGTATGTGAAACTATCGTAATTGTCTATAAGAAGTATCATTTTTTCATCGTCCTCACTTTACGAATTTTTCGATGAACTCCGTGTCGTTGAAGTAGTCGATTCCTATCGCGCGGCGTACCTGCGCCAGCGTTTCGTCTGATACTTCGCGCGCCTTTTCAGTGCCCTTTTTCAGAATGTTCAGCAGCTCGCCCTTGTCTTTAGCGAACTCTTCGCGGCGTGTGCGTATAGGCGCGAGCATTTCCTGCATTACGCAGTTGAGAAATTTTTTGCACTTCATATCGCCCAGTCCGCCGCGCTCGTAGTGCTCTTTCATCTCGGCGAGGTTCTTGTATTCGGGCAGGTATTCCGCAAAATGCTCGTCGGTAGAGAATGCTTCTAGGTAGATGAATACTGGGTTGCCCTCGGTATGGCCGGGGTCTGCAACGTTTATGTGCGTCGGGTCGGTGTACATCGACATTATCTTCTGCTTCAGCGTCTTTTCATCGTCCTTGAGGTAGATGCAATTGCCGAGCGATTTCGACATCTTAGTGCCGCCGTCCGTGCCTACAAGTCTGTTGCAGGTCGAGTTGTCGGGCAGTATAGCTTCCGGCTCTACCAGTATGTCGCACTTGTAAATGCGGTTGAATGAAGATACTATCTCGCGCGCCTGCTCCAGCATTGGCAGCTGGTCTTCGCCTACGGGAACGTACTTCGCGCGGAATGCCGTAATGTCCGCCGCTTGGCTTATCGGGTATGTCATAAAGCCTACGGGCAGGTTGCGCTCAAAATTTCTCATCTTTATCTCTTGCTTTATCGTGGGGTTTCTTTCGAGCCTTGACATAGTAACGAGGTTCGAGTAGTACATAGGCAGCTCGGTAAGCGCTGGTATGTGCGACTGTACGAAGAGGTTCGTCTTGTCAGGCTCAAGCCCTACCGCAAGGTAGTCGAGAGTTACTTCCAGTATGTTCTGGCGTATCTTCTCGGGATTCTCGGCGTTGTCGGTGAGCGCCTGTAAGTCTGCTATCATTACGAATGCATCGTACTTTCCGGTGTTCTGCAGCTGTACGCGTTTTTTCAGCGAGCCTACATAGTGTCCGAGGTGAAGAGCACCGGTGGGGCGGTCGCCTGTTAAGATGATATTGTTTTCTTTTTCCATGATGAATTTCTCCTTATCATATATTGTCAAGTTCGGCGGCTTCCTTTATCGCGTTCACTACCGCCATTGATTTGTTTACTGATTCCATATATTCGTTCTCGGGCACGCTGTCGGCTACTACTCCGCCGCCTGCCTGAACGTATGCCTTGCCGTTTCTGAAAAGCACCGTTCTGATAGCTATGCAGGTGTCTATGCTTCCGTCGAATGCAAGGTAGCCTACCGTGCCGCCGTACAGACAGCGCTTTGTGGTCTCCAGCTCGTCGATTATCTCCATAGCTCTTACCTTAGGCGCACCCGAAAGCGTACCCGCGGGAAGCACCGCCATAAGCGCGTCCATCGGCTTTTTGTCCGCCGCAAGCTCGCCCTTTACGTTCGATACTAAGTGCATTACCTTAGAGTATTTCTCGACTATCATGCAGTCCGTCACCTTTACCGTGCCGAATTTGCATACTTTCCCGAGGTCGTTTCTGCCGAGGTCTACAAGCATAGTGTGCTCGGCGCGCTCCTTCGGGTCGTTAAGCAGCTGCTTTTCGTTCGCTGCGTCCTGCTCTTCAGTTTCGCCGCGCTTTATAGTTCCCGCTATCGGGCGGTTGATGACCGTTCCACTGTTTACAGAAACTAGCATTTCCGGCGAAGCCCCCGCGTATGCGTAATCCTTGCCCTTGAAGTAGAAAAGATACGGCGAGGGGTTCGCAGTCCTCAGCATACGGTAAACGTCGAAGCTGTCGGGCGGGTTTGAAACTTCAAATCTCTGTGAAGGCACTATTTGGAATATATCTCCGTTTTTGATGTACTCTTTAGCTTTCTCAACGTTAGCCATGTACTGTTCTTTGGTGATGTTCGAGCGTACCTCTATGCTGCCGGAGGTCTTTGCCGTTTTCTTAGGCTTGCGTGTGTAGTTGCGAAGCTGCTCGATTATTTTCTTTGCGGTCTGCTCACATTCTGCATACTTGCTCTCAGTGTCGTCCGCCGTGTTGATGTTCTGTATGATGACCGCCTTGTTGCTCAGGTGGTCGTAAGCTACCAGCTTGTCGAAGAAGTAAAGCTGAGCGTCGGGCATTTTCAGATCGTCGTAAGGCACGTTCGTCAGCGTCTTTTCAAAATATCTCACCATGTCGTATGCGAAATATCCCATAAGTCCGCCCGTCAGCTTCGGTCTGTTTGGGAACTTCGGCGCTTTGTTTTCCTCGATTATCTTGTTGAAGAAAGCTATCGGGTCTTTTACGTCAAAGTGTTCCTCGCCGCCGTCCTTGCTCTTTATTACAGCTTTGTGGTCGTTCAGCGTTATCTCTTTTTTCGGTTCTATTCCGATGTACGAATATCTGCCCCACTGGTCTTTGTTGTCTACCGATTCGAGTATGAAGCAATTTTCATACAGCTCGTGCAGACAGTTGAAAAGGTGTACCGGCGCAAACGAGTCGATGAGTATCTCGTAAAAAGTAGGTACGTTCTTGTACTCGCCCAGCAGTTCTTTTACTTGTTCGATATTTGGATACAGCATATCGATGACCTCCATTTAATCATCTCGGGCAGTAAAATCGGGAAATCCGCCAAATTTTTTTCTGAAATCAAAAAAGGCCTTAACGCACATAGCAGTTACGCTATGGGACGATAAGACCGTGGTGCCACCCAATTTTTACGGCAATGATTTTGCCGCCTCGGCAGGTACGCTCAGTTTCTTTGCAGAAGAGAGATATACCCTGTCACACTAACGCAGGAAACGCGGCGATCGATACTTGGCCAAAAGCTTTTCACGACGCTCCTCACAAATCCATTCACCCAAACATCGGCTGTATGCTCGCACCACCCGCATACTCTCTGAAAACCTACTTAAAGGCTACTTACTTTTGCTCAAAGGATTTCAAATATTAAACTTTACAATAATCATTATACTTGCGCGATGTGAACATTTCTAATAAATAAAATGAACTTTCTATTAAATATCCTATCAGCTTACTTCTTTCTGTACTTTTTCTGCACATTCATTATGTAAATAGCAGTAGATCCGGCAGTAAATATCACGATAACGGCAATCGCTATCTTAAATTCCGTTGAGTGCGGGAAGGCTTTTGCTACCGCTTTTTTAGCCGCTGCCTGCGAGCGATTCACCGATTCCGTCGCGATAAGCGGTATCTCGGCTATCGTTTCGCCCTTGTATGTCAGCGTGAGCATACCAAGCTCGTCGCCTGCGTATACGGGCGCTACCACGTTGTCGTATACCTCTATGCTTTGCTTCACTTCGTCTTTGGGTATGTAGCTCGGCCAGAATTTGGTGTAGCCCTCCGCAGGCTTTATGGTTACATAGTCGCGCTTGTCCTCGCCAAATTCCACCTTTACCTCGCGAAGCTCGCTGTCTTTGTCAACAAATTCCGTTTCAGCAAGGTAGTTGAATGCCCATTCGTAAAGATTTATGTGGTCGATGAGATTGTAATAGACCGTGTCCGCCGCGTATACCGAAGATGGGTTCTCCTCGCCCTTTGTAACGTCCTCAGCCGTCTTTTCCATCGGCGCGCCCATTGATACTATCATGTATCTTTCGCCGTCGTTCACGGCGTATGAGGCTAAGCATCTGCCCGCTGCGTCAAGCGTGCCAGTCTTTATCCCGCGGCAGTATGAGTAGTAGTAAAGGCTGTCGCTGGCAAGCATCTGGTTCGTATTGTAGATGTATGTTCCGTCGGGGTGCTCGGTGGTAGGCGCAAGGGTGTAGTCGTACATAGATACCACGTCGGTGAACACCTGATAGTTGTCGAGCGCGTAAACGCACATTTTTGCAACGTCCGCGCAGGTGGTGTAGTTGTTGTCGCCCGAAAGTCCGTGTGCGTTTGAGAAGTGGCTGTCCGCCATTCCTATCTCTTCCGCCTTTTCGTTCATGCGGTCTGCAAATTTGTCCAGCGAGCCGCTCACCCCTATCGCAATGATGTTCGCGGCTTCGCAGGCAGAGGGCAGCATGAGCGCGCAGAGCAGGTCGTAGCAGGTTACTTCCTCGTTAGGCTGAATGTCTGCGGTGGAAGCGCCCGTGCCGTAAAGCTCATCGAAAGCTTCCGTGCCTGCCGAATATTTCGTGCTTTTCAGCTTGTTTTCGTCGCCGTCAAATTCGTCCAGCAGCACTATCGCCGTCATTATTTTTGTCAGCGAAGCGGGCACGCGCTGTTCGTTGCTGTTTACGTCTATTATCACATCGCCCGTGTCCATGTTGAACATATATACCGATTCCGAGTACAGCGAAAGCGGTATAGTGTTGCCGTCCTCGTCGTATCCCTTTACCGGCTCGAAGTTGAAAGCTTCGGCGGTTATCCCGCAAAGCTGTATCGAAACGAATACCACCATGCAGAGCGCCGCCGATATTCTTTTCAGCATTTTTTTACTGCGCATTTATTTGTTCCTCCCGAATTATTATCTCTGTAATTCATGTTTTTGCCCTGTTTTAAGAGCACATATAAATATTATATCAGCATTTATTTTTTATGTCAAGCGCCCGTGCGTAAATTTTGCCGTAAAAAAAGGCGATGTTTATGAATACCTGCTCTCGCAAATGGCTACAAGCGGCACTAACGGACAGTTCAGAACACCACGCCACATTATAAAAATGATGACCGAGCTTATGCAGCCTACTCTTGAGGACACTATCTGCGACCCCGCTATGGGCTCTGCCGGATTTATTTGCGCGGCGGCGGGATCTGCTCAGCGATCGGCGGTATCCCGCCATACTATTCGGATATGACTATCGTTGCTTAACTTCAAGATTCTTGCGGTTAATGTGTCAAGTTTTATTGACAAAATCATTCTCTTACAACAAATTTTCTAATTCTATCAGTAATTTTTCTTTCAAATCTTTTAATTCTATATCAGAAGGACGGTTATCATCACTATACATTTTCTCCATAGGATACCACCAAACTGGTCCTTTCCCGTTGTTGCCGTAATTTTCAATATCGCCACTTTTTCTGGGGAACAAATGCCAGTGAAGATGAGTATCCCCATTCCCTAACAATTCATAATTCATCTTTTCTGCGCCAAAGGCGGTTGAAACTGCTTCTGCAACAACAGACATTTCCTCCAGGAATTTCAGCTTTTGCGAATGATCTAAGTGAAATAGTTCCGTTTTGTGTTCTTTGAAAAGAAATAAAGTGTAACCCTTAAAATGCTGATTATCACCAATAACTACATATCCCGTTTCCAATTCTTTAACAAAGTACGGATTTATTCCATCGTTAATCATTTTAAGTCTATCACATATAAAGCACATACACCAAACCTCCACAAATTCTAATTTGTATTTTCTTCAATTCAAAAATGGGCAACCCCTTTTGATTATCCTCAATTGTTGTGACTTACGCTATCGAAAAAAGCTTCATTCTGCCGCTCTTGCCCTGCGGTTCCAGCCGCCCTAAGTAGGTCAGTATGTTCACGGCTATCTGCGCCAAGTCGTAGCATATGCCCGCTTTTGCCGCAAAGTCTTTTATGCAGAATTTCTCGGGCAGTCCCTGCGGTATGAACATATCGTAGTCGGCAGGGCAGAGCAGGTCTATCTCGCCCGTCAGCCGCTGAGGTATTCGGTCGCACCTCTGCGAGCCGCGCTTGCGGTCTTTCGAGCGCCTGCCGTTCTGCCAGCGCGTTTCCGTAAGCTCCAGCATCAGTATCTTGAAGTGCATATGCGGGTTGTCGAGCGTGTATTTTATCTTTATCAGCTCGTAAAATGCGTCGTAAGGTCTGCCTTTTTTCGGCGACTTGTGCGGCGGCGATACCTCGCCCGTTTCGGGGTCTATCCACCGCATATACTTCACCTCCGCTATCGGGTAAGCTACCGTTACGTCCGTGCAGTCCAGCAGTACTTCCAGCTTCGGGCGCAGCGGCGTGAATGAGCCTGTCTGTATCTCTATAACGCCGTTCTCGCCGATTATGTCGGCAACGTAGTTCCCCAGCGGCACTTCGTGGTTCTCTGCGTGCGGCTCGAGATATTTTTTCAGCACAGCGTGCAGTGTTTTTTCGCTGAGCGTGCCTATCCCGCTGCGCTCGCGCTTTACGCCGATGACCTCCTCGCAAGCTTCCTGAAATCGTAAACTGTCCAAAAATCTACCCTCGTAAGTCTGCGGCGTATCAGGTTATGCTGTCTATGGTCAGCTTCTGGTATGTGTCGGAGTATGTTACCTTCATCTTGTCGAGTATGTCCGAATATACCTGCTGGCGCTTCGGCAGATCGTAGCTCTTTATCAGCTCGTCGATGTTTTCCTCAACGTAGTCCATGTCCATAGGCATTCTCTTGATTATCGTCCAGCCGAAGTTTTTGTTTTCTATAAGCCCGCTCGTTTCGCCCTCGTTCAGCGAGAATACCGCGTCGAGGTAGTCAGAGTCGTAGTTCGAGTCCGGCGACATGAATTCGCCCGCCGTGTAGCTTTCCTGAAGCGAATCCCAGTTGTACTGGTCGAGCAGATCGTCGAAATCTTCGCCGTCGTTTACCTTTTGCAGGCAGGCGTCCGCGACTTCCTTAGCCGCTTTCTTAGATTCTTCTCTGCCGTCGTCGTTCAGCGCGTCGTAAGCCGCTTTCTTTACGTTGTTCTTCTGCTCCAGTGAGTAGCCATCGTAAGCCGAAGCCGTGCTGTCGTCGCTGAGCTCGGTCTTACACCAGTAGGGTATGTATATCGTGCGGACGCAGGCGTACTTAGCGGGGTCTTGCGCTATCTCGCGGAATTCGTCTTTTTTGGTCGCGTAAACGCCCTCGTTGGTGAAAAGCTCGTTCTCAGCCTTGACGTAAAGCGCCGCAAGCTCCAGTCTGTTCTTGTAAACTTCCGTAGTTAGATATGAATTTTTTAAACTCTGCTCAAAGTTTTCTTCCGAGCCTGCCTGCTTCAGACTTGCATTATACTTGTCCTCGTTCTCTTTCTTCTCATCGTCGGTCAGCGTTACTGAGTTGTCCTCGCAAACGCGGTAGGTAACGTAGTCCTGCATGATAGCTGATATAGTCTGGTTCAGCAGATTTTCAAAGCCGTTTTTGCTGTCTTTCAGCGAGTCGAGAGTTATGCCGTAGTTCGATTGCAGGTCTGAAAGAGTGTTCTCATAGTAATATCTGAAAGTGTCGAAGTCAACGTCGTGGCCGTCTATCGTGCATATTATCAGCCCGTCGGTGTCTACCTCTTTGCCGTCTATCACAAGCTTAGCGTCGGGCGCGTTCTGCTGCGCGGCAGAGTCGGTCGTGCTCTGCGAAGCCGCCGAGGATACGTCCACGCTCGATGATGAACTGTTGTTGTCCTTTTTATTGCAGCCCGTAAGAGCCGCAGCCGCAAGTATGAGCGCTAGAGTAAGCGCGGATATTTTTTTTATCATAGTGAAGATTCCTTTCTTTTTGCATACGGCTGTAAGTATAGCCATAAAGATATTTTAATTATATTATCTATATGTGATAACAATGTGAAGACCCTATAAATTTTTTGTCATTAAAGCGCATACCGCCGCTTATTTTTTCTTTTGGCGTTTGACAAACCGTTTATTTGCATATATAATAGTAGTGATGTATTTTGTCAGAAAGGATATGCTTTTATATGGAATTTCCAAGATATATAGCCCACCGCGGTCTGCACGGCACGGGCGTCCCCGAAAATTCGCTCGCCGCTTTTGAGCTTGCCGCTCAGCGCGGTTTCGCAATAGAGCTTGACGTGCGCTTTACCGCTGATAGAAAAATGGTCGTCTTTCACGACGCCGACGCCCGTCGCATGTGCGGTTTTGACATCAAGATAGCCGATACTTCTTATGCCGATCTCAAAAAGCTTCGCCTTGCCGAGAGCCGCGAGCGTATACCCCTGCTTACCGAGGTGCTAAAGCTCGTCCGTGGTCGAGTCATGCTCTTTATAGAGCTGAAAGAGTCGCCCGCCGTGCCCGACGCCGAAAAGCGCCTTGCCCATCTGCTGAAAAAGTATAAGGGCGCTTTCGCTGTGCAGAGTTTCGACCCGTTCACCCTTCTGCGCTTGCGTGAAGCCGACCCGTCTATAATACGCGGTCAGCTCGTTTCCACCTATTCGGGCGATAAAAAGCTGCTGCGCACCGCCGCCGCGACTAAGACCGTTTGGCGCGCTATCTCAAAGCCGCAGTATCTCGCGTGGGACTTGCGCTCGGTAAGCTTAGACGCTGCTTTCGCCGCCGCCGATATAGGCGCGCATTTCATAACATGGACGGCGAATAACGAACAGCTCATAGAAGCGGCTGAGGTTTTCTCAGGCTCGATAATTTTCGAGAATATCCCGCAGAGCTATTTTGCAGATAAGTGCGGTGGAGCCGATGCCTGATACCCGCGCTTTTGCCGATCCGATAGCCTATATACGCTCCTGCGCCGAGGCTGATGAGGATATTTCCTCCGCCGAATTTTCCGGCGTCGAGGCGGCTTATGAAGAGGTATATTCCGCCGACCTCTACTCCTGCAAATTCTCCGCCTGCCGCTTTACAGACTGCAATTTTGAAAAGGTCTATTTTAAAGACTGCGAGTTTTCCAGCTGCGACCTTTCAAATTCCGCGTTCTCCGATTGCTGCTTCAAAGGCTGCAAATTCCGCGGCTGCCGCCTGCTAGGTATCTCGCTGGACGAATGTGTCTGCGAAGGCGTGCGCTTTGAAAACTGCACGCTCGATTACGCCGTGTTCAGCAATTCCAAGCTCGCCGTCACCGCTTTTTCCGAAAGCGCGATGCTCTCGGCGGCTTTCATAAGCTGCACTCAGCGCGGCTTGTCTTTCGGCGGCTGTACTATTACCAAGCCGCAGTTTACCCGCACATCTCTTAAAGGCGTTGACTTTTCTGATAGCCGCCTTTCGTCGCTTGTGACTTCCGATGATTTTTCCGAGCTTCGCGGTGCATATTTCACCCCCGCGCAGGCAGCCGAGCTTGCCTTGCTGATGGGCATTAAGATCAAAAATTAAACAAGCATAAAAAAACGGCAGCCGTAAAAAGCTGCCGTTTGATATTATCTTAATTACTTGTTCATAGCCTCTTCCAGCGCCTTAGCAAGCTGCGCGGGACATGATGTTCCTCTGCCGTTGCAGTCGGTATCTTTCAGCAGGTCGATGACTTCCTGTGCAGGTCTGCCTACTGCGAGTTTTGCCACGCCCTGAGTGTTGCCGTTGCAGCCGCCTACGAACTGCACGCTTTTAACTATGCCGTCCTCTACGTCTACGTTTATCTGTCTTGAACATACTCCGTGAGGTTTGTATGCTATCTGTGCCATTTTTAAGAACTCCTTTTATTGATTTTGCTGTGCCTCGGCAGAGTGCTTCTTGCTCTTCTGCTTGTTTTCGGCTATCTTATCCAGCAGCTTGTGCATATTGGCGTCGTCGGTAAAACGGCTGCCTATATATGTAACTTCGCTGTTGTATAATCCGTGAAAGTCTGAGCCGCCCGTTGCTATCAGGTCATGCTCGGCGCATTTTTTCAGCAGCTCAGCCTGCTGTGCGCTGTCGGCGGAGTAGTGGTATACCTCTATTCCGTCAAGCTTGCCTTTTTCTATAAGCTCGTCCATAAGCTCTAAATTGTCGAAAAGATGCGGGTGCGCCAGCACCGCCACGCCCTTTGATGAATGTATCAGGTCAAGCACGAAATTAACGTCGGGGTATTCGCGCTGTACAAGGCATTCGCCGTTAGGGTAAGCGAAAAGCTTGTTGTTTATCTCGCCGTAAAGCTCGGTAGCGTAGCCGTAGTTGCAGAGCGCGCGCATTATGTGCTGCTTGAATATGCTCTTCGAGCCTTTGGTGTACATTCTTACCGCGTCCTGCGGTATGGGGTAGCGCTCCATTACTTTGTTTATCATGTCTTTGGCGCATTCTGTTCTTATAGAGCATGATTTCAGGCATAAGCCCTCCAGCCTGTCCGGCTTCTGCGGGGCGTAGCAGAGTATATGTACTTTCATATTTCTCGTTTTATCCCATGCCGAAAGTTCTACCGCTGGTATGATATTCACGCCGTACCGTTCACCCAAAATGTGCGCGCGGTTAGACGATGAAAGCGTGTCGTGGTCGGTAATAGCGAGGTAGTCGAGATTCATACGCTTAGCCTGTAAAATAACTTCTTCTATTCCGAGCGAGCCGTCGGAAAGCGTTGTGTGACAATGAAGATCGCCGATCATAGAACCTTATCCTCCGTTTTACTGATTTATCACTATAAAAATGACACATATATTATATCACATTTTTGTACATTTTGCAAGCTTTTTAACAAAAATTCGCCGTATTATCACATGATTTTTATAATGATTGTATGTTCTCACAAATCGCAGACGGTTCTTTTGTGCATTTGGCATATATATCATTGCCGTATTGAAAGCATTATTTGGATTTACTCAAAGAATTTTTCTTCAAACCATACTTTCTTAGCCGTAAAGCTATTGCCGTTGAGGTACTCCAGCGTGCCGCTATCGGTAGTGAAATCAAATGTCAGCTTGTACGAGCAGAGCGCCTGCGTTTTTACATTATACGCACGGTTCACTCGGTTTATTCCGTACTTGCCGTCGCCCAATAGCGGGTAGCCCTCGTGTGCTAAGTGCGCGCGTATCTGGTGGGTGCGCCCCGTTATCAGGTCTACCTCCAGCAGGGCTAAGTCTTTTTCGCGGTTTTCTTTCAGCACGCGGTAATCGGTTATCATAGTTTTATTGAAAGAGTTTTTCTTGTCCCATACCTTTACAGTCTTGGTCTTTTCATCGCGGCTGTGGTAAGCCGTCAGCCGCGCCTGCTTTTTCTGCGGTATGCCTACCGTTACGCATAAATACTGCTTGTGCAGTTCGCGGTCTTTTATTTTCTGATTCATCACCCTCAGCGCTTCCGCCGTCTTTGCGCATATCACTATGCCCTGCGTGTTGCGGTCGATGCGGTTGCAGAGAGCAGGCGTGAACGATTGCTCTTTCTCGGGGTCGTATTCGCCCTTTTCGTACAGATAATGCAGCAAGCGGTTTATCAGCGTGTCGGGCGTGCCGCTCTCGTCCTCGTGCACCACCAGCCCAACGGGCTTGTCCGCAAGAAGTATGTTCTCGTCCTCGTATATCACGTTCAGCTTAGCGGGCGCGGCGAGAAAGCTTTTGCTGTCCTCGGCATTGGTGAAAAACTCGTCGTTTATGTACATCTGTATAACGTCGCCCTCGCAAAGCTTCTGCGAGATCTCCATGCGCTTTCCGTTGCATTTTATGCTCTTCTTGCGTATGTATTTGTACATCGCGCTTTTCGGCAGAGCAGGGCAGACTTTCGTGATGAATTTATCCGCGCGCTGTCCCGCGTCGTTTTTTTGTATGGTAAATTCTTTCATGCTTGTTTATCCTTTTTAGTTTGGCGTTTTTTGCCGCGGCTTTCGGTAAGCTCGTAGCTCATTTCCAGCAATGCCGCTATTTTTTTATCTTCCACTCCCGCGTTCAGCAGTATGGTTATCCAGTACTGCTTGTTCATGTGGTACGCGGGGTAAAAGCCCTCTTCCATCAGCAGCGAGCCGATGAGCAGAGGGTCGCATTTCACGTTCAGTATCTCGGCTGGCGCGTTCGGCTCGGCGCAGTCTTTCTCCAATACGCCCCTTCTCACCGTCATCACCAGCCCGAACCATTTTGAATTGTCACGTCGGCGAAGCACGGCGGCGTCGGGCGTGCGCGCCCACATATACTCGGGCTGAGCGCCACATATCTCGTCCGCTTTATTAAAAATAAACAGCCGCTGCGGGCTGCGTTTGTCTGAATATTCCATTTGAAAACCCCTATAATACTGACTTATTTGCTTAAAATAATGGTAACATATTTTTGTGAAAAATGTTATTTACATTTATAAAGAATTAGTGTATAATAGAATGTGAGTAATGTAAACATTAGTTCTGCAAAAGGCGGTGGAAAGTATGGATCATTTTGAATTAGTTTCTGATTATAAGCCCGCGGGCGATCAGCCGCAGGCGATAGATAAGCTGGTAGAGGGCATAAACAGCGGCATGAAAGAGCAGACCCTGCTTGGAGTAACAGGCTCGGGCAAGACGTTTACTATGGCAAACGTTATCGCCAGAGTAAACCGCCCTACGCTCGTCCTCGCGCACAATAAGATACTTGCGGCGCAGCTCTGCACTGAGTTTCGCGAGTTTTTCCCGAATAACGCCGTGGAGTATTTCGTCAGCTATTATGATTATTACCAGCCCGAGGCGTATATACCCAGCAAGGACGTGTATATAGAAAAAGATTCTTCGATAAACGATGAGATAGATAAAATGCGCCACTCCGCTACCACCGCGATAGCCGAGCGGCGTGACGTAATTATTGTCGCTTCCGTATCCTGCATATACTCACTCGGCGACCCTGAGGAGTATAAGTCGATGGTGGTATCTCTGCGCCCCGGCATGGAGATATCGCGCGACGAGCTTGTCGCAAAGCTTGTGGGCATACAGTATGAGCGCAACGATATAGATTTCTCGCGAAACAAATTCCGTGTGCGCGGCGATGTGGTGGAGATATACCCCGCCGCTAATACAGATACCGCTCTGCGCGTAGAGTTTTTCGGCGATGAGATAGACCGTATCAGCGAGATAAACGTGGTAACAGGCGAGGTTATATGCCGCCTCAGCCACGCCGCGGTCTTCCCCGCCACGCACTATATAGTCGGCAGGGATAAAATGCGCGATTCGATAGAGGATATAAAGCAGGAGCTTGACGAGCGCATAAAGTATTTCAAAGACCGCGATATGCTGATAGAGGCTCAGCGCATAGCTCAGCGCACAAATTACGATATTGAGATGCTGGAGGAGATAGGTTTTTGCCCCGGTATAGAGAACTACTCCCGTGTGCTGGCGCGCCGCCCCGCAGGCTCTGTGCCGTACACCCTGCTCGACCATATGCCGAAAGATTTTCTGCTTATGGTGGACGAGAGCCACGTCAGCCTGCCGCAGGTGCGTGGTATGTACGCGGGCGACCGTGCGCGAAAGACCACGCTTATAGACTACGGCTTCCGCCTGCCCTCGGCGTGGGATAACCGCCCGCTGACTTTTGACGAATTTTACGAGCATATAAATCAAGCGGTGTTCGTTTCCGCAACGCCCGGCCCGATAGAAAAAGAACATTCTCAGCAGGTGGTAGAACAGCTTATCCGCCCTACAGGTCTGCTAGACCCCGAGATAGACGTTCGCCCGACTGATGGGCAGATAGAGGACTTGCTGTACGAGATAAATATGCGCATAGAGAAAAAGGAGCGCGTGCTAGTCACTACCCTTACAAAAAAGATGGCGGAAGACCTCACGAATTACCTAAAGGGCTTTGATATAAAGGTGCGCTATATGCACCACGATATTGATACGATAGAGCGTATGGAGATAATCCGCGACCTGCGCTTGGGCGAATTTGACGTGCTGGTAGGCATAAACCTGCTGCGCGAGGGTCTTGATATACCCGAGGTATCGCTGGTGGCTATACTCGACGCCGATAAAGAGGGCTTCCTGCGTTCAGAAAGCTCGCTGATACAGACGATAGGCAGAGCCGCGCGAAACAGCGAGGGCAGAGTTATCATGTACGCCGACAGCGTTACAGGCTCGATGGAGCGCGCGATACGCGAAACCAACCGCCGCCGCGAACTGCAGATGAAGTTCAACGAGGAGCACGGCATAACGCCTAAGACGATAATCAAAGACGTGCGCGACGTAATAGAAATATCCACCAAGGAAGAGGTAGAGTACACCGCCCGCCAAAAGACGAAGCTTTCAAAGGCGGAAACGGCTCAGCTCATAGAAAAGCTCACCCGCCAGATGAAGGAAGCCGCCAAGCTGCTTGAATTTGAGCACGCGGCTTATTTGAGGGATAAGATCGCCGAGCTGCGGGGGGAGAAGAAATAAAGACAGATAAGAAAGCAATCAAGAAAGGAAAGTAAAATCAAATGCAGAAAAATGAGATAGTGATACACGGCGCTAGGGAGCATAATCTGAAAAATGTTGACGTTACTATCCCGCGCGATAAGCTTATTGTAATGACGGGCCTTTCCGGATCGGGCAAATCTTCACTGGCTTTCGATACTATATTCGCCGATGGTCAGCGCAGATATATGGAGTCGCTCTCCTCATACGCCCGCCAGTTTTTGGGACAGATGGAGAAGCCCGATGTGGACAGCATAGAGGGTCTTTCGCCCGCTATATCTATCGACCAAAAAACTACCAGCAAAAACCCGCGCTCTACCGTCGGCACAGTTACCGAGATATACGATTACCTGCGACTTCTCTACGCGCGCATAGGCGTGCCGCATTGCCCTGTCTGCGGCAGAGAGATACGCCAGCAGACGGTAGACCAGGTCGTAGATAAGATAATGGAACTGCCCGAGCGTACCAAGATACAGCTTCTCGCACCCGTGGTGAGCGGCAGAAAAGGCGAGCATAAGAAAGAGCTGGAGCGCGCGAGAAAGTCCGGCTATGTGCGTGTTCGCATAGACGGCGTTATCTACGACCTTTCGGAAGAGATAAACCTGGAGAAAAATAAAAAGCACACCATAGAGATAGTGGTAGACCGCCTTGTGATAAAAGAGGGCATAAAAGGCCGCCTTGCCGACTCTATCGAGATAATAAATTCGCTTACGGGCGGACTCATAGTTGTTGATATTATCGACGGCGAGCAGATGCTCTTTTCCACAAGCTACGCCTGCCCCGAGCATGGCGTTTCTCTGCCCGAGCTTCAGCCGAGAATGTTCTCTTTCAATAATCCATTCGGCGCTTGCCCCACCTGCACCGGCTTGGGCGTGTTCAAAAAGGTAGACCCCGACCTCATAATCCCCGATAAGTCGCTCTCTATCCGCGAGGGTGCAATAAAAGCCAGCGGATGGAACAGCTTGGGCAAAGATTCGATAGCTATGAATTACTACGAGGCTATCTCGGAGCAGTACGGCATTTCTCTCGACGTTCCCGTTAAAGAGCTTACGCAGGAACAGCTCGATATTTTCCTCTACGGCACAGGCGACGATACGCTCGACCTCAAGCGGGGAGTGGGCTGGTTCGGCGATGTTTTCACCGCGCATTTCGAGGGCGTTGTAAATAATCTTGAGCGCAGATACAATAAGGAAAACGCTACCGACGCTGCAAAAGCCGAGCTTGAATCGTACATGAGCGAGCGCCCATGCCCCGACTGTCACGGAAAACGTCTGAGAAAAGAGAGCCTTGCCGTGACCGTGGGCGGGCTGGATATTTACTCGCTGACTCAGCTTTCCGTCATCGAAGCGCTCGATTTCTTCAACGCTTTAGAGCTTGACGAGCGCGAAAAGATGATCGGCGCGCGCATAATCAAAGAGATAAAAGAGCGTCTCGGCTTCCTAAAGAGCGTAGGTCTGGAGTACCTCACGCTTTCGCGCTCCAGCGGTACGCTTTCGGGCGGCGAGAGCCAGCGTATACGCCTTGCCACGCAGATCGGTTCTTCGCTCGTCGGCGTGCTGTATATCCTCGACGAGCCTTCGATAGGTCTGCACCAGCGCGATAATGATAAGCTCATCGCCACGCTAAAACGTCTGCGCGACCTCGGCAACACGCTGATAGTCGTAGAGCACGACGAGGACACTATGCGCGCGGCAGATTTTATAGTAGACGTAGGCCCTGGAGCGGGCGTGCACGGCGGCGAGATAGTTTTCGCAGGCACTCCGCAGGAGATAATGAACTGCGATAAGTCGTGGACGGGCAAATATCTTTCGGGCAAGATCAAGATACCCGTGCCCGAAAAGCGCCGCGAGGGCAACGGCAAATTCCTAACAGTTATAGGCGCTGCTGAGAATAATCTGAAAAACATCGACGTTTCTATACCGCTCGGCACGTTCACCTGCGTTACGGGCGTTTCAGGCTCGGGAAAATCCTCGCTGGTAAATGAGATAATCAGCAAAGAGCTTTCCGCAAAGCTCAACCGCGCGAGAACTCGCCCTGGCAAATTTGAGCGCATGGAGGGTCTTGAAAACCTCGATAAGGTGATACACATCGACCAGTCGCCGATAGGCAGAACGCCGCGCTCAAACCCCGCGACCTACACTGGCGTTTTCACCGATATTCGCGAGCTTTTCGCCAGCACTGCCGACGCTAAGGCACACGGCTACGGAGCGGGCAGATTTTCATTCAACGTGCGTGGCGGGCGCTGTGAAGCCTGCGAGGGCGACGGCATACTGAAAATAGAGATGCACTTTCTGCCCGACGTGTATGTGCCATGCGAAGTCTGCCGCGGCAAACGCTACAACCGCGAAACGCTCGAGGTGAAGTACAAGGGCAAGTCGATATACGACGTGCTCGAAATGACGGTGGAAGAGGGCGCGAAATTTTTTGAGAATATCCCGAAAATAAAGCGCCGCATGGATACGCTGGTAGAAGTAGGCTTGGGATATGTGAAGATCGGTCAGCCCGCGACTACTCTTTCGGGCGGCGAGGCACAGCGCGTAAAACTTGCGACTGAGCTTTCAAAACGCCCGACCGGCAAGACTTTCTATATCCTCGACGAACCGACTACGGGTCTTCATTCCGCCGACGTCCACAAGCTGATAGAGGTGCTGCAAAAGCTCGCCGACGCGGGAAATACCGTGCTTGTAATAGAGCATAACCTGGACGTGATAAAGTCCGCAGACTGGGTGATCGACCTGGGCCCTGAGGGCGGCTCGGGCGGCGGAACGCTGGTCTGCAAGGGCACGCCAGAGGACGTGGCTGCCTGCGAAAGTTCGTATACGGGTCAGTATCTCAAAAAGCTGCTTTGATTTGACAAGGCATAGCTTGTTGTGATATAATTATCTCAATGATCTTACGAAAGGAAAATGAAATAAATGGCAAGACAGCTTACCCCCGCGCAGGAGGCTGAACGCAGCCTGATAACCACATACCGCAAGGATATATGGAACAAATTCGTGATGGGGCTGAAAAATTATCAGATGATAAGCGACGGCGATAAAATAGCCGTCTGTATCTCCGGCGGCAAGGATTCTATGCTTATGGCGAAGCTGATACAGCACCTGCAAAAATACTCCGATAAAAAGTTCGAGGCTGAGTATATAGTGATGGATCCCGGCTACAACGCCGAGAACCGCAAAAAAATTGAGGACAACGCCGCGCTGCTTGGTATACCTATAAAGATATTTGAAGTGAATATCTTCAATTACGTCGCGGGGCTGGATAAAAACCCCTGCTATATGTGCGCCCGTATGCGCCGCGGACATCTTTACAGCTACGCGCAGAGCCTTGGCTGCAATAAAATAGCGTTGGGTCATCATTTCGACGACGTTATCGAAACGATACTTATGGGCATGATATATGGCGGACAGATACAGACCATGATGCCGAAGCTGCACTCGAAAAATTACGAGGGCATGGAGCTTATCCGCCCGATGTATATGGTAAAGGAAGCCGACATACTTCGCTGGGTGGCGCATAACGACCTGCACTTTATCCGCTGCGCCTGCCGTTTTACCGAGAGCTACGAAAACCTTGAAAACAAGGGCGAAGTATCGAAGCGGCAGGAGGTAAAGCAGCTTATAGCGCAATTCCGCAAGACGAATCCCTTCATCGAAACGAATATCTTCAAGAGCGTTTACAACGTAAATCTGCGCACGGTGATAGAGTATCAGTATAAGGGTAAACGGTACAATTTTTTGGACACTTACGATGATTATAAGCCCGGGTCTGCCGAGGACGGCGAGGAAGCCGGCGACGAGATCTTTGAATAAGCGCTAGGTTTGCATGAACTAATTTTTTACTTGCCCTTTACTGAATTGATATGATTATTTTAATATGTGACTAAAATTTGAAATTGGCGGCGAGCAAGCTATATTCTTGAATAAAAGTATAGCTTAAAGGAGAATAATTTTTGTACAAAAGATAAAACCTTGCTCAAAAATGAAAAAAGGTATTGTAAAATCATGTCGAATAATGTATAATAATAATGTGTTTTGACCGCGTACCGCTGCGCGTTACCGTCGTGCCGCAGCAGGTTTCTTTGCGAAATGACGGAGAAAAGAGGATGTATTGATGGGTAAGACAGAAAAAAAGGTTTTTGATACCAGTACAAGTGTAGCGCCCCTCGGGCTTATCGCTATGGACGGCGCAAAAGAGCTTGGCGACATGATAAACCGCTATTTTCTTAAATGGGCTTTACAGGATGGCGAAGAGGGCAAAACTTTCCTCATAGACGCTGAGTGCCCAAGATTTTCTTCCGGCGACGGTAAGGGAATCATCAAATCCACCGTTCGCGGCAAGGATCTTTTCATTCTTTGCGACGTAGGAAATTACAGCTGCAAGTACACAATGCACGGCGAGCAGAACTCGATGTCGCCCGACGACCACTATCAGGATCTCAAGAGAATTATACAGGCTGCAAGCGGTAAGGCTCACAGAATAAATGTCATTATGCCTATACTTTACGGCGGCAGACAGCACAGAAGAACATACCGCGAATCTCTCGACTGCGCAGTAGCTCTTCAGGAGCTGGCTTCGATGGGCGTGCAGAACATAATCACTTTCGACGCGCACGACCCCAGAGTTCAGAACGCTATCCCGCTCACAGGCTTTGATAACATAATGCCTTCTTATCAGGTGCTCAAGGCTATGATGAAGACCTTTGATAACCTCAATTTCGATAAGAAGCATTTCATGATAGTTTCTCCCGACGAGGGCGCTATCAACAGAAATATGTACTACGCTTCCGTTCTCGGCGTAGACCTCGGAATGTTCTATAAGAGAAGAGATTACTCTACCGTAGTAAACGGAAGAAACCCCATTGTAGCTCACGAGTACATGGGCAACGACGTTACCGGCAAGGATATTTTCATCGCTGACGACCTTATCTCTTCCGGCGAGTCGATGCTTGACATAGCTATCGAGCTGAAAAAGCGCAACGCAGGAAAGATCTTCTGCTACGCTACCTATGGTATCTTCACCAATGGTCTTGAAAGCTTCAATAAGGCTTATGCAGACGGTATCATCGACGCAGTTTTCGGTACAAATCTTACCTACCGTTCGCCTGAGCTTCTTGCTACTCCTTGGTTCCACGAGGTCGACTGCTCGAAGTACATCGCGTACTACATCGCTACTCTTAACCACGATATGTCCATCGCAGACGTTATCGACCCTCATCAGAAGATAGCTGCTCTGCTCGAAAAGCACAACAAGAAAAAGTAATATATTTACAGCAAAATAAGGGCGGCTTTTTACGAGCCGCCTTTTTTGGGAGATGATGAAATGATATACGCAGCTATCGCGGCGGGCGGCGTAGGCAGCCGCATGGGCGCAGATATACCAAAGCAGTTTCTAAATGTGGGCGGCGTGCCGATGATCGTGCGCACTATCTCGCGCTTTTGCAGCAGTCCGTTGGTAGACGCAGTTTACGTTGGTACTAACGCCGAGTGGGTGGATGAGCTGAAAGCTATGTGCGCCAAGTATCTGCCAGAAGCGGATAACGTTACTATACTGGCGGGTGGCTCGGACAGAAATGGCACGGTATTTAAGATAGCCGAGCATATCGCTGCCGAGAGGGGAGTTGCTCCGCAGGATATTATACTTACGCACGACGGCGTGCGGCCTTTCGTTACCGAGCGCATCATCGCCGACAATATCGCCGCCATGCGCGACCACAGCGCCGCGGGTACGGCTGTTCCATCGGTAGATACTATCCTGCTCTCATCTGAGGACGGCGGAGTTATCGAAAGCGTGCCGCCGCGCGCAAGAATGTTCCGCGCGCAGACTCCGCAGACATTTCGCCTAAAAGAGCTTATGCAGGAGTACGCCGCGCTGACTGACGAGCAGAAAGCGCGCCTTACCGATACGGCGGGCATTTTCGCTTTGCGCGGCATACCGGTTGCGATAGTCCGCGGCGAGGATACGAATATAAAAATAACTGCGCCATTCGATATGCAGCTAGCGGAACTGATAGCGGCGCAGGAAAAATGATGTTTATATCTGGGGCGTGCCGTTCATACTGCGGTGCGCCCGCTGCTTTGCAGGAATAAAATATCGCGCTGCTCGCCGAATAATTTTTTGCGCATGAGGTCGTCGAGCATTATCCCGACTGCCGAAAGCGCGAACCATATCAGTGTGAACGGCAGGCATATCTGCCCGTCGAAATTCATCGGCATCATTGAGTAATCCCAAACGTTCAGCCCGAGCTGCCTGTTCACTATCTCGCCCGTTATAAGCTCGCAGGCGGTGATGAAAAGCGCCGAGATCATCAGCGTCAGAAACACGTTCGGTGCCGTGCGCCCGCTGCGGTTGAGGAGGTGTATCAGGTACATCGCCAGCCCGCCCAGCAGTCCCATCGAGATGTGCGTGAATCCGCGCGCGCATATCTCGATGATACCGTAGCTGAAAGCCCCCGTCGTGAACACCGCCAGCAGTTTAGCCGCTTCGCTTCGTAAATTCTGCTGCAAATTATCGCTCCTCTCGTAAATATCAGCTACTTATAATTTGCGCAGAAATCGGCGTTTTTATCCAACTTATACGCATAAAAATAAAGGCAATATCACGCTGCGTTTTCTGCATGATATTGCCTTTAGTTGTTTAGTTAGATTCGGTTCAGACCTGCCAGCTGTTGAGGTACTTTTCCTGCTCTTCGCTCAGCTTGTCTATCTCTATTCCCCAGAATTTCAGCTTGCGGCGTGCTACTTCGTTGTCGATCTCTTCGGGCACGGTGATTATCTTGTCCGTTAGCTTGTCGCGGTTTTTTACGAGGTAAGCGGCGGTGAGCGCCTGTATCGCGAAGGACATATCCATTATTTCGGCGGGGTGACCGTCGCCTGCGGCAAGGTTTACAAGTCTGCCCTCGCCGATAACGAAAATGCTTCTGCCGTCGCTCATTCTGTATCCGTCGATGTTGTTTCTCGCGGGGTACTTCTCGGTGCATATCTCGGCGAGCTTAGCTACCGCGACTTCGCAGTCGAAATGGCCCGCGTTGCAAAGTATAGCGCCGTCCTTCATGTTTGCAAAGCTGTTTTCAGTGATAACGTCCTTGCAGCCCGTTACCGTAACGAAAATGTCGCCTATCTTAGCTGCTTCCTCCATCTTCATTACTTTAAAGCCGTCCATTACAGCCTCCATAGCCTTTATCGGGTCGATCTCAGTGACGATAACGGAAGCGCCAAGACCCTTCGCGCGCATAGCAACGCCCTTGCCGCACCAGCCGTAGCCCGCAACTACTACGTTTTTGCCCGCAACGATGAGGTTCGTGGTGCGGTTTATGCCGTCCCATACCGACTGACCGGTGCCGTAGCGGTTGTCGAAAAGATATTTGCAGCGCGCGTTGTTTACCAGCGCCATCGGGAATTTCAGCTCGCCCGCCTTGTTCATCGCGATGAGTCTGATAATGCCCGTGGTGGTTTCCTCGCAGCCGCCGATAACGTTGGGTATCAGCTCGGGGTATTCGTTGTGTATCATGTTCACAAGGTCGCCGCCGTCATCGATGATAACGTTCGGGCCTGCCTTGATAACTTCTGAAATGTGGCGGTGGTACTCTTCGGGAGTGGAAGCGTGCCATGCGTAAACGTTCAGACCGTCGTGCGCCAGAGCCGCAGCTACATCGTCCTGCGTAGAGAGGGGATTGCTGCCCGTAACGTACATCTCAGCGCCGCCCGCCGCAAGCACTTTGCAGAGGTAGGCGGTCTTTGCCTCGAGGTGTATCGAAAGCGCTACTTTTAGTCCGCTGAAAGGCTTGTCGCGCTTGAAATCTTCCTCTATGCTGCGCAGCAGACACATATTGCGGCGCACCCATTCGATCTTTCTTGCTCCGCTTTCCCAAAGGTCAATGTTTCTTATCTCACTCATTATTTTAACGTCCTTTCATTACGAAATAGTTTTCGGCTTGCTCTTTTTAGCGCTGCTCTTTTCGGGCGCAGGCTCTTCCATACCGCGGTCTTCGAATATCGCTTCGTCAGATTTCAAATAGTCGAACTCGGGGTTCTCCTCGCCGCGCGCGTCGTAGTACGGCTGTATAACGTACTTGCGTATAACGGGGTAGCAGTTGAAAGCTCCCGCAAAGCATATCATGCTGAATGGCCAGAAGGGGATAATGAACAGCGAGATCGGGAATGTGAATACCACCAGCGAGCCGATGACTATCCATACCACCAGCGTCCAAAGGCTGTTCTTTATGCCGAGGCTCACGAGAAAAAACGCGTTTTTGATTATCTTGCCCAGCGAAAGATTTGTCGAAACTATCATAAGATAAATGTAAAAGTGCATCATGAAAAAAACGATGCAGCAGGCAAGGCATATCACCAGCGGGATGTACATCCATTCGGTCTGCTTAGCCCACGCGGAGTACGAGGGTATCGCCACTGCAAATCCCACTATGAAAAGCAGGTCGATAAGCCCCATGATAAAGCCCTGCTTGAAGTTTTTCCTAAAAGCTTCCCAAAAATCTTCCCATACAAAGGCGTTGCGCTCCTGCGACCAGTTGCGGCAGACCTTCGTCATAGCCGCCGTGGCAGGGCCGAACGTAACTATCGGTATCAGCGCCAGCAGGTATATGAGGTTGAGCTGTACCAGTTTCCAGCCGCGCCTGCCGTATATCTCCATAAATTTGAAAAAGCCTTTTTTCTCGACCGGCGCTTTGGGTATACCTCTGCCCGGTTCATCGTATTTGCTGAATAATGACATTTCTACACTCCTTGAATTTTAACATCTGATCTTCCCGACTATATCTTGCCGAGTATCAGTATCGAAAGCCCGCAGTCGAGCGCCGCGCAGGCGCATATAGCCGCAGCCATCGCGAGAAACCTTGTGCCGTAAAGCTTGCAGCGCTTCAGCAGCCCGTCAAAAAGCCTGTCCTGAAAGCATATCTTGAAAAGTCTGCCCGAGAGGAACATCGCTTCGCGGCAGGCGAGCACGGTAACGATAAGCGTTACGAATATCCCAGGGAATACCGCAGCTGCTTTCGCAAAAGCGTGCGCCGAGGGACTTTCGCCGTATATTTGCGTGAGTATCACTCCGCTGCTTATGCCCTTTAAAAAAGGCAGTACCGCTTCAAACGGCTGAGATATAGCGCTGAACCCCAGCGCAAATGCTGCCGCCAGATAAAACCCGCTGCCCGCAAGCGTGCTGAGCATTATGCGGATAATGTCGCCGCTGCGGCGGGCGTTGAAAAAGCTCTCCTCCGCGCCCGTGAGCAGCTCGGTAAGGCGGGTGTCCATAAAGCAACAGCACACTGCCCCGAAAAGCGTACCCAGCAGCGCCGAAACGCACAGCACCGCGAAAAGCGTAAGGTTTTTGCCGCTCTTATCGGCAGGCTTGTTTTTCAGCGTTTGCATAAACATCACTCCTTTTAAGAGGATATTTATGCGGCTTGTCTGAAAAGTATTACTTCGAAAGCTCGTAAGCACGCGCCGTGCAGGCTTTGCAGCAGTTCTGAACGGCTTCGTCAAGGTCGCCCTCGCGCAGCTTTTCAAGACCCGCGATGGTAGTGCCGCCCTTTGAGGATACCATCTCTATCAGCTTTTCTATCGTGTTTCCGCTGTCGGTTATCATCTTAGCCGAGCCTATCAGCGACTTTGCAAAAAGCTTTTTTGCGACCTCTTCGTCGATGCCGACCGATTTTGCATACTTGATGAAAGATTCGGCGTAAAGATAGATAAAAGCGGGCGAAGAGCCGTTTATCGCGATTATCTCCTTCATCTTGTCCTTGGGGATAACGGCGTATACTCCGCAGCAGCCGAATATTTCGCAGATAACGGCGAACTCCTCTTCGGTAACGCTTTCAGAGTGCGAAAGTGCGGTAGCGCCCTCGCCCAGCAGCAGGGGAGTGTTCGGCATTACGAGCACTACCTTAGCCCCCGCAATGGTCTTTGATGCGATGTAATCGTCGGTTATGCCCGCACAGATGGATACTATTACGGTATCTGCGGTAACAGCTTCCGCGATGTCCGCGAGAACTTCGTCGAGCTGCTGCGGCTTTACGGCAAGAAAAACGTACTTGCATTTCTCTACTGTTTCGGCAGCGCTTCCGCAGGCGTTCACGCCTATCTCAGCCGCTCTCTCGAGCGCAGGAGCGTAAGTGTCGTAAGCGTAAAGCTCAGCCTCTATGTCCTTGCTGCCCGAAATTCCCTTCATGATGGCGTAGCCCATGTTGCCCGCGCCGATAAATCCTATTTTAGTCATACTGACCATTTCCTTTCAATATCAGATCTTGTTTGCGATAATATTCTCGCATAAAATAATACAAATTCATTATACTACATTTTATACAAAATTTCAAGGGCTTTTTTATGAAATCTATAATGTATATATCCATGCGGCTATAATATTAAAGTTTTATAAACCAAATGTTGCTTTATAGATAAAATGCTTGCATTTCGGCAGATTATGTGATAAAATTAAATTTGTATCGTATGAATATTTTTGCAGAAGGAGCATTTATTTATGGGTCATTTGGATCTTGACGAACTCAGATCGCAGATCAACGAGATAGACGAGCAGATACTTTCGCTCTTTACGAAGCGTATGCAGACTTGTTATAAAGTGGCAGAATATAAGATAGCTAACGACATGCCCGTGTTTCAGATAGAAAGAGAGCATCAGATAATCGAGCGCGTGCGCAGCGAAGTGCCCGCCGATATGGCAGATCCTGCCGAGGTGCTTTTTACCAATATGATGGATATATCGAAGTGCAAGCAGTTTCAGAGATTTTTTGCAGACGCCGAGCCTTTTGAGTCCTCGCCGCTAGACCTTACGGGAAGCCGCAGGGTAGCCGTTCCCGGCACTGTCGGCTCGTATTCGCACGTTGCGGCAAAAAAGTTCCTGCCCGAGTCTGAGCCGGAGTTTTACGATTCTTTCGGCGAAGTATTCGCGGCGGTAGAAAGCGGCAAAGCTGAGTTCGGCGTAGTGCCTATCGTAAATTCCACGGCGGGCATGGTTTCGCAGACATACGAGCTAATGCGCCGCCACGATTTCAAGATATGCGCCTGCACTAAGGTTTCGGTCGATCATTGCTTGGCGATAAAGCCCGATACCGACCTTGCGGACGTTAAGCGTGTTTACTCGCACGAACAGGCGCTTATGCAGTGCTCGAAATATCTGGCGCAGCATGGTTGGTCGGCTCACCCGTATGAGAATACCGCCCTAGCGGCAGATTTTGTAAAAGAAAGTTCCGAGCCTTACGCGGCTATCTGCTCTGAGCAGTGCGCGAACCATTTCGGCTTGAAGATAATCGACCACGGCATCGCGAATGCCGAGTGCAATTTTACCAAATTCATACTTATCTCCAAAAAGCAGCTTTTAGCGCCCGGCGCCGATATAATCTCGGTTTCGCTCACCGTACCTCACCAGACCTCGGCGCTTTACCGTCTGCTGACGAAGTTTTCCGTTTCGGGTCTGAATCTTACCATGATAGAGTCTCGCCCCATCGCCAATACCGATTTCGACGTGCTTTTCTATCTCGATTTTCAGGGTTCGGTAAATTCACCCGACGTTGTAAAGCTGATACGCGAGCTTGAAACTGAGCTGGGCTATTTCAAGCTGCTGGGCAACTATAAAGAGATCTGAGGAGGCTGACATATGCGCATAGGACAGGGTTACGACGTTCACCGCCTTACCGAGGGCAGAAAGCTTATTTTGGGCGGCGTGGATATTCCGCACGATAAGGGTCTGCTGGGTCATTCTGACGCCGACGTGCTCGTGCATGCTATAATGGACGCGCTTCTCGGCGCAGCCGCTATGGGCGATATAGGAAAGCTTTTCCCCGATACCGACCCAGAATACAGCGGCGCTGACAGCTTGAAGCTGCTGGCAAAGGTCTGCGAAGTTATCCGCAGCGAGGGCTGCGAGATAGGCAACATCGACGCTACCGTTATAGCGCAGAAGCCGAAGCTGGCGCCGTATATAATGCAGATGCGTGAGAATATAGCGCGTGTCTGCGGCATAGAGCTTTCGCAGATCTCGGTAAAGGCTACCACCGAGGAAAAGCTCGGCTTTACGGGCGCGTGTGAGGGCATTTCCGCAAGCGCCGTCTGCCTGCTTGACTCCCGCCGCGGCTGATCACTCTATATCAAAAACAGTTTTCCAAAATCATGAAACGCTGATTTGAAATATAAGTTATAAAACCGCTCCTTTTTGATAATACTACATACAGTAATCAAAAAGGAGCGATCTTATATGAGCAATAAACAGGAATCCATAGGACTTTTAAAAGAAACTAACGCGGGCATACAGATGGGCGTTTCCACGCTGGAAGAGATGATCTCAGACATTCGCGACGAGCGCCTGCGCGCCGTTATGCACGACTCAAAGGTGGAGCATGACGAGCTGGGCGACGAAGCGCACAGGCTGCTGCTGGAGTACGGTGCTGATACTAAAGAGCCTCACCTCGCCGCCAAAGCCATGAGCTGGATGAAGACCAACGTGAAAATGGCTGCCGAGCCGGGAGACAAGACCGCTGCAGGGCTTGTTACCGACGGCTGCAATATGGGAGTAAAAACGCTGAATAAGTATATAAATCAGTATAAGCACGCCGACTCCGCCGCCGTGAGCCTTGCCAAAAAAGTCATACGCTGCGAGGAAAAGCTTTGCAGCGATGTAAAACGCTATCTCTAATAACACAGAAGCGGCTGCCGCATATGGACAGCCGCTTTTTATTTGTAATAGTATAGATATTCCTCCAGCGTAAGCCCCTCTCGGCGTATCACCTCGGCGTGTTCTCTGCCGACATAGCGGTAGTGCCATGGTTCGTAGGCTATGCCCGTAATGTGCTCTTTCATGCGCGGATAACGCAGTATAAAGCCGTATTTCCAAGCGTTCACGCATAGCCAGCGCCCCTGCTCGGTAGCGTAAAAATCGTCCTGCGTGTCGTCCCAGTCGGGCGAGCATAGGTCGCAGGCAAGACCAGTGTGGTGCTCGCTGTGCATAGGCTTCGCGAGATAGCGCGCAGTGAGCTTTTCCGCCGCCGAAGGCGTTTCGCCGCTGCACATATACTCCGCCACGCTTCTGTTCCAAAGCTGCTGCTGATACTCGGGCGTGCGGTAAGCGGAAAGCACTTTTATCACAACTTCATCGCTTTCGGCGGCGCGCAGCATCTCTCGGCAGTGTTCCGCGGCGGTCTTTTCCATCTTCACCGTGCCGACCTCCTCTAACTGCTGCGCGAAGTCTTTCGGTACAGGACTTACGCTGTCTACAAGAATAAGATAGTCCATTTTCTATTCCTCCCATTAATATACTGCATTATATTATATATATGCTGTAATATTCGCTTTTGATACCGCATAGTATTACTCAGTATCAGAATATCAAGGAGGATAACGGTAATGGATATGAAAAAGACCTGCAAATGGTCGCTCGCGGTGGTGATCTCCTGCGCGGTAGTGCCTTTCGGCGTTTCAGAGGGGGCAAAGCTCGCGCCTGCGTTTTCAAGCGCGGCGGCGTACTCTGCCGCGCGCGAGATGGATATTTCGGCAAAGGCAGCCGTCCCGCAGACAGCGTTTTCCGCAGCGAACAGCGATATGATAGGCTCTACCGCGCGCGATATGGAAGCCGCGCCCGAAGAGGTGGAGATACGCCTGCCGCAGGGCGCTGAGATACCTACGCCTATGCCATCGGCTGACGTGATAAACGCTCTGCCTTACCCTACTGACCTCGCCGACCACGACGGCGTTATAGAAAAGAACAATTTCGGCGCATACAGCGGCGAGCAGTATTTTGATCTCGCAGACGGAGGACAGGTGCGAAACTGCACGTCTTTAGATAATTCCGAACTTCTCGAAAACAGCACTAAAGGCAGGGTGTTTGAGATAGAAACAGGCACGGAAGAGCCGCAGGTGCTCATCTACCACACCCACACCACCGAAAGCTTTGAGCTTGAAGATAAAGATTGGTACGACAGCGATTTCGGCGGAAAGACCTCAGAGCCTGATAAGAACATGACAGCCGTCGGCGACGAGATATGCCGACAGCTTGAAGAGAGCGGGATAACCGTTATCCACGATACATTAGTGCACGATTACCCCAGCTACGACGCGGCGTATGATTCCAGCCGACAGACGGTCAGCGAGCTGATTGAGGAGTACCCATCGGTAAAAGTAGCGCTCGACATTCACCGCGACGGCATAGAAACAGCCGAGGGCGTGCGCCTGGCGCCCGTAGCCGAGATAGACGGCAGGGAAGCCGCGCAGATAATGATTATTTCGGGCTGCGATGATGGCACTATGGATATGCCGAATTATATGGATAACTTCCGCTTCGCCTGCGAATTGCAGTCGGAAACCGAAACGCTTTTTTCGGGTCTTACCCGCCCGATACTTTTTGATTACAGATTTTACAATCAAGATCTTACTTCCGGTTCGCTGCTGATAGAGGTCGGCAGCCACGGCAATACGCTTGAGCAGGCAAAATACAGCGGCGAGCTGATAGGAAAAGCCCTCGCAGAGCTTTTTACAGCGGAATAGATGTGCAGAAACGTCCCCGTTTTCAGCGGGGCTTTTTTGTTTTGAACGAAAAGTTGTTAATTTTCATGATAAGCCCTTGCTATTTCGCCGCATTTGTTATATAATATAATAGAGTATGTATGCTATAAGCTTGATACATAATTACTTTGCCGCAGTACGGCAGAAAAGGAGATAGTTGCTAATGACAAAGGCACAGAGATTTTTCATTTCGATCAAAGATAAAAGAGTAGGCTTTATCGGTACGGGCGTTAGCCATACCCAGCTGATACGCGTATTTCTTTCCAAGGGCATAAAAGTAGTTATTCTTGATAAAAAGGACGAGGACCATTTCCCCGAAGACCTTTACAGCGAATTTTCGGCAAAGGGCGCTGAGTTTTCGCTCGGCGATAATTACCTCGACGAAATGTTCAACTGCGATATTGTTTTCCGTACCCCTGGTATGTATTTCAATAACCCGATGCTTACCAAGGCGCGCGAGGCGGGCGTGGTAGTTACTTCCGAGATGGAGGTATTCTTCGACCTCTGCCCCTGCAAGCTTTACGCTGTGACCGGTTCTGACGGAAAGACCACCACCACCACCCTTATCAGCGAGTTCTTAAAGGCTGAGGGAAAGAGAGTGCACCTCGGCGGCAATATAGGCAAAGCACTGCTGCCGATAGTTGAAACTATGAGCGAGACCGATGCTGCGGTAGTAGAGCTTTCGAGCTTCCAGCTCATCTCTATGCGCAAGTCGCCCGACGTAGCCGTTATAACCAATATTTCGCCGAACCACCTCGATGTTCACGGCACTATGGAAGAGTACATCGACGCTAAGTGCAATCTTATCCGCCATCAGAACGCTTTTTCGAAAACTGTACTCAATGCGGATAACGAGGAAACTATGAAGCTTGCGCCAATGGTACGCGGCACGCTCGTTAAATTTTCCCTTTCGGGCAACACCGACCGCGGAGCTTTCCTGCGCGACGACGGTATGCTCTGCTATATCGACAAGGGAAAAGTTACCGAGATAGTCCATAAGGAAGATATACGCATACCCGGCATCCATAATGTGGATAACTACCTTACTGCGATATCGGCAGTATGGGGCGAAGTATCTATCGAAAGCATCGTGAACACCGCTATGACTTTCGGCGGCGTAGAGCACAGAATAGAGTTCGTCCGCGAAGTAGACGGCGTGAAGTGGTACAATGACTCTATCGCCACCAGCCCTACGCGCGTTATGGCGGGCTTAAATTCCTTCGACCAGAAAATAATAATCATCGCGGGCGGATATGATAAGAAGATACCTTACGAGCCTATGGCCGATACCGTAAACGAAAAGGTAAAAATACTTATCCTGCTTGGCGCGACTGGCCCTAAGATAGAAAAAGCAGTTACCTCCTCGCCGCTGTACCCCGAGAGCGGACTTAAAATAGTTCGCGTAAAAACGCTCGAGGAAGCGGTAGAGCAGGCGAATATCCTTTCAAAGCCGGGCGATGTAGTTTCGCTTTCGCCCGCCAGCGCGAGCTTTGATCTGTATGTAAATTTTGAGGAAAGAGGAAAGCATTTCAAGCGCCTTGTAAACGAGCTTTGATCTGCGGTCGATATGGATATATCTGAACTTAAAAATATGCTCTCCGCCCTATGCGCCGCCGACGGCGTTTCGGGAGCGGAGGAAAACGCGGCGGCTGTGTGCGCAAAGTACCTTTCGGCTTACGGCGAAACGCAGACCGACGCTTTCAATAACGTGATCTGCAAAGTCGGAAGCCACACTGCGGACAAGCCTACTGTAATGATAGAAGCGCATATCGACGAGATAGGCATGATAGTAAATCACATTACGGACGATGGCTTTCTGCGCGTTTCAAAGTGCGGCGGTATAGACGAGCGAGTTCTGCCCGCGGCGGAGGTCACGATCTGCGGCAAAGAAAAGCTCAGCGGCGTGGTGACGAGCGTTCCCCCGCATTTACAGACCGAGCATAAAAAGGCGGCGAAACTCGATGATCTGTATATAGATACTGGTCTGAGCGGCGCACGCGCAAAAGAGCTTATCTCGCCGGGCGACAGAGTGCTGATAGAAAATACCCTCGCCGATATGGGCGGGCTGGTGACATCTAAAGCGCTCGACGACCGCGCATGCGTTTGCGCGCTTATCCGCACGCTTGATCTGCTGAAAGGCAGGGATACCGCCTACAATATCTCGGCGGCGGTGTGCTCGGGCGAAGAGGTAGGCTCGCGCGGGGCTAAGGTAACGGCTTTCTGCGAGCAGACTGACATTTCGCTGATAATGGACGTTTCGTTCGGCAGAGTGCACGGCGAGTCGGATGAAGATACCGGCGAGATCGGCGGGGGAGCGATGATAGGCATTTCGCCCGTGCTCTCGCGCAGGCTCTCAAATGCGCTCATCGAAACGGCTAAGGCCGAGCAGCTTCCATATCAGATAGAAGTGATGGGCGGAAGAACTGGCACCGACGCTGACGAAGCCGCGGCTGCCGGAAAAGGCTCTGCCGCCTGTACCCTTTCGATACCGATACGCAATATGCACACGCCCGTAGAAGCTGCCGACCTCGGCGATATTGAAAACACCGCGCGTCTGGCTGCGGCTTTCTGCGAAAGGGGGCTTTTCTGATGAAGCTTGCTGAAATATTGGAAGAGCTTTGCGCGCTGGGCGGTATCTCGGGCGATGAGGGCGATGTTGCGGAGTACATCTGCAAAAAGCTGGAGGGCAAATGCGAGTATAGTATAGATAACCTAGGCAACGTCATAGCTTACAAAAAGGGCGCGAAGCGCGCTCCTCACCGCGTGCAGATCTCGGCGCATATGGACGAAGTAGGACTGATAGTCACCTACATCAACGCCGACGGCACTCTGAAATTTTCAACGGTGGGAGGCGTAGACCCGCGCGTGCTTTACGGCAAACGCGTGCTTATCGGAAAAGATAGGCTTCTCGGCGTTATCGGCGGAAAGGCTGTCCATAATCTTTCCGAGGCTGAGCGCTCGGCAGCGCCGCAGGAAAGTGAACTTGTGATCGACGCGGGTTTTTCCTCGCGCGAGGAAGCGCAGAATCATATCCCGCTCGGTGAAAGCGTGATCTTCGATTCGCGCTTTATGCGCTTTGGTGAGGGCATGATAAAAGCGCGCGCGATAGACGACAGAGCGGGCTGCGCGATAATGCTTGCGCTGATAGATGAAGAGCTTGAGTACGATATCTGCTTTACTTTCGTAGTTCAGGAAGAAGTAGGTCTGCGCGGTTCGGGCGCGGCGGCTTTTACCGTTGACCCCGAAATGGCGATAGTGCTTGAGTCTACCACCGCGGCAGATATACCCTCGGCGGCGGGCGAAAAGCGCGTTTGCGAGGTCGGCAAAGGCCCTGTTGTTTCCTATATGGACAGGCGCACGATATATGATAAGCAGCTTTACGCGCTGGCTTTCGATACCGCGCGCGGGCTGGATATACCCTGCCAGACAAAGACTATGGTGGCGGGCGGCAATGATGCGGGCGCTATCTCGCTCGCACGCGGGGGAGTGCGCACCGCCGCGATCTCACTGCCATGCAGATACCTGCATTCGCCCTCCTGCGTGATAGCTGAGAGCGATTTAGAGAACGCTTATCTGCTAACTAAAAATTTACTGAAACGGATGCAAGAGCTATGATAAGTCAGCTTACCGAGGACGAAACAGAGCTTTTTGAAAAGCTGAAGCCGAACCATTACGCGCGGCGTATACGTTCGCATTTCGCCGCATATTCGATCAAATATGATTTTGCGCGCTTTTACGTTCTGCGGCGCGGGGAACAGGCTGTAACGCTTATCTCCATTTTCAACGCGGCGATGATGTGCGCCGATATAACGGGGCAGTCGCTCACCGCCGCCGAGGTGGAGGAGCTTGCGCATTTTATACTTATGAATTCGCCGTATTCGGTAGAGCTTGACCCGCGCTACGCCGAAACGCTGCGCGGACTGATAGGCAAAGACTATTCCTCCGAGCTGCGCACCGAGTTCGCGTACAGCGCCCGCGGCGAACTGCCCGCGCTCGACGTGAACGAATGTCCGCCGCTGGACGATGTTTACGCTATTCTGAAAGAGTCGTTTCCCGCGCTGGCAGATTGCTACGAGCTTTGGCTCACCGATACTTCTCACCGCGTGCGCCGCGGACTTTCGCAGTCTTTCATGATGGGCGGATGCACTACCGCGACTATACAGTATATAATTGACAAGACCGCGCTGATAGGTCACGTCGCCACACTGCCCGAATACCGCGGACACTATTACGCCCGCCGCCTGCTTTATTGGATAGGCGAGCGCCTGACGAACGACGGTTACGATGTCCGTCTGCTTGCGCGACCGCACCGCGTAAGCTATTACCGCGAGATAGGTTTTGCGGCAGTTTCGCAGGACGAAGTTTTTGAACTAAGGAACAATACATAAGGGATAATACATAACAAAGGATAATTAAAATGACAGATTTTTTCAATATAGACCCCAGACTTGCCGCGCTTGCGGAAAAGGCTGAGCAAGCCGCCGAAAAGCGCTTCGGCGAGATAAATAAGACCGCCGAGTATAACGGAGCTAAGGTGCTCAAAGCTTTTATCGACAACAAAGTCAGCGAGTCTTGCCTTAAAGGCACTACGGGCTACGGCTACGGCGATATTGGCAGAGAAACGCTCGATGCTGTTTACGCGCAGGCGTTTGGCGGCGAGGACGCAGTAGTCCGCCACAATTTTGTGAACGGTACGCATACCCTCTCTACCGCGCTTTTCGGCGTGCTTCGCCCGAATGATACCATGCTTTCGCTCACGGGCAGCCCATATGACACTATGGAAGAGGTCATCGGCATACGCGGCGAGGCGGGAAGAGGCTCGCTGAAAGATTTCGGCGTGAAGTATGAACAGGTAGATCTGCTTAATGACGGCACACCCGACCTCGCGGCGATAGCCGAGCGCGCAAAGGGCAAAAAGGTCGGTTATATCCAGCGTTCGCGCGGGTATTCGCTGCGTCCATCTTTCACGATAGACGTTATAGAGCAGATAATTAAAGCCGCTCGCAGCGCCGAGCCTAACATCATAATAATGGTGGATAACTGCTACGGTGAATTTGTGGAAAAGCGCGAGCCGCTCGCGGTAGGCGCAGACCTCATAATGGGCTCGTTGATAAAAAACCCCGGCGGCGGTATAGCTTCTACCGGCGGATATATCTGCGGCAGAAAAGATCTTGTAGAGCTTTGCGCCGACAGACTTGCCTGCGTGGGCGTCGGCAAAGAGGTAGGCTGTACGCTTAACCAGAGCAGAGAGATGCTGCTGGGCTTTTTCATGTCGCCCGAGGTCACCGCAAACGCGCTCAAAACGGGCGTTTTCGCCTGCGCATTGTTCGAGCAGCTGGGCTTTAAGACTTTCCCTGCCGCCGACGATCACCGCACGGATATAATCTCCTCTATATGTCTGGAAAATGAGGAACGCCTTACGGCATTTTGTCAGGGTATACAAAAAGGCTCGCCCGTAGACGCTTACTGCACCCCCGAAGCATGGGATATGCCCGGATACGACAGCAAGGTGATAATGGCGGCAGGTGCTTTCACAATGGGCGCTTCGATAGAGCTTTCGGCAGACGCGCCGATAAGAGAGCCTTTTGCCGCGTGGCTTCAGGGCGGACTTACTTACCCGACAGGCAAACTGGGTGTGCTCACCGCCGCGCAGGAGCTTCTTAACAGAGGTCTGATAGAAATTTGACATTCATCTTATATTAGAAAGGAAAAAGAGCTATGGCAGAGATATTTACCGTCAGCATTGCGGACATAGTAAAAGAGCTACAGTTAGAGCTTGTTTATGCGCCGAAGGATTCTACTGAGATAATGGTATCGGATAACGACTGCAACCGTCCCGGATTGCAGCTAATGGGCTTTTACGAATACTTCAACGCCGAGCGTATACAGATATGCGGAAACATGGAGTTTGCGTACCTCGCCAGCGTTGACGAAGAAACAAGATACAAGAAGATAGAAACGCTTTTTGCTACCCATATCCCTATGTTCGTGGTGGCGAGAGGTCACGAGCTTTACCCCGAGATGATAGAGCTTGCCAAAAAGTACGAGATACCGATAGGAAGAACTAAAGAGAGCACCACCGCTTTTATCGCGGCGCTCATCTCTTATCTGAACGTACAGCTCGCGCCGCGTATAACAAGGCACGGCGTGCTGATAGAGATATACGGCGAGGGCGTGCTGATAGTCGGTGAAAGCGGCGTCGGCAAGTCTGAAACAGCCATTGAGCTTGTAAAGCGCGGACACCGCCTTGTAGCGGATGACGCGGTAGAGATACGCCGCGTTTCCAGCAAGAGCTTGGTCGGCTCTTCGCCAGATAATATAAGACATTTTCTCGAGATACGCGGCATAGGTATTATAAATGTGCGCCGCCTTTTCGGTATGGGCGCAGTTAAGGTGACTGAGAAGATAGATATGGTAGTAGAGCTGGAGCCTTGGGATTCTCAGAAGGTATATGACAGAATGGGCGTGGATAACGAATTTACCACCATTCTCGGCGTAAAAGTGCCCAGCCTTACTATTCCTATAAAGCCCGGCAGAAACCTCGCAGTTATCCTCGAGGTAGCGGCTATGAACAACCGTCAGAAGAAAATGGGATATAACGCCGCGCAGGAGCTGCTCGATAACCTGGGTCTGCAGTTCGATAAAAAGGATAAAGTTAAAAACTGGGATCTTATGTAAATAGGTGGTCGATACAAAAATGATTATAGAAGCGGATCTTCACACGCACACGTTAGCTTCTACACACGCTTACTCAACTATAAAGGAAAACTGTCAGTGCGCCGCTGAGTACGGACTTAAAGCGGTAGCTATGACAGATCATATGATAAATATGCCCGATTCGCCGCATATATGGCACTTTGAAAACCTTTTTACGCTGCCTGATAAGATATGCGGGGTGTATGTGCTTAAAGGTACTGAGGCGAATATAATAGATACCGAGGGCACTCTCGATGTTGACCATTCGCTGCTGAAAAAGCTTGACTGGGTGGTCGCTTCTATGCACCGCTGGACATTCGAGCCGAAGGATTATTATACCCACACAAAGGCGTACCTCGCGGCGGCTAAAAACCCCGCGATAGACGTTATAGGTCACTGCACGACCTCGCTTTACCCATTCGATATGGAAAAATGCCTTAAAGCTTTCAAAGAGTACGGCAAGTTAGTAGAGATAAATGAAAACTCTATCTTTAACAAAAAAGGCTCGCTGAAAGGCTGCACCGAAGCGCTCAAGATATGCAAGAAGTACGAGATACCCGTAGTGGTAAATACCGACTGCCATTTCTGCGACGCGATAGGTCAGACACCCCACGCCGAAAAGCTGATAGAAGAACTTGGTTTCCCCATGCGCTTGGTCTATAACGCCCACTGGGAGAAGATACGCGAATATGTGCTGAAAAAGCACCCCGACTGCAAGATATAAAGAAAGGAACGGTAACACATAAATGAACGAAAAAGCTCTTGCCGCGCTCGCCGAAAAGCTGGGCTGCGGCGTCTGCGAAAACGAACCGCTCTCCGCGCATACTACCTTCCGCACAGGCGGGCCCTGCACCTGCATGATAATGCCTAAAAGCGCCGAAGACCTCTCGCAGCTGGTAAAATTCGCTGCGGAAAACGGCGTGCGTACCCTAGTGATGGGAAAAGGCTCGAATATGCTCTGCGCCGATGAAGGCTTTGACGGCGCGGTGCTGCTGATAGGCAGCGATTTTTCTGAGATAACTATGCTCGACGACTGCACTATACGCGCGCAGGCGGGCGCTGCTATGAGCCGCCTTTGCAGGGTAGCGCTGGATAACGGGCTGAGAGGTCTGGAATTTGCATACGGCATACCCGGCACCGTAGGCGGCGGTATTTACATGAACGCTGGAGCTTACGGCGGTGAGATGAAAGACGTGCTGGTTAGCGTTACCGCTATGGATAGAAACGGCGAACTGCACACCTACACCCCCGCACAACTGGAGCTTACGTACCGCAGATCGCGCTTTTCGCATACTGATGAGATAATAGTCAGCGGCGACTTCAAGCTTGCGCACGGCGATAAGGCGGAGATCGAAGCGAAGATGAACGAGCTTATGGCGAGAAGAAAAGATAAACAGCCGCTAGAGTACCCGAATGCAGGCTCTACTTTTAAGCGCCCCGAGGGACAGTTCGCGGGTAAGCTGATACAGGACTGCGGTCTGCGCGGTGCGACAGTAGGCGGCGCGCAGGTCTCTGAAAAGCACTGCGGATTTGTTATAAACAAAGGCGGCGCTACCTCTGCCGATATAAAAGAACTTATAGCACACATACAAAAGACCGTTTACGAAAAAACGGGCTTTCATCTGGAGTGCGAGGTAAGGATAATACCTTATAAGGCAGACTGACCATACGGCTTGCGCGAAAGGAGAGAATGAAAAAATGCAGTTTGTAATAGTAACGGGAATGTCAGGCTCGGGAAAATCTACGGCTATCGACGTGCTGGAGGATATGGGTTATTACTGTATAGATAATATCCCCCCTGAGCTGATAATAAAATTTACCGACCTCTGCGCGAAGTCAGAGGGCAAGATACAGAAAGCGGCTTTTGTAGTAGACGTGCGCGGCGGAGATTTCTTCCTTGAATTGCAGGATACTATACAAAATCTGCGCGCCGCTCATGTAGATCTAAAAATACTTTTCTTAGAGTCTTTCGACGACGTGATCGCGCGGCGGTATAAGGAAACGCGCAGAAAGCACCCGCTTGACGAGCTTGCTGGCGGCAGCCTTACCGAGGCTATACGCATGGAGCGCGAGTTGCTTATGTCGGCAAAAGCGATGAGCGATTATTTTATCGACACTTCAAATTACTCTACCTCAGAGTTCCGCAGCAGGCTGTATTCTATTTTTGAAGAGGATAACAGCGAGCATATGCACATAGAGATACGCTCATTCGGCTTCAAATACGGCGTTTTCGCCGAGGGCGATCTTATTTTTGACGTAAGGTGTCTGCCGAACCCTTTCTATGTGCCCGAGCTGAAGCATAAAACAGGTCTTGACAGCGAAGTTTCGCAGTACGTCATGAAATTCGACGATGCTAAAACGCTTTATAATAAGCTTACTGACCTTATAGATTTCCTGCTGCCGCTTTATGAAAAAGAGGGCAAGTCGCAGCTTGTAATAGCTTTCGGCTGTACCGGCGGCAAGCACCGCAGCGTTGCTTTCGCCGAGGCAGTAGCCCGCCACCTAACGCTAAACGGTCATAAGATACGCGTAAAGCACCGCGATATAGATCACTAAATAATAAAGGAGTCGGCATTTAGATCATGTCAGAGCAGTCTTTTTCCAAACAGGTAAAAGAAGAGATTATTTCAAAGATAAATTCCGTACAGAAGGCTGACGCTTGTCTGTTCGGGATATTGCTCTGCGCGAACGAGCTTGGCGCAGACGAGATAACGCTGCTTACCGAAACGCAAACGATAGCAGATTTTTTCGAGCTGAACGTAAAGCGTATCTGCGGCGAAAACAGCGTAGAGTTTACCAGTACCGACCGCGGCAGCGGCGCGGCTATGCTTTCGCTGACGGTAAAGGGCGCGGAGGAGCGCGCAAAGCTTCTGGAGCATTTCCATATCGTGGACGGCAGGGATTGCTCGAAGCCGAATTATCCGAAAAAGAGCCTTTACCCGTACATGACGGCGGGTATGTTCCTAGCCTGCGGCTCGCTCAGTGACCCAAACAAAAATTACCATATGGAATTTGTAATGCCTGAGCTGCACCTTTGCAACAGCCTCGGGCTTTTGCTGTTGGATAATTACGAGCTGCTGGCGAAGCACGTCGAGCGCAAGGGCAAGCAGATACTTTATTTCAAAGAGTCTGAAAACATCATCGACATGATAGCGATGATGGGCGCTACCTCCGCTTCGTTCGACCTCATGAACATAAAGATCTACAAGGATATGCGCAATAAGATCAACCGCGAGGTAAACTGCGTAAACGCCAATATAGAAAAATCTATCCGCGCCGCCGAAAAGCAGATAGCGGATATTGAGCTGATAGATGAAAAACTGGGCATAGGCTCGCTGCCCGATAATCTGCGCGAGATCGCTATGCTGCGCTACGAAAATCCCGACTATAATCTCGGCGACCTCGGCGCGGCGCTCGACCCGCCCATCTCACGCTCCGGCGCTAACCACCGTCTGCAAAAGCTCGCTAAGATAGCGGAAGAGCTGCGCGGTGCGGAGGGCGAAAAATGACGGATTTTGTTCATCTTCACGTCCATAGCGAATATTCGCTTCTAGATGGCGCCTGCCGCGTAAAAGAGCTTGCCGCCGCCGCAAAAGCGCTGGGTCAAAAAGCCTGCGCCGTCACCGACCACGGCAATCTCTTTGCGGCGGTAGAGTTTTATAACGCCTGCAAAGAGATCGGCATAAAACCGATAATCGGCTGCGAAGTCTACGTTGCCGAAAATTCGCGCTTTAATAAAGACCCGCACGAACGCACGTTCCATCTGATACTTCTCTGCAAGAACAAAACGGGCTACCACAACCTTGCAAAGCTGGCTTCGCTTGCGTATACCGAGGGCTTTTACCGCCGTCCGCGCATAGATTTTGAGCTGCTCAGCAAGTACAGCGAGGGGCTTATCTGCCTTTCTGCATGTCTGGCGGGCGAGGTCTCTCGCGCGCTTTCGGCGGGCGATTTCAATTCCGCAAAAGAAGTCGCGCTTCGCTACCGCAGGATTTTCGGCGAGGATTATTTCATTGAGATAATGAGCCATGATTTTCCCGAGCAAATGGCTGTTTTCAATCAGCTTATCCGCCTTTCGCGAGAAACTGGCATACCCCTCTGCGCGACTAACGACGTGCATTATATCCGCCGCGAGGACAGCTACGCGCAGAAGATACTGATGTGCATAAACACAGGCAAAACGCTTGACGATAACGAAAGGCTTGAGCTGCCGACGGATGATTTCTACCTCCGTTCAGGCGACGATATGGCTGAGCTTTTCCGCAGTTGCCCGCAGGCGATAGAAAACGCCGTCAAGATTGCCGATATGTGCAACGTTGGGTTTGAATTCGGCGTTACAAAGCTGCCGAAGATAACTTTCAGCGGCGTTACTGATAACGTTAAATTCCTGCGCGATATGACGTTTAAAGGTCTGCAAAAGCGCTATGGAACGCCGCGGGAAGAGCATATCGACCGTGCCGAGTATGAGCTTTCGGTGATAACGCAGATGGGCTACGTCGATTATTTTCTCATAGTCTGGGATTTCGTGCACTACGCCAAAACGCACGATATACCCGTAGGATGCGGCAGAGGAAGCGGCGCGGGAAGCTTAGTTGCCTACTGTATAGGCATCACCGACATCGACCCGCTTCGCTATCAGCTTATCTTCGAGCGCTTTCTGAATCCCGAGCGTGTTTCAATGCCCGACTTCGATATAGATTTCTGTACGCTGAAACGTCAGCAAGTTATAGATTACGTAATCAGTCGCTACGGTTCAGACCATGTGGCGCAGATAATAACTTTCGGAACGTTGGGCGCGAAGCAGGCTTTGCGCGACTGCGCGCGTGTGATGGGTCTGCCTTATAAGACGGGCGATGTTGCGGCAAAGGCAGTTATAGGCGGTATGTCGCTTCGCGCTTCGCTTGAAAATTCGCCCGAGTTTCGTAAGCTGTATAACGGCGACCCGCAGATACACGAGCTTATCGAAACAGCCATGCGCATAGAAAATATGCCGCGAAACGCAGGCACTCACGCCGCGGGCGTAGTTATCACAAAAGACCACGTCAGCGAATATGTGCCGCTGTACGCGCGCGACGGACAGATCTCTACGCAGTACACCATGACAGTGCTGGAGCGGCTGGGTCTGCTGAAAATGGATTTTCTCGGTGTAAGCAACTTGACGATAATAGATATGTGCGTAAAGCAGATACAAAAGCGCAATCCGGATTTTGATATTTCCGCAATACCGCTCGACGACCCCGCCGTCTACGATATGTTCTCGCGCGGAAAAACTCAGGGCGTTTTCCAGTTTGAAAGCGCGGGAATGACATCTACCGTAATGCGTCTGCGCCCCGAGCGAATAGAAGACCTTATAGCCGTAATTTCCCTATACCGCCCCGGCCCGATGGACTCTATCCCGACCTATATCCGCAACCGCCACGACCCCTCGAAAGTAACTTACAAGCACCCGCTGCTGAAAGATATTTTAGAGGTCACCTACGGATGTATCGTTTACCAAGAGCAGGTGATGCAGATATTTCGCACGCTGGCGGGCTACTCTTACGGCAGGGCGGATATTGTTCGCCGCGCTATGGCGAAAAAGAAGCATGATGTGCTTGAAAACGAGCGGCGAACTTTCATCTACGGCGACGATGAGTGCTGCGGTGCTGCCGCAAACGGCGTGCCCGTAAAGGTAGCGAACGAGATATTTGACGAAATGAGCTCTTTCGCTTCATACGCTTTCAATAAATCTCACGCTGCTGCGTACGCTACCATCGCTTACCAAACGGCGTATCTGAAATGCCGCTATTATAAGGAATACATGGCTTCGCTGATGACGGTAACGCTTTTTGAAAAACCGCACAAGCTTTACGACTACATCACCGACGTTCGCCGCAGCGGGCTGGAGATACTGCCTATCGACATAAATAAGAGCGTGGGCGGTTTCAAAGCCGAGCCGCAGGGCATACGTTTCGCACTTCTCGCGGTTAAGGGTCTGGGCGAGGGCGTGATAAATGCACTGACGGCCGAGCGAGATGAAAACGGCGCGTTCACCACCTTGCAGGGCTTCTGTACACGCGCGGCAGGTACTGGCATAACTGTAAAAAGCTGCGAAGCGCTGATAAAAAGCGGCGCTTTCGACAGCTTTCCGAACAACCGCCGCGAGATGCTGATGTCGGTGGAAACAATCCTCAAACAGGCTCAGTACAGCCGCCGCGATAATGCAGAGGGTCAGCTCGATTTCTTTGATATGTCCTCGGGCGGCAATGAACATCAGGCAATAGTTGAGCGCTGCGATGAATTTTCGCGCACTCAACTTTTGGATATGGAGTATGAGGTAACGGGGCTGTACCTTTCGGGTCACCCGCTCGATAGCTACCTGCCTTTTGCCGAAGCCGAGGGCTGCCTGCCCGCGCAGATGTTCGCCGATACAGACCGCAGGCTGAAAAACGACTCGCCCGCGGGTATCTTGATACGTCTTACAGGCAAAAAACAGTTCAAGACCAAAAACGGCGCTATGATGTGCTTTGCCGACGGCGAGGATAGGTCTGGCACGGCGGAATTTATAATCTTCCCCGCGCTTTACGAGGTCGCTCAGCCGCTTCTGAAAGACGGCGCGGTGCTTCACGTTTTCGGCAAAGTTTCGCTTAAAGACGACGAACCTGCGAAGCTTATAGCCGAGCTTGTGGAAACGGGCGAACGTTTCGTTCAAAGCTGTATGGGCAAGGATATATGCGTAAAACTGCGCTCAGACGATAAAGCTGCTTTAGCGCGGGTAAAGTCAGCCGCAGAAAAGCACGCCGCGCCGGACGGCAGGTCGCTGATAATCTATTTAGCGGACAAGCATGCTTCGATACGTTTAAAGAGCGCGCCGACCGTAAAGATCAGTGGCGGGCTTATAGAAGACCTGCGGCAGGCGGCTGGCGCTGAGAACGTGCGCTTTATGAAAAAGCGCGGCTGAAAGGAGAGAAAGCTATGGAACCAAAAGATTATATAGTTGAAAAAATAGACGGCGATTACGCCCTGCTGCGCGACCTTAACAGCGGCGTAGAGCTGAATATAGCCCGAGCGCTGATACCCGAAGAGAGCGACGAGGGTGTAAAGCTGCACTGGGAAAATTTCGAGTACAGCGTTATCGAGAACTGAATATGATGAAATTCTCGTGAAAAGTATGGAAAAAATAACTTTCTTGTGGTATAATAAATAGTGTTGCTTAATTGTATTCAAGTCAAAGAGAAACAGGAGAACAGAATATGGCATTATATACAAGTTATGAGTGCCCCTGCCGCGGACTTGTGATAGCGCACAGCGAGGATGAAAAATTCAATACTGAGTCGATAGTTGTTCGCTTCATAGTACCGCTGGAGGAGAAAAGCTCGCAAAAGTATACGGCGCTGGTATCGCTTATGGCTGAAAGCTGCCGCGAATATCCCGATAAGGCTGATATGGCTAAAAAGCTCGCTTCGCTCTACGGCGCTTCGGTAAACTCTTTCGCATACCGCTTAGGCAATTCGCTCTGCTGCGGATTGGCGGTGAGCAGTATCGGCGACAGATACACGATAAACGGCGAGAATATCACAGAAGAGTGCGCAAAGCTGCTGCTTAGCTGCATTTTTGAGCCAGACATCACTAACGGCGAATTTCCGCGGGAATATTTCGAGCAGAAAAAGCGCCAGCTTATCGATAAGATAAAAAGCTCTTTCAATAACAGGCACACCTACGCTGTCACAAAAGCGCGCGATATAGCCTTTGCGGGCGAGCCTGCGGCTGTTTCACCGCTCGGCAGCGAGGAAAATGCCAACGCGCTGACCTCCGCAGCGTTAGCCGAGAGCCACCGCGAACTGCTGGAAAATGCGTTTATCAGCATAAGCTTCTGCGGCGGCGGTACGAATAAGGGCGCGCAAAAGCTGGTAAAAAACGCTTTCGTAAAGTTCGCTTCCAAGCGCAAGGCGGAAGTCGCCGATATTCACGACCTCAATGCCTATTCGCCGCTTAAAGCCGAGCCGCATCGTGCTGATGAAAAGATAGATCAGGCGCAGTCGAAGCTCGTAATGTTCTTCAAGACGGCGGGCAAAAATATCTACGCCGATAGGCTCGCCTGCGAACTTTACGGCGGCACGCCTTTCTCAAAACTCTTTATGAACGTCCGCGAAAAACTTTCGCTCTGCTACTACTGCCAGTCGGGAATAGTGGAGTGCAAGGCGGCAATGCTTGTGGACAGCGGTGTAGAGCCGGGCAATGAGGAAAAAGCTTACAACGAGATAATCGCTCAGCTCGAAGCCCTGCGCGGCGGAGATTTTACCGATGAAGAACTTGAAAATACCAAGAAATACCTCATAGGCGCTATCCGATCGAATTACGATTCGGCTGAAAATCTTAATCTTTGGTACTTTTACCAGTTTGCAAGGGGCACGGCGTATTCGCCCGACGAAGCGGCGGCGCTGATAAAGACGCTCAGCCGCGAGGACGTGCTGGAGTCGCTGAAAAACTTCAAGCTGGATACCGTATACACACTTACCCCCGAAGGAGGCGAAGCATATGCGTGAAACTACTATAGAAACGGCAGTGAACGAGCGCACGGGCGAAAGCTACAAGATAGTCCATCATAAGTCGGGGCTTGACCTGCTTCTTGCGCCGATGGAGGGTTTTGTGCAGACTGCGGCTATGTTCGGCACAAATTACGGCTCGGTAAATAACTGCTTCAAGACTTCTGAGGACGCCGATTTTCTTACAGTACCCGACGGCATCGCCCACTATCTGGAGCACAAGCTTTTTGAAAACGAGGACAGCGATGTTTTCGAGCTTTACGCCGTTACCGGCGCTGACGGCAACGCTATGACGGGCTTTGAGGACACGATATACCTTTTCACCTGCACTGAAAATTACGCCGAGTCGCTGAAAATACTGCTCGACTTCGTGCAAGACCCCTACTTCACTCAGGAAAATGTTGACAAAGAGCAGGGCATAATCGGGCAGGAGATAAAAATGACTATGGACTTGCCGAACAGAAAATGCTTTTTCAATCTGCTCGGCGCGCTGTACGCCGCACACCCCGTGAAGAACGACATCGCGGGCACGGTAGAGTCGATAGCGCAGATCACGCCCGAGCTGCTTTACCGCTGTTATTACGCTTTTTACAACCTGCACAATATGGCGCTCGCGGTGGCGGGCAACCTCGACGTTGACGAAGTTATAGCTATCTGTGACGAGCATTTAAAGCCTTGCGAGGATATGAACCTTGAGGTAAAATTCCCCGAAGAGCCGAGTCTGCCAGTAAAGCCGCTTGTCGAGGAACATTTCTCGGTGGGCGTGCCGATATTCTCGATAGGCTTCAAATGCGCGCCTTACGCTGATGACGTTATAGTCAAAAAAGAGGTCGAAGCGAACATTCTGCTCTCGCTGCTGGCAGGCAAGATGTCGCCGCTGTACAAGCGCCTTACGGAAGAGGGCTTGGTAAACGGCGAGCTGAGCAGGGAAGTGTTCGACGGCAGGGGCTACTTTTCGCTAGTGCTCTCGGGTCAGTCTGAACAGCCCGAAAAGGTACGAGATGCCGTGCTAGAGCATATCGAAAAGGCTAAGTGCGAAGGGCTCGACAGAGAGGCTTTCGACCTGCTGAAAAAGGCAGAGTACGGCTCGGCTGTGCGCGAGATGAATAATCCCGAAAGCTGCGCCGAAAATATGCTGGCTTTCTATTTCTACGGTCTTGACGCTTTTGAGGCAGAGCGCAGGCTGGCTGAAATAACCTTTGAAGATGTAGAAGCTGCGCTCGATGAATTTTTTGCGGAAGAGCGCTGCGCTATCTCTATCATCAGATAAATGAGCGGTATTGCCGCGCGAAAGGACTAATTTAAAATGACACTACAAACGCTTATGTATGCCGCCGCTAAGGTAAGCGACGAGATGCGTGAAACCATCAAGGCTAATCCCGATAAAGTATATTTCCCGAATTTCGGAAGTTCGGATAATATACTGAAAAGGGGCATTACTATCGACAGAGTAATGTTTACTATACCCGGCACGAATTTTGAGATATACTGGTACGGCTTTCTGATAGCGGTGGGCATACTGCTCGCCATGCTTTACGGCTTCAAAAAAATGAAGCCTATGGGAATAGATCCCGACAGAGCCACCGACGCGATCATCGCGGGCTTTATCGGCGCGATACTCGGCGCTAGGGCTTACTATATCGCTTTTAATGACAGCATAACTTTCAAAGACTTTTTTAGTTACCGCGACGGCGGACTTGCCATCTACGGCGGCATAATCGGTGCTGTTTTGGTCGGCGGCATTGTTGCTAAACTGCGCGGATTGAAACTTACAGCCCTGCTCGATGTGGTAGCGCCCTGTTTCCTCATCGGACAAGCCATAGGCAGATGGGGCAACTTTGTAAATCAGGAGGCTTTCGGCGCTAATACCGACTTGCCTTGGGGCATGATAAGCTCGAAAACTATGTCCTACATCGCCGAGAATTTCGACGAGCTGGGCGGTCAGGTGTCTTCATACGCCCCTGTTCACCCCTGCTTCCTATACGAGTCGATATGGTGCGTTATCTGCTTCGTGATACTGCATATCTTCACTAAGCACAGAAAATTCGACGGCGAAGTTTTCCTTATGTATATAGGTCTGTACGGTCTTGGCAGATTTTTCATCGAGTCTACAAGAACTGACTCGCTCTATATCGCGAACATAAGGGTATCTCAGCTAGTGGCAGGTACTTGCGTTTTCACCGCGCTCGTGCTCATAATAATCTTCCGCAGCATGGCTTCGCGCTCTAATTACAAGCTTTTCTGCGATACCGAGCTTTCAAAGCAGCAGTTAGCGGCGCTCGAGGGCTACGAAGAGAACGAGAAAGCTAAGAAAGAGCTGAAAAAGAAGATAGCCGAAGCTAAGAGAAGCGGCGAAAGCTTTGCCGAGCTTGAAAAAGAGTATGACGAAAAATTCGGCAAGACTGCTAAGGAAGCCGCTAAGAAAAAGGCTGACGAGATAGCCGCCGAAAAGAAAGAGCTTAAAGCTAAGATAAAGGAAGCTGAAAAGGCGGGCAAAAAGGACGAAGCCGCTAAGCTCAAAAACGAATTTGCAAAGAAATTCGGCGGTATAGTTACCGAAGAGGAAGAGGCTGAGGACGAAAATTATACCTCTATCCTCGGCGACGATGACGAAGAAGCTGAAACCGAAACGGCGGAAGCAAAGGCTGATGAAAAGCCCGAAGAATAAGCGAAAGGAACGTATTAACATGGCAAATATAATAGACGGAAAAGCCGTATCGGCTCAGGTAAAGGAAAATATAAAGGCTGAGGCGGCTGAGCTGAAAGCTAAGGGCATTGAGATAGGTCTGGCGGTAGTTATCGTCGGCGACGACCCCGCCTCGCAGGTGTATGTAAGAAATAAGGAAAAGGCTTGCGAATACGTCGGCTTCAATTCATACAAGTACGCTCTGCCCGCTGAAACTACCGAGGAAGAGTTGCTCGCGCTGGTCGATAAGCTGAATAACGACGATAAAGTTGACGGCATACTCGTACAGCTGCCCCTGCCTAAGCACCTAGATGATAAGCTCATAATCAACAATATCCGCCCTGATAAGGACGTTGACGCTTTTCACCCCGTAAACGTCGGCAAGATAATGATTGGCGATTACAGCTTCCTTCCATGCACGCCCGCAGGCGTTATGGAGCTGATACACTCAACAGGCGTTGTGGTAAGCGGAAAGAAGTGCGTGGTAGTCGGCAGAAGCAATATCGTCGGCAAACCTATGGCAATGCTTCTCCTGCACGAGAGCGGCACGGTCACCATCTGCCACTCGAAAACGCAGGATCTTAAAGATGTGTGCTCGCAGGCTGATATTCTCGTAGCCGCTGTCGGCAGACCTAAGATGATAACCGCCGATTACGTCAAAGAAGGCGCGGTAGTTATCGACGTTGGTATGGATAGGGACGAAAATGGAAAGCTTTGCGGCGATGTAGATTTCGAGGATTGCAAGGAAAAAGCCGGCTACATCACTCCCGTTCCCGGCGGCGTAGGCCCTATGACCATCGCTATGCTGATGAAAAATACTCTTACCGCGGGCAAACTGCATAAGGGCGTTTGAGAAAAAAACACGTGAAGATATGTAAATTTTTTGTGAACGCCCTTTACATATCGTGTTTTTCAGTGTATAATTAAATAGTTATATGCGCCTTTGCGCGCAAAACATATCCGTAAGGCAGATTATGGGCTGCGCTCCGACGGAGAATGTTACCTGCCATAGCCTTCCTTACAGGAAATATTTTTGAAAGAGGTACAGAAAAATGTTAAGAAAAGACGAAAAGACTGCTGTTATCGAAGCTAACAGAACTCACGAGACCGATACTGGTTCGCCCGAGGTACAGATCGCTATCCTCACTAAGAGAATCAACGACCTTACCGAGCACCTCAAGGTACACAAGAAGGATCATCACTCCAGAAGAGGCCTTCTTAAGATGGTAGGTAAGAGAAGAAACCTCCTCAACTACCTCAAGTCCAAGGACATCGAAAGATACAGAGCTACTATCGAAAAACTTGGCATTCGTAAGTAAGATCTTAATTACACGTGGGCAGAGCGGAGAATATCCGCTGCTGCCTTTGCGTGTTTTTATACGATCATACACTCGATCGACCGACCGCTAAAAACGAGCATCTGCGCCAAGCGACGGTGACCGAAACTTAGCATTAAACAGAGTTTGAGAGGTTAGCTTTTCAGACCGTGTTTATTGCTAATGGTTCAGAGGTTCACCGTTTCTTGAAAATAATTGTGAAAGGAAATGGTACTCGAAATGTTTGAAAATTACAGAAAGTTTGAAACTACATACGCAGGCAGACCTTTTATAGTTGAGACCGGCAAGACCTGCGGACTTGCAAACGGCTCCTGCTGGGTACGCTACGGCGAAACTGTCGTTATGGCAAATGTCACCGCTTCGGCCAAGCCCAGAGACGGCATCGACTTTTTCCCCCTCTCGGTAGACTATGAGGAAAAGCTCTACTCGGTAGGCAAGATCCCCGGATCTTTCACCAAGCGCGAGGGTAAGCCCAGCGATAAGGCTATACTCACTTCGCGTATGGTAGACCGCCCGATACGCCCCCTCTTCCCGAAGGATATGAGAAACGATGTTTCGGTAGTTATGACCGTACTCGCAGTTGACCACGACTGCTCGCCCGAGATCGCGGGTATGTGCGCGGCTTCCATCGCTATCTCTATTTCCGATATTCCTTGGAACGGCCCTATCGCTGGTATAAGCGTTGGCCTGGTAGACGGCGAGATCGTGCTCAATCCTACTGCTGAGCAGAAGACCCATAACCGCCTCAACCTCACTGTTGCAGGCTCTATGGAAAAAATAGTTATGATCGAGGCTGGCGCTGACGAAGTTGACGATGACACTATGCTCAACGCTATCATCGAGGGTCATAAAGAGATCAAGAAGATGATAACTTTCATCAATGAGATAAAAGCTGAGATAGGCAAGCCTAAGTTCGAGTTCCAGTCGATGGAGATAGACCACGACCTCTTCGACGAGATCGAGGCTATGGTAGGCGAGGACGTAAAGGTCGCTCTCGATACCGATGATAAGAACGTTCGCGACGCAAGACTTCAGCCCATCATCAACGCTGTACATGAGAAGTACGACGAGCAGTATCCAGATCAGGCTGCTATGCTCGACGAAGTTCTTTACAAGCTTCAGAAGAAGATCGTTCGCAACTGGCTGTACGAAGGCAAACGCGTAGACGGCAGAAAGATCGACGAGATTCGTCCGCTTGCTTCTGAAGTAGGCCTGCTGCCTAAGGTTCACGGTTCGGGACTTTTCACCAGAGGTCAGACTCAGGTACTCACCATCTGCACCCTCGGCCCTGTAAGCGACGCACAGAAGCTCGACGGGATCGACGAGGAAACCTCTAAGAGATATATCCACCACTACAATTTCCCCAGCTACTCGGTAGGCGAGACCAAGCCTTCGAGAGGCCCCGGAAGACGTGAGATCGGCCACGGCGCGCTCGCTGAAAAGGCTCTCGTGCCCGTTATCCCCTCCGTTGAAGAATTCCCTTACGCTATAAGAATGGTGTCTGAGGTGCTTTCTTCCAACGGCTCTACCTCGCAGGGCTCTATATGCGGCTCTACTCTTGCTCTTATGGACGCCGGCGTTCCGATAAAAGCACCCGTTGCAGGTATCTCCTGCGGACTTATCACTAAGGAAAACGGCGAATGGATGACTATGGTAGACATTCAGGGTCTTGAGGATTTCTACGGCGATATGGACTTCAAGGTAGGCGGTACTAAGAACGGTATCACCGCTATTCAGGTAGACATCAAGGTAGACGGCCTTACATACGATATAATCAAGGAAGCTTTTGCTAAGACTCACAAGGCTCGCAACTACATACTCGACGAGATCATGCTCAAGGCTATACCCGAGCCTCGTCCTACTGTTAATAAGTGGGCGCCCAAGATGCTTACTACTAAGGTTCCTGTTGATAAGATTCGCGAAGTTATCGGCTCGGGCGGAAAGGTCATCCAGAAGATCTCTGCTGAATGCGACGTTAAGATCGACATCAACGAGGACGGCAACGTATTCGTTTCGGGTCTTGACCTCGATAAGGCAAATCAGGCTATTTCCATCATCAACACCATCGCTAACGATCCCGAGATCGGCGCTATCTACAAGGGTAAGGTCGTTTCTATCAAGACCTTCGGCGCTTTTGTAGAGATCGCTCCCGGCAAGGACGGTCTTGTACACATCTCCAAGCTCGATAAGTCGAGAGTAGAGAAGGTAGAGGACGTAGTTTCCGTAGGCGACGAGATAGTTGTTAAGGTAATGGACATCGACAATCAGGGCAAGATCAGCCTTTCGAGAAAGGACGCTCTTGCTGACATCGCCGCTAAAAAGGCAAACGGCTGATAAGAATCGGTCGGATAAAAAGCATATTTCAGCCGCGCATAATAATCAGCGCGGCTGTTTTTGTTGACATCGCCCGCAAAATGTGTTATCATTTATTTCAGCAGTAACCAAAAGAGTTCCGCCGCATATAGTGTAGAAAATACATTTTGGCGGTGATGATAATGAGTACAGCGATCACTGCGGCGATACTCGCGCTAATCGTGATACTGCCGCTGGTAATTCGTTTCAAAAACAGAAAGCGGCGCTGCTGCAAGGCTCTGCTGCTGATACCGGTCGCGGCGGACGACGAGCTTTTTGAAAGGCGCGTAAAAGCCTGCTACTGGGAGGAAGCTTTCAGTGACCCGCTATACGCGAAAGACATACTGCTAGTGACGGGCGATGTTTCGCCTAATACTTACGCGGCGCAGCGGCTGGCGCAGGAATACGCTACGGTACACACCGTTCACATTTCTTCGCTGGGCGATTATTTGCAGAGAAATTATTTTAAAGAGAGTAAAAAAACGGATAGTTAAGGGATATAAGATGCAGAATAATACAGACGAAAAATTAGAGGGCGAAGTTGACAGCGTGATATACCGCAGCGACGATACGGGATTTGCCGTCATAATGCTGAAATCTGACGGCGAGCTTTATCCCGTTGTCGGCGAGCTTGGCAATGTTGAGGAGGGCGAAGAGCTTGTATGCACGGGCAGGTTCGTTACCCACCAGAAATTTGGCGAACAGTTCAAATGCGAGCTTTGCGAACGCAGCCTGCCGAAGTCTGCTTCCGCGATACAGCGCTACCTCGCCAGCGGCGCGATAAAAGGCATCGGCGTGATAACTGCGCGCGCGATCGTGAAAAAATTCGGTGAAAAGACTCTCGAGGTGCTTGAAACTGAGCCCGAAAGACTTTGCGAGGTGGCGGGTATAACGCCGCAGAAAGCGGAGAAAATGTCGCAGCAGTTCAAGCAAAATTTCGCGGTGCGCACGCTGATGGCGTTCCTCTCAACTTTCAGTATACCGATGTCTGCCTGCATACGCGCGTTCAAACGCTGGGGCGAAAACGCCGAGCTGCTGATACGCTCAAACCCATATGTGCTCTGCAATCCCGCAGTGAATGTGCCTTTCAACAAAGCGGACGAGGTCGCGAAAAGTCTGGAGATAGCCGGGGACGATGAGAATCGTGTAAATGCAGGAATTTCCTGCGTTCTTCGTGAAAATGCCAATGCAGGCCATACCTGCCTGCCACTGGATAAGCTTGCAAAAACCACCTGCGATTTTCTGAAAATAGACCGCCTGATCTTCGATAAAGTTCTCGCGGACGAGCTTACTGATGAGTCGCTCTACTGCTATATAAAAAATGACAGAAAATACATAATGCTCTATGATTTTTTTAAGGCTGAGGATTACATCTCTCGGCGGCTCTCGATAATGAAAGAGTGCTCGTATGACAATAAGATAGATTTTTCCGACGTTATCGACATCGCCGAGAAGAACAGCGGCGTTGAGTATGCCGAACTCCAGCGTAAGGCGATAAATCTCGCACTCTCGTACGGATTTCTTGTGATAACGGGCGGCCCCGGCACAGGAAAAACCACCACGCTCAACGCGATAATCGACCTTTATAAACAGCAGGGAATGAACGTTATGATCGCCGCGCCGACCGGCCGTGCGGCAAAGCGCCTTTCCGACATCAGCGGCTTTGAAGCGAAAACGATACACCGCCTATTGGAGGTCAAGCCGACCGACGGCGATAACATGAGCTTCGTGCATGACGAAAATAACCTGCTCGAATGCGACGCGCTGATAATCGACGAGATGTCGATGGTCGATACGCTGCTTTTTGAAGCAGTCCTGCGCGGTATAAAACTCACCTGCAAGCTCGTCCTCGTCGGCGACTCCGACCAGCTGCCCTCTGTCGGCGCAGGAAACGTCCTGAAAGACATAATCGAAAGCGGTGTCATGCCCGTCGTGCGCCTAAATGAGATTTTCCGACAGGCGCAAAAAAGCGCGATAGTCACGAATGCACACAAGATCGTCAACGGCGAACATATCGACCTCACGCAGAAAGATAATGATTTCTTTTTTATGCAGCGAATGGATTTTGAGGGGCTGCAAACGCTAGTTTCTGAGCTTTGCAAAACGCGTCTGCCGAAAGCCTACGGCTACTCGCCGTTCGATGATATACAGGTGCTCTCGCCTACGAAAAAAGGCCCTGCGGGCACTCAGGAGCTGAACAAACTTCTTCAACAGCAGCTCAACCCACCCGCGGCGGGCAAAAGCGAGCTGAAAACGCCGCTCTTTACCTACCGCACGGGCGATAAGGTGATGCAAACTCGCAATGATTACGACATTATATGGAAAAAACGTACCGGTGAAAAGACCGAAAGCGGCGCGGGAATATTCAACGGTGACATCGGCAAGATAACCGCCTGCAACAAGATAGTTCGCACGCTGAATATCGACTTCGACGGCCGCGAGTGCGTCTACACGGCGGATATGCTGGATAATCTCGAACTAGCATACGCAATCACCGTGCACAAAAGTCAGGGCAGCGAATATGATGCTGTTGTGCTTACTGTTTTTGGCGGATATGATAAGCTTTACTACCGCAACTTGCTTTACACAGCGGTAACGCGCGCAAAAAAACTGCTGGTGATAGTTGGACAAAACCGCCGCGTTAATTTCATGATCGATAACAATCGCCGCACTCTGCGCTACACCTGTCTGAAAGATCTGCTGAAGGAGTTGAATTCACATGGATCTGACATTTCTGACACGCTCTGACTTTTGGCTGGATATAATTTTCCCGAACCGCTGTGTATCTTGTGACAAAACTATCGCCTGGAACGAAACTTTCTGCGATAAATGCGGCGCAGATCTGCCGTACATCGAGGATATACCTTGGCAGGCAGTATTTGCCATGCAGACGGACGAGCCGGCGAATTTCGACTATGCAAATGCCTTATTCTGGTACAAAGGCAACGCCAAATCCGCGGTTCTCGCACTGAAAAGCCGCAACGGTGTAAATTTTGCAAAGTTTGCCGCAAAATACCTCGCAATGAAGTTTGAAACAGACGGGCAGTCCGCCGACATTATCACCGCCGTACCGATGAATGCTAAGAAAGTCCGCAGGCGCGGCTATAATCAAGCGCAGGTGTTCGCTGAGTATCTGTCCCAAAATATGGACATTAAGACCGATTTCGCTTTGCTGAAACGTCGAAGCACCTCTACCGAACAGCACACTTTGGCAAAAAAAGAGCGCCTTGCGGCGGCTGAAAATGCGTATTTTATTTCTCCGAAAGCCGCCGACCTCAGCGGCAAGCGCGTTATCCTCTGCGATGATATTTTTACGTCCGGCGCGACGGTCAACAAATGTGCCGCTTTGCTGAAAGAACTTGGTGCGAAAAGCGTAAGCGTTGCCACTATTTGCCGCACAGATACTTCCGGAAAATTTGAATCCAACGCATAAAATCGTAAAAATCGAGCAGACTAATCAGACAGTGCCACGGCGGCGCTGTCTGATATTATATATTTGAGGTGCTTTATGGAAAATAATGATAGCGGAAAGGAACGCGTGCAGGCGCAGTTGAGGTGTATGCTGAGCAGTTCGCAGGAGCTTGCGGCGCTTTTTCACGAGTGTGTTGACCAAACGGAAGAGCCGCGTATTCGTGACGAGTTTCAGAAGCTCTGCGCTTCGGCGGAAAATCATGTTAATAGGCTCGAAAGCGTGATCGGCGAGGTAGATGTATGAATGAACTAGAAAATATTGTTAAAGCACGGCTGACAGTTCGGCAGATCTCGTCCGAAAGCTGCCTGATCTACAGCCAGCTTTGCGGCACGCAAGCGGAAAGCGCGGCGGCAGAAGTGTTAGAGGGGCAGCTCAGAATGTCGTCAAAACTTGCTAAGATGGAGTCGCTGCTAAAAAAATAAGGCGGTCTGCGCCGCCTTTGGTCAATTTTTGTCGAGATGTACATCGAGCTGATTGTACGGTATCTCGATGTTTTCTCGGTCGAAAGCATCCTTTACGTCCGCCAGCAAAGCATAGCGAAGCTCCCAGTAATTCTCAGACTTTACCCACACCCGCAGTAAAAGCTTTACAGAATTTGCTGAATGTTCGCACACGCGGATAAAAGGAGCGTCTGGTTTGTCGAGAGCAAAACTGTTCGCCGCAACTACATTCGCAATAGCTTTCTCAGCGGCGCGGAAATCGTCGGCGTATGAGATGTTGAAAGTCAGCTCCAAACGGCGCAGTTCCTCCTGCGTGTAGTTGGTTATTATGGAAGAAGCTACCGCGCCATTCGGTATCATGATGCATTTGTTATCCATAGTCAGCAGTTTTGTGTAAAGGATCGTGATTCGGCTGACGATGCCCTGGCTGCCTTTGATCTCAACATAGTCGCCCGACTTGAACGGACGTGTGAACATAATTATAAAGCCGCCCGCGACGTTTGAAAGGCTCTCTTTTAGCGCCAGACCAATGGCAAGTCCTGCCGTGCCGAGCGTTGCAATGATAGAGGACATCGGCACTTGCAGTTGCGAAAGTATCATCACCGCGAGGATAACGTACAGCACTGCGCGTATCAGCGATACAAGAAAGCTCCAGCCTGTTTCCTCGATATGCGAACGCGAAAAAACAGTCTTTAAAAACTTAACTATCAGTCGTATCACGATGTAGCCGACAATGAAAATTATCAGTGCGTAAAAAAGGTTCGGTGCGTAGTCTGCCAGCCTCTCCTGAAATCTGTCAAGCATATTTACTCTCCTTAAAGCTTATTTTAAAATAGTATAGCAGAAGCTTGATAACATTTAGTAAGAATTTTTTTAACATAATGTGTACTTCTCAAATTAAAATCGCATTCATATTTTCACTTAAAAAAATTCGATATTTTTTTGTAAAGTATCGTCATTTTTAGGCTCTTTTACACTTGTAATTTTTGCGGATTTGGTGTATAATAAATAGTAATCAATTGATGAAATTGTGTATATACGCATATTTCTTCGGTTAGAATATTCGCAAAAAGGAGAGATATAGTATGAATAGCGGTTTATACCAGTTTGCCGATAACGTTATCCACACTTCTGATAAAGACCTTGGCGCCGAAACTGTCGCTGCGGTAGTTATCACCGGTCTGGCTGTTGTTTTTATCGGTCTTATACTGCTTATAGCGCTTGTATGGCTTTACGGTAAGATATTCCAGGTCATCAACGACAAAGCTGCTAAAAAAGCTGCTGCGGTGGCTGCGGCAAAGTCTGAAGCAAAGGCGGAAAAAGCTCCCGCGCCCGCTCCTGCACCCGTTATCGAAGACGGTATTGAGGAAGAGGTAGCGGCTGTTATAGCGGCGGCCATTGCGGCTTACGGTGCGCAGACAGGCAAAAAGCTTGCTGTAAGAAGCATCAGAAGTGCAGACGGCGGCAGCGGCAGCAGACGTGTTAGAAACGCATGGGGAGCGGCGGCTCTCAGCGAAGCAACACGCCCGTTTTGATGTCGATAATTTCACGAAAGGACTGATTAGCTGATATGGCTATACTGGAAAGCTTTTTAAACACATTAGCAGACCTTGCCAATAAATCGGGTTTTGCAGGCTTTTTGGCAGACGGCGGCTGGAAAAATGTAATCATGATTCTTATTTCGTTCGTGTTTATGTATCTTGCTATCGCCAAGGGCTTCGAGCCACTGCTCCTGCTGCCTATTTCCTTTGGTATGCTGCTTACAAACCTGCCCGGTGCAGGAATGTATCATTCAGAATTCTGGCAATACATGGAGAAAAATGAGGTAGACCCGACGGGAGCTACCGTTTTGAATGACCACTATTTGGACTATGGATATATCTTGCGGCACGGCGGTCTGCTGGATATACTTTACTTAGGCGTAAAATTACAGCTTTATCCGCCGCTGATATTCCTGGGAATCGGTGCTATGACCGACTTTGGTCCGCTGATTGCAAACCCGAAGAGCTTCCTGCTCGGTGCTGCTGCGCAGGGCGGTATCTTCTTCACATTCATCGGTGCGGCACTCCTCGGAATGACCGCTGCGGAGTGCGCTTCTATCGCTATAATAGGCGGTGCGGACGGCCCTACAGCTATTTTTGTATCGTCTAAGCTTCTCTCAAACTCCGACAGTATCGGCGTTGGTACTATCGCACTTGCGGCGTACACATACATGGCGCTCGTGCCTATCATTCAGCCGCCTATCATGAAAGCGCTCACCACTAAGAAAGAGCGTTCGGTAGTAATGGGTCAGCTGAGAACTGTTTCCAAAACTGAGAAGATCCTTTTCCCGATACTCGTTACCGTAGTTATCGCACTGATGATCCCCGACGCCGCTCCGTTGGTAGGTATGCTGATGTTCGGCAACCTGCTGAAAGAGTCCGGTTGCTGCGAAAGAATCGCTAAGACCGCTCAGAACGAGCTTATGAATATCATTACAATCTTCCTCGGAATCTCCGTAGGCGCTACCACCAGAGCCGACAGCATCATCACATGGTCGTTCGGCAAGGTGATTTTCCTCGGCGTGATCGCATTCTCGCTTGCTACTGCTTGCGGCGTGCTCCTTGGTAAGGTAATGTATCTTGCTTCCGGCAAGACTATCAACCCGCTGATCGGCTCTGCCGGCGTTTCCGCTGTTCCTATGGCTGCCCGTGTTTCGCAGAAGGTAGGTCAGCAGGAAAATCCGACCAACTATTTGCTCATGCACGCTATGGGCCCGAACGTTGCAGGCGTTATCGGTTCTGCTGTTGCGGCCGGCGTTCTGCTCAGCATAGTTCAGATCGGCTGATAAATTTTGTATATCAAAATGACGGGAGAAGTGTCCCGTCATTTTCTTTTATGAGGTGAATTTATGTCAGAAAAATTTTTTGCGGTGATCTCTCGCATGAAATATATCGACCGCTGGGCGCTGATGCGCAATACTATCTCTGAAAATATCAGCGAACATTCGTTGGAAACGGCGTTCATTGCACACGCTCTTGCGCTCCTGCGTAATCGTCGTTTTGGCGGCAATATCAACGCTGAGCGTTGCGCACTGTTAGCCATGTACCACGACACGACCGAGATAATTACGGGCGACCTGCCGACCCCTGTAAAATATTACAATCCTGAAATTCGCAGCGTGTATGCCGAGATAGAAAATGTCGCGGCAGAGCGCCTGCTTTCATATCTTCCTGATGATCTTCGTGCAAACTACGAGCCTCTGTTCGTTCCTTATGAGCAAGAGAAAGAACTTTGGAAGCTGGTCAAGGCGGCTGATAAGATCTCGGCGCTGATTAAGTGTATCGAAGAGCGCAAAATGGGCAACGATGATTTCTCGTCTGCTGAAAAATCCACGCTAGAAAGTATCCATGCTCTGGAAATTCCCGAAGCCGAAATGTTCATCGACGAGTTTCTCCCTGCGTTTGGTCTGACTTTGGACGATCAGACTACGTTGAAATGATATAAAAATATTAAAATCTTGTATAAATTTATCGAAAGCTATTGACTAATCGATGATTATGAGCTATAATTAAATGGTATCATGACAAGGGGGTCAAGCAAAATGGATAATCTGGTTGCCGCTTCGTTGCTTGCAAGCGACTTTTCAAATCTTGAAAGAGAGATTAAACGCGCCGAGCTGGCGGGGGTTGATTGGATCCATTATGACGTCATGGATGGGCTTTTCGTCCGTAATATCAGCTTCGGTGAGCCAGTTTTAAAAAGCGTCAGCAAGTCGATCTCTATCCCTATCGACGCGCACCTGATGATTACCGACCCTATCCGTTATGTGGAAAATTATGCAATGCTCGGTGCAAATGGCATTACCGTGCATTATGAATCTACCCCCGATATTCAGTCCGTTATTGCGAAAATTCGCGCGCTAGGCTGTAAAGTCGGTCTTGCGATAAAGCCCGCAACGCCAGTTGCGTACATTAAGCCGTACATTTCTCAGCTAGACATGATACTTATTATGACAGTTGAGCCTGGTTTTGGCGGGCAGGTTTTCCTGACCGAAACGCTTTCCAAAATCACGGAAGCGCGCCAACTCGTCAACGAATCTGGCAGGGAGATACGCATTCAGGTCGATGGCGGTATCAACGCCGACACTGCGCCGATGGTGCTAGAAGCTGGTGCAGATGTGCTCGTGTCGGGTTCGTACCTTTTCAAGTCGGACGAAATGCGCCGTGCCGTCAATATTCTGCGCGGAAAAAATTCAGAGATCAATTAACTTTTGCGGAGTATCGGTGAGTAGCTCGCCGTACTCCTTTATTTTTGCTGCCGTTATCTCGCTGACGCTGTTTTCCAGCGGCGTTTTGCTCAGCAGAGCATACTTCTCGCCGAGTTTATATAGCTCATTCTCCACATTGCCAAGCTTTTTAAGCTTTAAGATCACATCTCGCGGAGTTTCGCAGACCACGCCGTAAAGCCTTTCCGCCGTGTTTTTTGCGCGCACATTTATCAGATCTTTACCACAAATGTAAATTATAAGGCTTTCGTCCTCCTGCTCAAAAATCTCCGCCGTGATCTTTTCGCCACGGCCGACCACCACGCCCATGACCTCCAGTCGCGCGATAACCGAAGCCAAAAATAGTTTCGCTGTCTTGTTTTCGGGCGAAAAGCTCTCGTAATTTATCCCCGAAAGCCGACACTCCTCGCTGCTCACGCTCACTTTCGCGCAGCCGCACGATAAAATATTTATATCCAAATAAAACACCTCGATAGAGTTACTTATTTCAGTATACTCCGTCGAGGTGTTTTTGGTTAAGCGTCCAGCGTCGCCCATTGTTCCATTTTTTCGTCAGCCTGCGCGCGCAGCGCCTCCAATTGGCTGCATTTTTCTGTCATTATCGCAAAGTCCGCTGCGATCTCCGGCGAGGCGATCTCCTCCTCCAGTTCGGCGATCTGCTCCTCTATCTGCTCTATCTCGTTCTCAAGGTCGCGCATAAGCTGCCTGCGCTTGGCGTCATCGGCGCGCTGCTGCTTCGAGCGGTACTGCTTCTGCTTTTTCTCATTGTACTCCTCAGCTGCCGCGGCGCGCTTCTCCTCCGCCTGCCGCTCAGCAGCGCTCTTCTCCTCCTCGGTGATCGTGTTGATGTAAAAATCAAAATCGCCGTCGAAAGATCGCACATGGTTCGGCGTCAGCTCCACTATCCGCGAAGCCGTCTTGTTCAGCAAATATCTGTCATGCGAAACAAGTATCATCGTGCCGCCAAACTCTTTCAGCGCTTCCTCCAGTACTTCTTTTGTCGGCAGGTCGATGTGGTTTGTCGGCTCGTCGAGTATCAGCAAGTTGCCGTGGTTCAGCGCCATTATCGCGAAACACAGCTTTGCGCGTTCACCGCCGCTAAGCACCGAGACCGGCTTGAAAACGTCCTCGCCGCGAAACAGTACCGAAGCCAATGCCTTGCGTATCTCGCCGTCCGTCATCTGCGGAAAGCGCCTCGCTACCGCCTCTATCGCTGTGTCGTGCGGGTTAAGTGAAGCGTGCTCTTGGTCGAAATAGGATACTTTTACATTATTGCCCCAAAGAATGTTGCCGCTTTTGTGCGGGATAATGTCCTGTATCAGCTTTAGCACTGAGGTCTTGCCGATGCCGTTGTCGCCGATTATCGCGACGTGCTCGCCGCGCCGCACCTTTATCGTCAGGTCTTCGATCAGCGTTTTCGCCGAGCTGCCCTCGCCGACAGTCAGCGGGCAGTCGATAACCTGCACAACGTCTTTCGTCGGCTCGATGCTGTAATCGAGCTTGATCTTCGGCGGACGTTCTGCGGCGGCAGGGCGGTCGATGACCTCCATTCTGTCCAGCATATGCTGCCGCGATTTCGCCATTTTCGCTGTCGAAGCGCGCACCTTGTTCCGCGCGATGTAGTCCTCTAGCTGCGAGATCTCGCGCTGCTGCGCCTCGTACTCCTTCATCTGCCGCGCTGTAAGCTGCTCTTTCTGCAATACGTAGTCGGAATAATTGCCGCGAAAAGCCGTTATCCGCCCGTTTTCGATCTCGCAGATCTTTGTGCATATCTTGTCAAGGAAATATCTGTCGTGCGATACAATTATTATAGCGCCGCGGTAGGTTTTCAAGTATCCCTCCAGCCACATAAGCGTTTTAAAGTCGAGGTGGTTTGTCGGCTCGTCCAGTATCAGCAGCTCAGGCTGTTCCAAAAGCAGTTTCGCGAGCGCCAAACGCGTTTTCTCGCCGCCCGAAAGGGAAGATACTACTCGGTCGTAAGCTAAGTCGGAAAAGCCCATGCCGTTGAGTATCAGCTTGATCTTAAAGTCGGTGTTGTAGCCGTCGTGCGCTTCAAAATACGCCGAAAGCGAGCTGTACTCAGCTGATGCAAACTCCAGTTCATCACCAACGCACTTCGTCATGTCCTCCGCCAGCTTGTCCATCTTTTCTTTTATCTCAAAAAGCCGCGAAAATGCGCTGTTCATCTCTTCGATAACGGTCGCCGAGCTGTTCAGCCCGCTGTTCTGCGCCAAAAAGCCGATAGCGCAGTCCTTTACCGTAAAAACGCCCTCGCCCGTCGGCGATTTGTCATACTCCTCTTCGCCGAGTATCATTTTCAGTAAGGTCGATTTTCCGCTGCCGTTCCTGCCGACCAGACCCACAGTTTCGCCCTCGTTCAGCGTGAATGATATATCTTTCAGCAGCGGTTCACCGTTGAAATATTTGTAAATATGTTCAATGTTTATCAGCATAAAGTTTCTCCTAGTCGGCAGTCAGTTTCGCCTTAATATTTTTCTAATTTTAATTTTATAAAACAATTATGAATTTTTCAACTTTGGTTGGTTTTTTCTGCATTTATTATATTTATTTGTGGTATGTGTTGTTGTTTAAAATGCCCAATAACCGTACGATTTATATGAGATGGTTGAGCACAATAACAAAAATCTCATGGCGCTTGATTTTTTGTTCATTTTGCTCTTGCAATTTCGATAATAATTTGTTAAAATAAATATTAAGAAATATAGTGAAATTAATGGTTGTAATGATATCATGAGGGGAGGTAAGCCCATGAATTTTCACGGAGGTCAGCACAGCGCACATGATAAAAAAACCGAAAATCTTCGCGTTATCACGTCATGCTGTCTGGGCAATGTTATAGCTTTAGAAAAGCTTTCAAACGACGCTTTTTCCAGCCTTATTTTGGGCGATGGCTTTGGCGTCATACCTTCCGCAAATGAGTTTGTCGCACCTATTTCAGGTGAGGTCAAAGATGTTTCTGCCAACAGTCATGAGATCACCGTGAAAACTCCCGATAATATGCTTATCATGGTTTCCATAGAGCCGCAGGAGTCTGCTTGTGAGCTTGATATCTCTGCACTTGTCGCTTCGGGGGATACTATCACGCAGGGTCAGCCGCTTTGGAACGTCGCTCAGCCTGCAGCCGAGCTTATGGCGGCGGTCATAGTCACAAACAGCGATTCGCTGCCGTCTTTCAATATCCGCTACGGCAAGGTCACTTCGTTCAACCAACCTGTAATGACTATTACAGTTTAAAATGTACACTAAAAAGGCGATTTGCTCAGCAGCAAGTCGCCTTATTTTTATTGATCAAAGATAAGCTTGTTTATCTCTTTCATTACCGAAAAATCTTCGTTTGATCCGGTGTGGAAATTCGCCGTGTTCTTTACCAGCGGGTGTGCGTTCTCCATAGCATAGCTGTAATACGCGCTGTTGAGCATCTCGATGTCGTTCAGGTAGTCGCCAAAAGCCATTGTGCTCTCGTATGAAGCGCCAAGCCGCTGCTGAAGAACCTCTATGCCTCTGCCTTTCGTAACGCCAACATTCATGATATCCGCCCAGTAAAATCCCGAAAGCACTACGTTGAATACGTCAGAAAACTCGCGCTGAAGTATTTTTAGACCGTTTTCTTCCATGCCGTGCTCGTTATAAACGGCAACTTTTGTGATGTTGTCGTCAAAGTCGCGCAGGTCTTTCAGTATGCAGTGCTTCTTGTAGTAAAGCTGTACCTCGCGGTGGTAGGCGGAGTCGCCCTCGGGCATAAATGTGTTGTTTGGACTGCAAAGCAGCGGCACCATGCCGTTCTGCTCGCAAACGTCGATTATGCGCAGAACTCTCTCACGAGGCATCACCGATTTACTGAGTATCTTGCCCTTGTCGATTATCAGTGCGCCGTTGTCGCAGATTATTGATATATCGTCAATGTATTTGCCAAACTGCTCCTGCAAAGCGGTAAGGCTTCTACCGCTTGAAACGGCGAACGTAATGCCCTTGGCTTTCAATTTTTCGATCAGTTCGTCAAAATTCGGCGGCAGTTCTTTGGCTGAGTTTACCAGTGTCCCGTCTATATCTGAAGCGATAAGCTTTATCATGATCCAAATACCTCTCTTATCGTGTCGCGTAAAATCGTATACTGTGTTTATTATAGCCTAATTTTATGAACAATTCAAATAATAAGAGTGTTAAAATCGCTTTTTCTTACAAATCGTCGCTTTGTACAAAAATTTTTCAGCCATGTGCCGCTATTTGAGCATAAAAACGCGTATAATCACAAAAAAGCAAGGTGCTTCACATACGAAAAACGCCTTGCTTTGTTATAATGCTTATGTTCAGCGCGCCGTTGTCAGATAACGTCGTCCTCCTGATTCGGGATCTCAAGCTGCTTCTTAGGCACTCTTTTTATAGGATCGTAGATCCATTTCTTACATGAATAATCGGCGTCAACAAGACCCTGTCTTTCGCAAAGCACCTTGTTGCCTTCTTTTGAGCGGTTGCCGTAAAGGCAGTACGAACAAGAGGGCTGAATGCCGTTTCCGAAAAAGTTTTTCTTTTTAGCCATTATAATACATCTCCTTAATGCTAGGGCATTTCTTTTTACCTAATTATTATACCACATTTATTCCGAAAATGCTAGTCTTTTTTTCAAAACTGTCAAAAAAATCATCATAATCAAGCAAACGACGGGTATAAAATTGTTGAAATTGACGATAAAAACAGGCTTGCTCGCCGCGGCTATGTAATTTTCGCCAAATATCTTGCTAAATATCATGCAAAATATTCCTGCAAAAGCCGCGCTAATGCATCGTGTGCCTAAAAATGGCAGCATATTGAAACGTCCGCCGATGATCGTCTTTATCTGCATCATCACGCATAACCCTCCCAGCGCACCCGAAGCCGCTATCAGCGGTAATAAACGGTAGGGCAGCCCATCCATCGCCGAGAGGTTTGAGATCTCCAGCAGCGAGTACGCGAGCGTTCTCAGTTCGTTATCGCTTATCGCGTTCATCGCGCCGCTGCACCGCAGTATCGTTATCGCCGTCTGAAAGAAGAGTATCATACAGCAGATCTTGAAAAGCCCTCTGCCTGCCGTATCAACGCTTTCGGCGAGCATATCTCCGCTCAGTTTGAATTTTTCGCCGCGCGCCTCGCAGTGTATCTTGAATATGCGTGAGAGTATAGCGGCGCTCAGCAGATTTCCCGCGATCATCGCCGCGAATATCATTAGCCCGACTTTAGCTGACCCGAACACCGCCAGCCCTACCGCTCCGCTGAAAAATGCAGGCCCGCCGTTGTAACAAAAGCCCGTCAGCCGCGCCGCGCTTTTTTTGTCGATGCGCCCGTTGTCCAGCATCGTGCATATCACCGCCGTGCCAACGGGGTAGCCGCCGATGTTTCCCATCAGCAGCGGGAACATCGCCTGCTTCGGCAGCCCCGTTATCCACGCGAGGGGAGTCAGCAGCTTTGATATAAATATGTACGCCCCGCTGCGTATCATGAGATCTGAGATCGCCATGAACGCGAAAAGCGAGGGTATCATCACGTTTATGCAGCGCGCCAGCGCCGTTTGCATATCGCTTACAGTTTGCTCCGAGAAAATTATCAGCGCCGCCGCGTAGGCAGTGAGCGCGTACGCCAGCGCCGCTGAAATCAGCCGTCTTTTTATCATACAGATCACGTCGCCTCTATCTGATTTTTGATGTTCATTATCGCGCTTTTTTCCAGCCGCGATACCTGCGCCTGCGAAATGCCTATCGCTTTCGCGACCTCCACTTGCGTTTTGCCCTGCAAATACCGCAGTGCCAGAATGTTTCGCTCACGCTCTGGCAGTTTGCTCACAGCGTCGTTCACCAGCATTTCGTTAAGCGCGGCGTTGCTGTCGGTGCGGTCGCTTATTTGATCCATAACGTACAGCGTGTCGCCGGAATCGGAATATATCGGCTCGAATAGCGATACGGGGTCGGTTATCGACTCCAGCGCTATCACTACGTCCGCGCGATTCGCGCCTATCTCCGCCGCTATCTGCTCGACGGTTGGCTCACAGCGGATCTGCGCCGTCAGCTTTTCCTTCGCCTGCATAGCCTTGTACGCCATGTCTCTCATCGAGCGGCTTACGCGCACCGATTGGTTGTCGCGCAGGTATCTCCGCACTTCGCCGAGTATCATCGGCACGCCGTATGTCGAAAATTTCACGTTCAGCTCGATGTTGAAATTGTCGATAGCCTTTATTAGCCCGATCACCCCGACTTGAAACAGATCGTCCGCCGATTCGCCCCTGCCGATGAACTTTTGCAGCACGCTAAGCACCAGCCTGAAATTGCCCTGTATCAGCTTCTCACGCGCCTGCTCGTCGCCCTCTTTCGTCCTGCGCAGCAGGTCTTTTGTTTCGTCCTCGGTCAATAGCTTCAGCTCAGCGGTGTTTATCCCGCTGATCTCTACTTTATTATACTGCATTTACAGCTTCCTCCATATTTAGCGCTCTTGTTATAAATTATTGCCGATAAAATATGAAGGTATTCGCAATTTTTAATTGTAATTTATTCCAATGAACTGATGCTCCAATACTCTGCTGCGAAATGCTTGTACGTTATATCCTATGCCGTTGTTCCCGCAAATATGCAAAAAAGAACGGCACTGTAAAAATGCCGTTCGTGATATTTTTATATGTCCATTTCGTTTGCCTCTATCGGCAGGTCGTTCGTGCTTTTAGCGTATTCGCTCACTAACACTACCGCTGCAAGCGCTGCGCATGGGATAATGCCGAGAAATGCCGCTTTTATGCCAAGCGCCTTGCAGGCGAAAAATCCGCCTACCGCGCCCAGATGGAAAAAAAGCAGGGTGCCCGCAAAGTATTTCGCTTTGTCGAGGTGCTCTTTTTTGTGGTCGCAGACGTACTCGGCCAACGCGCCGACCGTCTGCCGCAGATTGTTCGTCGAGAATATCGGCGAGCTTGCGTATCCGCCGATGCTTCCGAATACCACCCACTGTATCGACATCATGATGAACGTAGGGTAAAGACCCACACAGCGGTTTATATCGGCGGGCAGCAGACCCAGCACTATAAATCCTGCGGCGTTCACCGCCATGCTGAAAAGCTTCATATCTATCCTGCCTTTTTTGCTGAGGTAAACGGCTGTAAATACCGCCCCAGCGTATAGCAGCATACCTATAAAATGCAGCACAGCCTGCAAGTAATCTTTTCCCAGCAGCCCCGTCAGCATTTCCAGCAGATTCATAGTCTGCGAAGAGCCCAGGTTCAGCCGTATCAGTACGGTGTACGCCCCCGCGAAGCCGCCTATCAGCGCGGCGATACGGTGAAGCACTCTTTCGTACCTCAAATCCATATTTGACCACCTTCAAATGTTACATTTTCTCAATTTCACATATTCATTATAACACTTTAAAAGCGCAGGTGTCAACATTATTCTTTACAAATATACACGCCGATTTTACCGTTTTTTATTGATTTTGCTTGTGTTATATCACTCCAGCGCCGCCTTGAAAGCGTCCTGTATCGTGTTCACTCCGACTATTTCTATCTCAAAAGCGCTCTTGTCAACGCCTTTTAGCGAGGTCGCGGGCACTATGCACTTCTTAAAGCCCAGCCGCTGCGCTTCCGATATTCGCTGAGCGGTGCGCTGTACTCCGCGAAGCTCGCCCGCCAGACCTATCTCGCCGAATGTTATCACGTCCGGGCTTACGCACTTGTCCGTCATGCTCGAGTACAGCGAGAGCGCCACGGGCAGGTCTGCGGCAGGTTCGTTTATATCAAACCCGCCTACCACATTCATGTAAACGTCCAGTCCGCCGAAATAGTAACCCATTCGTTTTTCCAGTACGGCTATCAGTATCGCCATTCTGTTGTAGTCAAAGCCGGTGGCGGTGCGGCGCGGCACGTTAAAAGCGCTCTTTGTCACCAACGCCTGCACCTCGGCAAGTATCGGCCGCGAACCTTCCATCACGCAGGCGACGCAGCAGCCAGAAGCGTCCTGCGGACGTCCCGAAAGCAGCATCTCAGAGGGGTTAGCCACCTCGCTCAATCCTTTGTCGTTCATCTCAAAAACGCCTATCTCGTTCGTCGAGCCGAAGCGGTTCTTTATGCCGCGCAGTATCCGGTACGGCAGATTTTTCTGTCCCTCAAAGTACAGCACGCAGTCAACTATGTGCTCCATTACCTTAGGCCCTGCGATAGCGCCGTCTTTATTGACGTGACCGACTATCAGCATTGGTATCTCCTGCGATTTCGCCGTTTTCATCAGCAGATTAGCACACTCACGCACCTGCGTTATCGAACCTGCCGCCGAGGCTATCGCTTCGATGTTCATAGTCTGTATCGAGTCGATTATCGCAATCTCCGGCTTTTCCTTGATTATCACGCTGCATATCGCTTCGCAGTCCGTTTCGCTCAGCAGATACAGATTTCCGCTGTCTACCCCCAGCCGCTGCGCGCGCAGCTTTATCTGCCGCAGCGATTCCTCGCCCGAAACGTAGAGTATAGTGTGGTCGTCACCCAGCGTTTGGCATATTTGCAGCAGCATCGTCGATTTGCCGATGCCCGGCTCGCCGCCCAGCAGCACAAGGCTGCCTTTCACTATGCCGCCGCCCAGCACGCGGTCAAGCTCTTTCAGCCCCGTGCTCCAGCGTGTTTCGTTCGCTTCCGCGTCGATGTCGTTTATCTCAAATATCCCGTCTGAAACGTCGCGTACCGATACCGCGCGTTTTGCCGATGTGCGCGATGATACTATCGGCGTGCTCTCCTCAAATGTGTTCCATTCGCCGCATGATGGGCACCTGCCATTCCATTTTCCCGATTCGTACCCGCACTGCGAGCACACATATACGGTCTTTGCTTTAGCCATTTTATCCCTCTTTTTAAAATAAGCGTACCCGCATTTTGCAGATACGCTTGTTTTTAGTTATTTACAGCCTGCACGCTCTCGGGTGGTATGTCCTCTGCGTGTTCGGGTGTGTTCTCAATGAATTTTATAAGCGGGTCAGTGAGCACGTTTTGCAGCTCTCGGCAGAAATATACAGCGTTTATAAATCTGTTCTGTATCTCTTCTTCAAGGTCAAATTCTGCGTCCTCTATGATTTCAAAAGGCAAGTATCCGCCCGCCATGGTGCTGTGTCCGCCGCCTGTTCCGATGCCCTCAAGCGCGTTTGTAGTTATCGTGCCTGCGTCGAGGTACTCGATAGATGAGCGCACTGAGAATTTCAGCCCGTTTCCGCGGTATGAATACGCTATCGCGAACTGTACCTCCACCAGTGTCAGCATAAAGTCGCAGACTGATGCTATCAGACCGTCTGAAGCTTCGCTGTCGATGAATGAAAATCCTATGTCGCCGAAAACTTTTATGTTGCTCAGCGCCATAGTGTACACTTTTAGGTCGGCAAAGTCCATCTGCTGTCTTGCCAGCGTTTTCAGCTTTTCATGATCCGCAATAGAAAAGAGCTTGGCGAATACTTCCACGTCTTGCTCGGTCATTCCGCGCTTTAGGTCTTCGGTGTCCATTCTCAGACCGTACATCAGCGCCGTAGCTGTGCTTTCGTCCATAGGCAGGCTGCTTTCAAAGAAATATCCCGCCACCAGCGTCGAGCACGAGCCGCATATGCGCACGTCGCGGAACTTGTAGTCGTAGTGTACCACAGTAGGATGGTGGTCGATGCAGGCTACCACCGTGCCGTCGATTTTGGCGATGTTGGAATTATTAGTCTGCGAATCTACCGTAATTATAGCGTCTTTTGCGCTGAGGTCGCTTATCTGCTCTATGTCGGTCATCTCTATGCCGATCATGTCCAACATGTTCGCAGTAGATGTTTTCGCGACCGTTCCGCTGTAAATTATCATGGCTTTCATGTCGAAATGCTCCAGCAGCCGCTGTACGCCGTATGCGCTGGCTATTGCGTCGGGGTCGGGAAAATTGTGCGTCTGAATAAATATTCTGTGTCCTTTCAGCACGCTTAAAAGACTTTCCAGTCTTTGGGTCATATATCATTGGTCCTTTCATAATGCGCTTTATGTTTTTATTTTAACATATTTTAATCAAGCTTTCAATACCCGCGGCTTACTTTTTTTATTTTCAGAATTTTGCACAAAAAACCGCCCGAAAAATTATCATTCAGGGCGGTATTATGCTTAATTTATCCGCGCTTCTTCCGTCTAAAAAAGTCCACTATCCTCGCGAATATCGAGCGCTTTTTCTTCGGCTCTGCTTTCGTCTGTTCAGCCTTTTCATCCTGTTTCGGCTCTGCGGAGTATGCCTGCGAATATAAAAACCTCTGCGCGTTCATTCGCGGCAGGTCGGTCTTTATGTACATATATTCGCCGTTCGGCTGCTGCTCGCGGGCTTTCACGTTGTCCGCAAGCTGCGTTTCAAATATGCTCACCACGCGCTCTTTCGCGTCCTCGTCAAGCAGGGGAGCGGCTACCTCTATCCTGCGGCAGGTGTTTCGCGTCATGAAGTCCGCCGACGATATGTACACCCTGCGGCGAACGTCCTTGCCGAAGATATAGATTCGCGCATGCTCTAAATATCTGCCGACTATCGAGATAATGCGTATGTTGTCGCTCACGCGCGGTACGCCTGCCACAAGGCAGCTAGTGCCTCTGATTATCAGGTCTACTTTCACACCCGCCTGCGAGCACTCTATCAGCTTGTTTATTATCTTCTTGTCCGTCAGCGAGTTCATCTTTGCGCCGATGTACCCCTCGCCGCCCGTTTGCGCTATGGCTATCTCGTTGTCCATCATCTCCAGCACTCTGTTTTGCAAACAAAGCGGCGATACCATCAGCCGCACCGTGTCGTTTGGCAATGTGCCTGTCGAGAGTGCGTGGAACACCTTTTCTGCGTCCGCTGCTATGTCCGGGTCGGCGGTCATGAGCGAGAGGTCGGTGTATATCGCGGCTGTCTTTTCGTTGTAGTTGCCCGTGCCGATCTGCGTGGTGTGGGTGGTGTTGCCGTTTTCATCGGCGGTGATAAGGCAGAGCTTCGAGTGTACTTTAAGCCCCGGCGGGCCGTACATCACTCGGCAGCCCGCTTCCTCCAGCAGCTTTGAGCAGGCTATGTTGTGCTCTTCATCAAATTTAGCGCGCAGCTCTACGCAGGCGGTAACCTTTTTGCCGTTCTCAGCTGCGCGGCACAGCGCTTTGATTATCTGCGAATTTTTAGCAACGCGGTAAAGCGTTATCTTTATCGAGGTCACACGCGGGTCGTCCGCCGATTCGTTCAGCAGGCGTATGAATGGCTCTATCGTTTCGTATGGAAATGCCAGCAGTATATCCTTAGCCGCTATCTGTTCGCGCATGGGCACGCCGTCCTTTACGGCGGGGGAGCGGCGGGGCGAAAGCTCATCGTAAAAAAGCTCTCTGCGCTCGGCTATCTTGTCTGAAACTTGCGAAACGTAGCTGATATCCAGCGGCGAGCGTTCGGTAAATATCTGATCTCTTTTCAGCTCCAGCTGTTCCATCAGCGTGTCGAGAAAATATTCCGAAACGCCATGCGAAAACTGCATTCTTACCGGCGCGAGTTTTTTTCGCAGACCTATCAGCGCCGTCATGCACTCGCGGTAATCTATCTCGCGGTCTGAAAGCTTATCGGTGTTTATGTCTGCGCTGCGCGTTAGCCGCAAGGTCACCTTTTCGCGCACGTTGTACGATTCAAAAAGCTCGCCCGCGCGCTCTTCTATTAGCTCTTCCGCCAGTATGTATTCCGTCTTTCCCGCGCCCGCAGGCAGGAATATCACCCTCTGCGGCTCGCCCGAGCAGGTTATTATCCCGAGCAGGCTGCCGTTTTCTGAGTCTAAATTCACCGCCGCGAATATCTCTTTTCCCTCTATGAAAGGGAACGGGTGTCTTTTATCGACTATGCAGGCGCTCAGCAGCGGCTTTATCTCGTACAAAAAGTGCCTGTCGGCAAAGCTGCGCTGCTCGGGGGTAAGTTCGGAACAGGTCAGCCGCTTCACGCCCTCGCGCGCCATATCCGCTTCGTTCTCGGCGAATATCTCGTCCTTTATTTCGCCCAGTTCGCGCGTTTTTCGGTATATTTTTTGCAGCTGCTGACTGGGGCGCAGGGCGGTCTTGCCGTCGCGGCGCTTATCATTTATCATCATCTGGTCTATCAGCGAGCCCACCCGCACCATGTAAAATTCGTCCAGATTACTGCAATATATCGACTCAAAAAGCAGCCTTTCCATCAGCGGAACGCTTTTATCCGCGCTTTCCTCCAGCACTCGTTTATTAAATTTCAGCCATGAAAGCTCGCGGTTATCAAAAACTGAAAGTGTCTTGTTTTTTTCAGCGCTCAAGTTTCTTGCCGCCTTTCGTTTATATTCTTTCACTCAGTTTTTATTATATCACTTTGTGAAACTAAAGTCAATAAATTTGATGTAAAATGATCTCCGCGCAAATAGCAAAAGCCACCCCGCCAAGAGGTGACTTTTTGATTTCTTAATTCAATTAGAGCGTGCCATATACCCAAACAGTAACGCAGAAGTTTTCTCCGTCTTTGCCATCTCTATCAGGGATAATATAAGGTTTAGCAAATTTTAAAGCTTCATCAGAAGCAAATGTTAGTATGCTCCAGTGATCTCCTTCCCAAGAAACAGCAGCACTACATTTTTCCCAACCAGAAACGCCGCTCATATCCTCATAAGTAACAGTACCATACTCAGGATTAACAACACTGCTCTGCGTAGATTTGCTCTTCTTTATCATCGCGCTGGTGATAACGCCGTTTGTGTCCGCACGTCTGCCATACGCTCTAAGCTTGAAAGTGTACTTAGTACCGCTCTTCAAATTCTTTATCTTGTATGTGCCGACAGAAGCGCCCTTTACCGTAGCAACTTTGGTGTAAGCGCCGCCGTTTTGGCTCATGTAAAGCTGGTAGCCGTCGCACTTTACGCCCTGCCAGTTCACCCTAATAGAATCTTTCGTCGCGGAAAAAGTCTTGAATTTCGGCGCTTCGGGCAGGGTAGTTACGGTCTGCACGCGGCTCGCCTTGCCCCAAAAAGTTTTGCCCAACTTCTTTTTGTAAGCCTTGACTTTGTACTGGTAGCTGCTATAAGGCGCAAGCCCCTTTTCGGTGTATCTTGTTCCCGAGAGGGTCTTTACTTTCACCCAGTTGCTTCCGACTTTTCTGTAAACTCTGTATCCGATAGCCCCGCTGACAGGCTTCCATGAGAGTGTCGCGCTGTTTGCGGTGACCTTGTACTCGCGCAGAGCGGGCGGGTTCAAGCCGTTGTTCGCTTCGACGAGCACCGCCGCGGTCTGAACGGGCGCGCCGTATACCTCCGCGCTCGGGAGCATTGCCGCCGTGGTAGAAAACATAGCGATAGCGCCTATCACAGCGATAGTATTTTTGATAGTTCTTTTCATATTATTCTCCCTCATTTGATATTATTATTTATTTAATTATATCACGCAGGAAATAATTTGTCAATACTTTATCAAATATCTCTCAAACATAGTTCATGCAGGCTGAGCTGCTCAGAAATCTCTTCCGCTCTATCGGCGTTTCCAGCTTTATGTACTCGTTAAATTCTATCATAAATTTGTACCATGCTTTCTCAAACGGCTGCGAAAGCGAGAAAAATACCTGCTGCCGCGGTATCTCTACGCAGTCTATCCTCATGTGCCGTTTCAGCCTGCTCTCCAGCTCGTTAGTGCCCAGTATCGCGACCTTTTTGAAATTCACCCCGCATGGGCATTCTATTATCACTACGGTGGGGTTGTTGTCCTCAAGCGCGCTCGCGCTCTTCCTGCGGAAGCAGCTTTTGTATATGATCAGCTTCTTCTCCGCAAACTCCGCCGCAGTGAATGTCTTTGCATCGTAGTAGCGCGAGTACTGTTCCAGCTTCGTCAGATTGTAGTTCATCTGAAAAGTGCACCGCTCGGTTATCTTCACCGTCTGTATCGCAAAATCGTCGCCCGTGTCCGCGCGGTCGAAAACGTTGCTCTCGTAAATGCTCTGCATAGCCTTCGTCCAGTAGGTTATGAATCTCTCGCTTCTGCCTTTCGCCGTCAGCCGCTTCATGTACTGTTCAAGCTCTTCAAATCGTATCTCGTATTTCGATAGATCTTTCGTTCGGTAAAGCATATCGGGTCTTCTCTCCTTTTTTGCAATGATCCCTTTATTTATATTTTACCACATTTTTATTTAAAATGCAAAATGTAAATGTCTGTAAAAATCGTTGTGCACTTTAGCTATATTGAAAAAACGTTCGTTACATTATTTGATGCTTCTGCATAGTTTTTCGACAAACTTCGTCCTAAGATTATCATAAATCAATGATACTTATCATCCTTTTGCACGTTTTTGAAAACAAATATCTAGCTCGTCTGTAAAATAATATATGATTTTTCGGCTGAAATGTAAAAAATAACACGGAAAATGTAGTAAACAGCATTTTCCGTGTTTTCGTTCGTTTAACTTTTGTTTGATTTTTTTGTGATCTTTTTGGCTGAATGTGAAAGATAAATGCAGTACTCTATCAGCGCGATGTATTTATCTGTAAACATTACAACGTAAGATTCGGGATATTTCGGTCTTCCTTTTCTCAGCGGCCACATATGTTTCAGTATCACGTCTGCTTCAACCTTGGTAAGCTTGAAAGATTTCCGCGCGTTTTCCAGCGCTACCTGCGGGTGATTTTTCAGATGCTCTTTAGTGCACTTCGGCGAGGAAACGTAAAGGTCATGCAAAAGTCCCGCGCGCGCTGCCTGCTCTGCGTTAAAGCCCAGCTTGCGGCAGGTAAGATAGCTGTAATATGAAACATTCAGACAATGCTGAAAACGCGTCATGCTGTGGTGGTGCTCAAATTTTTTGAGTTCCTGTACCTCGCTGCTGCTAAGTACATCGCTTATCGCGTTCAAGTATGCCGATGTGTGTGATGAATGTTCCACATTGTATCTCGAACCTATTGCTCTTGACACTTTGGCATCAGCCCTTTCATATTTATTTAAGTACATTTTATCAGAAACTTGTGAACTTTTCAATAATTTTTCGTTTCCATATATGCCTTTTTGTCTGATAATTATAGCAAATTTTTAGCACTTAGTAATATTTTGCACTGTAAAACTGCGGTATGTATTTTTCCTGCGCTGAATCTCTTTGCTGAAAATATCCCGCAAATCCCGCTTGCTCCAGTCGCTCCGCTGCCGTTTTGTACTCAAAGCCCGAGAGTTTGCGGTCTATCTCCTTGTGTTGAGCCGCGCGGTATACCGGCGTGTACTGGCACATCAGGCTCACCATTATCTCGTCCGCCGCAAATCGCTTTTCCAGCTCTTCTATCAGCCGTAGCGAGTCGTGCCTGTGGTTCGGCAGTACCAAATGCCGTACTATCACCCCGCGCTTCATTATCCCGTCCTCGATGATCGGTTTACCCGCGATGTTCGCCATGCGCCGTATAGCCGCGATGGCTTTTTCAAAATAGTCTGCCGCTCCCGAATATTCCCGCGACGCCTGCGCGTCAAAGTATTTCAAGTCGGGCAGGAAAATATCTACTTTTCCCCGCAGCATATCCAGCGTTTCGGGTTTTTCATATCCGCCGCTGTTGTAGACTATCGGTATCCTCAGCCGCTCGCCACATATCTCCAGCGCGTCCAGTATCTGCGGCACGAAATGCGTTGGGTTCACAAGATTGACGTTGTGCGCGCCCATATCCTGCATTCTTATAAACGTTTCCGCCAGCTCCTCGCGCGTAAGCTCAAAGCCTTTGCCTAGGTGCGAGATCTCGTAGTTTTGGCAAAAACAGCATTTCAGATTGCACCCGCTGAAAAACACCGTGCCCGAGCCTTTAGTGCCGCTTATGCACGGCTCTTCCCACATGTGCAGTTCTGCGCGCGCTATCCGTACAGCCGCGCTTTCTCCGCAGAAGCCTTTTTCTGCGTACCTGTCAGCGCCGCATTCGCGCGGGCATAGTCGGCAGTTTCTTAAAATTTTCTCAGTCTGCAAATTTCTCACCCTGCCAGCTCGTCATATGTCATGTAGTAATAGTATTCCATCTCGTAACCAGACTCGTTCGCAATCTTCAAAACTATCGTGTAATTCTGCACTTTGTCGCATATCAAAAGCTCGGGCGCGGGATTTTCTTCGGCAGGCAGGTACTCGTATACCGTTTTTCCGTATGCGTCCTGACCCGTTACTCCTACTTTTAAGATCTTTACCTTCGGCTTCGTGTTCGTATCGTCAGTACTTTTCAGATCAAATCCCGCAAGCTTCCATTCCGCGTTGTCCTCGAGCCACTTGTCATAAATGGTCATATCCTGCGCATACTCTTTTACGTCTGCGTCCTTAGCGTTTTTAGCAGGGCAGAGCGTGATGTCTGAGGTTATATTTTTAAGCTCGTTATTGTTAGTTTTGCTGTAATTGTAGTTGCTGCCTATAAGCTCCAGATCGCTGTCGTCCTCAGCCGCTACGCCCGCGATCTCGTCGTAATCTGTGCTTATGGTAACGCTTTCACCGTTGTATGTATTATCGGACGGCACAGAGTAGATATAAAAACTTATCTTCTTGCATGATTCGCAAATAAAAATCGGCAGGCTGTCGATATGCGAGATTTTAGCAGCATATATGTTGCTTGATACACTGTACATATACTTATCTTCGTCATCGTATCCATACAGCGTGAGCGTGTTCGGGATGTATCCTGAATCTTCATCAACGTCTATATCTATGTTCGCGATGCGCCATGTCATTCCTTGCTGGCTGTATACGTCATCGCTGCCGTAATATGACGTTACGTTAGGATATGCCTGCTGTATCTCTTCCAGTGAAGAATAGCTTTTGCCAAGCCTGATGTTCGTGATCTGCATCTCTACATCTTCGTTGTATGAGCGTGCCGAAAATCCATTGTCAAGCAGTTCAACATCATCTATGGTGCTGTATGCGCCGCTTTTCTCGTCACCATACAGTTCTTCATCGTCCGTATTCCTGCTGTTGTTCACCCAGCTCAGTACAGAAAGACCTATGCTCGCGATCATCGGCAGCACAAAAGCGATTATGATTATAGCCACAACTATCTTCTTTGTAGTCTTTGCATTCCTTGCGGTGTAAGCCTGCATATTGCCGTAGTTCGCCTGCATATTTCCGTAATTGTACTGCGTGTTGTTGTAGCCGCCCTGCGCGTTAGGGTCAAAGCCGTTTGTGAACCGCATCGTGCTCTTGCCGCCATTGTAAGCCGAGTTTATATGCGGCTGACCGTAGCTTTGCCGCGCTCCCGAGTTGTACGTTCCCGTATAGCTCTGCGTAAATCGGCTCTTGCTTGCGCTGTCGTCACGGATATTGTAGTCCTCGCCGAAGTCCTCTTTAGCCGCCTTTCGCTCTTCGCGAAGCTGGTCGTCGAGAAAGTCGTTCTTCTCCTTGCTGCGTTCTTTGAAGTGCGTGTGTCCGCGCTCCATGTCGCTGCATTTTGTATCGTCACGCGCGGTGAAGCACTCGGGACAAAGGTCTGAATCGCTGCTTTTGAATATATATCCGCAGCATTTACAGCGGTATGCCATGTAGTTTCTCCTCCCTCTGTATGTCAGCAGGTCACTTGATCATCTCTACTCCCTTTGCGGCGGTGCGGTAAGCTCCCGCAAATGTGTCGCAGCACTCGAATTTTTTCAGCGCCGCCTGCGCGCTCTCGCCGTCGGCAAATATTCCGTATACAGCTGAGCCGCTGCCGGTCATTTCCGCGCCCAGCGCTCCCGTCATTTTCAGCTTGTTGCGTATGCCTTTTACTTCCATCGGCGCGCAGCTTTCGGTGAATGCGTTGTAAAGCGCACCGCCAAGTTCTTTAGCAGAGCCGCTCTTCATAGCCGCTTCAAACGCCGCGTAATCGCCCTCGCTCTGCCTGCCGCTCTTGTCGAAAAGCGCGTAGGCTTCTGGCGTTGATATGCTCTCCTTCGGCTTTGCGATGACTATATCCGTAGCCGCAAGCGTCGGCAGGGGAGTTATTATGTCGCCTACTCCTTCGCATAGCGCCGTGCCGCCCTTTATGCAGAAAGGCACGTCAGCCCCGCACATCGCCGCCACGGTCTTTAGCTCGTCGTCGAAAAAGTCTAGGTGGAAAAGCTCGTTCATCGCGATGATAGCCGCCGCGCAGTCCGCACTGCCGCCGCCTAAGCCCGCTCCTGAGGGGATGTTTTTCGTTAGGTTCACCGTTATCTTGCAGCCTGGCGAGAAATACGCGTAGCTCAGCACCGCCGATATGCCTTTCCATACCAGATTATCCTCATTCAGCGGCAGGTCAGAGCGGTTGCAGAATATCTCTATGCCTGTGCCGTCTGATATTATGAACTCCAGCTCGTCGCAGAGGTCAGCCGACTGCATTACCGTTTTCAGCGTGTGGTAGCCGTTCGCCTGCTTTCCCGTTATGTCGAGAAATAGGTTCAGCTTTGCGTTCGCGCGTAGTTTTATACTTTTCATCAGTTTCCTCCGTTTTCATTTTTCAGCTCTTCAAGAAATTCGCCTATGCGTTTCAGCGCTTCTTTCAGGTGGCTTACCGAGTATGCGTAGCTTACGCGCACGAATCCCTCGCCGCATTTGCCGAAAGCCGTGCCCGGCACTACCGCAACTTTCTTTGAGTATACCAGCCGCTCGCAAAATTCATCACTCGTCAGCCCCGTCGATCTTATGCACGGAAAAACGTAGAAAGCTCCCTGCGGCTCGAAGCATTTCAGCCCCAGCTTGTTAAAGCCGTCCGTTACCAGCCGCCTGCGCATATTATACTCACTTTTCATCTTCTGTATGTCGCCCATGCACTCTCTCAGCGCCGTGGTCGCCGCATACTGGCTCGTCGTCGGTGAGCTCATTATAGAGTACTGGTGCAGCTTTAATATGTGCTTCATTATCTCGCGCGGGCAGGCGGCGAAGCCTAATCTCCAGCCTGTCATGGCGAAGCTTTTGGAAAAGCCGTTGATGAGCACCGTGCGCTCTCTCATGCCCTCCATCTCTACTATCGAGCAGTGCCTGCCTGTGTACGTCAGCTCCGAATATATCTCGTCTGAGATAACGAATATGTCCGTGCCGTTGAGAACGTCAGCTATCTGTTCTAAGTCCTCGCGGCGCATTATCGCGCCGGTGGGGTTGTTGGGGTAGGGCAGTATCAGCAGCTTTGTCTTGTCCGTTATCATTTCCTCAAGCTCAGCCGCTGTAAGGCGAAATTCGTCCTCTACTTTCGTTTCTATGGCTATCGGCACGCCGCCCATCATGCTGACTATCGGCGCATAGCATACGAACGATGGCTCTACTATCAGCACCTCGTCCCCCGGCGATACTATCGCTCTTACCGCTAGGTCTATCGCTTCCGAGCCGCCTACCGAAACCAGTATCTCTTTCTCGGGGTCGTACTGCGTGTGCACAGTGTTCAGCAGATATTTTGAGATCTCGCGGCGCAGCTCTATAAGTCCCGCGTTCGCAGTGTAGCAGGTGCGACCCTTTTGCAGCGTTTCTATCGCCGCTTGACGTACTTTCCAAGGTGTTTTGAAGTCCGGCTCGCCTACGCCCAGCGATATTACGCCGTCTATCTGCTGCGCAATATCGAAGAATTTTCTTATGCCCGAAGGCTTCATGTCTACTGCGTTTTTGTTCAGCAGCTTGTCGTAATCTTCTGTATTCATGGGGAGATCATACCTCTTTCGTCCGTTTGCTCGTCGGTTATGGCAATGCCGTTTTCCTTGTACGCTTTGAGCTGGAAATGCGTTGCGGTAGATGTTACCGCGTCGATGGCTGCCAGCCTTGCCGATACGAACTGCGAGATCTCTCGTATATTGCTGCCCGTTACCGAAACGATTATGTCGTACGCTCCCGACATCAGCCGTACTGATTCTACTTCTTCGTACTCCGCTATCTCGCGCGCTATCTCGTCGTATCCGCTCTGCGACTGCGGCGTTACTTTAAGCTCTATCAGCGCGGTGACGGCGTTGGGGTCTACCGCCGCTTCGTCGATTATAGAGGTGTAGCCCTTTATTATCCCCTCGCTCTCGTAGCGCGAGATCTGGTCGGCTATCTCTTTTTCCGAGCAGTTGAGCATTACAGCCAACTCGCTGTTGCTGAGTCTGGCGTTGCCTTTTAAAAGCTTCAATAATGCGTCCATATATGATCTTCCTTTCATAAGCTTGTTTTTACGAGCAGCACTCCCAGTGCCGCCCATATTATCAGCGTCAGCGGTACAAGTATTATAAACTTCGGCTTGTGCGTTTTGTGGTGGAAAAATCTCATTCCCGCCAGCGCGCCGATAGAGCCGCCCAGCAGCGAGAGCGTCAGCAGTACAGCTTCTGGCGTGCGCCACATACTTCTCTTCGCTTTTCTCTTATCGTTTCCAAATGCCGCGAATGTTATTACGCTCATTATCAGCGTTGCCGCCGCGTATATCTTTATCAGCATGGTTTTCGTTATCTCCTCTATAAAATACGGGGCAGGGAATATTGTCCCTACCCCGCATAAAGAGCTTATTTGAAGTATTTTACGCCGTTTTCAAAGATCTGCTGATCCTTTTCTCCGGGTACATTCTTGCAAACGCAGCAGCCCTTTCTTTCCGAGTGTCCCATTTTACCGAATACTCTGCCGTCGGGCGATGTTATGCCCTCGATGGCGTCGATAGAGGTGTTCGGGTTGCACTGTATGTCAAGAGTAGGCTTGCCGTCAAAGTCTACATACTGCGTAGCTATCTGTCCGTTTGCTGCCATAGCGGCTATTTCTTCCGCCGTAGCTACGAATCTGCCCTCGCCGTGCGATATGGCTACGTTGTGTATGTCGCCTACATTGCAGCTTGCCAGCCAAGGCGATTTGTTAGAGGCTATCCTTGTATTTACCATCTTCGACTGGTGTCTTGCAATGGTGTTGAAGGTCAGCGTGGGCGAATCGTTCTTCATAGGTGTGATCTCGCCGTATGGCACAAGACCCAGCTTTATCAGCGCCTGGAAGCCGTTGCATATACCGAGCATAAGACCGTCGCGGTTTTTCAGCAGGTCGTGTATAGCGTCGGTAAGGCGCGGGTTTCTGAGGAACGAAACTATGAATTTGCCCGAGCCGTCCGGTTCGTCGCCGCCTGAGAATCCGCCGGGCAGCATTACTATCTGCGCCTGCTTTATCTTCTCTTCCATAGCCTTTACGGAAGCTTCTATCATTTCTCCGCTAAGGTTCTGTATTACGAAGATGTCTGCCTCAGCGCCTGCCTTTTCAAATGCGCGCGCGGTGTCGTATTCGCAGTTGGTGCCGGGGAATACGGGTATCAGCACGCGTGGCTTGGCGACCTTGATAGCGGGCGACTTTCTTTCCTTAGCTTCGTATGAATATGTCTTAGGCTCGTAGTCGGGCTTCTTCACCTGCGTTGGGAATACGGGCTCGAGCTTTTCTTCCCAAAGCTTCTCGAGGTGCTCGCCGTCTATAACGTAGCCGTTGTCTATCTTGTATTCAGCAGTAGTTTCGCCGATTATCTTCATGTCGGTCTCAGCGCCGTCTGCCAGCTCGATAACGAATGCGCCGTAGCAGGGGCGGAACAGCTCGGCCGCGGTAAGCTTTTCGGTAAACTTAAAGCCTATCTTGTTTCCGAACGCCATCTTAGCAACTGCCTCGCTCACACCGCCGAACGATACCGCCCAGCATGAAAGCACCTTGCCCTCTGCGATAAGCTTTTCTACCTTCTTGAAAACGCTCTTGAGCGAGTCGAAGTTTACAAGCTTGTTGCCGTCATACTCGGGAGCGATGAGCGCTACCTTAGAGCCTGCTTTCTTGAATTCGTCTGAGATTATGTTGTTGGCGTTCGCTACCGATACCGCGAATGATACCAGCGTGGGGGGTACGTCTATCTCTTCAAACGTTCCCGACATCGAGTCCTTTCCGCCGATAGCCGCGCAGCCCAGCTCGCACTGAGCCTTGTATGCGCCCAGCAGTGCGGCAAAAGGCTTGCCCCAGCGCTCGGGATCGTTCTGCGTTCTCTCAAAATATTCCTGGAATGTCAGCCAGCATTTCTCGTAAGTACCGCCCGCGGCAACTACCTTAGCTACCGATTCTACTACCGCGCTCATTGCGCCGTGGTAAGGGCTCTGCGAAGAAAGATAAGGATTGTAGCCCCAGCCCATTACGGAAGCAGTGGTCGTTTCGCCCTTTAGTACGGGTATCTTCGCCGCCATTGCCTGGTTAGGCGTGTTCTGATATTTGCCGCCGTAAGGCATGAGCACAGTGCCCGCGCCGATGGTAGCGTCAAAACGCTCTACCAATCCCTTCTGCGAGCAAACGTTGAGGTTTGAGATCATAGCGTCCCATCTGTCCGCCGTGTCCTCGCCCGCGTCCTCGTTGCCGATGAGCGGCGCGCCAACTTCTACCGTGGTGTGCTTCTCAGCTCCGTTAGAGTTGAGGAATTCGCGTGAGAGGTCTACTATTATGTTTCCGCACCAGTTCATTCTCAGGCGCGGCTCTTCCTTTACTACCGCTACGAGCGTAGCTTCTAGGTTTTCCTTAGCCGCCTCGGCCATGAACTTCTCTGTGTCCTCTTTGGCGATAACTACCGCCATTCTTTCCTGCGATTCCGATATTGCAAGCTCAGTACCGTCAAGACCGTCGTACTTTTTGGTAACTGCGTCGAGGTTTATCAGCAGTCCATCGGTAAGCTCGCCTATAGCTACCGATACGCCGCCTGCGCCAAAGTCGTTGCAGCGCTTTATCATAGATGTTACTTCGGGGTTGCGGAAAAGTCTTTGCAGCTTTCTCTCTTCGGGCGCGTTACCCTTCTGTACCTCTGCGCCGCAGGATTCCAGCGAGTGCAGTGTGTGCGATTTTGAAGAGCCTGTCGCTCCGCCGCAGCCGTCGCGGCCCGTCTTGCCGCCCAGCAGTATTACGATGTCGCCGGGTGCGGGTCTTTCTCTTCTTACATTGCTCGCGGGTGCTGCGCCCACTACCGCGCCTATCTCCATTCTCTTAGCAACGTAGCCGGGATGGTAAACTTCCGCAACGTGTCCCGTAGCCAGTCCTATCTGGTTGCCGTATGAGGAGTAGCCGTTTGCAGCGCCTACGGTTATCTTTCTCTGCGGCAGCTTGCCCTCTATCGTGTCCTCAACGGGTACAAGGGGGTTGGCAGCGCCGGTAACGCGCATAGCCTGATAAACGTAGCTTCTGCCTGAAAGCGGGTCGCGTATAGCTCCGCCTAAACAGGTAGCCGCGCCGCCGAAAGGCTCTATCTCGGTGGGGTGGTTGTGTGTTTCGTTCTTGAACATCAGCAGCCATTCCTCGTCCTTGCCGTCAACGTCTACCGTTATTTTTACCGAGCAGGCGTTTATCTCTTCCGATTCGTCAAGGTCTTTCAGCAGTCCGGCTTTCTTGAGCTGCTTTGCACCGATAACGGCAAGGTCCATCAGCGTCTGCGGCTTGTCGCTTCTGCCTGCGTAAAGGTCGGCTCTTGCGCTGAGATATTCGTTGTATGTATCTTTTATGTAAGGAGCAGAAATATCGGCGTTGTCGATTATGGTAGAGAAAGTGGTGTGACGGCAGTGGTCAGACCAGTAGGTGTCTATCATTCTTATTTCCGTGATGGTGGGGTCGCGCTTTTCATCGTCGCGGAAATATGTCTGACAGAATTTGATGTCGTCGAGATCCATAGCAAGGCCCATCTCGGCTATCATGTCCTTCAGCTCGTCTTCGCTCTTCGCGATGAAGCCCTCTATCGTCTTTACCGTGGTGGGTATAGCGTAAGCTACGTCCAGCGTTTCAAAGCGGTCGAGCTTAGCTTCACGCGACTCTACGGGGTTGATTATGTAGTGCTTTATCTCGGCTAACTGCTTTTCGTCGAGCGCTCCGCCGAATATGTATACTTTAGCCGATTTTACAGTGGGTCGCTTGCCGCCGCGCAGCAGAGAGATACACTGCGCGCATGAGTCCGCGCGCTGGTCGAACTGACCGGGCAGATACTCTGCGGCTATTACAGCTTCGCCCTCTTTCAGCTCGGGCATATGGTCGTAGGTAACGTCTACCGCAGGCTCAGAGAATACTACAGGTATAGCCGCCTTAAAGTCTTCTTCCGAAAGACCCTCGGCGTCGTAGCGGTTGATTATTCGTACTTCGCCAAGCTCGATGCCCAGCGCCGAGCGGATGTCAGCCGCCAGCGATTTTGCTTCTACCGCAAATTCGGGCTTTTTCTCAACATAAATTCTGTAAACAGACATGATTTAAACAGCTCCTTACTATTTATTGTCATATATTTATATTTGCAGGTGCGTGTCGATTCGCTCCTATATAGTTTATTATATCACATATTAAATATGTTTGTCAAACCTAATTTGAAGTTTATTGAAAGCGGTAAAAGTTTTTTTACAATTAGCCATTAGCTTCTCAGCCGACTATCTCTCCGCCGCAGCCGTTTTCGTCCGCAGATGTTATCTTAACGAGCCGCTTCTGCCTGAAAAGACTTTTATCGCTGGTGCGCGGCGTTTTTACCACAACGTACTCCGCTATGTGCCCCTGATGATGTTCGGCGCTGCTTTCGCGCTCGAACAGCACCTCTACCGTCCTGCCGATAAAGCTGCGGTTGTACTCCGCGCGGCTTTTCGCGCATACCGCCGCCATCTCCGCCGCGCGCGCCGCCTTTGTCTTTTTGTCAAGCTGACCGCTCATCTTGTCGGCAGGCGTACCGCCGCGCCGTGAGTATGGGAAAATGTGCGCGTCTGCAAAGGCTGTCTTTTCCGCAAATCTCATCGACTCCGCGTGATCTTCCACGCTCTCCTGCGGAAAGCCTGCCATTATGTCGGTGGTTATCGCACAGTGCGGAAAAGCAGCGCGCAGCTTGCGGCATATCTCGGCGTACTCTGCCGAGGTGTAGTGGCGGTTCATGGCTTTCAGCGTCTTGTCACAGCCGCTTTGCAGCGAAAGATGAAACTGCGGACACAGCTTTTTCTGCGCAGCCATTCGAGCAATGTCCTCGTCTGAGATCATTTCGGGTTCCATCGAGCCGAGCCGAACACGGAAATCGCCCTCCACCTTGCAAACAGCTTCGATAGCGTCTATCATTCTCAGCCCGCCGAGGTCGCGCCCGTAACAGCATAGGTTTATGCCTGTCAGCACTATCTCCTTGTGACCCGCGCTCACCAGCATCTCCGTTTCCTTTATAATGTCGCCGATCGGCTTCGAACGCATATGCCCCCGCGCATACGGTATGATGCAGTAGGTGCAGAAAAGGTCGCATCCGTCCTGTATTTTAAGATATGCGCGCGTTTTTTGCTCGGCTTCGGCGTTCATCATATGCTCAAAAGGCTGATGCAGATAGTTCTCGGGCACGCTGAAAGTCCGCTTGCGCAGTTTGAAATAATTGTGCACCATCTGCGGCAGGGCAGTCTTGTTGTTGTTTCCGCAGATTATGTCGCACTCGGCTATCTGCGAGGCTTTGTCGGGAAAAGCCTGCGGGTAACAGCCCGTCAGCGCGATTATGCACGCGGGGTTCTCCCTTTTCACACGGCTGATGAAGTGTCTGCATTTCGTGTCAGACTGCGCCGTTACCGTGCAGGAATTTATTATACAGACGTCTGCCGCGCCAATATCCTCGGTGCGCATATCACCCATCTCGCCGAAGCGCTCAGCTATGTTTTCCGTTTCGTATTGGTTTACTTTACAGCCGAAAGTCATGTAGTATATTTTTAAAGGCGTATTACCCATTTGTATATCCAACCTCCTGAAAAAAGAAATAAATGTCGCATATGCACAAAAAACTATCACACTTATTGTGAAAATGTACTAAAGCCAACTTCGCGCACACACGGCTATTGACTATTATACTATATTTTCAGAAAAAATGCAAATAACGCTTGACAAACTCGAAAAAATGATTATAATATTAAGTGTAGAGCAGAGGAAGCTCTAGGAAAACAGGCATCATTTTAAGGAGGTAACTAATATGAAAACTAAGATCAAACTCGATTCCATCAATGCAGTAAAGGATTTTGTAAGCATCGTAATGCTTTATGATTTTGATATCGACCTCGTTTCGGGCAGATATGCGGTAGATGCCAAGTCAATTATGGGTATTTTCAGCCTCGATCTCTCAAATCCCATCCAGCTCGTTGCTCATACCGATGAGCCCGGCGATTTCTTCGAGAAGATCAAGGAATTTATCGTTGAGTAAAATCAAATCTCATGGCGGCGCTCAGTGCGCCGCTTTTTTTGTATAAAAACCCCGCCGCGTGAATAAAATGTACAAACTGTTCTAATGGAGGGGTGTATCTTGAAATTATCAGCATTTGCCGCGGCAGCTGTATCTGCCATGGTGTTTTTCACGTCCTTTACGGGCGCTTCGGCTGAAAAAAGCCGTACGCCGGAGGATATATCGGCAGAAATTTCGGCGCGCAGCATTTACATTTGCGACGTCGGCAGCGGCAAGGTCTTTTATGAGCAAAACGCCGACGAAAAGCTGCCGATGGGGCATATGGCTAAGCTGATGACCGCGCTCATCGCCGCCGAAGAGCTCGACTCGGGCAAACTTTCGCTTAACGATGTAGTTACCGTTTCGCCGACCGCCAATGCCAAGCAGGGAACTCAGATCTGGCTTGACATTGGCGAAAAGATAGCCGTCGAAGAGCTGATAAAGTCTATAACCATCGGCAACGCCAACGACGCTTGCACGGCTCTCGCAGAGAAATTAAGCGGCTCGGAAGAAGCTTTTGTGAAGCGTATGAACAAGCGTGCCAAGCAGTTGAAAATGACAAAAACTGTATTTTCAGATTGCTGCGGAACAAACGAAAATACAGTATCTACGGCTCATGACATCGCTAAGTTGTCATGTGTGATTGCAAAGTATAAAAACTTGACAGACTATTTTGTAACATGGATAGATAACGTAGGCTGTAAAGATACTGAGCTTGTCAATAACAATAGATTGGTACGAACTTATAAAGGCGTAACAGGCATGAAATCATGCAACGTAAAAGACCTAGGTGAATGTCTTTCTTCCACAGCAAAACGCGGTGAAATGACCCTTTGTGCAGTCGTACTAGGCGTTTCTGACAGAGACAAATTATTTTCTCACGCAAGAGAATTGCTTGACGCTTGCTTTGACAATTATCGCGTGTTTTCACCCGAGATCGCAGATGAATATTTGCAGGATATAGAGGTCGAAAACGGCGAAAAAATGAAAATTCGTGTCAAAGTAAAAGGCTTTACTCCGACTATCGTCAAAGCCGGAACGTTCTCCGAAATTGTTTGCTCACCCGAGATAAAAGAAAACGTGAAAGCCCCCGTCAAAAAGGACGATGTTCTCGGAAAAATAGACTACTTTCTCGCCGATGAAAAGCTTCTGACAGTAGAAATTTGCGCCGCAGAGGACGTCGGAGTGATGGATATGCGATGCGCTTTGAAGAAAAATTTGTTTAATTTGCTCAATATGTCTTAACCGTATTAGTCAGTTTCTACAAAACTAAACTCGATTTGCGAAAAGTCTTGAAATATTCATAAAAGTATTGTATAATTAAACAAGCTAATTAGGAAAGGAACTGACTTGCAATGGCTGTTAAACTTAATGCTGAATATCTTAAACCTTTTGTTGCCGATCATGAGCTTGAGGCTATCGCTCCGCTCGTTTCGGCTGCGCACAAAACTCTTGAGGACAGAAATGGTCCCGGCTCAGATTTTCTCGGCTGGGTAGATCTTCCCGTTGATTATGACAAGGAAGAGTTTGCAAGAATAAAGGCTGCCGCTGAAAGGATCAAGAAGTCCTGCGACGTTCTTATCGTTATCGGCATCGGCGGTTCATACCTCGGAGCACGCGCTGTTATCGAGGCTTTAAGATCTACACTTTATAATAATCTTACCAAAGATACACCCGACATCTACTATGTTGGCAACAGCATCAACCCTACTTATCTCAATGACGTTCTTTCTATCTGCGAGGGTAAGGACATCTGCGTCAACGTTATCTCGAAGTCCGGTACTACTACCGAGCCCGCACTTGCTTTCAGAATCTTCAAGAAGCTTGTTGAAGATAAGTACGGCAAGGAAGAGGCTAAGAAGAGGATTTTCGCTACTACTGATAAGGCTAAGGGAACTCTGAAAGAGCTTTCTGATACCGAGGGTTATGAAACTTTCGTAGTGCCCGACGATGTAGGCGGACGTTTCTCGGTGCTCACTGCAGTAGGTCTGCTGCCTATCGCAGTTGCAGGAATCGACATCGACAAGCTCATGGCCGGCGCCGCCGCAGGCAGAGAAAAGTATTCTAAGGACGACGGAAATGACTGTTATAAGTATGCCGCGCTCCGTAATATCCTTTATAATAAGGGCAAGAGCGTTGAGATGCTCATAAGCTACGACCCCAACTTCGTTATGATGAACGAATGGTTCAAGCAGCTCTTCGGCGAGAGCGAAGGTAAAGATCAGAAGGGTATTTTCCCATCCTCTGCTACTTTCTCCACAGACCTCCACTCGCTCGGTCAGTTCATTCAGGACGGCTCGCGCATCATGTTCGAGACCGTTATGGAGATCAAGAAGCCTAAGACCGACCTCTTCCTCCAGCCCGACGCTGAGAACCTCGATGGTCTGAACTTCCTCACAAATCAGAATATGTCGGTTGTAAACCAGAAAGCTTATCAGGGCACCGTGCTTGCTCATACCGAGGGCGGCGTTCCTAATATGATCCTCGAGCTTGACGATGTTTCCGAAGAAACTCTCGGCGAGCTTATCTACTTCTTTGAAAAGGCTTGCGCTATCTCGGGCTATATGCTCGGCGTTAATCCTTTCAACCAGCCCGGCGTTGAGAGCTACAAGAAGAATATGTTCGCGCTGCTCGGCAAGCCCGGTTATGAGTCGCAGAAGGCTGAGCTTGAGGCTAAGCTGAAATAAAACAGGATTCCAAGGCGAACGGGCTTTGCATCAGCCCGCTGCCCGAAAATAAATGTCGTCAGACAGAAATGGAGATTTGATTATGATTAACTTAATTCCCGGAAAAAAAGGCACTGGCAAGACCAAGATACTGATCGACGCGATCAAGGAAGCTGCTGAAAAATCTACCGGTAACGTAGTTTGCATCGAGAGAAGCATGAAACTTACTTACGATATTCCCCACAATGTAAGACTTGTTGACGCAGAGGAATACGGCATCAACAGCTATGACGCTTTCTACGGCTTCGTAGCAGGTATGCTCGCCGGCAACTATGATATTCAGGAGATCTATGTAGACGGTATCCTCCGCATCGGCGGCAGAAACTATGATGAGTTCGGCGCTATGATCGAAAAGGTAGCTATGCTCGCTAAGGACGTAAAGGTAGTATTTACCGTTTCCGCTGACCCCGAAGAGCTGCCTACTAAGGTAAAGGACTTCATTAAGTAAACAAAAAGTTAAATTTTCTTAAATAAATTCCGAAAAAGGCTTGACAAATCGTCGCTAAGAGTCTATAATGGAATTTGTGATGCTTTCCGCTGTCCGAAAGGGTGCGGAGGGCTTTGGCGAAAGGAATGAATACCATATGGTTTTACAGCTCAGACAAATTTTTGAGATCGAAGGGCAGAAGCTCAGCTTTGATGAGCAGATACCTCTTTCAGAGCTTGAAAATTCTCCGCTCCATGAGGCTTTCGCCGCGCCTTTGCACATAAAGGGCTGCGTTTATAACCGCGCAGGCGTTGTTGCGCTTGAATATACGGTCTCCGCGCTGCTCGATCAAGAATGTGATAGGTGCTTAAAAGCGTTTCAGAGGGAATATGACGTAGAAGCTTCTCATACCGTTGTGAAAGAGCTCGCCGCGGCAGATGCCGACGACGAAAATGGCAGCGAGTATGACGATTATATCGTTTGCCCCGAGAATACGCTGGATATGAACGAGCTTGCCGTTACCGATCTGCTTATGGAAATGCCCAGCAAGATACTCTGTAAAGAGGACTGCAAGGGTCTGTGCATGAGTTGCGGTAAAAATCTTAACGACGGCGCTTGTGATTGTCAGAATTAAAAGAGATCATGTTTAAGGAGGTGCCAAAATGGCAGTACCAAAGAGAAAGACTTCCAAAGCCAGACGTGACAAAAGACGTTCTAACGTATGGAAGCTCGACGCACCCGCGCTCAGCAGATGCTCTAACTGCGGTGAACTGACTGCACCCCATAAGGTTTGCAAGCATTGCGGATATTATAAGGGCGTAGAAGTGATCAGCAAGGAAGTTTGATCGCAGAGCGAAAGTTCGTAGGCAAGCCGCTTCGGCGGTTTGTTCATCGAGCCGATAAAGCTTTACCTCTGCTATGAAAAATAGCGGAGCTTTGAAAGCATTTAAGGTGTTTTCTATGGGCAGAGGAGGAAAATTCCTTCTCTGCTTTTTTATTAAGTCAATTTTTAAAGGAGTTGCAAAAATGTCGGTAAAGGTCACGGGTGTAGATAAGCACAGCCCCGCTGCGCGCGCTAGGATAAAGGCGGGCGATACGCTGATCTCTATAAATGGTCACGCTATCGCCGATGTGCTCGATTATATGTTTTACGCCGCTGAAGACCGCACCGAGGTCGTTTGCGAGCGCGACGGCAAAGAGCGCAAGTCGGTGATATATAAGTCGGAATACGATGATTTAGGTATGCAGTTCGATTCTTTTCTTATGGATCAGAAACGCAGCTGCTCTAATAAATGTATCTTCTGCTTTATCGACCAAATGCCTCCCGGTATGCGCGAAACGCTCTATTTTAAGGACGACGACGCGCGCCTTTCGTTCCTGCAGGGCAATTACGTCACGCTGACGAACCTTACCGATAAAGATATTCAGCGCATTATAGATATGCGGCTAAATATCAACGTTTCTGTGCATACTACTAATCCCGAGCTGCGCTGCAAAATGATGCACAACCGCTTCGCCGGCGATAAGCTGCGCTACATAAAAATGATGGCTGAAAGCGGTCTTATGCTCAATTGTCAGATAGTTTGCTGCCCCGGTATAAACGATGGCGATGAACTTCGCCGCACCCTTACCGACCTTTATTCGCTCATGCCGAATATCCAGTCGGTCGCGGTCGTGCCTGTCGGCATAACTAAGTTCCGTCAGGGCTTGTACCCGCTGGAGATATTCAACGCCGAAACTGCCGCGCAGACTATCGACGTTATTGCCGAAACTCAGCAGAAATCGCTCGAAAAATTCGGCACGCGCATGGTCTTTGCTGCCGATGAATTTTACCTCACCGCAGGCAGACCGCTGCCCGAGGGTGATTTTTACGAGGATTATCCGCAGTACGAAAACGGCGTAGGTCTTTGCCGCTCGCTCATCGACGAGGTAGATAGCGCGCTCAAAGTCGCTGAATATGACGGCGGAAAGCGCAAGGTCACTCTCGCCTGCGGTACGGCTGCGGCGGTGGTGCATAAAATGCTCGCCGAAAAGATCTCGGCGCATTTCCCCGATGTCGAGCTGAACGTTGTGCCGATACTCAATAGATTTTTCGGCGAAACTATCACCGTTTCGGGTCTGATAACCGCACAGGATCTCGTAGCGCAGCTCAAAGATCTTGATCTGGGCGACGAACTGCTTATCTCAAAGGCTATGCTCAAAGCGGACGAGCCTATTTTTCTCGACGACGCTCATCTTGACGATGTTCGCCGCGAGCTTGGCGTGAAAATAACGCCTACTGCCAACGACGGCTTCGAGTATCTCGATAACGTCCTCGGCATTCATTATTGATTTTTTACTACCATGATTGGAGATGATATAGATGGCTATGCCACTGGTTGCCGTAGTTGGCAGACCTAACGTCGGTAAATCTACGCTTTTCAATAAGCTGATAGGTCAGCGCCTTTCAATAGTCGAGGATACCCCAGGCGTAACGCGCGACAGGATCTATTCAAAATGCGAATGGCTCGGTCATGAGTTTATGCTGGTCGATACGGGCGGTATAGAGCCTGATTCGCAGGACGTTATCCTCTCGCAGATGCGCCGTCAGGCTGAGCTTGCGATAGAAAAGGCTGACGTTATTATCCTAGTTACCGACCTTAAATGCGGCGTTACCGCTACCGATGAGGACGTTGCCGCTATGCTGCGCAAGTCGGGCAAGCCTGTTATCCTCTGCGTAAATAAGTGCGATAACGTCGGCGAACCGCCTGCTGATTTTTACGAATTTTATAATCTGGGTCTTGGCGAGCCTATCGCGGTATCCTCCGTTCACGGTCACGGTACGGGCGACCTGCTCGATGAAGTCCTCAAAGAGCTTCCCGAAAATACCGAGGAGGATTACGGCGAGGACGTTGTAAAGGTAGCCGTTATCGGCAAGCCTAACGTCGGTAAATCTTCTATTATAAACCGTCTTTGCGGCGAGGATAGGGTGATAGTTTCCGATATTGCGGGCACTACCCGCGACGCTACCGACAGCTATGTTGAAACTGAGCAGGGCAAGTTCGTTTTCATAGATACCGCAGGTATCCGCAAAAAGTCGAAGGTGCTTGAAAATATCGAGCGTTACAGCGTTCTCCGCTCCTATATGGCGGTAGACCGCGCCGATGTTGCTGTCATAGTTATCGACGCTTCCGTAGGTTTTACCGAGCAGGATTCTAAAGTCGCGGGCTACGCTCACGAAAAGGGCAAGGCCTGTGTAGTAGCTGTAAATAAGTGGGACGCTATCGAAAAAGATACTCACACTATGGATGAGTTTAAGAAAAAGCTCGAGGTAGATTTCAGCTTCATGAGCTATGTTCCTTTCGTTTTCATTTCCGCTAAAAACGGCACTCGTATGGATAAGCTGCTTGAAAAGATAAATTACACCGCTCAGCAGAACGCCGTCCGCATACCTACCGGCAGGCTCAACGACGTTCTCGCATACGCCACCGCGCGTGTTCAGCCCCCCTCTGATAAGGGCAGACGCTTGAAGATCTATTACATGACTCAGGCTTCCACCAAGCCGCCTACATTCGTGGCTTTCGTGAACCGTGCCGAGCTTTTCCACTTCTCGTACCGCCGCTATATCGAAAATCAGATACGCGAAACTTTCGGGCTCGACGGCACGCCTATCGTTATGATGGTGCGCGAGCGCGACCGTGATGACGTTAAATCCTGAGGAGGCGCTGCATGAAATACGCATTGTGTCTTATCATCACGGCGCTGATCTCTTATTTTTGGGGCAGCCTAAACTCCGCGATAATCGTGGTAAAGCTTGCTAAGGGCGAAGATATTCGCGAAAAGGGCAGCGGCAACGCAGGCCTTACAAACGTCCTCCGCGTTTACGGCAAGGGCGCGGCGCTCGCGACACTCCTCTGCGACCTTTTTAAGGGCGTTGCAGCGGTAGTCGCGGCAAGACTGATAGTCGGCAACCTGCTAGATATTACTTTCTTTAACGATAAGATCTTCATAGGCTATGTGGCAGGTCTTTTCACCATGATAGGCCATATTTTCCCGATATATTACGGTTTTCACGGCGGCAAAGGCGTACTGCTCGCGGCTACGACTCTTATCGCTATGGACCCCCTCACCTGCGTGCTTTCGGTAGGCGTTTTCGCGATAGTTCTCGCTATAACAAAGTACGTTTCGGTAGGCTCTATCTCCGCCGCGGTGATGTACCCCGTTTTTACGATCATAACCCAGTCGGTGCGCCATATGGACGGCAGACTTGAAAACTTCCTTATCACCCTCTGCATAGGCGCGCTGATAGTTTATATGCACAAACCGAACATAAAAAGACTGATCGCAGGCAACGAAAATAAATTCGGACAGAAAAAGGTCGATCCGGCAGAAAACGATACGCCGGAGATCAAAAACTGACTTTTCCAAGGAGAGATGGCTATGGCTAAAATAATCATACTCGGCTCAGGCGGCTTCGGACTTTCCATCGCGATAATGTGTGCGAACGCCGGTCATGATGTTACCGTTTGGTCTAAATTTCGCGACGAGATCGACGCTATCGAGCGCACGGGCGAGCTGAAAGCAAAGCTCCCCGGCGTGAAAGTTCCCCCCGAAGTAAAGCTCACTACCGATATTTCTGAGGTGCGCGATAAAGACCTCGTTATCCTCGGCATACCTACTACCTTCTGCCGCGGCGTTTGCGAAGAGGCGGCGCAGTATATCCAGTCCGAGAGCATTGTCGTAAATACCGCTAAGGGTCTGGAGATCGGCACGCTCAAAACTATGAGCGAGGTCACTAAAGAATCTATGCCGAAAAACCGCGTCGCTATACTTACCGGCCCTTCTCACGCCGAAGAGCTCGCTAGGGGAGTGCCCACCACGATAGTTGTCGCTTCCGACGACCGCGAGGTCTCTTATTACGTTCAGAATACTCTTTCCAACGCAAATTTCAGGATATATGTCAACGATGACGTTATCGGCTGCGAACTGGGCGGCTCGCTGAAAAACGTTATCGCGCTGGCGGCAGGCGTTTGCGACGGCCTCGGCTTGGGCGATAATACCAAAGCCGCTCTCATGACCCGCGGTATCCGCGAGATCTCGGCGCTCGGCATAGCTATGGGCGCACAGTCTGATACTTTCGGCGGCCTCAGCGGCATCGGCGACCTTATCGTTACCTGCTGCAGTATGCACAGCCGCAACCGCCGCGCAGGTATCCTCATAGGTCAGGGCGTTTCTCCCGACGAAGCGGTAGAGCGCGTCGGCACGGTAGAGGGCTATACCTGTACCAAAAATGCTTACGAACTGGCGCACCGCTTAGGCGTTGAAATGCCGATAACCGAGCAGCTCTACGCCGTGCTTTTCGAGGGTCTTGACCCCAAAATGACCATCGCCGCGCTTATGCAGCGCCCGAAGAAAAACGAAACGGAAAAAGATTTCCTTGGCGAGTGTAAATAAACAATTTCAGGCAGACCTGCCCGCGTTTTGCGGCGGTCTGCTTTTTGTTTGAACTTTTTTAGAAAAATTGCAAAAAGTACTTTACAATACTGCCGAAATATTGTATAATTTATAGTAGGTAATACTGTACCGAATTAGGTATAGTAAAAGCGCAGCCGTATTTCGCGGCATGATACATTTAAGGAGTGTATTTGATGGAACCAAAGTATAAAAGAATTCTGCTCAAGCTGAGCGGCGAAGCTCTCGCGGGCGATAAAAAAATGGGACTTGATTATGAGATAATAAACGTTCTCGCACGTTCGGTAAAGAAGTGCGTTGACGAAGGCGTGCAGGTAGGTATAGTAGTCGGCGGCGGCAACTTCTGGCGCGGCAGATCAAGCGGCGCTATGGATAGAACCAGAGCCGACCATATAGGTATGCTCGCTACCGCTATGAACGCCCTCGCAGTTGCCGATGGTATGGAAAACTGCGGCCTTGAAGTTCGCGTGCAGACAGCTATCTCTATGCCGCAGGTCGCAGAACCTTATATCAGAAACAAGGCTGTCCGCCACTTTGAAAAGGGCAGAGTAGTTATCTTCGGCTGCGGTACCGGCAACCCCTTCTTCTCCACCGATACAGCCGCCGCACTGCGCGCTGCCGAGATCGAGGCTGACATCATCTTCAAGGCTACTATGGTAGACGGCGTTTATGATAAAGATCCGCATAAGTTCGATGACGCTGTTAAGTTCGATGAGCTTACTTTCGGCGATGTTCTCGCTAAGGATCTTAAAGTTATGGATTCTACCGCAGCCGCTATGTGTAAGGATAATGAGATCCCTATTCTCGTATTCGATATCGCGCGTCCTGATAATATCTACGACGCCTGCATGGGCAAGAATATCGGTACTATCGTAAAATAATTCGGGGTAAATAAGATCCCCTAAAATATCAGAAAAGAGGATTTACAGATCATGGATAAGATAATTGACAATGCAAAAACAAAAATGAAGAAGTCGATAAACGTTATGCTCGAGGATTTCGGAACTATCCGCGCGGGCAGAGCTAACCCCGCCGTTCTCGACAGAGTTAAGATAGATTATTACGGCTCACCCACACCTATCAATCAGGTAGCCGCAGTTTCTGTTGCAGAGGCAAGAATACTCGTTATCTCCCCTTGGGATAAATCTACCCTCGGCATGATCGAAAAGGCTATCCAGGCTTCCGATGTCGGCATCAATCCGCAGAACGACGGTCAGGTGCTCCGCCTTATCTTCCCCCAGCTCACCGAGGACAGACGTAAAGAGCTCGTTAAGGAGATAAAGAAGATGGGCGAGGAGTGCAAGGTAGCTATCCGCTCTATCCGCCGCGACGCTATGGAAAAGTGCAAGGCGCTGAAAAAGAATAACGAGATCACCGAGGACGACCTTAAAGGCGCTGAGGAAACTATCCAGAAGATCACCGATAAGAACGTTAAGGAAGTTGACGAGCAGGTGGCTGTAAAGGAAAAAGAGATCCTCTCTATCTGATAAAGCTTAAACTGAAAGGATCTGAACTTACATGGCTACTGCTGAAAAACCTCTGCTGCCGCCCGGCACAAAAGTGCCCGCGCATATAGGCGTTATTATGGACGGCAACGGCAGATGGGCTAAAAAACGCGGTCTGCCGCGGAAATTCGGTCACCGCCAGGGCGCGCAGACTTTCCGCACCATCACCCGCCACGCTAAAAAGCTGGGCGTGAAGTATTTCACCGTGTATGCTTTTTCTACCGAAAATTGGAAACGCCCTGCCGATGAGGTCGAGGCTATAATGGATCTTTTCGATAAATATCTCGACGAAGTTCGCGATTTTATAGAGGAAAATATCCGTATTTGCTTTATCGGCGACAGATCTATGCTGCGCCCCTCGCTTCAGCAGAAAATGGCGAGCGTAGAGGCTGATTCGCGCGATTTTACCGCTATGACTCTCCTTATCGCTATAAATTACGGCGGCAGGGACGAGATAGCCCACTCGGTTAGAGTGCTTGCCGAGCAGGTGAAGTCGGGCAGGCTCGAGCCGCAGGATATTACCGATAAAATGATCGGCGAAAACCTATATACCGCTCAGCTCGACGGTGATTGCGCCCCCGATGTAGATCTGATAATCAGACCCAGCGGCGAACAGCGCCTCTCAAATTTTATGATATGGCAGTCGGCATACGCCGAATTTTACTACACAAATATCCTGTGGCCTGATTTCAAGCCTGCCGACCTCGAAAAAGCGGTAATAGTTTACAGCGACCGCAACCGCAGATTCGGCGGAGTTTGAGTTTGAAAGGAACGTGAAAAAATGAAGACTAGAATAATCTCAGCGGCTGTCGCGATAGTGATAGCTGTACTGATACTTGCTTTGGCGCACACATGGGTTTTCAATCTCGCGATAGCTGCTATCGCCGTCGGTGCTCTCTATGAGCTTTTCAAGGCTGTCGGGCTGGTAAAATTCCGCCCCGAATGCTGCGCCTGCTTCGCATTTGCCGCAGTTGACTGCCTGCTCCCGATGGTCTATAAGCACGGCTTTTTCACTTTCTTTAATGTCAAGCTCTACGGCTTTATATTCGTGACGGCTATGCTGCTGATGTACCTCAAAAATCACAGCGAATACGCCTACTCCGTGCCGTTCACCATGATAGGCATGACGCTGCTCGTTACTTATTCTATGAGCACTCTCATCAAGCTTATCTCAATGTTCCCCGACTGCGGCAGATTTGCAGTAGTCCTCACCCTTGCGGGCGCATGGCTCGCAGATTCGGGCGCTTACTTCGCAGGAACGTTCTTCGGCAAACATAAGCTTTGCCCGGTGATCAGCCCGAAAAAAACCGTAGAGGGTCTTATCGGCGGAACTGTCTGCAACGGCGTTTTACTGCTCATGATCGCGGCAATTTACAGCATTATCAATAAGGGCGTCGAGGTTCACCTCTTCGCGATATTCATAGCAGGAATGTTCTGTTCGCTGGTAGGACTTGTGGGCGATCTTTCCGCTTCTGTTATAAAGCGCCAGACCCAGATCAAGGATTACGGTAACATAATGCCCGGTCATGGCGGCATCATGGATAGGTTCGACAGCGTTCTGCTGGTAGCGCCTTTCATGTTCTACCTCTTCTCGCAGGGCGCGCTTGTAACATTAGGATAAACATTATATGGCATAAAAGGCTTTGTGGCACGTCATGAAGCCTTTGCCTTTTTTGGACTGAGGTCGTATTTTATGCAGACAAATCAAACTATAACAATAATTGGCTCTACGGGATCTATCGGCACACAGGCATTAGAGGTCGCGCAGAAGCATAATATAAGGGTGAAAGCCCTCGCCGCAAATTCAAACGTTTCTCTGCTCGCCGAACAGGCTCTTAAATTCGGCGCAGATACCGTTTGCATTTTCGACGAGAGCAAATTGGCGGCGCTTAAAACTGCGCTCGCCGGCAAGAATATAAATGTGCTCAGCGGAATGGCGGGCTTAAAGACTATCGCTCGCATGAAGGGCGTTGACAAAATGCTCAATTCCGTTGTCGGTATGGTCGGTCTGGAGCCTACTGTTGCCGCTATCGAAAACGGCACGGACATCGCCCTTGCGAATAAAGAAACGCTGGTGGCGGGCGGCGAACTGGTAATGCGCCTAGCCGCAGAAAAAAATGTCAATATCTACCCCGTAGACAGCGAACATTCTGCGATCTTCCAGTGCTTGCAGGGCAATAAGCCCTCGCAGATGACAAAGATTATCCTCACAGCTTCGGGCGGCCCGTTTTTCGGCAAGACAAAATCCGAGCTTGTAAACGTCACGGTAGAGCAGGCGCTAAATCACCCGAACTGGAGCATGGGCAATAAGATAACCGTCGATTCCTCAACGCTGATGAACAAGGGTCTTGAATTTATCGAAGCTATGCGCCTTTTCAGCGCTTCCCCAGATGACATCGAGATAGTCGTTCACCGCCAAAGCGTCGTTCACTCCGCGGTCGAGTTCGCCGATTACTCCGTGATAGCGCAGATGGGCGTTCCCGATATGAAGATACCGATACAGTACGCCCTGCTTTATCCCGACCGCGCCGAGTGTCCGACGGGCAGACTTTCGCTCACCGATTACGGCAAGCTGACTTTTGAGAAGCCCGATCTCGATACTTTCGACTGCCTGAGCGCCTGCATAAAAGCGGCTCGGCTGGGAGGCATAGTTCCTGCCTGCGTGAATGCGGCGAACGAGGTCGCGGTGGCGGCTTTCCTCGGCGGCAAGATCTCTTTCCTGCAAATAGGCGAGCTTGTCACCCGCGCGCTCACCTGCATGGAAAACACCCCCGCAGATTCCTTGGATAAAATACTCGCGGCAGATAGATTTGCCCGCGAATTTATAGAAAAACAGATAAAGGCGCTTTAAGCGTTCGTAAACAAAAGAAAGGCATATTTTTCTATGAGCAGAGTTTTAAGCATACTTTTCGCGTTGCTCATCTTCGAGCTTATAATCGTTATCCACGAGTTCGGCCACTTCATCGCCGCCAAGAAAAACGGTGTGCGCGTGAACGAATTCGCGATAGGCATGGGTCCCGCGATATTTAAAAAGCAAAAGGGCGAAACGCTCTACGCGCTGCGCATTTTCCCGATAGGCGGCTACTGCGCTATGGAGGGCGAGGATACCGAAAGCACCGATAATAAGGCTTTTTGCAATAAAAGCCCCCTGCGCAAGATAGTGATAGTCGTTGCGGGAATAGTCATGAACCTTCTGCTGGGCTTTACTTTTCTCATCGTAAATACCTGCCTTTCCGACGGCATTACATCTACAACTGTCGCGAAATTCTACGAAAACGCTACCTCTAATCAAACTGGTCTTGCCGAGGGCGATAAGATAGTTTCGGTAAACGGTATGCGAATTTTCTCCGCTATCGACCTTTCCTACACTATGCAGAATGACGCCGACGGCGTTTTTGATATGGAGGTAAAGCGCAACGGCGAGCGTGTAAAGCTTACCGGCGTGTCTTTCATTACTGACGATTCTATCCATATCGACTTTATGGTAAAGGGCGTGAAGCTCAACCCGATCACTGTTATCGACAACGCTTTTCACGAAACTATCAGCTATTCTCGCCTTATCTATATCTCGCTTTTTGATCTGGTAAGGGGCAAATACTCGCTGAAAGACCTCTCAGGCCCCGTCGGTATAGTCGATCAGATGAACGAAGTCATCGACTCGCAGACCAGCACCGAAACTGGTATCGACTGGAAAGGTCTAACGCAGAATATGCTCGCGATGGGCGGCTTTATCTCTATAAATATAGGTCTTTTCAACCTGCTCCCCCTGCCCGCGCTAGATGGCGGCAGACTCATGTTTCTTATAGTAGAGCTTATCCGCCGCAAACCTGTCAACCCTAAGTATGAGGGTCTTGTGCATTTTGTGGGTCTTGTCTTGCTGATGCTCCTAATGGTGGTAGTTACTGTAAGTGATATAACTAAAATATTCTGACAAATTAGACGATCCATACAATTTTCCGAAAGGTCTGTAATAACATGAAAAGAAACGTAAAGCCGGTACGCGTGGGCGACCTCACGCTAAATGGCGAGAAAATATATATACAGTCGATGCTGAATGTCGAAGCGCATAAAACTGAGGAGAGCGTCCGCCAAGCAAAAGAGCTTGAAGCCGCGGGCTGCGAGATAATCCGCGCCGCTATCCCCGATATGGAAGCAGTAAAGCTCGTTTACGCACTGAAAGAAGCCGTGAATATCCCCGTTGTGGCAGATATTCATTTCGATTATCGCCTTGCCATCGCCTGCGCCGAAGCAGGTATAGATAAGATAAGGATAAACCCGGGCAATATCGGCGGCGAGGAAAAAGTTAAAGCGGTAGTAAAAGCCTGCACCGCGCGCGGCATACCGATAAGGATCGGCGTAAACGGCGGCTCGCTGGAAAAAGAACTTCTTGCGAAATACGGCTCGCCCACCCCCGAAGCGCTCGTTGAAAGCGCTATGCGCCATGTACATATTCTCGAAGCCTGCGATTTTGACGATATAGTCATCTCGATAAAGTCCTCGAACGTGCCTACCATGATAAACGCTTACCGCCTTTTGGCGCAGAAGTGCGATTACCCACTGCATCTCGGCGTTACCGAAGCGGGCACTGAACGCATGGGTATAATTAAATCCGCCGTCGGCATAGGCTCGCTGCTGGTAGACGGCATCGGCGAAACTATCCGCGTTTCGCTCACCGACGAGCCTGTAAAAGAGATACGCGCCGCTAAGGATATTCTTATGGCGGTAGGAAAGGGAAGCGGCGTTAAGATAGTAAGCTGCCCCACCTGCGGACGTACTAAAATAGACCTCATCTCGCTCGCAAAGCGCGTGGAAAACGCTGTGAGCGGTATAGATAAAAACATCACCGTGGCCGTAATGGGCTGCGTGGTAAACGGCATCGGCGAGGCAGGCGAAGCTGATATAGGCATCGCAGGCGGTAACGGATGCGCCGTGCTCTTTAAACACGGCAAACAGATCTGTAAGCTCAGCGAGGACGAAGCCCTCGGCAGACTTATAGAGGAGATCGAAAAACTCTGAAAAACGGGAAGTACCATGAAAGATTATAAATTATCCGAATTTTTAGAAGGCTATAACGAGCAGGTGCCGCAGATATTGTCCGACACCTGCTTATTGAAGCTTGTCTATACCGAGCATGACGGCGCGCTGGAGCTTTTTGCGCGTTCAAATCGGCTCGTACCTTTTGCAGACGTTTCGCAGTTTGAGCGCTCTATGTGCGAAAAGCTGGGGCTTAAAGAGCTGCGCCTGCGTCTGAAATATACGCCCGATATGCTCTGCGCCGAGTATTTTCAAGACCTCACCCAGTTTCTAAAATCGCGCTTTCCAGTTGTAAACGGCTTTTTTGAGGGCGCGGACATCAGCTACTCGGGCGGTCTTTTTATCGTAGGCTTAAAGCACGGCGGCGCTGATATACTCAAAAAGGCGGGCATAGAGTCCGCTTTTCCTGCGCTGGTGTTTGAGATGTTCTCCATCAGCGTACGTATAGAGCTTACCGGCATTACGCAGGTTGATACCGCCAGCTTTGCCAAACAGCAGGAGGATTATCTGAATAGTATCCCGATAAATAATCCTTTGCCCTCTGCCCCCGCAGGCTTCTCGCCCGCAGGCGGCTCTGCTCCTTCCGCTCCGCACGAATACCGTACCTGCAACGTTGAGTTTACAGGCCTGCCGATAATCGCCGAGGGAGCAAAGGTGCTGAAGGGCGCGCCTATCATGCCTACCGAGCGCGTAGTGCCTATGAACGAGATCACTTCCGAGCTTACCGATAGGATAGTTATTTGGGGCGAGATCTTCCATATCGACACCCGCGAAACTAAAAACGGTATGCTGATAGCTATTATCTACTTTACCGATTTTACTTCGTCATTCTCGATGAAGCTGCTCGGCTCGGCTAAAAAGTCCCGCAACCGCCTCAGCAAGGACGAGCTTTCCGCTATGCTCGAGGTCATGAAAAAGGGCACGAGCATTATCGCGAGCGGTAAGGTGGTCGAGGACGATTACGACCATACTTTTAATTTCATGCCCGACGATATTATGCAGGTAAAGCGCACCACTCGCCAAGACACCTGCGAGCATAAGCGCGTAGAGCTTCACTGCCATACCAATATGTCCTCTATGGACGCGCTCGCCGCTCCCGGCAACCTTGTAAAGCGCGCTTTCGAGTGGGGGCATAAGGCTCTCGCGATAACCGACCACGGCGTAGTTCAGGGCTTCCCCGACGCCGTAAATACCGTTAAAGGCATACGCAAAAACGGCGGAGATTTTAAAGTTCTCTACGGTATCGAGGCTTACGAGGTCAATAACGATATTGTTATCTATAAAGGCTGGGAAAAGACCCAGCTTACCGATGAGATAATAGTTTTCGACCTTGAAACCTCGGGCACAAATCCCGTTAATGACAGAATCATAGAGTTCGGCGCGGTAAAGCTGCGCGGACTGAAAATAGTAGACCGCTTTTCAGAGTTCTGCAACCCCCACCGCGAGCTTACCGAGTTCATCACAGGGCTTACAAGCATAACTGACGATATGCTTAAAGACGCGCGCGACGAGGGCGAGGTGCTCAAAAGCTTTAAGGAATTTTGCGGCGGCAAACCCTTGCTTGTCGCGCATAACGCTAATTTCGACTGCGGATTTGTCAGAGAAGCCGCAAAGCGCGCGGGGATAGATTTCCCGTTTTCCTCGCTCGATACGGTAGTTATGTCGCAGAAAATGCTGCCCGAGCTTGAAAAGCATAAGCTCGACTATGTGGCCGAGCATTTCGGCTACGGCGATTTTAACCATCACCGCGCCTGCGACGACGCCGAAGTTCTCGCGAAAATTTTCATCAAGCTGGCTGAGATGATCTCTGACCAGTACCCGCATATGGTCATAACCGCCGATATGCTGAACAGCCTGCTTGCCGATACCGATAAGGTCACCGCGCCCGAGTCAAAAACTTACCACCAAATAATCCTTGTGCGCAATAATACAGGTCTGAAAAATCTCTACCGCCTTATCTCCGACTCAAACCTCAAATATTTCAAGCGCCGCCCGCGTATACCGAAGTCGGAGCTTGTGAAAAACCGTGAGGGTCTTATAGTTGCCTCCGCCTGCGAAGCTGGCGAGCTTATCCGCGCGTATCTCAATAACGAGCCTATGGATAAGATAAGGCAGATAGCTTCTTTCTATGATTATCTTGAGATACAGCCAGAGGGCAATAACCAGTTTATGCTCGTTTCCGAGAAAGACCCTTACACTCATATCAATAGTTTGGAAGATCTGCGCAATATTAACCGCTTTGTGGTAAAGCTGGGCGACGAGCTGGGCATACCCGTTTGCGCAACGGGCGACGTTCACGTCATGGACCCCGGCGACAGCGCCTATCGCGCAATTCTTATGGCATCAAAGGGCTTTACCGACGCGGATAATCAAGCGCCTCTCTACTTCAAGCCTACTAACCAGATGCTCGATGAGCTTTCCTACCTCGGCGAGGAAAAGGCTTTTGAGGTGGTAGTTACCAATACGAATATGATAGCCGATAAGATAGAGAGCGGGCTGAAAGCTTTCCCCGACGGTACATATACGCCATTTATCCCCGGTGCAGTGCGCGAATTGCAGGATATTTGCTGGAAAAAGTGCTGCTCAATCTACGGCGACTGCGCCCCCGAATCTATCGAAGTTCCCGAAGGCGAGGACGTTCACGTTGCCGAGTATTATAAAGACCATATCCCCGAGATCGTCTATAAACGCCTTGACCGCGAGCTTGCTTCCATAATCAAGCACGGTTTCGCAGTGCTTTACATGATAGCGCAGAAGCTTGTTTACAACTCCGTTCAGCACGGCTATCAGGTAGGTTCGCGTGGTTCGGTAGGTTCGTCCTTTGTAGCTTCGATGTCGGGCATTTCGGAAGTTAATCCGCTTATGCCGCATTATGTCTGCCCGAAATGCCGCCACAGCGAGTTTATTACAGACGGTTCGGTCGGCTCGGGCTTCGACCTTCCGCCGAAAAATTGTCCCGAGTGCGGTACTGATATGCACCGCGACGGCCACGATATTCCGTTTGAAACGTTCCTCGGATTCGACGGCGATAAAGCGCCTGATATAGACCTTAACTTCTCGGGCGATTTCCAAAGCCAGTCGCACCGCTATACCGAAGAGCTTTTCGGTAAAGACCACGTTTTCAAAGCGGGCACTATCTCTGGCGTGCAGGAAAAGACCGCTTACGGCTACGTTAAAAAATATCTCGAAGAGCGCGGCAGAACAGCCCACCCCGCCGAGATACAGCGCCTGGTGAACGGCTGCCTTGACGTAAAGCGCACTACCGGTCAGCACCCCGGCGGAATGGTAGTTATCCCCGGAGATTATGAAGTTTACGACTTTACCCCCGTGCAGCACCCCGCCGAAAAGGACGAAGCCGACGTTATAACCACCCACTTCGACTTCCACTCGCTGCATGATACTATATTGAAGCTCGACGAGCTGGGTCATGATGTTCCTACTATATATAAGTACCTCGAGGAATTTTCAGGACTCGTTATCACCGAGATACCCATGTCCGACCCCGCAGTTTACAGCCTCTTCACCTCTCCCGAAGCGCTCGGCGTTACCGAAGAGGATCTTATGTGGAAAACGGGCACGCTCGGTATCCCCGAAATGGGTACTTCTTTCGTCTGCCAAATGCTTCTCGACGCGAAGCCGAAGAATTTCAGCGACCTGCTGCAAATTTCGGGACTTTCTCACGGTACAGACGTTTGGCTGGGCAACGCGCAGGACCTCATCAAAAACGGCACCTGCACGATTTCGGAAGTTATCGGAACGCGCGACAGTATCATGACATACCTCATCTACCACGGCGTAGACCCGAAGCGCTCGTTCAAGATAATGGAGATAACCCGTAAAGGTAATGCGCCAAAACTGCTTACCGACGAGATGAAGCAGGATATGCTGGATCATGACGTGCCGCAGTGGTATATCGACAGCTGCTTGAAGATAAAGTATATGTTCCCGAAAGCGCACGCCGCAGCGTATGTTACCTCGGCGATAAAACTTTGCTGGTTCAAAGTCCACGAGCCGCTTGTGTTCTATGCAGCCGTTTTCACCGTCCGCGGCGAGGATTTCGACGCTGAAACAGCCGTAAAGGGCGTTCATATGGTAAAAAATAAGATTCTCGAGCTGAAAGCTAAGCCGAAGGAAGAGCGCACCGCTAAGATCGAGGGCACGATAGATACCCTAATGATAATCTACGAGATGCTGCTGCGCGGTCTGGAATTTCTGCCCGTAGATATTTATAGATCTCACGCTTTCATCTATCGCATAGAGGATGGCAAGCTGCGCCTGCCTTTCGTTTCGATAAACGGCGTAGGCGCTTCCGCAGCAAACCAGCTTTACGAAAAGGCGCAGAGCGGCGACTTTATCTCGATAGAAGAATTCCAGCAGCAGAGCGGCGTAGGCAGATCGGTAATAGAAACGCTGAAAAATAACGGTGCTTTCGGCGACCTGCCCGATTCTAATCAGACTACGCTTTTCGGCTTCTGATAAATTAAATTTACAGTAAGGTAAAAGTATATTCATACCCCTGCTTGACAATGCGCAAGATGTATGATATTATATTTAAGTAATATGCTACTATGTTAGCACTTTACTATAATGAAGTAATAATAAGTGGAAAGGAAATAGAAGTATAAATGAAAAGATATGACCTAATTACTCCTGAGGGCACGAGAGATCTGCTCTTTGAGGAGTGTCTTGCAAGAAGAATGGTAGAAAATAAACTCACAACGCTTTTTTCCAGATTTGGTTACAGCGAGGTAGTTACCCCCGGTATAGAGTTTTACGACCTTTTCAGCGGCAGTTCGCGCAATTTCCAGCAGGAAAGTATGTACAAGCTTACCGATTCTAAGGGCAGGCTGATAGTTATGCGCCCCGATTCTACTATACCTATAGCGCGTCTTGCTTCCACCAGACTTAAAGACGCTAAGCGCCCGCTGCGCCTTTACTATAATCAGTCGATATATGAAAACAACGCGCTGCTTAAAGGCAGGTCTGACGAGGTAGTGCAGACGGGTATAGAGCTGTTGGGAGGCACTAATACCAAGCGCGCTGATTACGAGGTGCTCTGCACAGCGGTAGAGGCTCTTGCTGAGTTCGACGAAGAAAAGTTCAGACTCGAGATAGGTCATATCGGCTACTTTAAAGAGCTTGTTGCCCGCCTTGACGTAGACGAGCGCGTGCGTGAAGAGATACGCTTGCTCATCTCGCAGAAGAATTATCCCGCGCTCAACGACCTGCTCGATGAGGTCGGCGAAAATCAGATAACCCATACACTAAAGCAGCTCCCGCGCCTTTTCGGCGGCGTAGAGGTGTTCGATAAGGCAGCCGAGCTTTTCACCGATGATAAGATAACGGCTATCCTTTCTACTCTCAAAGAAGTTTACAGCCGCGTTTCCAGCTTAGGCTACGATGGCAAGATCTCGGTAGACCTCGGAATAGTAAGCCATACCGATTACTACACGGGAATAGTTTTCAAGGGCTATATCTCCGGCGTAGGCAGCTCGGTGCTCAAGGGCGGCAGATATGATGGCCTTATGGCTGAGTTCGGCGAGCCTTGCCCCGCGGTAGGCTTCGGCGTGAACTGCGATGAGATAGCGAGATACCTCAGAAAGAACTGCCTTGCTCCTACCCTCAAATCTGCCGACTGCATAGTTTTCGGCGAAAAGGGCTATGTTGTAGAGGCGATAGCTTTTGCGCAGAAGCTTGTGCGCGACGGCATGGTGATAGAAAACAGCCTTTTTGATACCCTCGAGGAAACCAAAGAATACGCGGCTTCAAAGGGTATACATAAAATATTTATCATTAACGAAAACGTATCGCACATAGAAATATAAAACGCAAAGGACGGAATTTTTATCATGAATAAACCGCTTAGAATAGCTCTTACAAAGGGCAGACTTGAAAAAGATACCGTTGGTCTGTTTGAAAAGATAGGTTTCGACTGCACCGCGGTTAGAGAAAAGGGCAGAAAGCTCATTCTACCTATCCCCGATGGCAATATCGAGGTAGTTCTCGCTAAGGCGAACGACGTTATCACCTACGTCGAGCACGGCGTGTGCGATATAGGCGTTGTCGGTAAGGATACTATAATGGAGATGCAGGGCAAGTTCTTCGAGCTTGTAGACCTGGGCTTCGGCAGATGCAAATTCGCCCTTGCTACTAAAAAAGGCTCGAAGTTTTACGGCGGCTATAACGTAAAGACTATAGCTACCAAGTACCCCAACATCACCCGCAATTATTTTGAAAGCAAGGGCATGGATGTCGAGATAGTTAAGATAGAAGGCTCGGTAGAGCTTGCCCCCCTGCTCGAACTATCCGACGGTATAGTCGATATTGTCGAAACAGGCACTACCCTTAAAGAAAACGGGCTGGAGGTAATAGAGGACGTTTGCCCCATATCCGCCCGCCTTATTGTAAATATGGTAAGCATGAAAATGCGCCAGCAGGAGATAGAAAACTTCATCTCGCTGGTGGAAAAAGCGCTCGATAAGCCCGAGCAGTAAATTCTGCATCGCAAAAGTGCTTTGTGTTTGAAGTTTAAATTGGAGGAATAGAAAATGGCAATCATGAGAAAGATCGTCGCTGACGGTGCTGCTGAGGAAGAGTTTTTCAAGCAGGTAGAAAAGCGCAGCGGCGAAACTGATAAAAAGGTAACGGCAGTAGTTACCGAGATAATCGAAAACGTAAAGGCTAACGGCGACAGCGCTGTAAAAGCTTATACCGAAAAGTTCGACGGCAAGCTTCCGCAGTATTACGAAGTACCTCGCGAGGTAATAAACGACGCTCTTACCGAAGCAGACAGCGCCTTTACTGACGCTCTGCTCAACGCGGTAGAAAACATCACCGATTTCCACACCCGCCAGAAATCTCAGAGCTTTGTAAACGCTAAGGAAAACGGCGTTATCCTCGGTCAGCGCGTAAGGGGTCTTGAAAGGGTAGGTCTTTACGTTCCCGGCGGCACGGCTGCTTACCCCTCCTCCGTCCTTATGAACGCTATCCCCGCAAAGATCGCGGGCGTTAAGGAGATAATCATGGTAACTCCTCCGCTTAAAGACGGTACTCCCAATAAGGATATTCTTGTAGCGGCTGCCGTATGCGGCGTTGACAGGATATTTATGTCGGGTGGCGCACAGGCTATCGCAGCCCTCGCTTACGGCACTGAGGAGATACCGAAGGTAGATAAAATAGTAGGCCCCGGCAATATCTTCGTAGCTACCGCTAAGAAACTGCTTTACGGCACCGTAGATATAGACATGATAGCAGGCCCAAGCGAGATACTCGTTATGGCTGACGAAACTGCCGACCCGAAATTCGTAGCTGCCGACCTTATGTCGCAGGCTGAGCATGATAAGCTCGCTTCATCTATCCTCGTTACCACCAGCGAAGAGCTTGCTGACAAGACTCTAGCTGAGATAGAAAGACAGATGCAGTACCTCTCTAGAAAAGAGATAATCGCAAGCTCGCTCGAAAATTACGGCGCTATCCTTATCTGCAAGACTAAGGACGAAGCCTGCGCGCTCGCAAACCGCTTCGCTCCCGAGCACCTCGAGGTACTTTTCGATAACCCGATGGAGTATATCGGCAAGCTCGATAACGCAGGCTCTATCTTCCTCGGCAAATACGCTTCCGAGCCTCTCGGCGATTACTACGCTGGCCCGAACCACGTTCTGCCTACCAGCGGCACAGCCCGCTTTTTCTCGCCCCTCGGCGTAAACAGCTTTGAAAAGCGCACCAGCTTTACATATTACACCGAGCAGGCTCTGCGCGAGGCTAAGGACGATATAGTTCTCATCGCCGAAAAGGAAGGCCTTACCGCTCATGCAAACGCTATCAAGGTAAGGTTTTAAACCCAAAACAATACTAAAAATTATAGGAGAAAAATAATGAACAGAGCATATCTCGACTCGCTCCCCGAAGTGAGGAATAAATATGGTTTTCAGCTTAAGGACAACGAAAAGGTAGTCTTTACCTGTAAACTGGCGGTTTTCGGAACGTCGCAGGGCGCGATGCTCGGCGGCGACAACACCGTTTTCGCGCTGACAAATCAGAGAATAATGGCGAATAATGGCAGAGGCATATGGTGTGTTTCCATCTCTGACGAGGATATTGCCGGCTACTCTTTGGTAAATAAGGGCAAATTCATCTTTAAAGAGCGTTATGCGCTCGTAATGCTTAAAGATCTTCTCGCTTACGGCGAGGACGGCGAGCTTACCCTCGACGGCTTCCGCTTTTACTTCTCAAAGCGCAATGAAGCCGCTTTCGACGCTATCATGCAGCAGGTAATGCAGTAAGGTGATTTGTCGTGAATAAATGGTATGATGAAGAGTACGAGTTTGAGGTAGAGGTCACGGGCTATCTGCGCGGCGATTCTCCCGTGCGCTATTGCCGCAACGGCGAGGAGATAGGCGATAAGTATACCTGTACCTACGGCTGCCCCGTCAATAAAGACGGCTTCGGCATATGCTCAAAGACTATGATGATGCTTTACCCGCTGATGGAGGCGGTGCGCAGCGGCGGCGACCTTACAAATCTCGGCGGCAGCGGCAAATATGTAAAAGATATTGTCTGCCCCGACGGCTGCGTTATCTTCCGCCTTACAGCCAAGCCGCTCGGCAACCCTAACTTCCATACGGGCGGTTTCTGGAAACAGCAGTAAATACACACAATTTTTCATAAGCAGGTGATAAATATGCGTACAGCAGAGATCAAAAGAAAAACTAAGGAAACGGATATTGAGGTATTCGTCAAGCTTGACGGCGAGGGCAAGGTGAATGTCGATACAGGCATAGGCTTTTTCGACCATATGCTCACAGCTTTCGGCGTTCACAGCGGTATAGATATGCAGGTGAACTGCACAGGCGACCTTAACGTCGATGGCCACCATACGGTAGAGGACGTTGGTATAGTGCTGGGTCAGGCTTTCGCTAAGGCGCTGGGCGATAAGGGCGGTATAGCCCGCTACGGCTCGGCTTATGTGCCTATGGACGAAGCACTCAGCTTTTGCGCGCTGGATATAAGCGGCAGACCTTTCCTCGCTTTCAGCGCAGATCTAACCGATTTCCGCTGCGGCGAATTTGATACCTGCCTTACCGAAGAATTTTTCAGAGCTTTCGCGATGAATTCCGGTATAACGCTGCATATCCGCGAGGAATACGGCAAAAACGATCACCATATCATCGAAGCTATGTTCAAAGCTGTCGCTCACGCCCTTAAAGACGCTATGGCGGTAACGGGCAGCGGCGTACTTTCTACAAAGGGAGTGTTGTAAAATGATAGCAATAGTCGATTACGGCGCGGGAAATATCTTCTCGGTAAAAAATGCGCTCGATTTCCTCGGCGTAGAAAATAAGCTTACGGCCGATAAAGCCGACCTCGAAGCGGCGGACGCGATGATTCTCCCCGGCGTAGGCGCTTTCCCATGGGCTATGAAAAAGCTCACCGAAAGCGGCCTTGTAGATACCGTTAAAGAGCAGGCAAAGCTGAAGCCTTTCCTCGGTATCTGTTTGGGTATGCAGCTTCTTTTTGAAAAAAGCTTTGAGTTTGAAGAGTGCGAGGGTCTGGGGCTGATAAAGGGCTATGTCGATAAGATAGACGAGCCCGACCTCGTTATCCCGCATATGGGCTGGAACAAGTTGGTTTATAATCAGCCATGCCCGCTTTTTGACGGCCTTACCGATGACGAGTACGTTTACTTCGTTCATTCCTATAAAGCTTTCTGCGCCGACAGCGCTCTTTGCGCATACGTTGAGTACGGCGGTAAAGTTCCCGCTATGGTGTCTGACGGAAAGACTATCTTCGGCAGCCAGTTCCATCCAGAAAAGAGCGGTAAAACAGGCTTGAAGATACTCGAAAATTTCGTGAAACTTGCAGTGGAGGGAAAGTAATATGCTGGCAAAAAGAATAATACCCTGCCTTGATGTCCGCGATGGAAAAGTGGTAAAAGGCGTTAATTTTGAGGGCATAAAAGAGGTCGGCGACCCCGTTGCCTGCGCTTATGAATATAATCTTCAGGGCGCTGACGAGATCGTGTTTTACGATATAACCGCCTCGCACGAGGGCAGGGGAGTAATGCTCGACGTAGTCCGCGAAACTGCTAAAAAGGTCTTCGTGCCCCTCACGGTCGGCGGCGGTATCAAGACCGTTGACGATATTAGAGATACCCTGCGCGCAGGTGCGGATAAAGTTTCCGTAAACTCGCAGGCTGTTCAGAATCCGCAGCTTATCAAAGACGGCGCTGATATTTTCGGCAGCCAGTGCATCTGCGTCGGCATCGACGCCAAAAAAGTCGCCGATAATAAGTGGACTGTTTATATCAATGGCGGCAGGATAGATATGCAGCTCGACCTCATCGACTGGGTAAAGCGCATCGAGCAGCTAGGCGCGGGCGAGATATGCCTTAATTCCATAGATACCGACGGCGTGCGCGGCGGCTTCGACCTGCCTATGCTTAAAGCTGTCTGCTCGGCGGTAAAGATACCCGTTATAGCAAGCGGCGGTGCGGGCAGGCTCGGCGATTTTGCCGAGGCGTTCTTAGAAACCGACTGCTCTGCGGCGCTCGCGGCAAGCCTTTTCCATTTCAAAGAGCTTACCGTTTCGCAGGTCAAGGCGGACTGCCGCAGCAAGGGGATAATCGTGAGGTAAAAAAATGAGCATTCTCTATACGGTGCTGACATTTTTTGTGCCCGCGGTCATAATCATCTGCGGGTATATCATGAAAAACTGCCATTCCGCCGAACCGAATCCCACCGTCGGCTACCGCACAACTCGCTCTATGAGCAGCCGCGAATCATGGGTTTTCGCGAACGAGCGCTGCGGCGGCTTGTGGATAAAAATAGGCTCGATTGCGGCGGCGGTATCTCTGCCTTTCTGCGCGGCGTACTTCTTTATCAGCACAGCTTACGGCGCGGCGCTGATGTGCGCGCTCATGCTTTTGCAGACTGCCGCAATGCTCCTGCCGATACCCCGCGTGGAGAAAGAGCTGAAAGAAAAATTCGGCGATAAATAATAAACGAAGGGAAACCCGATAATGAGTAAGATCAAGATAGATATTAACGATCTTGACAAGTATTTTGTCAAGGGCGAGCTTGTTCCCGCGATAGCTTTTGACGTTGACACCAAAACGGTGCTCATGCTCGCCTATATGAATAAGGAGAGCTTGAGAAAAACTCTCGAAACAGGCTATACATGGTACTGGAGCCGCTCGCGTCAAGAGCTTTGGAATAAGGGCGCTACCAGCGGCCACCTGCAAAAGGTAGTTTCCATCTATTCAGACTGCGACGACGACACCCTGCTGCTAAACGTAAAGCAGACGGGCGCTGCCTGCCACACAGGCTCGTATAGCTGCTTTTTCAATGAAATTTATAATGAGGAGAATTGATATGACTATTTATGAAGAGATCTTTGCTGTTATAAAACAGAGAAAGGCTGATTACGAAAACGGCAAGGCTAAGGAAAATTCTTACACAGCGTACCTCTTTGATAAGGGCGTTGATAAGATATGCAAAAAGGTCGGCGAAGAAGCTACCGAAACCGTTATAGCTGCTAAAAACGGCGATAACGATGAGCTTGCGAACGAGATAAACGACCTGCTCTACCACGTTATGGTGCTCGCCGCAAATCAGGGTCTTGAGTGGTCTGACGTCGAGAAGATACTTGATGAGAGAAACGAAAAGATAGGAAATCTCAAAACTTTCCATCAGGTAGATAAGAATACCTAAATATATGATAACAGGGCGGAAATCTTTTCCGCCTTTTTTGTGCGGTATTGCTCTATGCACAATTTTTCGTCTGCCTGAATAGAATATACAAACGGCGGCTATGCCCCGCCGCAGTCCCGAAGGGAGTACATTTATGTCAGGAGGATTTTATTATGAGCGAAATGAACTGCAATCCGAATAAGCCGTTTAAAGAAGCGGTCTGCGTAGACGTGATGAGGGTGTTCGATTCATGCAGCTCGCAGGAATGTCTTGAAGACTTACAGTTTTCATTCTCTACTGCCGAGCAGGAGGTGATCAATACCGCATCTTACATCAAAACTAAGTGCATACAGGTCACAGGCGTAAGCTTCGCCATCGACCCCGTGCCTTTCAACAACGGCTTCTATACCGTAGACGTAACATATAATTTCAGGGCTGAGATCGAAGCGTATTTTGAAAATACCGAAACGCCTACCATCGTTTACGGCAGAGCTGCCTTCTCGAAAAAGGTCATTCTTTTCGGCAGCGACGGCAATACCCAGCGCTTCGTGTCAGACGGCATGAGCACTTTTCGCTACGCTTCCAAGACCAGCGGCTGCGCTGCCTGCTGCTCATCTGCGGCGCTGCCTACCGCGGCGGTCAGCATAGCCGAGCCTATGTGCCTTGACGCTAAGCTTGTGCCCGATACCGCGGCTGAGAGAAACGATGTGCTTATCACAATAGGCATTTTCGCGATAATCCAGCTAGAGCGCCCCGTGCCTATCATGATACCCGCGTTCGATTACTGCATACCCGGTAAGGAATGCTCTACCAATACCGATACCCCCTGCGAGCTTTTTGATAAGATCAATTTCCCGATAGGCGAATTTTTCCCGCAGGGTCTTACCGAGCATAAGCCCTGCTGCTCGAAGCTCGAGGAAGAGCCCGCCGAGGAAGAACCCAAGGGCTGATAAAATTTTACAGCATATTTTTCACAGCGTGCCGTATTTTGCGGTGCGTTGTGAATTTTTTTGCTAAATACAGCGTAGCCTATTGAAAAAAAGCGTATTTTGTGGTATACTATAATAGTATTATTGTATTCACGCAGCGCTTTCGCTGCTTTCGATTAAGGACGATCATATTATGAGAAAATGGAAGGTAAACGCGCCCGATCTTAAACTTGCGGGTGAGATGAAGCTGAAATGCGACCTAAGCCTTTTTGCGCTGAAGCTTATGACGGCTAGGGGTTTCTGCGATTTTCAGCAGGTTGTCGATTTTTTCAGCGATGACGAGCTGGAAGACCCCCTCATTACTGCGGATATGGAGCAGGCGGCTGATACTATCAATGAATTTATAGATTCCTACCGCCTTATCTGTATTTACGGCGATTACGACTGCGACGGCGTTACCGCTGCCGCTATCCTTTACAGCTACCTGCAAAGCATGGGTGCGAACGTTACATATTATATCAACGAGCGTGAGGAAGGCTACGGCATGACGATAGACGCCGTGCGCAAACTGCATGAGCAGGGCGTAGAGCTTATCGTTACCGTGGATAACGGCATCTCCTGCGTTGCCGAGGCTGAGGAGATATACAAACTCGGCATGAAGCTTGTAGTTACCGACCATCACCAGCCGCCCGAGATACTACCGCGCGCCGAAGCCGTGGTAGACCCCCACCGCGCCGATTGCCCGTCTACATTTAAAGACCTCGCGGGCGCGGGCGTTGCGCTGAAACTCTGCGCGGCGCTTGACGGCGGCTTTGAAGCCGTGGTAGAGCAGTACGCCGATATTTGCAGTATAGGCACTGTAGGCGACGTAGTTTCCCTGCGCGGCGAAAACCGCAGTATAGTCCGCCAGGGTCTTATGTATATGCAAAATACCGAAAATTACGGACTTAACGCGCTAATAGATAAGGTGCAGCCCGACCGCAGTTCGCTCAACGCCCGCTCGCTGAGCTTTCGCCTTTGCCCTAAGATAAACGCCGCAGGCAGGTTTGATTCACCCCTGCTCGCGCTAAAGGCTCTGCTTACCGAAGACCCCGAAGAGGCCGATTCTCTTACCGAGCGCCTGCTAGAGCTTAACGCTGTTCGCCGCGAAACTGAGGGCGCTATTCTGGAAGAGATATATAAATATATCGACGATGACCCCGCCGTGCTCAACGACCGCGTGCTCGTGCTATGCGGTAAAGGCTGGCACCACGGCGTTATAGGCATAGTTTCTGCGCGCGTTATGGAAACTTACGGCAAGCCGAATATCATAATCTCTATCGACGAGGACGGCACTGCCCGCGGAAGCGCACGCAGTCTGCCCGGTTTCAGTATTCACGCCTGCCTAACATACGCTTCGGAATATCTCGATAAATTCGGCGGACACGAATGTGCTGGCGGTCTTTCGCTTAAAGAACGCTACCTGCCGCAGTTTAAGGCTAAGGTGCAGGAGTTCGCCGATAAACTGCGCGCTATGCCCGCCGACGTTACCGAGTGCGATATGGTCATTCCGCCCGAGGATATTACGATAGAAAATATCCGCTCGCTCGAAGTTCTCGAGCCTTTCGGCGCGGGCAATCCCTATCCGCTTTTCTGCCTGCCGAACTGCCGCGTAAACGCTGTCTACCCGCTTTCGGGCGGCAAACACAGCAAGATAGACTTCACCTACGGCGGCAAACGCTTTCAGGCACTGATATTCTCCACGCCGCCGCAGGAGCTTTTCTTTAGTATCGGCAGCGTTATCGACATCGCCGCGAATATCGAGATAAACGTCTTTAACGGCAACGAAAGCATAGCAATAAAAGCCGAGGATATAAAGCCGCACGGCATGGATACGGGCAAGTACCTCGCCGCGCGCGACTGCTACGAAAAATTTAGAAAAGGCGTGCCGCTGCCGCCTGTATTCATCGCGAAGATAACGCCTACCCGCGCCGAGCTGGTAAATATGTACAAGCTTATAGCGGCGATGGGCGAGGTGGCGCTCGATACGCTTTTCATGAAAATAAACAGCCCCGCTATGAATTTCTGCAAACTGCATATCATAGCCGATATATTCTGCGAAGCGGGTATAGCGCAGTTCACGCCTTCGCGCCAGAGCATAAAAACTCTGCCCGTAAAGGCTAAGGCAGACCTCAGCGCCGCGCCAACTATGCGCCTGCTCGCGCAGCTTTCAAGATAGCTTTTTTTAGACTACATATCATTCTGAGAGAGGGTATTACAGCCATGGATAATATGGATAACAATATAAAAAACGACGCTATAAAGACCGAGCCTGCGGGTATACAGCCCTACCTGCCCGCGCCGAGGGAGAATGATTACCTCGTGCAGGTCAAGGAGGATATTACCATCGACGCTTTGATACAAAAGATCCTCGACGGCGAGAAGCAGTATGATCTTTCTAAGATAGTCGAAGCTTATAAGCTTGCCGAAAAGTATCACCACGACCAAAAGCGCGAGTCGGGCGAGCCGTATATCAGCCACCCGCTCTCAGTAGCGTATATCCTGCTGGAGCTTGGAATGGATACCGACACTATTTGCGCCGCACTGCTGCATGACGTTGTGGAAGATACAGAGTGCACATTGCAGGAGCTTGAAAAGCAGTTCGGCAGCGATGTAGCTATGCTCGTAAATGGCGTTACAAAGCTGGGCAAGGTGGAAATATTTACCAAAGAAGAGCAAAAAGCCGAGAATATCCGTAAGATACTGCTCGCTATGAGTGAGGATATTCGCGTTATAATAATCAAGCTTGCCGACCGCCTGCACAATATGCGCACGCTGAAATACTGCCGCGAGGAAAAGCGCCGCACCATAGCGCACGAAACTATGAACATCTACGCGCCGATAGCTCACCGCCTAGGAATAAGCTCTATCAAAGACGAAATAGAGGATCTAGCTTTCTACTACCTCGACCCATACGCATATATGGAGATAGAAGAGCAGATGAAACTGCGCAAAGACGACCGCGAGAACCTCATCGAGAATATCAAAAAGAAGATACACGAACGCCTTGAAAAAGAAAATTTCGACCCGCTGCCGCAGATAGACGGAAGAGTAAAGTCGAATTACGGCATATATAAAAAGGTCTACCGCGACGGCAAAGACATCGACCAGATATACGACCGCTACGCAGTAAGAATAATCGTAAATACTATACCCGAGTGCTATAACGTCCTCGGCATAATACACGATATGTTCCGCCCGATACCTAACCGCTTTAAGGACTATATCTCTACCCCGAAGCCGAATATGTATCAGTCGCTTCACACAACAGTTATCGGCAGAGAGGGCATACCATTTGAGGTGCAGATACGCACATGGGAAATGCACCGCATGGCTGAATACGGTATCGCCGCGCACTGGAAGTATAAAGAGGGCATAAAGGGCGGCAGCAGCAAAGAGGATAACCGCATAGCTTGGGTGCGCCAGATAATAGAGTCGCAGCAGGAGTCGAACGACGTGGAGGAGATAGTCCGCGCCATAAAGAACGACCTTGCCCCAGAGGACGTTTTCGCTTTCACGCCAAAGGGCGATATGATAACCCTGCCGAAGGGCGCGACAGTTATAGATTTCGCCTACGCCATACACACGCAGGTAGGCCACAGAATGTGCGGCGCGAAAGCAGATAAAAAGATGGTTTCTTACGATTATCAGATCAAGACAGGCGAGATAATCGAGATACTTACTACCAATATAGAGGGCCACGGCCCAAGCCGCTCGTGGCTGAATATCGCCAAGACCAACGAGGCTAAGTCGAAGATACGCTCGTGGTTCAAAAAAGAGCGCCGCGAGGAAAATATATTCGAGGGCAAAAATGCGCTGGAGCGCGAGTTTCGCCGCAATAATATGCGCGTTCCCGAAGAGGACTTAGAGGAGTTTTTGCGCTTAGATATGCGCAAGCACAGCTGCGAAACGCTGGACGATTTCTTTGCAGCGATAGGCTACGGCGGCGTGCAGCTTTCAAAGGTCATGCAGCGCCTAAAAGTGGAGTATACGAAAAAGTATTCCGAAAAGCAGCAGCCCGAGGTCACTCAGGATGATATTAAGCCTAAGAGCATAAAGAAGAAGTCGGGCGTTGTGGTAGACGGCATAGACGATTGCGTGGTAAAATTCGCGCAGTGCTGTAACCCCTTGCCGGGCGACGACGTAGTAGGCTTTATCACGCGCGGCCACGGCGTTTCGGTGCATAAGTGCGACTGCGCAAACTACCTCTCGCAAAAGGATGATCCCGACCAAAAAGATCGCTGGATACCCGTGCACTGGGAAAGCTCAAAGACCGACCCCGTGTACTTCAAGACCACGCTCGACATTATAGCGGTGGATAGAATAGGTCTGCTGGCAGACGTTTCATCAGCCCTCGCTATGATAAATATTTATATATACGAATCCTCCTCGCGCGAGCTGAAAAACGGCAACGCTATCCTCTCAGTAACGCTCAGCGTAGCGGGCATGGATCAGCTAAACAGCGTTGTCGCGAGGATAAAGAAGATAAAGAACGTAATATCCGTTGAACGCAGCGGAAAGTAAAAGGAGAGTATCATGGAGATAATCAAGCTCAAGCCGCTAAGCGTGTGCGATACGAACAGCTATATAGTAGCTACCAACGAGGGCAGCGCAGTGCTTATAGACGCACCCGCCGACGCCGATTACATATACGGCGAGATACTGAAACACGGGCTTACTCTGAAAAAAATACTGCTTACTCACGGTCATTTCGACCATGTTGGCGCTGTTGCAGACCTTGTGGAGAAAACGGGCTGTAAGGTGTATATACACGAAATGGATCAGGCAAAGCTCAGCGAAGATACTGACGGACTGCTGATAAACCTTTTCCGCGTGCGCGGCTATAAGCCTTTCGATAAGTCGATAGCTATAACTGAGGACGATATAATCAAGCAGGACGAGCTGGAATTTGACGTGCTGCATACACCGGGTCACACTTCCGGCTCGGTATGCTATATCACGGGTGACGTTATGTTTTCTGGCGACACGCTTTTCGCACGCTCGGTAGGCAGGACCGATATGCCCGACGGCAATTACAGCGCTCTCATGTACTCCATGGAAAAGATAAAAGATCTTGGCGGAAACCTGCGCATACTGCCTGGTCATATGTGCGAAACTTCGCTTGACAGCGAGCGCAAATATAATCCATACCTAATTTAAAACGGGGATAGTAAAAACATGAAAATTATTTTCAGCGGAAACGACTACAAATATGAAATAGAGGCTGTGATGAAGCTTTTCTTTCCCGCGCAGCATTTTGAATTTATATATGCGGAAAAAGAAGCGGCGGAACTTGCGGCTGGCGAGGACTATGTTTTTGCAAGAGAGCTGAGAACGAAAAGAAAAACTCTGCTGTATGCAGCGGCGCGGATAGGCGGTAAAAACTGCCGCCGCGTTTCTTCTCTAACGCCAAATGCGGCTGAGGGAGAGTGCGAGCTGGAGCTTTCAAAGCTGGTGTACCAGTCGGTAAGCGCATTAACGGGCATAGTTTCGGAATGGGGCATAGTTACGGGAGTACGACCCGTGAAGCAGGTCAACAGGCTTATAGACAAAGGCTTGACGAAGGATGAAATATTCCGCACCTTGCAGAACGATTATCTGATCTCACAAAAAAAGTGCAGCATAGCCTACGACACTGCCGTTTCGCAGGCGCCATTCTTGAAACAGCTTGAAGAGAGCGGCGGCAGTACATTCGGGCTGTACGTTTCCGTGCCGTTTTGCCCCAGCAGATGTTCGTACTGCTCGTTTATATCGCAGTCGGCTTCGGGAGCGGGCGTTAAGAAAATAATACCTGCATACATAGAAAATCTCTGTGACGAGATACGATACACGGCAAAGCTTACCGAGCGCATAGGTATAAAGCCTGACACTATATACTTCGGCGGCGGCACGCCTACGGTGCTCACAGCGCCGCAGCTAGAGCGCGTTATGCTGGCGGTATCTGAAAGCTTCGACCTTTCGCAAGTGCATGAGTACACGATAGAGGCGGGCAGACCCGACACCGTAACGGCTGAAAAGCTGGAAGCGATGAAGCAGGGCGGCTGTACGCGAATATCTATCAACCCGCAGACGCTTAATGACGATGTGCTAAAAGCGATAGGCAGGGAGCATAACACACAGCTGTTTTACGAGAGTTTCAAGCTTGCACGCGCGCGGGGGTTCGATTCTATAAATACTGACGTTATAGCGGGACTGCCGACCGACACACTAGAAAGCTTCAAGCGCACGATAGACGAGTTGATAATTTTATCGCCCGAGAGCATAACCGTACACACGCTTTCTGTAAAACGCTCGGCTCGGCTGAACGGCAGTGATGATAAGAGCGAAGTGTTTAAAAATCCAGCCGCCGAGATGGTGGACTACGCGGCAGAGAAGCTTTACGCCGCGGGTTACAAGCCGTATTATCTGTACAAGCAAAAGAATATGGTGGATAATCTGGAGAATATAGGCTGGGTGAAGTCCGGATATGAAAGTCTGTATAATATCTATATAATGGAAGAAGTGCAGACGATAATCGCTATGGGAGCAGCAGGCTCGACAAAGCTGGTAGACCTGAAAAACGGCAGGATGAAGAGAGTTTTCAATTACAAATATCCGCTGGAGTACAACAAGCATTTTGACATTATGCTGGAGCGGAAGAACGAGATAGAGGAATTTTATGCTGAAGAAAAATGATGTTGTAACGCTTGAGATAACCGGACTTACAAACGAGGGAAACGGCGTAGGTAAGGCTGACGGTATAGCGGTATTTGTACCGCTGACGGCTGTTGGCGATGTGATAGAATGCAGGATAGTAAAGGTGAAAAAGAGCTTTTGCTACGGCATTATCGAGAACATCATAACCGCTTCGGCAGACCGCTGCGAGAACGTGTGCGGCGCTTTTGGCAAATGCGGAGGCTGTTCATTCAGACACATTAGCTACGAAGCAGAGCTGAGGGCAAAGGAAGAATTTGTATACAGCGCGTTCACGCGGATAGGTAAGTTTTCACCGAAATTTGAGGGAATTATCGGCAGCGAGAACAGCGAGCACTATCGCAACAAGGTGCAGTTTCCGATAGCGGCGGACGAAAACGGCAGGCTTTTCAGCGGATTTTATGCAAAGCGTTCGCACAGGGTGATACGTTCGGAAGGGTGCGCGCTGATACCTGATATATTCACTGAGATCTGCAGCAGACTGCTGGAATTATGCACTGAGCGGAAGGTCACGGCGTATGACGAGGAGAGCGGCAGGGGACTGCTGCGGCACGTTTACATGAGAAAAGGCGCGCACAGCGGCGAGATAATGGTCTGTATCGTTGTGACATCAGCGAAGCGGCGCGGTGTATTTGTGGAGATAGCCGAGCAGATATGCGGCGAGTTTGCGCAGGTAAAGTCTTTCATCATGAACATAAATCCCGACCGCACGAATGTGATACTTGGCAGATCGAGCGAAGTACTTTGCGGCAGGGAAGAGATATACGACGAGATGTGCGGCAACAGGATAGCGATCTCGCTTCATTCATTTTACCAGATAAACACATTTCAGGCGGAGCGTGTATACGAGCTTGCGAGAGAGTATGCGCAGTTGAAGCCGACGGACACTTTGCTGGACCTTTACTGTGGCGCTGGCACGATAGGGCTTTCGATGGCGGCAGGCGTGAAAAAGCTGATAGGCGTAGAGATAGTAGCGCCAGCGATAGATGACGCGAAGAAAAATGTCGCTGCGAACGGGATAAAGAATGCGGAGTTCATATGTGCCGACGCGGAGCAGGCAGCGCAGACGTTATACGAGCGCGGCGAGCTGCCAAATGTGATAATCGCCGACCCAGCACGAAAAGGCTGCACGCCCGAAACGCTGAAATACATGGCTAAAATGTCGCCCGAGCGGATAGTAATGATCTCATGCAACCCCTCGACTGCCGCGCGCGACTGCGCCGAGCTGGAAAAACTTGGTTACAAAGCTGAGCGGTGCATGGCGGCGGATTTTTTCCCGCGGACGGGGCATGTGGAGACGGTCTGTTTGCTATCAAGAAAAGATAAATAAGGGCTGAAAAGTGACGTATTTCCGGGCTTTTTGCGAGGTTAGTATCATCAAAGAAGCCTTGCGGAAAGCTCGTTTTTTTTGTATGGAAACATATCTACTTTTTAGCCTGATCGGAGAAAAAGTGGATGACTGGGAAAATGCGGTAGAGTTTAGACTGTGGATTAGATGTCATAGGTTGTGGCACTGAAATTGTTGTCAGAGCTGACCTCAGTTTAAGCCACTCGATACTAAGAGGCAGACTTGGCAGTGGAATAGATGTTATGGAAGTGGAGGCGTATTATTATGTTTAATCCCGGCTTAAAAATAGGACAAATTGTAAAGAATGCGGATATCGTAGAAATATTTAAATGCGGAAATATGGGAGGTATGCGTCGTTCAAGAACAACGAATACGCTTGTTATTGTATCCGATTATACAAAGGGCCTTTATCATGATAAATGGATAGGCGGAGTTCTACATTATACAGGCATGGGTAAATCAGGTGACCAGGACATCCATTGGGCGCAGAATGCTACGTTAGCTGAATCTGATTATAATGGAGTGGATGTTCATCTGTTTGAGGTTATGGATGCTGGCGAATATGTCTACTGTGGAAGGATAGAGCTTGTGAGTAAGCCGTACACAGATGTACAACCAGGTGAAGATGGCGATGACCGAAAGGTATGGATGTTCCCGATAAGACCTGTACCGGATAATGATGTAAAGAAGCCACAAATGTTCGTGTTTAAGGATATGGCGGACTATGAAAGTCGTGGTAAAAATGTTGATGCTGAATATGCAAAGATGATGTCTGCTGTAACGAAAAGAAGAGTAAAAAAGTCGGTATTTGTTGCTTCGATTGTCCCGAAATCAGAGCCAACACCGCAGATAGAAATACCAACCGATATTGTCGGAAGACAGGTGAATCATAAAGCATTTGGCCTTGGCAAGATTACAGCCATTGAAGGCACTTCGGTTGTCGTGCAGTTTGATAAGGTTGGATTAAAGAAGATGGGATATGAATTCTGCTTGGAAAATAAGTTGCTGGAGTTCATATAAGGAAGATGTGAAGGCAATTGGGCTGTTGGTGAAATAGATGACAGGAGGATGTATGCTATGGCAAAGATGATGGAGGTTCCGGAATGGACTGATAAGGTAGATGTTAGAAAAAGGCCCTGCGAAAGAATCCCTGTAAATTCACCAACTGTGAAAAAAACGATGTTGTGGAGCGGCTTGAAAAACAGCCGCTCTTTTTTTACAGTATACAATAACTACCGTAATTTGTCAAGTTTCTTTAGCAGACTGACTGCCGCGGCTCAGCCCAGCCTGTCTGGATACATGATTTCAAGCTCGCCAAGCACCCTGCCCCAGTTTCTCAGCGGCATAGTCCACTTCTTGGCTATCTCGTGGGTCGACAGATACAAAGCCTTCAAAAGCGCCGTATCGCTGGGGAATACGCTTCTCTGCTTGTTCAGACGGCGATTGTATATCCCGCTCACAGAACCGCAACTGCACGGACTTAAAACCGCACCTTTGCCGGCACATTGACCGCACCTATCTGAACCCTGTATAATATTCATAGCACACGAAAATGTGTGACTTGAATATAGGAGGTTCGGATATGACGAACTATCGAAAGATCTTAGAGCTTTATTCACAGGGGTATAGCCAAAGAAGCATTGAATCCTCTGTGAGAAATTCACATCAAACAGTAAGAGCGGTGATTGACCAAGCAGCGAAATTGAACGTCACATGGCCACTCGAAGAAGATGTTACCAACGAAATGCTGGACGAACTGTTTTACGGCAAGCGCACCAACGATCCTTCTCCGTATGCGGTCATTGACTTCGACTACATCCAACGAAAGCTTTCCAAAAAAGGCGTTACTCTCACACTGCTTTGGCAGGAGTACTGCGAGCGTGCTTACGCTAACGGCGAAACGCCCTACATGAGTACACAGTTCGGCGATAAATACCGTCGCTGGGCTCGTATCACTAAGGCTACAATGCGCGTCACTCATAAACCGGGGGATGTTATGCAGGTAGATTGGGCCGGCGGTACTATTCCGTACTTTGACAGCATTACCGGTGAGGAGTACAAGGCTTACCTGTTTGTTGCGGCTTTGCCTTGCAGCAGTTATCTCTACGTCGAAGCCTGCACTGATATGAAGCAGGAAAATTGGCTGATGTGTCACGTTCACGCATATGAATATTTTGGTGGTGTGACCAGAGTGCTTGTCCCGGATAACCTCAAGACGGGCGTTACTGCTAACACGCGATATGAAACGCAGCTGAACGAAAGTTACCGTGAACTTGCCGAATATTACGGCACCGCTATTGTGCCTGCCCGTGTTCGTAAACCGCAGGATAAGGGGCTTGTAGAGCGTTCGGTAGGCTTTTCAACGACCTGGATAACTGCTGCTTTGCGTGAGCAAAAGTTTTTTTCATTTGCTGAGGTAAAAGACGCTGTTTCCGAAAGGCTCGAAATCATCAACACCAAGCCTTTTCAAAAACGTCCCGGCTGCCGAAGAGAAGCATATCTTTCAGAAGAAAAAGAATTTATGTTGCCTCTTCCAAAACGTCCTTATGAGCCTTCTGTTTGGAAACAGCAAACGGTCGGGAATGACTATTTGATATAGTATAATAAAACTTGACACCCCAACCTCAAAAAAGTAAAATAAAAAGAGAAAAAAATGGAGGTAAAGAAATGTCAGGAAATAAACAATATGAAAATGAGTACAAGGTGCAGGCGGTAAAGCTTGCAAAAAAGATAGGTGCGGTAAATGCAGCGAATGAACTTCAAATTCCTGTAAATACGCTGTACGGCTGGATCAGAAAAGTAAAGATAGGAAGTCTTGATATTGGCTGCGGAGAACGAAGCCCGGAAGAATCTCTGAATATCGCCGAAGAAGACCAGCAGCTGAGGAAGCGGATAAAAGCATTGGAAAAGGAAAACAAGCGGCTAAGCGAAATGAATGAGTTTTTGGAGGATGCGGCGGCTTTTTTCGCTGCATGCCGTATGAATTTGAATACCTTTACTTTACAGGTTACAACGAAAACAACTTAATTTAGTACATATACCTGTCAATAAATAAGGGTAATGTCGCCAAACTCCAATTTTTCATCATATAATAAGTATTTGATTACCGATGCCTTTGTCATTAAAAACTGGCTCACTTTTTTATTAGCGAAGTGGCTCAGTTTTTTATTGACAAAGGCAAGAATATCTTGGCAGCTATTTCAAAAATGGAGATTGTGTTATCTCAAACAATGCAGGCGAGAATGCGATCAGGCCATTTACTGTAGGCAGAAAAACTGGCTGTTCAGTGACACTCCAAGGGGTGCCAAAGCAAGCGCAGCGATCTATAGCATTGTGGAGACAGCAAAGGCAAACGGACTTGATGTTTTCAAATACTTTGAATTATTGCTGACAGTTCTTCCGAGCATGGAGTTTCTGACCAATCCGGATATCATTGAGGAACAGCTGCCTTGGAATGAGTCTACACAGAAGATCTGCAAATTACCGTGAAATATATCCCCGAGTTTGGACTCGGGGATCTTTGGATTTAGGGGAATGGGGGATTATTGGGCGGGTACATTTTTTTCTTCTCTATATGCTTGACAAAAAGAGTTAGACGTGGTAAACTTATTGTATAGTATTATACTACGGAGGATAATAATATGACTCTTGATAAATTAAAGATAGGTGAGAAGGCTGTTATTAAAACTGTTGGCGGCACCGGTGCGCTCCGACTGAGATTTCTTGACATGGGGCTGATACCAAATACCGAGGTCAGAATGCTGAAACGTGCACCAATGGGCGATCCGCTGGATATAGTCTTGAGGGGCTATGAGCTGACTTTAAGAGTGGAGGACGCACAAAAAATAGAAGTAGGATCAATAGAGGAGAATGAACATATATGAAATTTGCCCTTGCAGGAAATCAAAACTGCGGAAAGACAACGCTTTTTAATGCACTTACAGGCTCAAATCAGCACGTCGGAAATTTTCCGGGCGTGACAGTCGACCAAAAAGTGGGAAATATACGCGGACAAAAAGACTGTACGGTAGTGGATCTGCCCGGTATATATTCCCTAAGACCTTATACGCAGGAAGAAATAGTTACGCGCGATTACATATTGAATGAAAAGCCGGACGGAATAATAAACATTGTAGATGCTACTAATATAGAACGAAATCTTTACCTTACTCTTCAGCTGCTGGAGCTTCGCGTACCAATGGTTTTGGCTCTTAACATGATGGACGAAGTTCGTGCAAACGGCGGAACGATCGATGTAAAAATGATGAGCGATGCGCTGGGCATACCTGTTATACCGATAAGTGCAGCAAAGGGCGATGGTGTTTCAGATCTTATAGATAAAGCAGTGGAAACGGCCGGAAAAAGAACTAAGCCGATAATTACTGACTTTTGTTCTGATGATTCAGCAGTTCATAGATGTATACATGCAGTCGTTCATCTGATAATGGATCATGCCAATCGTGCGGGGATACCGCCGCGCTTTTGTGCTTCAAAACTCATTGAGGGCGATAAAAATATTGAGGATCAGCTTGCGTTAAATCAAAACGAGCTTGAGCTTTTGGAACACTGCATAGTTGAAATGGAAGATGAATCGAAACTGGATAGAAACGCTGCATTGGCAGATATGCGCTATACATTTATAGAAAAAGTAGTTGCGATAAGCGTAGTCAAGTGTCATGAAAGCCGTGAACATAAACGCAGCGTAAAGATAGACCGTGTTCTTACAGGTAAATACACGGCGCTGCCGGTATTTTTCGGAATAATGTTCTTAGTATTTTTCTTAACATTTAATGTTATAGGCGCAACTCTCTCAAATTGGCTTTCACTTGGTATAGATAAAGTGACAGACTTGGCGGACAAATGGCTTACTGCATACGGAATAAACCCCGTAGTGCACAGCCTTATAATAGATGGAGTTTTTGCCGGAGTAGGCAGTGTGCTTAGCTTTTTGCCAATAATAGTTACTCTGTTTTTCTTTCTCTCTATACTTGAGGATACCGGTTATATGGCGCGAGTTGCTTTTGTAATGGATAAGCTGCTGAGAAAAATAGGGCTTTCCGGCCGCAGTTTTGTGCCTATGCTCATAGGTTTTGGCTGCTCTGTTCCTGCGATAATGGCGACGCGCACGCTTGTTTCTGACCGTGACAGAAAAATGACGATACTGCTTACGCCATATATGAGCTGTTCAGCCAAAATACCGATATATGCTGTATTCTGCGCTGCATTTTTCACAAAATATCAGGCACTGGTCATGATAGGCTTGTATGTTACGGGAATAGTTCTTGGAATACTCGTGGCGCTGCTGCTGAAAAACTCACTTTTTAAAGGCAAGCCTGTACCATTTGTAATGGAACTTCCAAACTATCGTCTACCCTCGGCAAAAAGCGTGGGATTACTTTTATGGGATAAAGCTAAAGACTTTATACAACGCGCATTTACGGTTATCTTTTTTGCGACCATCATAATATGGTTTTTAGAAAACTTTGATGTAAGGCTAAACGTAGTCACTGATTCTTCTGATAGTTTGCTGGCACTTATCGGTCAAGCTATATCGCCTATATTTGCGCCGCTGGGATTTGCTGATTGGCGCGTTACAACATCGCTTATCTCCGGTTTTACTGCAAAAGAGGCAGTGGTAAGCACTATGGCAGTGCTGATGAATACCAGTACGGCAAATTTAGGTACGGCGCTTTCCGGAACTTTTTCAACTCTATCTGCTTTAAGCTTTTTAGTATTCACGCTGCTTTATACACCCTGCGTGGCAGCGGTAGCAACTATAAAGAAAGAACTTAATTCTACATGGCAGACCATAGGCGTAGTGCTTATGCAGTGTGTAGTTGCTTGGATATGCGCCTGCGCAGTATATCAGATCGGGGCTATCATATGAGCGCGGCAGATTGTGTGGTAACGGTTCTGCTTGCAGTATGGGCAATAGCCGCGGCAGTTAGTATGATAAAGCAGCATAAAAAAGGAAAGTGCTGCGGCTGTTGTATACGCTGTAAAGAAGGCTGCGGAAAACGCAGCATGAAATGAAATGTTTTGTTCCTCTTTGTTGCGAAAATGCAACAAAGAGGAATTTTTATCGTTGATATAAAAATGATACATAATGGTCTTGCTTTGAAATGCTCCTCTTTAGTTCAATACTCTTACCAATTTTCACAAAAACGGCTTGACATTATTGAATTATTATGTTAAAATTTTAATATGGCAATTTGTTTGCCTTTATTTAATATTTTTAATAATACTATGTACGGGGATCTTGTTTGATATGTATAAAGGTACTGACAAAACTTATAAAATAATCGGCATATGCGTTTCGGCTTTGCACGACGATATGGTTCGCGATATTGCGATGACCCTTTCACGTAAGGCAAATGAGAAAAACTATAAGGTGTTTTTGTTCAACAGCTTTACTGATCTGTATAATGAAAACGATTATACAAAAGGGGAGTCCAGCGTTTTTACTCTCGCTGAAACTGATCTGCTTGACGCTGTAGTTATCCTGCCTGAGTCTATACGAAACGCTTCCTATGTAAAAAAGATAGCTGACCATGCTAAGCTCGCGGGTAAACCTATCGTTTCGGTCGATGGTTTGATAGAAGGCGTGCCGAGCGTTGCTTTTGACGTTGGGGATACTTTTGAAAAAATAGTACGTCACGTTGTGGAAGACCATGGCTGTAAAAAAATAAATTTTGTCGCAGGTGTAAAAGACAATGCTTTTTCAGATGAGCGTATAAATTGCTTTAAAAAAGTGCTCGCTGAAAATAATATAGAGTTTGAGCCTCAGCGGCTCGGTTACGGAGATTTTTGGGGCGACCCTGCCAGGAAAGTGGCAGAACAGTTTTTAAAGAGTGAATTGCCTTTGCCTGACGCTATTATTTGCTGTAATGACGCTATGGCTATATCTGTTTGTCAGGTGCTTCGTAAGAATGGGATCAAAATACCTGAAGATATTATCGTGACAGGTTTTGATGGGATAGAAGCTGAAAAATATATCTCGCCACGCCTTACAACTGCTGCATCCGATATTGAAGATCTGGTCGATAAGGCTATGGATATTCTTGAGCATTTGATCAACGGTGATGAAGTTCCGCTTGTCACTCATGCATCGTATTATATGCGTTTATCACAGTCCTGCGGCTGCCGCGCTGTTGACAAGGTTGTTTACAGTGATAAGGTAATTGATATGTACAATATTATTAACGCAGCAGAGGGACACGAGGCACATATGCTCAATTATCTTGGAAAAGCTATGTGTTGTTCTAATATTGATGAACTTAGCACTCTTATCCCTTATTACAGCGATTACTGTACATGGTGTTGTTTGAATACTGATTTTCTAGAAAAAAAATCCGACAAGACTGAAAATGGCTTTTTTACTGAGAATATGTATAACCTTGTGCACAATGTCGGCGAGTTTGATTTTACATACGGCGAAATATTCCCGCGTAGTGAACTGGTGTTTAATGTCGAAAATGCTCTTGAAAATTTCGATTATATAATGTTTGTTCCCCTGCATTTCCAGAGCGAAGTCATAGGCTATATCGGCGTTATGTATGATCTGAACTGCTTTAATTTCAAGAATACAAAACGCTTTGTAAACTATACAAACCAGATAATGGAGAGCTTGAAAAATAGAATAAATCTTGCAAAAGCAAATGCTATGCTTAAAGATATGCACGTTCGCGATGTTCTTACAGGTATCTATAACAGGCGCGGTTTTTACAACAACGCCGTTGCCGTTATCGAAAAGTATAAGGATACCGATAAAAACATAGTTTTATTTTCGGTCGATATGGACGGACTAAAAAAGATAAATGATACTTTTGGCCATCATGAGGGCGATAACGCTATAAACTCCATCGCTCACGCTTTGTTAGCCGCATCGGACAATGGCGAAATATGTGCCCGCTTTGGCGGTGATGAATTTCTTGTTCTTGGTGTTTCAGAAAGCAATAATATCGATAAATACTGTGCTGATTATTACAACAAAGTAAATGAAAAGCTTGCTGAGTATGACGCACAGAATAATTCTCCGTACAAAGTAAAGATAAGCTGCGGAACGGTAGGCATGAAATGCAGTTCGGCTGACGAACTGGACGAATTCATCAAGATAGCAGATGAAAATATGTACCGTGAAAAGCGAAAACACAAGATACGCGAGGGAGCAGATACAGTAAACTGTTTTAACAGAATGATAGATCTGCTGGTAAATAAAAGTTCAGCTGCGTTTTTCTACATTAATTTTGACGAGCACGTCTGGGAAATCGGCGAAAACGCCGCAGCTCTCAAATATATGATCTCAGATAAATATGACCCGGTGGAAGCAATATTACGCAGCGGAGCAGTGTACAGCGATGATATTGAATTATACCGTGGTTTTTACAATAAATTGCTTTCTGGCACTACTGTTGGCATACATGACAGCTATATGAAGATACATTTTAGAGCTGGCGAAAACGGAAAGATGAAATGGTATAATATGCTGGTATCGTTTGTCAAGAACGAGAAAAATCAGATATACGAAGTTGTCGGAAGCATACACCCGATGACTGAGAGCGAATTGATGACGCGCAACATACTGAACGCGTACACGAATGACCGCCACCCAATGCTTTTTGGCGGCATGATAGAAAAACGCTTGAAAGATGATCCTGACAGCAATTATGCAATAATACAATTTGACGTTGTGCGTTTCAAGCTAATAAATGATACTTACGGTGAAGCTAAAGGCACCAAACTGCTGAATTATTTCAACGATGTGCTGAGTGTATTTTGCAGTGAAAAACAGCTTTTTTCGCGTCTTAGCGCCGATGTTTTTATGATACTCACACCTTACGAAAAGCAGGAGGATATTGAGCGTTTTATAAGAACGCTTGAAAAACGTCTGAGCGGCTTTGAAGATATGTCTTATTCTTTCGCTTTCGGCGTGTATTTTATAAATAATAAATCGCTGCCGAGCCGCATGATGGGCGACGCAGCGGCTATCGCGAGAATAAAGATAAAAGGAAATGCTTTGGAAAACATCGGCTATTACACTGAGAATCAAAAAATAGAAATAAAGGTACGCAAAGAGATAGAGGACAAAATGAACAACGCGCTGGAGAACAAAGAATTTATAATGTACCTTCAGCCCAAATACAGCATTTCCGAAAAAACGATAATCGGCGCGGAAGCTCTGGTGCGTTGGATACAGCCGAACAAAGGTGTGGTTTGTCCGCAGGAGTTTATTCCTATATTTGAGCAAAACGGATTTATTGTAAAACTTGATAGATATATGTGGGAATGCGCCTGCAAGGAAATGCGCCGTTGGATCGACAAAGGCTATGAGCCCGTGCCGATATCTGTAAACGTTTCGCGTATGCACTTGAAAGACGCCGAGTTTATCTACTACATTGAATACCTGCTGGATAAATACGGCATAGAAAAAGATTTGCTAGAACTTGAGATAACGGAAACCATTGAGAACATCAACGCAAATATGATGGTAAAGGAAGCTAAAAAACACGGTTTCACTCTGCTTATGGACGATTTCGGCTCGGGCTATTCGTCGCTCAACACGCTGAAAAGCACGCCATTCGATGTTCTAAAGATCGATCGAAGCTTTTTAAACAGCTTTTTGGAATCCTCGCGCGGGCAGAAGATAATCTCTCACACGATAGCAATGTCGCATGATATAGGTCTTGATCTTATCGCTGAGGGAGTGGAAACAAGAGAACAGGCTGATTTCCTTTCAGCCAGTGGCTGTAATGCGGCGCAAGGCTTCTATTTCTCAAAGCCGATACCTACTGATGAATTTGAAATGCTTCTGAAAGCGCAGATAGAAAAGAATAAATAAACTTAAATGTGAAAATGCGGCGCTCAAATTGTGCCGCATTTTTTGAAATTAGCTATTGACAAGGCGCGGAAAATGTGCTAGAATATAAAATATGATAATTTTAAATGCTATGACGGGAATGCAGTAGCGTACAGTTTTTGACTTTCAGAGAGTCTGCGGCGGGTGAGAGCGGACAGCGGGCTGTGCGGCGAATTACCTCCTAACAGCTTTTTGCCTGAATTTATCAGTAGGGCGAAACGTTTGCCTGCGTTAAAGGTCAACGAGATCGGGTGCTTGCCCGATAAACTGAGGTGGTACCGCGTAAATTACGCCCTCTGACGGCTTTGGCTGTTGGAGGGCTTTTATATTGCTAAAAACTCGTTCGCCAATTTGCTCTTTGAAAGGCGGTGGTATCCGTGAGATCAAATTTTGACCTCATCGTTTATACTGACGTTAAACTGGAAATAAAGCTAAACAGATCTTGATATAAATTTGGAGGATTAAATATGACAGTATTTGAAGAACTGAAAAGAAGAGGTCTCCTCGCACAGCTTACTGACGAGGAAGAGATCAAGGAACTTATCAACGCAGGAAAGGCAACTTTCTACATTGGTTTCGACCCGACTGCTGACAGCCTGCACGTTGGACACTTTATGGCGCTCTGCCTTATGAAGCGCTTGCAGATGGCCGGCAATAAGCCTATCGCACTGCTAGGCGGCGGTACCGGAATGATCGGCGACCCCTCCGGCAAGAGCGATATGAGAAAAATGCTCACCAAAGAAACCATTGAGCATAACGTTGAGTGCTTTAAGAAGCAGATGAGCCGCTTTATTGATTTCTCTGACGGCAAGGCTCTTGTAGTAAACAATGCTGACTGGCTGCTTGATCTTAATTACGTTGATGTACTGCGCGACGTAGGCGCTTGCTTCTCGGTAAACAAGATGCTCACTTTTGAGTGCTATAAGCAGAGAATGGAGCGCGGACTTACATTCCTTGAATTCAACTACATGATAATGCAGAGCTACGATTTCTACAAGCTCTACACCGATTACGGCTGCAATATGCAGTTCGGCGGTGATGACCAGTGGGCTAATATGCTCGGAGGTACTGAGCTTATCCGTAAGAAGCTCGGCAAGGACGCTTACGCTATGACGATCACCCTCCTGCTCAACTCTGAGGGCAAGAAGATGGGTAAGACCGAAAAGGGCGCTGTATGGCTCGACCCCGCTAAGACCAGTCCGTACGAGTTCTTCCAGTACTGGAGAAACGTTGGCGACGCTGATGTTATCAAGTGCTTGAAAATGCTCACTTTCGTGCCTATCGAAGAGATCGAAGAAATGGAAAAGACTATGGAGGGCGCACAGTTCAACAAGGCTAAGGAACTGCTGGCTTACGAGCTTACAAAGCTTGTTCACGGCGAAGAAGAGGCTGATAAGGCTCTTGAAGCTGCTAAAGCGCTTTTCTCTGCAAACGCTTCTTCTGCAAATATGCCTTCTACCGAGCTTGAAGCCAGCGAGCTTACCGACGGCGGCATGAATATCCTCGACCTGCTCGTTCGCTGCGGACTTACTCCTTCCAAGAGCGAAGGCAGACGTCTTGTAACTCAGAACGGCATTGCCATCAACGATGTTAAGTTCACCGACCCGAAGGGCAGTGTAGATCTTTCAAATGAAGTTATCATCAAGAAGGGCAAAAAGGTGTTCCACAAGGTAACTGTAAAGCAGTAAAAATTTTCACTAAAAAGCAAATACCCGCAGATCATATCAAGGTCTGCGGGTATTTTTTATAGGAGGTTCTGAAAATGAATCATTCTTCTTCTTTTTTTCTTGTGAGCGCGTAGATCGAATAGCCTATCTGAGCTACGCAGAGTACGCCGACCGCGCCGCATACATAAAGACCAATGCCGTTTCCGGTGTCGGGGTTTACGTCAGCCTTAGCTGAAGCGTCATTTACTGCGCTTTCTACATTTGAAGCCGCGGTAGTGGTCGTCTGAGTATCAGAACTTGTCTGACTGTCGGAAGCGGATCCGTTTGTCGAATTTGTATCAGCGTTAACTTCGGAAGAGCTGTCGGCAGGTTCAGAAGCGTCTGCGTCAGTCTTGCTTTCGTCAGATGCGTTTTTATCGTCAGCCGAGCTTTCGTCGTCGATAACTATATCGTCTATTTTGTCGTCAGCGGGAGCTTCCGGCTCGGTAGCTTCTGTATCGGAAATGCTCTCGATCGGCTCGATGCTTTCGGGAACAGTAGTTGTCGGAGTTGTATCCTCGCTCTCGGCAGGTGCATCGTTCGAGGGCAGGGTAGTCACTACCGGCTCGGTCTGTACAGGCTCGTCGGGAGTTTCGCTGTTCGCGGGCGTAATGCTTATCGAATTTATCTTAAATTCGCTGTTGTTTTTGAGATAATAAAGCTGTACCGCAACGTCGCCGTATACGTCGGAAAGGTCAACATTTTCGGCTTTCCATGTCTGTTCGCCGCTGCCTGTTTCGCTGCTGAATATCTTCCAGCCGTCTGCGGTCTGCATTCCTATGCCGCCCTGAGCGCTGCCGTCGGAATAAACCGAAACTCTGATGTCAACAGGCTCGTCCGCATTTTCAACGTAATCATACGGCGAGAACGTATACTGCAAAGGCTCTTCGTTGTTGTAATCTTCATCGCCCTGACGGTGAACGTAGAGCGCGCCGCTTTCGTTATCGTTGTCGGCAGAACTGTCATCAGGCTCTGTAACCGCTTCGGTAGTTGTGGTCTTTTCGGGGATGATTTCATCCGGCAGGGAAGAGTCGGGTATGTACTCACTTGGCAGCGTCTGCGTAGGCGAACTTGTTTCAGCGGAAGTCTCGGTCACCGTAGTAGTCGTAGTTTCAGCTTCGGTGGTCGTAGTAGTTTCTGCCGCCGAAGAATCTTCCTCAGCAGGGCCTTCTACCGTGTAAGGATTGTAAGGACCGTAAGAGCGGCAGTCAACGTTTATAAAATCGTCGCCCTCGGAAGCTACCAACGTATCTACCTCAGTCCAGAAATCAATGTCGCCTTTCCAGTCGTCGTTTACCGTAAACACAAGGCTCGCAAGAACAGAATCTTTTGTAACGTTCTCAGAATTCATGTTAGCGCCTACAAGCCTTACCACGCCTTTATCGTACTCGTAATTCGTAACGATGGTAAATCCGCCGTTTGGCGTGTACTCGCTGCTTTGGGCAACGTCGAGCGTTACGGCTTCGGGATCAAAGCAAAAGTCAATGGTAAATCCCGAAACGCCTTTTGAATCGGTCTTTAGCCCGAGATCTACGTTAAAAACTTCGCCTGCCGAAGCGGAAGAGGTGCTGCTTTCGAGTGTAATTTCATTGCGCTGCGACGCAGAAGTAACCGTTACGGCCGATGTCAGAGTAAGTATAGCAGCCGCGGCTGATATTGCGCGCTTGTGGAAACGCCTGTTCATTGTAATATCCCTCGTTTCTCTCCAAAATTTAATTTAACTGTTTTTTACTATTTTTACACAAATCCGAAGGCAGTAAGCGTTTCTGTCTTTGTGTTCGTAATTTAGTAATATCATTTATCTATATTTTTTGTGTACTAAAAAACGAACTGGTTACGCAATTATTACATTCGGTAATTGAAATTATATCACCTAATAATAAATTCGTCAATAGTTTTATATGTAGAATTTCAGCCCGCAAATTTAGTGATTTTGACACTTTGATATATTGGAAACTCCTGCCTTCGTGCAAAAGGCTTGAAATGCTGATGTTATGATTGTTACCAATTCGTAATAAAATACAAAATGTTCCTATTCTGACTTTTGTAAATTTTTAATGAACAAAAAATGCTTGACAAACCGCGCTTCGGCGTTGTATAATATGTTTATATGGTGTCGAAATAACAGCTAAAAAGAAGGTGCAGGCTTTATGTATTACCGCAGGAAAATCATTTCAAAACTTATCTCTGCCGCGGCAGCGGTGCTCATAGCGGCGCAAAGTCTGTGCTTTGCAGCTTCTGCCGATATGGGCGGAGTGTGCACTGCTACCGCTTTGAATGTACGCAGCGGTGCGGGCGCGAGCTACTCACGCGTTGGCATGATATACGAAAATGATACTGTCACCATCATCGGCAAGGCTTACGATTCAAGCGGCGCTTTGTGGTACAAAATACGCTACAAAAACGGCTCGGGTACTACCGTTACGGGGTACGCCAGCGCGTATTATATTGACGAGCAGGGCGAGATACCCGACAACAACTCTTCCGACAGTAGCGGCACTTCCGACAAAGATTTTGAAAGCTACATGAAAAAACAGGGCTTTCCCGAAAGCTATAAGCCTTATCTGCGGCAGATGCACAAAGATCATCCGAAGTGGGTTTTTACCGCGCAGAAAACCGGTCTTGACTGGTACGATGTTCTTGACGAGGAATGTGTCGTAGGCAGGAATTTGGTGCACGGCACAGCGCTTGCTTCGTGGAAATCCTGCGAGCAGGGCGCTTACGATGTCAACACGGGCACTTGGTACGGTCTTGACGGCTACTGGGTGTCGGCTTCAAAAGAGATAATAGCATATTATCTCGACCCTAGAAATTTTATCAACGATGATTATATTTTCATGTTTGAAAATCAGTCATACAATCCGAAAGTGCAGACTGCTTCGGGCGTAGACGCTATTTTGAGTGGAACGTTCATGAGCGGCGGATACACCGCGCCCGATACGGGAAAGTATTATACATACACTCAGACGTTTATGGATGCTGCTGAAAGATCTGGAGTTTCACCGTATCATCTTGCATCGCGCTGCCGAAATGAGCAGGGCGTTTACGGCGCTCCGCAGTCGCTCGGCACGGTAAAAGGCTACGAGAATTACTTTAACTTTTTCGATATACAGGCTTACGCTACTTCGACCATGACTGCCGCTGAGATGGGCTGCAAGTTTGCTAAGACCGTCAATGCGACATACCTGCTGCCATGGACAAATCAGTACAAATCGATCGTCGGCGGTTCGATATATCTCGGCAACGGTTATATAAGCAAGCAGCAGGATACGCTGTATCTCCAAAAGTTCGACGTTATCGACGGCGGAAACGGTCTTTATTATCACCAGTATATGACCTGCGTTTTCGGGCAGGCTAATGAAGCACTCGAAATGAAAAACGCCTATTCTGACGAAGTAATGGCTTCCGCGATAGAGTTCAAGATACCAGTCTACGATAATATGCCCGATTCGCTTTATTCTAAGCCTACCAGCTACGGCGATAATAATAATCTGTTGAAACGTCTTGACGTTCTGCCCGCAGGTAAGGACGATATTCTTACAAACTTCAACAGATATAAATCTGAATTTGATCTTACGGTAGATGAAAATACCGACTATGTAATGATCTCGGCGATACCTTACAGTTCGCAGGCTAAGCCGCAGGGTGCGGGCAAAATTATGCTTGACTACGGCTTGAACAAGATAGATATAAAAGTTACTGCCGCCAGCGGTTCGGTTCGTACATACACGCTCAACATAACACGCAAAGGCGATGGCAGTCTGAAAACCGGCGATGTCAACGGCGATAAAGTCATAGACGTTCGCGACGCACTTACTGTCATGAATTATGTTTCGGGCAAAAAGAAGCTTACAGCCGCTCAGCTGAAGCGCGCCGATGTAAATTCATCTGGAAGTGTTGACGTGCTAGATGCGCTGAAGATAATGCAGTACGTTTCGGGCAAGATCAAAAAATTATAACTATGTATCGGGACGTTTTTGCGCGTCCCGATTTTTTTACGACATAAAATCCGCTATGCCCTCGGCTATATCGCCTACGGCGTGGATAGCTCTTGCGGTGCGCGATTTCAGTCTGCGTTTTTTTGTAGACTTAGCGTTTGAGTAAGCGTAAACAGCCGCGCCTACTGTCATTCCTGCGCCTACTGCTTTTGCTGCCGACATTGCGTTCATCTTCATGATATTTTCGCCTCCTTGTTGATTTCTGAATTTATTTTTTGCATTTTTCAGAATTTCGATACGATAAATATAATGGCATTTTTGCAGGCGAAATAAGTGAATTTTACGAAAACGATTTCTGTAAAAATCATTAAGAATTTTTACATTTAATAGACAATTTATATATTTACAAAAAATATTAAAGTGTGCTATAATGGTAATTGTGAAATAATGATTAGGCGTACAGCGCTGACTTGTACGCTTTATATCAAAAAATGAAAGGGTAGGTACCAGACATGGGAATGACTATGACTCAGAAAATCCTTGCAGCCCATGCGGGTCTTGATGAGGTAAAAGCAGGTCAGCTTATTATGGCTGATCTTGATTTCGTTCTCGGAAACGACATTACTTCGCCTGTTGCGATAAACGAGTTCCACAAGGCGGGTTTCTCAGATGTGTTCGACAAAAATAAAGTCACGATGGTAATGGACCATTTTGCACCGAACAAAGATATTAAAGCAGCTACACAGTGTAAGCAGTGCCGCGACTTCTGCGGAGAACACAGCATCACGCATTTTTATGATGTAGGAAATATGGGAATAGAGCACGCTTTGCTCCCCGAAAAAGGTCTTGTAGCCCCCGGCGACTGCATCATCGGCGCTGACAGCCACACTTGTACATACGGCGCTCTCGGCGCTTTCTCTACCGGCGTAGGCTCTACTGATATGTGCGCGGGCATGGCAAAAGGCAAGGCTTGGTTCAAAGTTCCTTCCGCCATTAAGTTCAATATCACAGGCAAGCTGCCTAAGTATTCTGCAGCAAAGGACGTTATCCTGCACATAATCGGAATGATAGGCGTTGACGGTGCGCTTTACCGCTCGATGGAATTTTCCGGCGACGGTCTGAAAAACCTTACTATGGAGGACAGACTCTGCATGGCTAATATGGCTATAGAAGCAGGCGCTAAGAACGGCATTTTCGCAGTAGACGAAGTTACTCTTGAATACGTTAAGGGCAGGGTAGATCGCGAATATAAAGTATTTGAAGCAGACGCGGACGCCGAGTATGATGAGGTTTACGATATAGACCTTTCTCAGATAAAGCCTACCGTTGCTTTCCCGCATCTTCCCGAAAATGCTAAGACCTTTGACGAGATCGGTGATGTGAAGATCGACCAGTCGGTAATAGGCTCCTGCACCAACGGCAGAATAGAGGATCTCAGAGCTGCGGCAGAGATACTCAAGGGCAGAAAGGTAGCCAAAAACGTTCGTTGCATAGTTATCCCCGCAACGCAGGGTGTATATATGCAAGCTATGGAAGAGGGACTTCTCAAGATATTTATAGAGGCAGGCTGCGCTGTTTCTACTCCTACCTGCGGCCCATGTCTTGGCGGATATATGGGAATACTCGCAAAAGGCGAGCGCTCGATAGCTACTACGAACAGAAACTTTGTAGGCAGAATGGGTCACCCTGAGTCGGAAGTTTATCTCGCTTCACCCTATGTGGCGGCAGCTTCAGCAGTTACGGGCAAGATCTCGCAGCCTAGCGAGCTTACAGATTAACTTTAATTATAATAGATCACGGCGTATCTGCCTGCAAGAGGGGGTAAGGCGGAGCGTTCTCAGGGAAATATTTTAATAACGAAGGAATTTTGTAAAATGATAAAACACATAATTATATGGGATCTGAAAGACGGACTTTCTGAGGGTGAAAAAGCAGAATGTTCCGCCAAAATAAAAAATGATTTAGAGGGACTTCTCGGGGTAGTTGAAGGATTACAAGATGTCAGAGTTTACACAGACCTTCTACCATCTTCAAATGGAGACATCACACTTGAATGCCTGCTGAATGACGAGGCTGCTCTTGCGGCATACGCCGTTCACCCTGCTCACGTTGCGGTGAAAGAGTACATCGGTACTGTGGTCAAGGGACGTAAATGCGCCGACTTTGAAGTCTGAGGTCGTACCTCAGACTGCGGATTTATTACTTTGTAATATCTGGCTTTCTTTTCTCCCGATTTGTTGTAAACGCGGAGGTCGGATGCTATGAAAGACTATATTCACGACATTTTTTATGATAACATCTTGAGTTTTATTACAAAAAAATACGGCACAAAACTTAATGATAATGAGCGCGAGGATAAGGCTTACGAGATCATTACAGATCTGAAATCGGCTAATAAGTTCACCGTTGAAATGACTCAGGCACTCATTGAAAAGAAGGGCTTTAACGACTGCTACTCCAGCAATGTAAACGGCAAATCTGTTTATGCACTGGTAAAGGTCGGGATGTTCAAAAAGATTAAGGTGTGCTACTTTATTACCAGATCAAAAGACGAGCTGACCTCGGCTTATCTGGATATGATCTATGACGAGCTGCATCGTCAGGCAAACGGCGAAAATGTATTCGGCTCAAACGAATATAAGAACGGCTGATGTGCGGCACAGAAAGGAAGATATTTATATGAAAGCAAAAGGCTTTGTACATAAGTACGGAGATAACGTAGATACCGACGTTATCATTCCTGCAAGATACCTCAATACTGCTGACCATAAGGAACTTGCTTCACACTGCATGGAAGATATTGACGTAGATTTCGTAAAGAAAGTAAAGCCCGGTGACATTATCGTTGCTAAGGCTAATTTTGGCTGCGGTTCGTCGCGCGAGCATGCGCCTATCGCTATAAAGGCAAGCGGCGTTTCCTGCGTTATCGCTTCTACATTTGCAAGAATTTTCTACCGCAACTCCATCAATATCGGTCTGCCGATAATCGAGTGCAATGAAGCGAGCGAGAAGATAGACGACGGCGACGAAGTTGAGATCGACTTTGAAAGCGGCGTTATTACCAATATCACTAAGGGCGAGAGCTACATGGGTCAGGCTTTTCCTGATTTCCTTATCAACATCATCAATAAGGGCGGCTTGCTTAACTCGCTGAAATAATTTCAGATAATTACGGCGGTGCATGGTTTTCAGCACCGCTTTTTTATTGCATAAAAAACTCCGCAGGTGTTCTGCGGAGCTGTGATAACATATTTTATTTACGCCGTTTGCTTGATAAATCCAAAACGCTCTTTCAGTTTTATCTTGTCAAACGCTTTACCGAGTACGATGAAAAGTACTGAGCTTCCTGCGATCTGAACGCAGTACGCAGGTGTGGAAGCGAAAGCTTTTGCAATAGCTGCAAAACTGAACCCTATCATTACAAATGCTTCGTAAAGGCTGTATCCGCAGATGCACATTGCGAGCGATGGGATAAGCGCAAGGATGTTTCTCTTGCAGAGTATCGTGTCTTTCTTTGAAGTAAAGAATAGCACGGTCACCGCTTTGATTATTATAGTTCCGGGTGCCCATATCGGCATAGAAACTACGTCGGCAAGTCCTGCACCGATAGCCGCCGCCGCTATCGCGTAAGGCGTTGGCAAAATGGAAGCCGACAAGAAAATAAGTCCGTCGCCAAAGTGTGTGTAACCCGCGTTAGTGTTGACGTGCAGATAAGCCGTTGCAATGAATATCATCGCTGCCATAACGCCCGTCATAGCCATAAGGCGTATTTTTTTTTGATCCATGTTTATTCCTCCTTGCTTTTCAGCATATTTACTATATTATTATTATACAGCCAATAGACCCGAAATTCAAATTCGTGCGTTCATTTATAGAATAAACACAATTTATCTGATATAATAAAGTTTGGGTCTGCCGCGAACGAATATTTGTTATAATTAGATATAATGATATTATTCTATGAAAATAAATTACATCACAAAAATCAAAGTGCATAGTTTGCCAGAGGAAATCAGTGGCGTATTTGTGCACATTGCAGAAATGTTTTTCATAACATGATCGGCTCACCTTTTTCTTCACAAGAAAACATAAAAAGGAAAACTTTTGGCGCTTTTTACAATTATTTTTTTAATAAATCAAAATGAACCTATTAAATTTGTACATTATCACTATAAAAAGATTAAGCAAAGTACTTGAAATTTGTATGAAAATATGATAAAATAGAAATACAGTTAAAGCAAAACGGAGGTATAAACAAATGAATTTAGTTGATATGTCTGTGCTGGTTTGCGATGATTCCATGTTCGCAAGAAAAAGCCTTTGTATGTTTATAGCCACTTTAGGCGTAAAGAACATTTATGAAGCATCTGACGGTGCAGAAGCAGTTGAAAAATATAAAGCAAACAAACCCGATATCGTTTTCATGGATATAGTTATGCCTGTTATCACCGGTATCGAGGCTCTCGAGCAGATAATAGAGTTTGATCCCGAAGCAAAAGTCATAATGGCATCCTCGGTCGGCACTCAGGCTCATCTCAAGTCCGCTATCAAGGCGGGCGCAAGCGACTTCCTTCAGAAGCCGATCTCTAACGATCAAGTTAAACAGATTCTTGAAAATGCTGCGAAAGGGGAGCTGTAATAATGTTTTCACAGTTTTTTGGAGCATATCTGCTCAATGAGGGAAAGGTAACTAAAGAGCAGCTCGCAAAGGCTCTCGATGAAAAGAAAAATACTCGTATGCGTCTTGGCGTTCTCGCTATAAACGATGGTCTTATGACCGCTGAGCAGGTTGAGCACGTTAATCTTACTCAGCAGACGGTAGATAAGCTTTTCGGCGACCTCGCAGTAGACCTTGGCTATCTGAAACCCGAGGACGTTACTGCGCTTCTCGCAAAACAGCCTTCCGATTACCTGCTTCTCGGTCAGACTCTTGTAAACACAGGCGTTCTTTCTAACTCTGAATTTGAGTCGGCGATAAAGGGCTATAAGTCTAAGTATTCTATTTCCGATGACGATATTTCCGGCGACCAGAGTGATAAGCTCGCTTCACTTGTAAACGAGTTCTATCATTTCAGCACTGCGGAAAATGCTAAGATCTACACAAATTATACAACTCTATTGTTCAAGGGTCTTATCCGTTTCATCGGCGATGATTTTACTCCGCTGGAAGCATACGTTATCAAAAAAGCCGCCGCTCCCAGAATAGTTTCGCAGCGTATTTGCGGCGAGTACAGCGCTTATACCGCTATCGCAACGGGTGCTGATGAGTACTCTGCATTAGCAAAGCGCTTTGCTAAAGAAGCGTATGTGAACGATGCAGAGTTTGATGACGCCAGCGTAGGTGAATTTCTTAACGTCTGCAATGGTCTGTACGCAGTAAATGAGTCGAATGAATCGGGCGTTGAGCTTAGCCTTATCCCACAGCAGTTTACAAAGAACAGCTCGGAGGATCTTACAAAAGACGCTTTCTGCATTCCTGTACAGTTCACGTTCGGTGAGATAGAGATCATCGTTTCCATCTGACACGATAGAAAATAATCAAATAATTATCATCGGCGCAGAGCTTCTCAAAGAGTTCTGCGCTGTTTTGAACGGAGAAATACTATGAGCATATTACAGTTTAAAACGGCTAACTGCAAAAATTGCTATAAATGCGTGCGCTATTGCCCCGTGAAATCAATCAAAGTTGAAAACCATCAAGCGAAGATCATAGAGCAGGACTGCATACTCTGCGGCAACTGCACCACGATCTGTCCCCAGAATGCGAAAGAGGATATTTCCGACATTCCTAAGATAAAAGCTGTCATGACCGAGAAAAAACTTGTTGCGGCGGTCGCGCCCTCTTTCTCAGCGTATTTCGGCGGGTGTGGTCTTGCAGATATGTCGAAAGCCTTGAAATCACTGGGCTTTTTCGCCGTTCGTGAAACGGCGGAGGGCGCGTATATCGTAAAGACCCGATATGAAAAGGACGAGCTTTCGGCGGGCGATGAGCCTGTTATATCTTCGTGCTGTGCGACCATTGACCTGCTCATAGAGAAATATTACCCGCTTGCGCTCAAATATCTCTCGCCGATACAAACGCCTATGCAGGTGCATTCTCAGCTTTTGAGGCGCGAATACCTCGAAGCGGCGATAGTTTTTATCTCTCCGTGCATTTCCAAAAAGTCGGAGTGTTCAGACGGCGTAGGTGCGGACTACTGCATTACTTTTGATGAACTGGAAGATTGGTTCGCCGAGGCAGGCGTTAATATCGAGCAGTCTCAGAATACTGAAAAGGCGATGTTCACCCGCCAATTTCCGATGAGCGGCGGCGTTCTCGGAAGTATGAAGAAAACTGCCGGTCGTTCGTATCTTTTTGTTGATGGTATCGAGAAATGCCGCAGTGCGCTCGATGAGATCATATCTGGCGGTCTGCGCGGCTGTTTTGTTGAGATGAATGCCTGTGAGGGCGGCTGTATCGGCGGTCCGTCTTTTCGCCGTAAAAAGATGTCCGGACTGACATCGCGGCTTTTCACCGAAAAGACGGCTGGCGATGATTATTCCAGTGATTTCAATATCGACTATCCTTACCCGATAGACCGCGAAATTGTTGACATGAGTGCTCACCGCCGCACTCCAGGCGAAAAGCAGATACAGGGCATACTTAAAAAGATGGGCAAGCTTACCCCTGCTGATGAACTTAACTGCGGTATGTGCGGCTATTCCTCGTGCCGCGAAAAAGCGCTTGCTGTCTACGAGGGCAAGGCTGAGATAAGTATGTGTATGCCGCTGATGAAAGAGCGTGCGGAAACGCTTTCAGACAGCATTTTGAGCATCACGCCAAACGCAATAATCGCCGTTGATATGGATCTAAATATATCCCAGCTCAATGCGGCGGCTTGCCGAATGTTTTCCGTAACACCTCAGCAGGCAGCGGGAATGCCAGTGTCTGAAATTCTAGACGAATTCGACTTTGTGGAGATGATAGCGGGCGAAAAAACGGCAATGACCAAGCACAGCTATCTTGCGCAGTACAACATCTACATCGAGCAGGAATTTCGTTTCGATAAGGCAACGGGCATAGTTATCTGCATAATGAAGAATATCACTCAGAGCCGTCAGCGTCACAACAACGTCATGAAAGCGAAAGTTCAGGCGGCAAATATGGCGGACGAGATCGTGGAAAAGCAGCTTCATGTAGTTCACGAAATAGCCGCTCTGCTCGGTGAAACTGCGGCGGAAACCAAAGCCGCGGTGCATAATCTGAAAGAAACGATAATGATGGACAGCGAGGACGGCGGAGGAGATGAAAGATGAGCGAGATACTTTTTCCCGACATTGGTCAATGCAGTCTTATCAAACATAGTGAGAGTATTTGCGGAGATTTTTGCTACGTCCTGCGCGATGGCGATAGAATGACAGCCGTGCTTTCCGATGGACTGGGCAGCGGCGTAAAGGCGAATATCCTCGCAACGCTGACATCGAAAATCCTCAGCACGCTTATCGCCCGCGACCTGCCGCTTGACGAGTGTATCTACACCGTGGCATCAACACTGCCGATGTGCAGTGAGAGAAAGATCGCCTATGCAACTTTTACGGTCTTGCAGATAGAGGACAACACGGCGTATCTTGTGCAGTATGATAACCCTTCGGCGATTCTTCTGCGCGGCGGCGAGAGCGTTCAGTACAAAAAAGACGTTCATTTCTACGCAGAAAAGCAGATCTACGAAAGCCGTTTTGAATTGCAGGACGGAGATATGATCCTGCTTATGAGCGACGGCATCGTCAACGCTGGCATGGGTAAAAACGCTTCGTCGGGCTGGAAAAGGGAAGAGGTAGAAACTTTTCTCGAGGGCTGGTGGTCGCCGAAGCTTTCACCAAAACGCGCGGCTTCTATACTTTGCGAAGCAGCGGAAGATCTTAGCCTGCGCTCGCTTGATGACGACACTACCGTTCTGGTCTGCAAAATGCGCGTCCACCGCATGGCAAATCTGCTCATAGGCCCGCCGCATGACCCCAAGCAAGACGGGCAAATACTCGATGAATTTTTCTCTAAACAGGGCAGTCATATCATATGCGGAGGAACTACCTCGAAACTTGCCGCCGCATATCTGGATAAACCGCTTCGCCCGTTGCCTGATACCGCCACAGAAAAAGTACCCGCAATATCGGAATTGGAGGGCGCTGACCTTGTTACCGAGGGCTTCATAACTTTGCGCGAGACAGCCGCTATGGGCAGAAATTACATCTCAAACGATATTTTCACTTTTGACACTGCAAAGGCTTCCGACGGCGCGTCACTGCTTTGCCGCGAGCTTTTTGAAAATGCCGACAGCGTAAATATCTTTTTCGGAACGGCTGAAAACACATCAAATGCCGACCTTAGCATGAGTCTGAATACCAAACTTGCGCTCGTCAAGGAGATAGAAACTATGCTGAAAAAGCAGGGCAAAAGCGTGAATATAAAAATATGTTGAAAAAGTGGCTGTAAAAAAAGTCCCCAAGAAAAAAGTCTGCGATCTTGCCAAAAAGCAAGAC